>Ga0207675_100007658_pt1 | contig 10198 bp, 5 predicted proteins | sample KBSSwiS42_FD_184305 | JGI IMG/M metagenome (GOLD analysis project Ga0207675, IMG submission 184305) | Switchgrass rhizosphere microbial communities from Kellogg Biological Station, Michigan, USA - KBS Switchgrass S4-2 (SPAdes) (version 2) | ecosystem: Host-associated > Plants > Roots >...
ATAGGACCTTTTATGGACCACGGCAAGGCGGACACGGATCTGGGGCGGACGGAGGAACGGGTGGAGCACGAAATCCGCATCGACAGCCTGACCCGGAACCTGCTCGATTGCTACGAGGAGTTGGATCTCATCTATCGCCTCTCGCGGCGTGGTCTCTCCGCTCTGGAGGCGCAAGACAACGTTGCGTTCATTCTGGACGAAGCGATGGAGATCTTCGAAGCCGATGCGGGCTGGCTCATGGATGTCGGCATTGAGCCCGTGTTCCGGCCGGTCGCCCACGGCATCACCTACGATGTAGCAACGGCGATCGAGGGGAGCGTCGTATCACGCGTGGTGGGTTCGGGCAAATCGCGGCTTTTCTACGATCTCACGGAGGAGATGGGAGGGGTGGACGTCGGGTTCGGAACGTTCCTTTGCAGCGTGTTGAAGACAGATCGGAGTGTGTTCGGCGCGCTTTGCGTGGCGCGACTGCACGGACGCCCGGGCTTCACCGCCGGTGACTTGAAACTCGCCGATGTGTTGGCGTCTCAAGCCGCCATTGGTCTCGAGAACGCGAACCTTCATAAGCGCCGGATGGAAGAGCGCGAAGCCATCGTGCGCATGCAAGAAGAGTTGCGCTTGGCGCGCTCCATACAGGACCGCTTGTTGCCCAAACACATGCCGTCCTTGGCGGGATACGAAGTGGCCGGATGCACCATCCCCGCCCAGAGCGTGGGTGGCGATTACTTCGACTTCATTCCCATGGGTGGCGACCATCTGGCGTTGTGCTTGGGGGACGTTTCCGGCAAAGGCATGCCCGCCGCATTGCTGATGGCATATCTGCAGGCGGCCATTCGGGGACAGACATTGCAGAGCGTGTCACCCGCGGAGTGCCTGTCCCGCTCCAACCGCTTGCTCTTTGCGAGCACCGATATTGAACGATTCGCCACGTGTTTTTATGGCGTGCTCGATGCGGAACGCCATTCGTTGCGCTACGCGAACGCCGGTCACGATCGGCCTATTTTGATTTCTTCCTTGGGAAAGCCAACTTCCCTGGAGGAAGCTGGACTCGTGCTGGGCCTGCTCGAAGACACAAAGTACGAGAATGGAACCGTGTCTTTGGAGCCGGGCGAGGCCTTGATCATCTATTCGGATGGAATCATCGATGCCACGACTCTAGAGGACGTGGAGTTCGGGAAGGAGCGCCTCCTGGAGTTGGTGGCCGGTCTGCGTGGTGCTCCGGCCGACGTGCTCCTGGAGCGCATTGTCGGCGACGTACAACGACACTCGGGAGAGGCCCCTCAGACCGACGACATGACGGTGGTCGTGGTGCGGCGAAAAGGTTAGTGTTCGTGGCGTGTTGAGCCACGTGTTTGGCGGAAAGGCCTAGCGCCCCTTGGATGGCGCTCTACAGATCCTGCCGTTTGTTTGTCTTCTTGTTTCAATTGCTGTTTTGCCCCTGACCCTGCCCCATTGGTGGGAAAACAATCGCAACAAACTGTTGGTTTCGCTGATCTGGGCTATTCCCGCCGCGGTCATGCTGATGTTGGACATGCACCGGGAAGGCGTTGGCTTGTTGGTGCACAGTCTAAAGGAATACGTGGCTTTCATTGCCCTTTTGTTGTCGTTGTTTGTGATCACGGGCGGGGTTTTTGTGAAGGGATCTTTGGCCGGGACGCCGATTTCGAACACGGTCATATTGGGCATCGGCGCGGTGCTGGCGAATCTTGTCGGAACGACCGGCGCGTCGATGCTATTGATCCGGCCGTTGTTGCGCGCGAATGCCTCGCGCGTGCGGAAATCCCACATTTTCGTGTTCTTAATCTTCGTGGTGTCCAATACGGGGGGGCTATTGACCCCATTGGGTGACCCGCCGTTGTTTCTGGGGTTTTTGCGCGGGGTGCCGTTCTTCTGGACGCTGGGGCTATGGGTGAAGTGGCTGGTGGTAAACGGGCTCTTGCTGGCGGTGTTCAACTTCGTCGATCAGTACATCTTCGACAAGGAAGAAAAAGCGCGGGCGGGGTCGCAGCTCGAGGAAGTTCAGGAAGCCGTCGAGCCTTTGGGTATACGGGGTGGTCAGAACTTCGTGTTTTTGTTCGGGGTGATCTTCGTGATCGTGTTCATGGGAACGGCGGGGCCAAGGTACATTCCAAACCGCGATATCCGTGAGATAGCTCAGGTGGGGGGGATGCTGCTCATGGCTGGACTGTCCCTCTTCTTCACTCCGGTGGCGATTCGGCGCACGAACCGGTTCACCTGGTACCCGATCTGGGAAGTGGCGGCGATCTTCATTGGCGTGTTCGTGGCGATGACCCCGGCTTTGCATTTGCTTGAGGCCAGAGCGAGCGCGTTGGGTGTGCACGCGCCCTGGCAGTTCTTCTGGGCTTCCGGTGTGTTATCGAGTTTCCTCGACAACGCGCCGACCTATCTGGCTTTCGGATCCTTAGCGGTGGGGGTGGTGAACGGAATGCATCCCTCGGCGGGACTGCATGCCGAGCACCTGAGCGGGCTCTTGGGCTATCCCGAGGGCATTGTGTTTTTAACTGCTATCTCTTGCGGGGCAGTGTTCATGGGGGCCAATACCTACATTGGGAACGGTCCCAACTTCATGGTGAAGTCGATTGCCGAGGAAAACGGGGTTCGGATGCCTGGATTTTTTGGCTACATGAAGTGGTCAGCATGTATCTTGTTGCCAGTCTTCGTGATCGTAACAGTAGTATTTTTCAGGGGATAGCAGCCCTCGGTAACTTGCTGCTCAGGATCCGTCTAACAAGTAGCATGGCTCTGTCGGCGGTCCCGCACCTGGGGTGACAACGATGACTTTTCGCTCATCACGGATCCCGGTTCAGCTTTTTGCGTTATTGATACGTTGCGCATCCCTTCTCTCTCTCCTGCTTTTGCCTGCTCGACCCGTCACCGCCACCACGATCGACAACCGCTTCGGTGACAATTTCGTCGAGGCTTCTGTCTTCGCAACGACCTACTTCAATGGCGATCTCATTGCGGGAGGGAACTTCGCCTGGGCTGGAGGAGCGCCGGGCTGCGTGGCGCGATGGAATGGTACTTCGTGGGTGGGCCTGAACATGCCTGGCGGAGGGTATACCGGGCCTGGCGTCCCTCCTGCTTGGAATGTCCAGGTAATGACCGTTTACAAGGGCGAGCTAATCGTTGGTGGCAATACTTCGAGAAATGCTGGGTCTCCCTCGGACAACATCCTCCGTTGGGACGGAGTGAGCTGGAAGGGGCTGCGGTTTGGGGTCGGTGGGACTGTCTATTCATTACTTTCTATTGGCAATGACCTTTATGTGGGAGGGCATTTCAGATCGGGAAGCAATGTGCCCATGAACTACATCGGCAGATGGGACGGCACGAACTGGAATGCCGTGGGTACCGGCCTTAGTGATTCCCCGGTAGCCTTGGTTGAGTTCGGGGGAGAAATTGTTGCATGCGGGTACTTCATCATAGGGCCTGACACAGCGCAGGTCGCTGCTTGGAACGGAACTAATTGGCATGCGGTCGGGCAAAAAATGGCTCCCGGATCTTCGAGCGTCGGATACGTAAACGACCTCGCGGTGTTCAATGGTGTTCTCGTCGCGGGTGGGAACTTCACGCTGGGGGGCGGATCCAATCTGGCTTGGTTGGATGGAACTACGTGGAAGTCCCTGGGTGGTGGAACGGCGGGGGAAACGGTCGACGAGCACTCGGTGGTAAATGAGCTTGCGGTTGCGGGAGGCCGGCTATACGTGGGAGGGTGGTTCGGTTATGTAGGAGTCGGAGCCCTCGCCGTACAAGCCAACCGAGTCGCGAGTTGGGACGGCACAAGATGGAGTGCCCTGACGTCTGGTGTAGAGGGAGCAAGCATTCTCAGTTACCCAGAATGTTTGGAGTTGACTGCGAATGGAACCGACGTCGTCGTAGGGGGAAGATTCGAAGTTGCAGGGGGATTTGATGCCCCCAATTTAGCGATTTGGAATGGATCGGCCTGGAGCAACGTGCCATCGAATTACAGCAAGGGTTTGAACGGCCCGGCTACCGCCTTCCTCAATAGCGGAGGCGCGCTAATCGTCGGCGGGCAATTTACTTGGGCAGGCGGTCATCGCGCCAACCATGTTGCGCGATGGAACGGCGCGTGGACTGTTTATGGAAGCGGGTTTGACAATGGCCAGGTGAATGCGTTGGCCGAATTCAATGGGTCAATCGTTGCGGGGGGAACATTCACTGCGTCCGGCGGTCAGCCAATGAGTCGCATTGCCTCGTGGAACGGAACGTCTTGGGCACCTTTGGAGGCCGGGCTCAATAACACTGTGACTGCCTTAACCGTCTACAACGGCGAGGTTATTGCGGGAGGAAACTTCAATACCGCCGGCAGCTTGTCCGTCCCTCGTGTTGCGCGGTGGGACGGGACTGCCTGGCATCAGATGGGTACCCTGAGTAATTCAACCAGCGTTTTCGCGGTATACAATGCCGAGCTTTATGCGGGCGGTCCTTTTGGGCTGCAAAAATGGAATGGCTCATCGTGGACTTTCGTGAGCTTCCTGGGCTCGGTTTCCTCAATGGCCATATCCAATGGCGAGTTGTTCGTGTGCGGACCCCAGTCGCTGACCCGATTTAATGGCACCACGTGGTCTCCCGTAAATAGGCCAACCGTGGGGCCGGACTATATCGCCGATTATTTCGGGCTATTGGTCGGAAGTGGGGGATTGTCTCTAGCCCCGGCAGATTACGGTGTCCTGGCCGTCATTCCTGGGACCAACTGGTACATGATTCAGCCCGCAACCGGAATCAATGTTGGGCCGATGCTTTCCCACGATGGCAATGTCGCCAAAGGACTGTTCGTGGGCGGGAACTTCGTGCAAATGGGCGGTGTGCCATCACGTGGGATCGCGCTCTTGAATCCCGAGTTGAACCCTACAGCAATTCCGGAAGAGCCCGCCAATTCGCGGCTTCAGGCTTCTCCAAATCCTTTCGAAAGATCGCTAGCGATTGCATTCACTCTCGAAAAGCAGATGCAAGTCGAAGTGATCGTGATCGATCTCCAAGGTCGGAGGGTGGCTACATTACTCGACCAGATGCTCCCCTCCGGTCCTCAACAAACATCCTGGGACGCGCGTGATTCGCAGGGTCGGCGAGTGTTGCCGGGGGTGTATTTCGTGCGTGTGCGCCAGGGAGAACGAACCGAATCTCGTCAGATTGTGTTGCTCGAATGAAGGGCGATTTCATCATAACCCCCATATTCCTAAATACTTAGCCTTCCGCCGGCGTTTCTGAGTAATCGGAAGTCCAATTCCGTCTTATAATTATGTCCGTCATTGGGTTTCCGCTTAGGCTTCACCGGGGGGTGCCATTCCATGCCACTACGACGCTTTACTCACGCCTTGGCGCTCGGGCTCTGTCTTGCTTGGAGCACCTCCGCGCATGCCGCTGGTCTCTGGTGGGATGGCTTTGGCGCGAAGATTGTCGATGGTTCGGTGAAGGCGATTACTTATTACAACAGTGATCTCTACATCGGCGGTAGTTTCAACACGATCGATGGTCAAATTTCGTATCCCTCGGATTGGCTCACCTTTGCCCAATGGAACGGCACCAACTGGGTACCCATTTCGATCCCGGGTAACACCGTGCCAGGGGCGGGAGCCGGGGTAGTGGAAGCGATGACCGTGTACCAAGGAGAGCTCTACGTCGGAGCCAAGGTGGGACGTTATTACGGGGCGCCTTCGGATAACATCGTCAAATGGAACGGCACGAACTGGGGCGCGGTGGGTTCGTCGGGAGTTGATGGAAAGGTCTTAGCGCTTCTTACCTCCGGAACCGATCTCTATGCCGGAGGGGATTTCGTAAGTGCGGACGGGAACACCGTCAACCATATAGCTCGGTGGGACGGCACAGCCTGGCAAGCCCTCGGGGATGGCCTCGACGGTCAAGTTGTCGCCTTGACCGAATATCAAGGGCACGTTGTTGCCGCAGGTTCATTTCACGCCTCGGGAACCACGACTCTGCCTGGAGCCGCGCTATGGGATGGGACTTCATGGCAGCCGGTGGGCGACCAGTCCCTTGGAAGCGTTTATGGCCTCGGTGTTTTCAATGGGATCCTCATTGCAGGCGGGAGTTTCTCCCTCCAAGGTGGATCGTCGCTGGCTTGGCTGGATGGAAATTCGTGGAAATTGCTCGGCGGCGGGACCAACGGATGGGTGCGAGGGTTAACGGTTGCTGGAGGCAAACTGTATGTGGCCGGCGGCTTCAGTACCGTGGGGAAGGGTGGGCAAACCCTTCCGGCCAATACGATCGCAGCCTGGGATGGAACGAGTTGGAGCGCGCTGGGATCCGGCATTACCTCAGTGACTCAGCTATACACGCTCGCCTCGAACGGCACCGACGTTTTGGTGGGGGGCGCCTTCAACTTTGCCGGGGGCGCGAGTGCGGTGAACATAGCGGTGTGGAAGGGCAACTATTGGGACAACAGCCTTTCGAAATACGGCAAGGGCCTTGATCAATCCGCGCGAGTCCTGCTGTCCGATGATTCCTCCGTGATTGTTGGAGGCGGGTTCACGATCGCCGATGAGATCACCGTGAATCGGATCGCTCGTTGGGACGGTAATTGGCACCCTTACGGCGATGGATTCAATGGAAATGTTTTTGCCTTGTGCAAGTACGGTACAGATCTCATCGCCGGGGGGATTTTCAGTTCTTCGGGGACGACCCCGGTAGCTCGCATCGGCCGTTGGAATGGAAGTTCGTGGGATCCCGTTGGTGGAGGTGCGGATGGGGCCGTGTGGGCCATGGTGGTTTACAACGGAGACCTCATCGCCGCCGGCGATTTCAGCAATATTGGCGGGCAACCGGCGAGCCGCATTGCGCGCTGGGATGGAACGGCGTGGCATCCCTTGGGTATAGGAGGCATCGACGGAACTCCATCGTTGTTGGTGGCTTACAACGGAAACCTTGTCGTCGGAGGGGATTTTATTCACATAGGTGGCATCGTCGCACCAGGCCTAGCCCAATGGGATGGCACGTCCTGGAGCACGGTGGGCGGAGGCCTGTACTCGCAAGCGAACGCGGCGGCATCAAGCGCGCTTGCGGTGCTTCAAGGAAATCTGTACGTGACCGGTCAATTTCAGAAAGCGGGTGGGGCGAATGGAGTCGTCGCGCCGAACGTGGCGCGCTGGAACGGTACCAACTGGTCGGCCATGGGCAGCCTCCCTGCCAACACCGCTCCTCTGACCGACTACTTCGGAACGCTCCTAGCCGGTTTTTCTGCCTGGAATGGCTCCGCTTGGTATACCTACACCAATCCGAGTCCAATAGACGGACCCGTTTACGCCATGCTTGCCCATGACGGGAGCAACGTAAGGGGATTATTCGTAGGGGGCTTCTTCACCACGATTGCGGACACTCGGTCGAGCAATATCGCGCTCTATGATCCGATCTGGAGTTCGACGGGGATCGGTGATGAAACTCTGGTTCAACGCTTGAACGCGTTCCCGAACCCGTTCCATCGATCGCTCTCCATTACGTTCAGTCTTGAGTCGCAGAAAAATGTCCAGGTCGCCGTCTTCGATATAGCAGGCCGACGCGTGGCAACGTTGCTCGACAAAACACTCCCCGCTGGAACACACGAAGCCACCTGGGATGCCCGAAACGTGAAAGGTCAAAGAGCGCCCGCGGGCGTTTACTTCGTCCGGGTTCAGCAAGGCGAGCATGTCGATTCGCGGCAGATCGTTCTAGTGGACTAGTGGCTGGGTTCTAGGTCGCGCGTCAACTTCGAACGCTGGGCGATGACAATTCTCAGGCTGCTCACTTGGAGGTCAACATCAAGCCCTCCCTTCGCACTCTGCGAACTATTCCTCTCGTCGTTCGCGTCCTAGCGCCCTGCTTTCTTGCGCTCTTTTTCTCAGTTGTCTCTTCGTCATTCGCCACCACGATCTATGACGGTTTCGGTGACCAGTTCGTCGATCGGGCTGTCTACGCCGTGGCTTATTTCAATGGTGATTTGATTGTGGGGGGAGCCTTTAATTGGGCGGGTGGACAAACCGGGAGGTACCTATCCCGGTGGAACGGCACTCAATGGATGGCCATGAACATGCCGGGGACCATACCCAACCAGCTTGGAGTGCCTTACGGAGTCGTCTATGCGCTCGCCGTTTACAAGAATGAGCTCTACATCGGTGGCCAAATGCGAAAAGTTTCTGGAGCCCCCTCTGACAATATTATTCGTTGGGATGGCACAACCTATAAAAGCCTGAATTTTGGAGTAAATGGCCCCGTTTATGCGCTCCTTTCGTCCGGCAATGATCTTTACGTGGGCGGCCATTTCATCTCGGCCGGTAGCGTGCCCATAAGTCACGTTGCTCGCTGGGACGGAGCGAGCTGGAATGCGTTGGGCAGCGGCCTTAACGGCGATGTCTATGGACTGATCGAATTCGGAGGAGAACTGGTCGCGTGTGGAAATTTCAATTTTGGAGGAACTCCAACTCAGGTTGCTGCCTGGAACGGAACCACCTGGGATGCACTTGGACAGCATTTTGGTGTGTCCGACTACGTCTTCAATCTAGCCGTGTTCAATGGAGTTCTGGTCGCGGGCGGTAGGTTCACGCTATCCGGCGGCTCCAACCTGGCTTGGTTGGATGGAAATGTATGGAAGCCTTTGGGAGGCGGAACCAATGACGAGGTGGATGCGCTCGCCGTTACTGGGGGAAAGCTCTACGTGGGCGGTAGTTCGATGGGATTCGACGGCATCCCGACCAACCATGTGGGGACTTGGGATGGGACGGCGTGGAGCTCCCTGACCTCTGGACTCCAGGGACAGGTTTTCGATGGCCCGTATTGTTCGGAGCTATTCGTCGATGGAACCAACGTTGTTGTGGGAGGAGGGTTCGAACTGGCGGGAGGTCTAGATGCTCCGAATCTTGCGATTTGGGATGGATCTAACTGGAGCAACCTACCATCGAACTACAGCAAGGGGTTGAATGGTCCCGCCAAAGCATTTCTCAACAGTGGGGGAGCATTGATTGTCGGGGGATCGTTCACTTGGGCGGCCGGTCATCACGTCAACCGGATCGCGCGATGGAATGGCGCGTGGACAGCGTACGGAAGTGGATTCGATGATGGCCAGGTGAATGCGTTGGCCGAGTTCAATGGAGCCATCGTTGCGGGAGGAACGTTCACGATGTCTGCAGGCCAGGCCGTGAACCGTATCGCCATGTGGAACGGAACATCCTGGTTGCCCATGGGAACCGGGTTCCCCGGGAACCAGGTGGTTGCCCTGGCCGTCTACAATGGGCAGGTGGTCGCCGGTGGAACCTACACCCCCTCCGGGGGTGCATCGACTACTCGCATCGTGCTGTGGGATGGAACGATCTGGCAATCGATGGGCGGGTTCAGCAGCAGGATGAGTACCCTGACTATCTACAACGGCGAGCTCTATGCGGGTGGTTACTTCGGGCTGGCAAAATGGAATGGTTCCACCTGGGTTGGCATCAGTTTTCTGGGGACGGTTTCCTCCATGGCAATTTCCAATGGAGAGTTGTTCGTCTGTGGTCCCCAGTCGCTGATGCGGTTCAATGGAACCACATGGTCTGCCGTGAACAGGCCCACGGTCGGGCCTGACTACATTGCCGATTATTTCGGACTTCTGGTTGGGAGTGGCGGCCTTTCAACGTCCGCCGCGGACTACGGTTTGATCGCCCTCGTTCCTGGAACGAACTGGTACATGCTTGCCAAGGCAACTGGACCAAATGTTCCTCCCGATCAAGTGCCGGTCCTTGGGCCCATGCTGGACCACGATGGGAATTTCGCCAAAGGGCTCTTCGTGGGCGGTGACTTCGTGCAAATGGGCGGGGTGCCCTCGCGTGGCATTGCGCTTCTAAATCCTGAGCTGAAATCTACGGCAGTTCAGGAAGACCACGTCCATCCGCGACTACAGGCATTTCCAAACCCGTTCCAGCGATCACTGGCCATTGAATTCACTCTCGAGTCGCGGACGCAAGTCGAGGTGACTATTTACGACATTGCCGGCCGGCGCGTGGCGACGTTGCTTGACCAGGACCTCCCTGCAGGAACGCACGAAGCCACCTGGGACGCTCGAAACGCGAAAGGTCAAAGGGCGCCGGCAGGCGTTTACTTCGTCCGGGTTCAGCAAGGCGAGCACGCCGATTCGCGACAGATCGTTCTGGTCGACTAGCCACTGGAGTGAAGATGAAACGCTCATGTGGGTTGCTCCTCC
>Ga0207675_100007660_pt1 | contig 10196 bp, 8 predicted proteins | sample KBSSwiS42_FD_184305 | JGI IMG/M metagenome (GOLD analysis project Ga0207675, IMG submission 184305) | Switchgrass rhizosphere microbial communities from Kellogg Biological Station, Michigan, USA - KBS Switchgrass S4-2 (SPAdes) (version 2) | ecosystem: Host-associated > Plants > Roots >...
TGTCGAGGTCTCGTCATCCGTCCACCTTTGCCGCGCGCACGGGCTTGCTTCAGAACGCCCCCTGGAGGCTGATCCCGCTCGCTGCTACGCCCAGCCGCAGCTCGCTCCGGTGCGCGCCGAGCGCGGCTCTGGGCTCGCCTGGCTCGGCTGAGGGCCCGTCGAGGCTCAGCCACAAGCTCACGCCAGCGGCGGCTGCGGTCGCGAGCCATAGACCATCCGTCAGCAACGCCAGCGTGCGCAGCTCGGAGGCGTTCGACTCGAGCCGCGCTTTGCTGACGTCACCCCGCGCGCGCTGGTCGGCGAGAGCGTCGTTCTTCGAGAGCGCCCACAGCCCCGTCGCGAGCGCGCCGGCGCCGAGCGCGCCCGTCGCCAGCCACCCGACCCAGAGCGGCGGACGCCACGCCGATCCGGCGGGGAGCTCTGGCTCGGACCCGCGCGGCGCTGCCGGAGCGGGCGACACCAGCGCTCGGGCAGCGCGTGGTGCACGCCCAGCAGGCGTGATTTCGACCGGGCGCTCGTGGGCTGCGCGCGAGGCGGGCACTTCGTCTGCGGCTGCCGGCTCGCTGGCACGGCGGGCGAGCGCGGCGATTTCCTCGCGCACCTGCGCGCGCCGCTCCGGGCTGAGCTTGGCGCCCCCCTGATCGAGATACGTCTGATAGGCTCGGCTCGCGCCGGCAGCGTCGCCGAGCGCGGCGCGCACCTGCCCCATGCTGTACCAGAGCTTGTACGAGGGCCGCAGCTCCGCTGCCCGCTGCAGCTCCAGCAGCGCCTGCGGATAGTCGCCGGCGACGAAGCGCTCGACGGCGCGGTCATAGTGACGGCGAGCCTCTGCCTCGACGTCGCCCGCCCGGCACACGCCCGTGCGCAGCAACACGCCCAGCGTGAGCGCCAACCAGAGCGCGCGACGCGGGAGCTCGAGTGGTGGCTTCATCGCTGCCCTCTCTCGCCCTGCACCGGCACGGCGCTCTGCTCCGCCGCTCGCTGCTGCGCTGCCGGCTCGCGATCAGCCGGCCGCGCCGCGAACGCCGGCAGGTCCGGATACAGCTCCTCGTCGTCGCGCGGCCTCGGGCGCGCGCGGCTCGCGTCAGCAGGCGGGCGCGCGCTCGTGCCGGCGGGGTGCTGCGCAGCCGGGGCCAAAGCCGACGGCGCTGGGGTCAAAGCCGACGGCGCTGGGGTCAAACCCGACGGCGCTGGGGTCAAACCCGACGGCGCTGGGGCCAAAGCCGACGGCGCTGGGGGCGCTGCGGGTATTTCGTCGAGCGGGATCTCGACGTCGAGATCGCGGTCGAGCAGGACCTCGAAGCGCCGCGCGATGTGGCCCGGCGCGCTCGCCTCGAGCGTGTGCGGCCGTGTATCGGCGAGGCGATCGCCCTGATACGGGTTGCCCGGGAGGGGCTCGGAATCGAGCGTGAGTCGAGCGTCATCAGGATGGACCAGAATGCGCAGACGCACGCTGCGCGGCGCAGCGCTCGAGCCCGCGGCGCTGGCTTCAGCCAGCTGGCGCAGCTCCGACGAGCTCGAGCGCTGAACGGACCAGGCGGCGACGCAGGTGAGCGCGCCGAGCACGATCCCGCTCGACCACCAGCGCAGCGTGCGCCGCCGGCGCAGCGCGCGGCCTCGCGGCGCCGGCGGCAGCTCGGGATCGTCCGCGCCCGGGACGCGCGTCGGCTGAGTGACGAGCCCGCTCCGGAGCGCTTGCGCCCGCCGCGTGGGCAAGAGCGACAGAGCCGCCTCGAGCTGTACGGCGCTGCCTCGCTCCAGGCGCACGGTGGGCGAATCCTCGTCGTTCATTTCCGCGCGGATCAGCTGCGCGATCAGCCGACGCTCGCGCGCAAACTCCCGCCCCACGAGCTCGCCGATGGCGCGCGCGTCGAGCTTCGCTCCGCGCGCCAGGAACGCGTTCAGCTCCTCGCGCAGCGCCGCCGCGCTCGGATAGCGCTGCTCGGGATCGAGCGCCAGGGCGCGTGCCACCACGCGCTCCAGCGCGGGGTCCACGTCCGGCGCCGCCTCGCGCAGGGATGGCAGGTCGCCCTTCACCAGCCGGCGCAGGATCTCGTACAGCGTGGCCTCCCCGTGCATGCTGCGGCGTGCGATCGCCTCCCAGAGCATCACTCCGACGCTGAACAGATCGGCGCGGCGATCGACGCGGCCACCCTTTACCTGCTCCGGAGACAGATAGGGAACCTTGCCCTTGACGACCCCTGCCGCCGTCTTGCTATGCGATTCGAGCGTCTTGGCGATACCGAAATCGACGAGCTTGGTGTGCCCCGCGTACGTGACGAACACGTTCTGGGGCGATACGTCTCGGTGCACCATGTCGAGCGGGCGGCCGTCGTAGTCCGTGAGCGCGTGCGCGTACTCGAGGCCCTCCAGCACCTGGCAGAGCACGTGCAGCTGCATCTCCAGCGAGAGCTGCATCTCCAGCGAGAGGCCGCCCGACGCGCTCGCAAAGCTGCGCTCCTGGATCAGGCTGAGCGGTTGCCCCTCCAGGTACTCCATGGCGATGAAGCTCTGACCCTCCTCCGAGCCCACCTCGTACGACTGCACGATGCTCGGGTGATTGAGCCGCATCGCCAGACGGCCTTCGTCCTCGAACATCTGGGCGAACGCGGCCCGCTCTTCTTCGGGAACATCATGGCGCAGGACCTTCAGCACCAGGAGCTTGCTCGCTCCCCCCGCAAAGCCGCTGGCGGCCAGGAAGACATCCGCCATGCCGCCGCTCGCGAGGCGAGCGAGCAGGCGATACTTCGCAAACATCAGTCGGGGCTGCGACGGCGCACGAGGTGACAGGGCAGGAGATGACATCAAAGGGGATCCTGGCGAGCGCGCGGGCGCGCGACCCGGCGGTGAGGGCGCCCGGGAGGGCGCGCAGATGTGCAGTGGGTGAGGCGCGGAGTCGGCGACTCCGCGCCGCGGCGTGGCCCGGCGGCTCGGGCGAGCACGAGGCGTGAGGGGGGCGGGGGTCGGCATCATGATCTCGGTCTCTCTGGTCTCGGTCGCTCGGAAGGCGGGGCCGCCGGCGGCGACTCCGCTCACTCCACCCGAGATCTGTCCGCTCTCGCCCGCGCAGATGAAAAAAAAAGACGCGCGCGCTGCCGCGGCGCCCCGCAACGGGCGCGCAGCGCAAGGCGCTTGCGCTGCCCTGCGCAAATCCGTTGCGCTCTTGCGCTGCCGCCCGCTTCTCGAGCGCGCTGATCGCTGGCTTTCGCCTCCGGCGCGCGGCTTGCACGTGCGGCTTGCACAGCGAGCCGTCGCGAGCATCACAAAAGGAGAAACCATGAACCTACAGCCCGACTGCACTCCACGGCGCCCCTCCACGGCGCGCGTCCCGGGCGCCGCCCTGCCGGTCGCGGCGCCGTCTCTCGAGGCCCTGCCGCGGCTGCGCGAACAACGCCACTTCGTCACCCGCTTGCTGCGGCGGTTCGGCGTGCCGCCCGCCGACGTCGAGGACGCCGCACAAGACGTGCTCCTGATCTCCTACCGGCGGCAGATCCCGGGCGATGACGGCGATGATCGCCGCGGCTGGTTCTATCAGACGGCGCGTTACGTCTCCTGCAACCGCCGGCGCGCGCGGCGGCGCGAAGCGGCGCGCGTCCATTTCGGCCCGCTGGATGTCGAGGCGCAGCGTGCGGAGGCTACCGTCGCAGCTGACGAGTGGCTCGAGTCACGCCAGCTCTGTCAGCTGCTCGCACGCAGCCTCGAGCAGCTACGCCAGGAACAGCGCAGCGTGCTGCTCTCGAACGTGCTCGAGGGCCGCTCCGCCGCGGAGATCGCCCGGGAGCTGCGGGCGCCGCTGGCCACGGTGGTCTCGCGCCTGCGTGTCGGGCGCCGCGCGCTGCGGCGCCATTTGCATCGTCAGGGCTGGCCTCTTTGCCAGCAGCAGGTGTAGACTGAAACCGTGCGGGCGCAGGTGTTCGGGGCGTTGTTGCTCGCGAGCAATAGCTGCGCGACGAGCCGCCAGGGCGCGGACGAGCGGCGCGCGGAGGCGCGCGATCGAGAGCCGCCGAGAGCATCGGAAACGGCGGATCCGATCCTGCCGTTGCCGCACAGCCGAACCCTGGACGCCGGCCGGGTCGCGCTCGGGGCCAGCCTGTTTCAAAGCCCGCTCTTGTCCGGCGACGCGAGCGTCAGCTGCGCGAGCTGCCACCATGAACAGCAAGGCTGGGCTGATCGCGCCGCGCACACGCAGGTTGCAGCGCGCCCCGCGACGGCGCTGAACGTGCCAACGCTCGCCAATCTCCAGTACTACTTCTACTTCTCCTGGAACGGAGCGTACGACGACCTCGCCGCTCACGCCGACTCGTTGCTGGAAAACCCCGACATCATGGGCACGACCTGGAGCGCCGTCGCGGCTCGGCTCGCGCACGCGCCGGGCTGGCAGGAGCGCTTCGCCGCCGGCTTCAGCACTGGCTTGCGCCCCGAGAACATACGCGCCGCGCTGGTCGAGTACGAGGCCTCTCTCAGCATGCCCGACTCCCCCTTCGATCGCTGGCTTCAGGGTGACGGCAGCGCCATCTCCGTCGCAGCCGAGCGGGGCTATCGGCTGTTCGAGAGCCGCGGCTGCGTCAGCTGTCATCAGGGCATGCTGCTCGGTGGCAACCTGTTCCAGCGGCTCGGCGTGATGCGCGACTACGACCCTGCCGCGATGGCCAAGGCGCTGCACGCCGAGCCGGCGCCGGCCGTCGAAAGCAGGGCCGAGCTGGGGCGTTTCACGCTCACCGGTCGCGAGGAAGACCGCCACGTCTTCCGCGTGCCGAGCCTGCGCAATGTCGCCCTGACGGCCCCTTACCTGCATGACGGCTCCGTCGCGACCCTCGCCGACGTGGTCGACATCATGGCGGAGTACCAGCTCGGCGAGCTGCTCGGCCCCGATGAAAACCAGAGCATCGTGCAGTTTCTCGACACGCTCAGCGGGCGCAGCCAGGGAGCACCATGAGGCACGGCCGGCAGCTGCTGCGTGCAGCGCTCGCGGCCTGTGCGCTGGCCTGCGTCGGGGGCGCCGCCCGCTGGCTCGGCCAGAGCCTCGATCCTGCCGCCGAGGCGGCTTACCGCAGCGAGGTGCGGCTGCTCGGCATCGTCGCCGCCCAGGTCGACGAGGATCTGCTGCGCGCGCACTCGGGCCTGGTCGCGCACTATGACGATCTGGCTCGCCACCTGCGCCAGCTGCGGCGGGTGCTGGCCGAGCTCGCGCTTCCGCCAGCCGAGCTCGGCTTCGAGCTGGGGCTCGCATTCGAGCAGCACCTCGGCCGCGCTCGCGAGCTCGCCTCGCTCGAGCAACGAGCCATCGAGCGCTTCGAATCCGACAGCGCCGTGTTGCGCAACTCGCGCCAGTATTTTCCGGTGCTGCTACGAGAGGTGACGCAGCGCATGGCGGCCAGTCCGGACCCAGAGTTCGAGCGCGCCGCGATCCACGCCTTCGAGGCGCTCGCTTACCTCGATGTGCTCCCGCCGAGCGAAGCCTCGGGCCGCCTGAGCGCGGCGCTCGACGAGCTCGCCGGCTCGAATCCGTCAACGGCCGCTGCCGAGCTGAGCCGTCGACTGGAGCTGCTCCAGCGTCACGGGCGCACCATCCTGGAGCGGCACGCCTCGGTCGCGGCGGGCGTGCAGGAGAGCATGGCCATCCCGCTCGCGCGCGAGGCCCTCGATCTGTACGAGAGCTATGCGGCTCGCCAGCGCGGCGCCAGCCTCGCCAGCCGGAGCCTGCTCACCTGGGTCGCGATGCTCGGTTTTGCCAGCATCTGCCTCGGCTTGACGGAACTGGTCCTGCGCCTGCAGACGAGCCGCTCCGCGCTGCGGCGCACCAGCCAGGAGCTCGAACGCGCCAATCGCTCGCTCGAGCACGAACGCCGGAAGGAGCAGGAGATCGGCGAGCTGAAGACGCGCTTCGTGTCGGCGACCGCGCACGAGTTCAAGAACCCGCTGGCGACCATTCTCTCTTCCAGCGAGATGCTGGAGGCGTACGCGGCGCGCTGGGACGAAACGCGACGCGCGCTGCATTTCAAGCGCATCCAGAGCGCGGCGTTGCGCATGACGGAGATGCTGGACGAGGTCCTGCTGATCGGTCGTGCCGAGGCGGGCGTCCTGGTACCGGTACCCGAGGAGCTGAATCTGGCCGAGTTTTGCGCGAGCCTGCTGCAAGGCCTGGAGCGCTCGCCGGGTGCCCGCGAGCGCGTGCGGCTCAGCTGCCGGGGCGCAGAGTGGGTACGTCTCGACCAGCGGCTGCTGAGCCATGTGCTCGGCAACTTGCTCGACAACGCGCTCAAGTACTCGCCCCCCGGCAGCCCGGTCGTGATCGAGCTCTCGGTCAGCGAATCCCGACTCGACTGCACGATCGAGGATCGCGGCATCGGCATCCCGGAGCAGGATCTGCCCAACCTGTTTGTCAGCTTTCAGCGCGCCAGCAACGTCGGCACGGTGCAGGGCAGCGGGCTCGGTCTGGCAGTGGTGAAGCGCGCCGTCGAGACCCAGCACGGCTCGGTCGAAGTGAGCAGCGAGCTGGGCCGCGGCAGCAAGTTCACCGTGCGGCTACCGCTCGCGGAGCCCGCCGCGAGCGACGCGCTGCCGCTGCTCGCGCTGCCGGCCGTACAGAGTCGACGCTAGAGGAGAACCCGGATCATGCCCACCGTCCTGATCATCGATGACGACACCGAGCTGCTCGACAACGTCAACCAGCTGCTCAGCGAAGAGGGATTCGAGGTCGTGGTGGCCAGTACCGGCGCGGACGGCGTGGCGCTCGCCAGGGCTCGTTCGCCCGAGATCATCGTGTGTGACGTCGGCATGCCGGCGATGGACGGCTACACGGTGCTCAGCGCCATTCGCGAACACGCCTCCACGCGCGGCACGCCCTTCATCTTCCTGACCGCTCGCGCCGATCGCGAAGGCCTGCGCGCGGGCATGAACCTGGGTGCGGACGACTATGTCACCAAGCCGTTCATCATGAGCGAGCTGCTGGAGGCCGTGCGCGCGCGCCTGCGCCGCACGCACGAGATCACCAGCCGCGTCGACGAGGCGTTCGAGCGGGCGCGGCCCGAAGCAGCAGCTGCGGCGCAGCCGGGCGCGGCCGCGTCGAGCGCGCTGGCACTCGCGCCCGAGATGATCGAGCTGTTCCGGCAGGTCGATTCCGTCGCCGCGAGCCAGCTCAGTGTGCTCGTGCTGGGCGAGACCGGCGTCGGCAAGGAGGTCGTGGCGCGCGAGCTGCACCGCCGCTCGCCGCGCGCGGCGGGGCCCTTTCTGCCGCTCAACTGCGCCGCGTTGAGCGAGCAGCTGCTCGAGGCGGAGCTCTTCGGCCACGAGCGCGGCGCCTTCACGGGGGCGCTACGAGCCCGACCTGGCCTGATCGAGACGGCGCAGGGAGGAACGCTGTTTCTCGACGAGGTAGGTGAGCTGCCTGCGCCCGTGCAGGTGAAGCTCTTGCGGGTGCTCGAGGATCGCAAGGTGCTGCGCGTCGGTGCCCGCTCGGCGCGCGAGGTGGACGTGCGCTTCATCGCCGCGACGCATCGCGATCTGGAGCGCGAGATTGCCGAGCAGCGCTTTCGCGAGGATCTGTTCTACCGGCTCAACGGCGCGAGCTTGACGGTGCCGCCGCTGCGCCAGCGAGCGAGCGAAATCGCGCCGCTCGCCCGGCTGTTCCTGGCGCGGGCTTGCGTGGAGCAAGGGCGCTCGCAGCTGATCGATCTGGCTCCCGCGGCGCTCTCGGCGCTCGAGCGCTACGCCTGGCCCGGCAACGTCCGCGAGCTGCGCAACGCCATCGAGCGCGGTGTCGCCCTGTGCCAGTTCGATCTGCTCGACCTCGAACATTTGCCGCCCAAGGTCGCGCGCGGCGAGGCAGCCTCCAGAACGGCCGGCGCCGAGCCACTCGGCGAGGCCCGCGCGCGCCTCGAGCGCGAGCTGGCAGACCTGGAGCGCCGGCGCCTGCTCAAGGTGCTCGAGGAGTGCGGCGGCAGCCAGGCGACCGCCGCTGCGCGCCTGGGCGTGTCCCGGCGCACCTTGGTGTACCGGTTGAGCGCGCTCGGCTTGACGCGCCCCCGCAAGTGAGCGCTGCTGTCAGGCGGGCTCGAACAATTCGATGGGATTGCCGTCGGGGTCCTCGATCTGGATTTGCTTGCCGCCCGGGCCCGTCTCCAGCTCGTTCCGAAAACGAAGCTCAGCTCTCTTCAAGACCTCGATGAAAGCGGGCAGATCGTTCACTCGCAGCACGACGCGGTTCCAGCCGCCGGGTTCCTGCCGCTGTCCGCTCGGCATCGGCCGCGAACCAGACGCCTGCGGACCGCTGAGCAGAATCTGCGCGTCGCCGAGCGCCACGCTCGCGAACGCCGGCAGCTGCTGGTGCTGGAGGCGGAAGCCCAGATGCGTGCGATAGAACGCGGCGGAACGAGCGACATCTTTGACCTGATAGCGAACGCCGTGCACGGCCCGTATGAACGGGTGCTTGCTGGCCTGCGCGTCAGTAGCCATGTTCTTGGTTTCAGTCGCGTTTGACATCCTGGCCCTCCTTTCAGAGTAGAGCTCGTTTCCATGAAGGAAGCGTGCCAGAGCCAGAGCCAGTCAGGCGAGCGGCACATGCCCAAGGAAATCGTTCTCTTGCCACGCGCTTGCCGACGTCGCTCTGGCGCGGCAATCTGCCTCGGTCGAAGCGTTCCCACCCCGCCGCAGCGCTGCTTCGCGAGCTCGAGCAGCAAGGCTGCCGAGTCAGCGGCGAGTCTTTCCGTCGCGGTCGTGCTCGTGGTTCAGCTGCTCAGGACCTGAGCCGTCGGCGCGCTGCCAGACCGATCGCCGCGAGCGCGGAGAACAGGGCGCCTCGCAACTCGCCCGACACGCGCCCCGGGGCGTCGCCCCCGAACGTGCAAGACGACGACTCAGCGGGCTGCTGGCTCGACGCTGTGCTCGTCACGGGGCTGGCAGCCGCTGCCGTTCCCGAGCCGCCGCTCGAGGAGTCGGCGCGGATGGTGCTCGCGATCCCGGGCCAGGCCGCGGGGCAAGCGTTGCCGGTCGGCGTTCCGGCGTCGCACTCGAGCGGCGACACATCGGGCAGGTGGTGGATCGCGTCGAACGTCGCGCCGTCGTTCTTCGAAAGGCCGAGGATGAAGTTGTCCTCGAGCTCGTCGGCGCAGGCGTACAGGCCTGCCTGCTGCCACTTCAAGCACTTCACGCCGATCGGGCTCACCTGCGAGAAGACGAAGTCGCGCGTGCTCGCCACGAACAGACCCGCACCCGGCCCCCCCGCGGCGACCTTGGAGCCATCCGGCGAGAGCGCGAAGCCCAGCATGTCCTGCCGGCACGTGAAGATCTTCTGCCACGTCGAGGCGCCGTCGTCGCTCACGTAGAGCTGGTCGTCTGCGTCCCCGCTGTCGACGCGTACGTACAACCGCTCCGGGTTCGTGGGATCGACCGCTGCAATGTAAGGCGCGAACGCGCCGTTCAGGTCAAACGGGAGCTCCGTCCAGGTCCTGCCGCGGTCGTCGCTCTTCTCGATGACGCCGACGAAGCTACCCGCTGCGAGACCGCTCACGTAGATGCGATCGGTCCTGCTAGGGGCGATCTCGACGCTGAGCCCGAGGAAGTCGACGGGCATCGCGACGCCCGCCTGGGTCCAGGTCTTGCCGTCGTCGACCGTCTCGCTGAGCAGCACGTGGAAGCCATCCTTCACGCCCGTGGAGCTGAGGGCCACTGCGCGGGCCGGGAGCTGCGTCTCCACCGCGACGTCGACGGTGTTCTGGCGATCCAGCGGGCCCGCGCTGAACGCCCACGAGCAGCCGCGATCATGGCTCACGCTCAGGCCCTCGAACAGGCTGGCGAGCAGCGTGCCGTCGCCGGTCACCCCCAGGGCAGGATCCTCGACGCCGCCCAACCCGACCGCCTGCTCGCAGATCCAGCGCCAGCTCGAGCCGGCGTCTGTGCTCTGCAGGATCCCGTAGGTGGTGCGCAGCACGAGGTGCTGGGCGTCACCGGGATCGATGACCACCTGACCAGCCGCCGGGAAGCGGCCGTTCGCCAGCGCGGTCCGCGACGGCAGCCCGGCGGCGATGATGGCGGCCGCAACGGCAGCGCGAGAGTGCTTCAATGGCGAGTTATCTCAGATCGCACCGCTCATCGGATACATGCCCCTTGGCCTGGACGATCGACGGCGAAGCCGACGAGGTAACACATCTCGTTCAGGGTGCTCTCCCCGTACGTGACTGGCATGGGGTTTGGGTTTT
>Ga0207675_100007662_pt1 | contig 10195 bp, 6 predicted proteins | sample KBSSwiS42_FD_184305 | JGI IMG/M metagenome (GOLD analysis project Ga0207675, IMG submission 184305) | Switchgrass rhizosphere microbial communities from Kellogg Biological Station, Michigan, USA - KBS Switchgrass S4-2 (SPAdes) (version 2) | ecosystem: Host-associated > Plants > Roots >...
GTTGTGATGACCCACAGACGTACAGGCCTGGCCGCAGGGGCGGTCGCGCTGGCACTGGCCGCGTTGCCCGCGGCGGCACAGGCGCATCCGGTGGACTGCTCGGGCGCCTACCTCGAGCAGGCGCCGAGCGGAGAGCGCTGGATCGACTGGGGCGGGGGTAGCGACGGCTGCGTGACCGCCGCGTCCGAGAAGGCGTCCGCGCGCGATGCCGCGGCGCCCGCGAACTCATCGGCGGCCGGCGACCGGCCGCAGGGCTCGTTCCGGCAGATCGGCCACGAGGCGCTGCGCGACCGCGGCATGAACGCGGCGATCGCGGTCCACAAGGACCACGCGTACGTCGGCTCGCGGACCGACGGCGGTCACGCGGGCCAGCCACAGGGCGGGCTGATGGTGGTCGACGTCGCCACGCCGAGCCGGCCGCGGCTGGCGGCGGGGCCGCTGTATCCGGTCGCGGGCGAGTCCACGCGCGAGCTGCGCGTGTGGCGCTCCAAGGGCCTGCTGATCGTGCTCAACACCAACTGCGGCGTCGGCCCGGCGCTGCACCACTGCACGGTCCCGTCGATCAGCAACATCCGCTTCTACGACATCAACGGGCGCAACGCCGAGCGGCCGAAGCTCCTGCACGAGCTCAAGGTCGACACGCACGAGTTCTTCCTCTGGGTGGACCCGAAGGACCCGGATCGCGCGCTGATCTTCGCGGGCAACGCCGGTTCCACGTGCGGCACCCGGGGCGGCGCGCCGAGCTGCCCGTTCTCGGTCTGGGACATCTCCTCGGTGCCGTCGGGCGGCGCCCCGTCGACGCTCTACAGCGGCCCGTATCCGTACGCGCGCTACCCGGAGGCGCCGGAGCCGGTGGTCAAGCCGACCGGCGGCCTGCACTCGCTGACGATCTCCAACGACGGCAGCGAGGCCTTCTTCGCGCTGCTGACCGGCGGCTTCGCGATCGCGGACGTGTCCGAGTTCGCCGACGGCGATCCGTTCCCGCAGCCGCGGCCGATCACGCGCAACGAGTCGCGCCCGACCTGGGCCGGCCCCGGCGCCCACAGCGCCGTTCGCCTCTGGGGCCGCGACTGGGCGTGGGTCTCCGACGAGGTCTACGGCACGGCGACCGGGCCCGACCACGGCTGCCCGTGGGGCTGGGCGCGCATGATCGACGTCTCCGACCCGCAGGCCCCGACGGTCGAGGCCGAGTACCGCGAGCCGGAGAACGACCCGGACACCTGCACGGAGTGGAACCCGCCGCGCACGTCCTACTCCGCCCACAACCCCACGCTGACGCCGCACATCGCGTTCAGCACGTGGCACTCGGGCGGTCTGCAGGCGGTCTCGCTCGACAACCCGCGCCGGCCCTACCAGCTGGCCGAGTTCTCGCCGAAGCCGCTGGGCTCGGTGCTGCTCGAGGACGGGCGGCTGTCGTCCGACCCGGACACGGGCCGCAACGAGAAGGTCGTGATGTGGAGCTACGCCGTCGTCAAGAACGGCCTGATCTACGTCGTGGATCTGCGCAACGGGCTCTACGTCCTGCAGTACCGCGGCCCGCACGCGGCCGAGGTGGACGGCATCAAGTTCCTCGACGGCAACTCCAACCAGGGCGACGCGCTCTGCTTCGACCCGGTCGCGGGGGCCGCGAGCTCCTGCCGGTGACGTGAGGCTGCTTGGGGCGGCCGGGCTCGGCCCGGTCGCCCTATGCGGCGCTCGCGCAGGCCAACGTCAACTGCGGCTGGGCGGGGAGGCAGTTGATCTGGGTTTCGGTCAAGTGGGGACCGTTGACCGGCTATAGGGGGGTCAAAGGTCTCCACTTCGCCCGGATGGCACGTAGCCACTCGCCGGGCCCACACCCTCGCCTCCCCACCCAGCCGCAGTTCTGAGCGCTAGCCAGCCGTCGCGCGCAGCAGGCCCGCGCCGCGGCGCAGGACCAGCGCGACCGCGCCGAGCACCTCGGCGCGGTCGCCGAGCGCTCCGGGCAGGACCGTGACGTCGTCGGACGCGGAGCGGACGGCGCCGCGGCGCAGGGCGGCGGCAAGCGGGTCGAGCAGCAGGTCGCCCGCGGCGGCGAGGTCTCCGCCGACGACGACGCGCTCCGGGTTGAGCAGGTTGCAGAGCGTCGCGACGGCGCCGCCGATGGTGGCGCCGGCGTCGCCGATCGCCCGCGCGCAGCCCGCGTGGCCGTCGCGGGCGGCGGCGATCACGGCCGGCAGGGTGGGATCCGCGAGCGTGCCGCGCAGCGAGGCGAGGATCGCCTCGGAGCCGGCGAGGGTCTCGAGGCAGCCGCGGTTGCCGCAGCGGCAGATCGGGCCGTCCGGGGCGATGATCGTGTGGCCGATCTCGCCCGCCGTGCCGCCCGAGCCGCCGTAGGGGCGGCCGCGCACGATCAGGCCCGCCCCGATGCCGGTCGCGAGCTTGAGATAGGCGAGGTCCCCGGCGCCGCGGCCGGCGCCCCACATCCACTCGCCGAGCGCGCCGAGGCTCGCGTCGTTCTCCACCTCGACCGGGTGGCCGAGCGCCTCGGACATCGCGTCGGCCGCGCGCACGCCGACCCAGCCGGGGAGGATCGTCGAGTCGCCGAGCTCGCCCGTCGGGCGGTGGACCGGGCCCGGCAGGCCCATGCCGACCCCGGCGATCTCGGCGTCGCGCGCGCCGGCCTCGCCGAGCACCTCGCCGACGAGGCGCGTCGCGAGCGCGATCGCCTCCGCCGCCGGCAGGTCGGCGCCGAGCGGCTCGTGGCGCTCCGCGAGCACGCGGTGGGCGAGGTCGGCGAGCGCGACCCGCAGATGGCGCTTGCCGAAGTCGAGCCCGAGCGCCACGCCCGCCGCGCGGTCGAGGGCCACGAGCACGGGCGGGCGGCCGACCCCGCCGCGCGGCATGGCGTGACCGTCGACGACGAGCCGCTCGTCCTGCAGCTCGGCGATCACGGCGGAGACGGTCGAGGGGGCGAGGGCGGTCCGGCGCGCGAGCTCGGCGCGCGAGGTCGGTCCACTCGAGGCGAGCACGCCGAACACGCGAGCTCGGGCGGAGAGCCTGGTCGGATCCATGCCGGCTCGATCATGCCTGGTTTTGCCAGTGACGTACGAACTCGACCGGTGGATCCGGCCTTGACAGCGTGGAATACTTCGAAATCGCACAAACGTCGGGGAGCGGGGGTTGTCGATGGGTCGATTTCGTGTGCGTGCGGGCAGCGGCTTGGCGCTGCTGGCCGCGGTCGCCGTGGTCGCGGTACCGGGCGCCAGCGGCGCCCACAAGGCCAAGCAGCCGCAGGTGGGCAAGCCGCGCATGCAGGACGGGTGCGCGCGGATCGAGAGCAAGCTGCCGACCTACGCGGACTGGCCGCGCGTGCACAGCCGGATCAAGAGCGACAAGAAGGTCGAGGCGCGGGTGCGCTCGATGCTCTCCAAGCTGTCGCTCGAGGAGAAGGTCGGGCAGATGACCCAGCCCGAGATCACGACGATCACCCCGGCCGAGGTCGAGCAGTACCACATCGGCTCCGTGCTCAACGGCGGCGGCGCCTGGCCCGGCGCGAACAAGCACGCCTCGCAGGCCGACTGGCTGAAGCTCGCCGACGACTACTGGGCCGCCTCCAAGGAGGGCAACGCCGCCGGCGTGCCCGCGATCTGGGGCATCGACGCCGTCCACGGCAACTCCAACATCTTCGGCGCGACCCTGTTCCCGCACAACATCGGGCTCGGCGCGGCGCACGACCCGTGCCTGATCCGCGACGTCCAGGCCGCCACGGCGCGCCAGGTCCGCGCGACCGGTCAGGACTGGGCGTTCGCGCCGACGCTGGCCGTCGTCCGCGACGACCGCTGGGGCCGGACGTACGAGGGCTTCTCCGAGGACCCGCGGATCACCCGCGCCTACGGCTACGAGGCGATCCGCGGCCTGCAGGGCCACAGCCGCCACGGCATCGGCTCCGACGGCGTGATCGGCACCGCCAAGCACTTCATCGGCGACGGCGGCACCGAGGGCGGCAAGGACCAGGGCGTCAACGCCTCCTCCGAGGCGCAGATGATCAACCTCCACGGCCAGGGCTACTACGGCGCGCTGGCCGCCGGATCGCAGAGCGTGATGGTCTCGTTCAACTCGTGGACCAACGCGGAGCAGGGCATCGCCGAGGGCAAGCTGCACGGCTCCAAGAAGGCGCTGACCGAGATCCTCAAGGGCAAGATGGGCTTCGACGGCCTCGTCGTCTCCGACTGGAACGGCATCGGCCAGGTGGCGGGCTGCACGAACGCGAGCTGCCCGCAGGCGGTCAACGCCGGCATCGACGTCGTGATGGTCCCGCAGGACTGGAAGGCCTTCATCGCCAACACGCTCGCCCAGGTCCGCTCGGGCGAGATCCCGATGGAGCGGATCGACGACGCCGTCACGCGGATCCTGCGCGTGAAGCTGCGCACCGGCCTGATGGACGAGCCCAAGCCGTCCGCGCGCGAGCACGCGACCGACGGCTCGGCGCTGCAGGAGCCGGCGCTGGCCCGGCGCGCCGTGCGCGAGTCGCAGGTGCTGCTCAAGAACGAGAAGAAGCTGCTGCCGCTCCCGCAGTCCTCGAAGGTGCTGGTGGTCGGCAAGAGCGCCGACTCGCTCCAGAACCAGACGGGCGGCTGGAGCCTCACCTGGCAGGGCACGGGCAACACCAACGCCGACTTCCCGAACGGCACGTCGATCCTGCAGGGCCTGCGCAACGCGCTCGGCGCCGCCGACGTGACGTTCTCGGAGACGGGGGAGGGCGTCGACCCGTCGCAGTACGACGCGGTGATCGCCGTGATCGGCGAGACCCCGTACGCGGAGGGCAACGGCGACATCGGCAAGCGCTCGCTCGAGCACGCCCGCCTGTACCCGCAGGACCTCGCGGTGCTCGACCGCGTGTCCGGCAAGGGCGCGCCGGTGGCGACCGTGTTCGTGGCCGGCCGGCCGCTCTACGTCAACAAGGAGCTCAACCGCTCCGACGCGTTCGTGGCCGCCTGGCTGCCGGGCACCGAGGGCGACGGCGTGGCCGACCTGCTGGTCAAGGGCCGCAAGACGGGCAAGGGCTACACCGGCAAGCTCTCCTACTCCTGGCCGGCGAGCCCGTGCCAGACGCCGCTGAACGCCGGCGACGAGGGCTACGCGCCGCTGTTCAAGCTCGGCTACGGCCTCGCCAACGGCCAGAAGGCGACCGTGCCGCAGCTGCCGGAGGAGTCGGTCGCGCGCTGCGTCGACAGCGGCGGCGGCGGCACGGCGACCGAGGACCTCGAGCTGTTCGTCCGCCAGGACGTCGACCCGTTCAAGAGCTACATCGGCTCACCGGACAACTGGGGCGGCACCGAGCTGGGCAACAACCCGAGCGGCCCGGTGGTGGCGCACACGAACATCGAGGCGCGCTGGACGGACGTCAACGTCCAGCAGGACGCGCGCAAGATCACCTGGAAGGGTGGCGCGGGCCAGTTCTACATCCAGTCCCAGGAGCAGGACCTGCGGCCCTGGCTCAACGCCGACGCCGCGATCGTCTGGGACACGATCATCACGAAGGCGCCCACGGCCCGGACCGTGATCAGCGCGCACTGCACGTACCCGTGCTTCTCCGACGCGCCGATCACGAAGGTCCTCGCGGACCGAGCCGACGGGGCCAGGCACACGATCAAGATCCCCGCGTCCTGCCTCGACAACGGGGCGCTGGAGTTCGACCACATCAACACGCCGTTCCTGATCTACACGGAGGGCGAGCTGGAGGCGGCGTTCGCGAACGTCCGCTGGGTGCCGGGGGCGGCGAAGGACGCGGACGCGATCAGCTGCGCTGATCTGCAGTAGGGGGTCACACGGGGATGCCCGCGAGCGCCAACGATTGGTTGGCGTAGCGGGCGTCGCCCGTGACCTCGGCGCCGAGCCAGTCCGGCGGCGCGAAGGCGGCGCTCGCCTCGGAGGAGCCGAACTCGACCTCGGCGGTCAGCAGGCCGTCGAGCGCGTCGGCGTAGACGTCGACCTCGGCGGTCAGGCCGTCATCGAGCGGCACGAGGTGGCGGGTCTTGGCGATCCGGCGGCCCTCGGTCAAGGCCCACAGCGCCTCGAAGCGGCGGTCGTCGATCTCGAGCTCCTCCTCGACGCGCACCTGCGCCGGCCCGGACTTGACGGTCAGCGTCGAGCGCCCGGCGCGGCGGCGGATCCGGACCTCGGTGCCGTCGGGCGCGACCGCGAGGTAGCCCTGCTCCACGCGCTCGCCCGCGGTCGCCCCATCCGGCAGGCGGGTGGGCAGGAACTTGCGCTCGATCTCGACGCCGGGCGGCCCGCTCATCGCATGGAACACTACGCGCCGTGGCCCCGGATCCCGTCGACCTGATCCTGCCGTCGTCGCTGGATCGGGCGGCGGCGGTCGCCCTGCTCCACGAGCGCCTGGAGCTCGTCGACGGGCGCCCGCGGACGAGCGACCGGACGCTGCTGGACAGCTTCGACGGGCGGCTGCGCGCTGCCGGGCTGCGGGCCGAGCGGCCGGCCGGCCGCGGCGCGGGGCTCGAGCTGCACGAGGCCGGCGCACCCGTGCGGCGGGCCGCCGTGCGTCGTGCCAAGCGCCTCCTGATCACGGAGCTGCCAGAGGGCGCCGTGCGCGAGCGCCTGGCGCCCGTGCTCGAGGAGCGCGCGCTGCTGCCGGCGGTGCGGGTGCGCTCGGGCGTGCAGCCGCTGGCGGTCGTCGACGGCGACCGCAAGACGGTCGTGCGCCTGGAGATCGAGCACCCGCAGCTGATCGCGGCGGGCGGCAAGGCGATCGCCCTCAAGCCGCGGCTGGAGGTGCGGCCCGTGCTCGGCTACGACCGCGCCTACGAGCGCACGCTCGCGACGCTGCGCGACGAGCTCGGCTTCGAGCCGGCGAAGCGGCCGCTCTACGACGAGGCCGTCAGGAAGGCCGGCGGGCGGCCGGGCGGGATCGCGACGAAGGTCAAGGCCGAGCTCGCGCGCGGCACCGCCACCGACGCCGCGGCCGCGCTCGTGCTCGGCCGGCTGCACGAGGTCGCGGAGGCGAACCTCCCGGGGACACTCGAGGACCTCGACCCCGAGTTCCTGCACGACCTGCGCGTCTCGATCCGCCGCGCGCGATCCGTGCTGCGCGAGCTCAAGGACGTGCACGACCCCGAGGCCCGCACGCACGTGCGCGACGAGCTGAAGTGGGCGCAGGCGCTGACCGGGCCGGTGCGCGACCTCGACGTCCAGCTGCTGGAGTGGCCGGAGCTGGCCGCGCACGTCGGCGACGTCCGCGCGGCCGAGCTCGAGCCGCTGCGGTCGCTGCTCGCCGCCCGCCGCGAGCGCGAACGCGCGAAGCTCGCGCGCGGGCTGCGCGGCAAGCGCTTCCGCGCGACGCTGCGCGCCTGGCAGGCGCTGGCGGCAGAGACCTCGGGCCCGGGGAAGGACGCCGGCAAGCCGATCGAGGCGACCGCCGGCGAGCGGATCGCGAAGGTGCTGGCGCGGATGCTCAAGGACGGCCGCAAGATCGACGGCGAGAGCCCGCCGGAGGCGCTGCACGACCTGCGCAAGCGCGGCAAGGAGCTGCGCTACCTGCTCGAGCTGTTCGGCGCCGTGTTCGACGAGCGCGCGGTCGATCCGCTGGTCGCCGGCCTCAAGCACCTGCAGAAGGTCCTCGGCCGCTTCCAGGACCGCGCGGTGCAGGTCGAGACGCTGCGCGACATGCGCCACGACCTCGCCGCGCAGCCGGAGGGGCCGTTGGCGCTGATCGCGCTCGGGCCGGTGCTCGACGCGCTGCTCGCCGACCAGGAGGCCGCGCGCGAGGAGTTCGCCGAAGCGTTCGAGGAGTTCGAGCTGGCGGCCGGCGACAAGCGGGTGCGGAAGGCGTTCGGGCCGTGAAGACGCTCGCCACGTACTCGATCAAGGGCGGCGTGGGGAAGACCTCGGCGGCGGTCAACCTGGGGGCGCTCGCGGCCGCCGACGGGCTGCGGACCGTGCTGTGGGACCTCGACCCGCAGGGCGCGGCGTCGTTCCTGTTCCGGATCAAGCCGAAGGTCAAGGGCGGCGGCCGGCGCCTGATCCGCGACCGCGACCCGCTCGACGTGATGAAGGGCACCGACGTCGAGGGGCTCGACCTGCTCCCGGCCGACTTCTCCTACCGCAACCTCGACCTCGAGCTCGACCGCCGCAAGAAGCCGCTGGCGGGCGTCGGCCGCGTGCTCGCGCAGCTCGAGGGCGACTACGACCTGGCGATCCTCGACTGCCCGCCGTCGATCTCGCTCGTCTCCGAGAGCGTCTTCTCGGCCGCCGACCTGCTGCTCGTGCCGCTCGTCCCGTCGACGCTGTCGGTGCGCACGCTCGAGCAGCTGCGGCGCTTCCTGGCCGGCGTCGGGGAGCCCGTGCCCGAGGTCCTCCCGTTCTTCTCCATGGTCGACCGCCGCAAGAAGCTGCACCGCGAGCTCGTGGCGTCGCTGCCCGGCGTCGCCGACGCGGCGATCCCGAACGCGAGCGCGGTCGAGCTGATGGGGCTGCGGCGCGAACCGGTCGTGACCTCCGCGCCGCGGCACAAGGCCGCCGAGGCCTACGCCGCGCTGTGGGCGCAGGCCCGCGCCGTACTGGACGGCGCGGGCTGAAGACGGGTCGCCCGAGGTCGTGAGGTCCGCGATGATGGGGCGATGGCGCCCGACCGACTGCTGACCCTCGAGGTGCGCAAGGACGCGCTCGCCGAGGCGCGCGTCGCCGAGGCGCCGCTGCCCGAGCCCGGCGAGGGGCAGGCGCTGCTGCGCGTCGAGCGGTTCGGCCTGACGGCGAACGTGATCACCTACGCGCTGGCCGGCGACACGATCGGCTACTGGCGCTTCTTCCCGGCGAGCGAGGACGGCTGGGGCCGGATCCCCGCCTGGGGGTTCGCCGAGGTGGTGGGCGGCGACGTCCTCGAGCCTGGGGAGCGGCTGTTCGGCTACCTCCCGATGGCCTCGCACGTGCTGCTGGCGCCCGAGGTCCGGCCGACCGGCGTCGTCGACACGACGCCGCACCGCGCGGAGCTGCCGCGCGCGTACAACACGTATCGCCGGGCGGGCCCCGCGGAGGACGGCGACGGGCGCGTGCTCGTGCTGCGGCCGCTGCACATGCTCTGCTTCCTGCTCGCCGACCATCTCGAGGCGGAGGGCCGGCACGGCGCCGACCAGGTGCTCCTCACCAGCGCCTCGTCGAAGACCGCGCTCGGCCTGGCGTTCGAGCTCGGGCGCGCCGGCGCGCGCGTGGCCGGGCTCACGTCGGCCCGCAACGCCGGCTTCGTGCGCTCGACGGGCATCTACGACGCGGTCGCGACCTACGACGAGCTCGAGACGCTCGACGCGGGCGCCGCCACGGTCGCGATCGACATGGCCGGCGACGGCGCGCTGCGCCGGCGCATCCACGAGCACTTCGGGTCCGCGCTGCGCAGCAGCATCCTCGTCGGCGCGACGCACGTCGCCAGCGCCTCGTTCGCGCCCGATCCGACGCTCCCGGGGCCGCGCCCGGCCTTCTTCTTCGCGCCCGACCGGTTGAAGGAGCGCTCGCGCGAGTGGGGCCCCGCGGCCTTCGAGGCGCGGGTGCAGGAGGCCTACGAGGCGTTCGCCGAGTGGTCGCAGGGATGGCTGCGGATCGCCGAGGGCGAGGGCGAGGACGCCGTGCTGGCCGCCTACAGGCGCGTGCTGGGCGGGGAGACGCCGCCGGACGTGGCGGAGGTCGTCACGCTCAGCGCCGCACGCGCTGCTTGAGCGCGACGTCGCCGCCGCCCCGGCCGGTGGGCCGGGACGGCGGGACGGCGTGCTGCTCAGCGCCTAGCGCGTGAGCGCGTGCTTGTGGCCGCGCGCCTTGATGCGGTGCGCCTTGGCCTGCTTGGCCTTCGCGGACGCGCCGCGGGCCTTCGCGCCCTTCGTGCGCGCGAAGTGCCAGATCGCGTGCACGAGGTTGCCCTTGAACTGCTCCAGCGAGCGCACGGCGCCGCCGTTGAGCTGGTTCGCCTGCTGCTGGGCGATCGCGAGGTTCGCCGGCGTCGGGTCCGCCTCGTAGACGTTCATCGTCTCCGCGGGCGGCTGGCCCGTCACCGTCGAGTAGTTGTCGCACGCCTCGTGGTAGCACGGGTCGAGCTGCTCGTCCTGGACGCCGCCGTACCACTGCACCTGCTGGGCGGTCTTGGGCGCCTCGGCGCCGGCGAACACGCCGCCGGACGGGATGCCGCGGTTGACGAAGCCGACGTAGTCCGAGCGACCGTCGAACGGGATCGGCT
>Ga0207675_100007665_pt1 | contig 10193 bp, 4 predicted proteins | sample KBSSwiS42_FD_184305 | JGI IMG/M metagenome (GOLD analysis project Ga0207675, IMG submission 184305) | Switchgrass rhizosphere microbial communities from Kellogg Biological Station, Michigan, USA - KBS Switchgrass S4-2 (SPAdes) (version 2) | ecosystem: Host-associated > Plants > Roots >...
GGCGATTTGTAACTCTTTTTTCGATAACCTTAACTAACTAACGATGCACACGAAACAAGCTCTCACGCGGCTTTTATTAGCAGTGGGGATACTCCTCTGCACAAATGTTCTCCACGCTCAGCAAAAAACAGTTACCGGTAAAATTACCGACGCCCAGGGGCAACCAATTGTTGGCGCAACGGTTGCAGCGAGAGGCACTGCTGTAGCGACTCAAACAAATCCCGATGGGAATTTTTCAATTACAGTTCCAAACGAAATTCAAAAGTTAACTATTACCTCAGTAGGGTTTGCAACGCAGGAGATTTCTATCAAGGGGGCTAGTAACATTGCTGTTTCATTAAATGTTTCTACTGCCGAATTGAGCGAGGTAGTAGTTACTGCCCTTGGTATTGAAAGAACCAAGAAGAACCTGCAATATTCAATAACCACGGTGAGTGGTGATAATTTCACGCAGGCACGTGAAAACAGCACAGCAAATGCTCTCGCAGGAAGAGTGGCTGGTGTTAACGTAACTAAGATCGCATCAGGACCTGCATCATCTTCACGCGTTGTGATCCGCGGAGCAAAAACCCTCGGCTCAAATTTAAATCAACCACTTTATGTTGTAGATGGAGTTCCGATTGACAACACTAATTTCGGACAGTCTGGTATCTGGGGCGGGGCCGACCAGGGTGATGGACTGAGCAGTATTAACCCTGATGATATTGCCTCAATGACAGTATTAAAAGGCGCAAGTGCTGCTGCCCTTTATGGATCCAGGGCTGCAAACGGGGTTATATTGATAACAACAAAAAAGGGGTCAGGACGAAAAGGGCTTGGTATTGAATTCAATTCAAATTTTGTTTTTGAAACTGTAAACAATCTAACCGATTTCCAGCACTCGTATGGTAATGGAGGCTACGTAGGTACAAGCCTGCAAAACTCAATTGCCAAGAAACCTTCAACTATTAATGAACATTGGGACAACTGGTGGGGCCTGCAGGGTTGGGGACCAAAATTTGATGGTAGCCCGACAGTGCAGTTCGATGGCATCTCAAGACCTTATTCTTATGCAGGTGACAACTGGAAACGTTTTTATGAAACAGGAAATTCATTGACCAACAGCATTGCACTTACTGGTGGTAACGAAACTCAGAACTTCCGGTTTTCCATGGCCAGGTTGGATAATACAGGTGTTATTCCTAATTCGGGATTCGACAGAACAAACCTGTCATTAACTACTAATTCAAAATTTGCAAAAAAATTGTCAGTTAATACCAAGATCCTGTATTCAAATGAGAAGGCCAAAAACAGGCCTTTCATATCTGATTCTCCCGCAAATGGTATTCTGGCCTTGTATTATACACCAGGAGATGTCAATGTTTATGACTATATAGGAGACCCTAACAAACCCGGCGCCGTACCATCATTAGAAGTTCAACAAGAAAAAGGGATTAAAATTTATGATGGAAAATCACCAGGAGAAGAATTCCAGGTATCAAATAACTTATGGACACAAAATCCATATTGGGCAGCTTACCAGATGATAAATTCTGATACCCGTGACAGGATAATCGCTACCGGAAATGCGAGATACGACATTAACGATTTTCTCTACGTCTCAGGCCAGGCCGGAATGGATTGGTATACAAAGAGAGGAACACAACTAACTGCACAGGGTACGGGCTACCAACGCGAAGGAGCCATGACTGAGTACGAAAATCGTGCACGCGAAATTAATCTTCAGTATATAGTAGGTTTCAACAAAACATTTAATAAGATTGGTGCGAATGCATTCCTTGGTGGTAACTGGATGCGCCATACCGATGAATATCTTGGTTTATTTGGATCTGGTTTCAATACACCTCAGTTCCCTGCTATAACCAATGCGAATGGAAAAAATTTCGGTTATAGTTACGGAAAATATGGAATCAATTCACTGTTTGGTTCCGTTGAAGTTTCATATGATAATTATTTGTTTGTTACAGGTACAGCGAGAAAAGACTGGTTCTCTGTATTGAATCCTGAAGACAACAGTATAGTGTATCCTTCTGTAGGTGCAAGTTTGGTATTAACAGATGCGGTTAAAAATTTACCTCCATGGCTTAGCTACGGAAAAGTAAGGGCTTCATGGGCGCAGGTAGGTAATACGAACTCGGTAGGAGCTTACCAGACTACCTTATTATATGGAGCCGGGTCAACACACGTGGGCAGGCCATTGGGTGGGTTTTCATCAGGATCGAATTTTCCGAATCCTGATCTGAAACCTTTCACTTCGACCGAGCTCGAGTTTGGCCTGGATGTTAAATTTTTTGACAATAGACTTGGATTGGATATCACTTATTATGATCAAAAAACAACTGATGATATCCTGAATGCAAATATTTCCAGAACTTCCGGATTTACGACTACAACGGTTAACCTGGGTAAGCTCTCAAATAAGGGAGTTGAACTCCTGCTAACAGGTAAACCTATCAGAGGCGCAATAACATGGGATGTTGCGTTGAACTTTGCGAAGAATAACAGCAAGGTTATTTCTCTTATTGAAGGCCAGACAGAAGTAGTCGGCGAAGAACCCAGGACAAGAACAGTTTTCATTAAGCATATTGTAGGCCATCCGTATGGCATGATCACGGGACAAACTCAATCACGGGACCCCGCATCAGGCCTGCTTATTTATGATGCCGATGGCGCCCCTGTAACCGATGGATCTTATAACATACTCGGAAATGGAGTTCCGGATTTTACCGGAGGTCTGAACAACTCGTTAACCTGGAAACAATTAAATCTTACGTTCCTGATCGATTTCAAATCAGGCGGAGATATTTATTCCGGAACAAATGTCAGGATGACCCAGGCGGGTTTCACGAAACAAACATTGTTAGGTCGTGCGGGAGAAGCTCCTCTCGAAATTAACGGTGTGCAGGACGATGGTACCGGTTCACTTAAGCCATTTACCAAAACACTTACACCTGGAGAAGCACAAAATTATTGGGGTAAATTGGGCGACTACGCCGCAGAAAGGTTCGTTTATGACGCATCTTTCATAAAACTGAGGCAGATAACTTTTGGTTACACCTTGCCAAAGAAGTTCTTCAATAAAACGCCTGTACAGAGCCTGATGATATCTGTTGTTGCACGTAACCTGGCTATTCTCTATAAGAATTCTGATAACATAGATCCGGAATCGAGTTATACAAGTTCTAATTCTCAGGGTCTTGATTATTTCGGTTTTCCGGCAACCCGCACGTTTGGCTTTAACCTGCGGGCAACTTTCTAATCAATAAAAAGGAATTTGTATGAACAACTATATAAAAAGAACAATTTTTTCCATCGCCTTAGGCGCAGGCCTGTTTATGGGATGTAACAAGGACTCTCTCAAGAACCTTAATATAAACCCACAGGCACTTAATACCATTGATCTCAATTTCCTGTTTACTTCGGCACAGTTGGGTGCTGCTTCTGGTGGTTCGGCTGGTGATAACCGTTACATAGACTGGAGAACTAATATTGGAATGGCTTCCACTGCGATTCAGCAACTTGCCACTACGGGAGGCATTTCCAATACAGGTGATAAATACCAGGACAATGCTGAAACCTCCAGCGCTCCTTTTGAATTCATCTATGGCGATCAGTTGAAGGATATCGGCGAGATTCTCAGGCAGTCAGGTCCGGGTGGATTTGCAGAAGGGAAGAATCTGAATTTGAGACAAGCTTCAAGAATTCTAAGGGTATTTCTTTTTCATCGCCTGACAGATTATTATAACAGGGTTCCCTATTTTGAAACCATGCAAGCTGCTGATAAAATATTCTTCCCTCATTATGATAGCCAAAAGGATATTTATCCTGACCTATTGAAGGAGTTGGATGAGGCAACAGCAGCATTTGGTACTGCCGATCCTGCCGATGGGTTTGCGGCCGCTGACCTTTATTATGATGGTGATATTGCAAAATGGAAAAAATGGGGCTATTCGCTGATGCTCAGAGTTGCCATGCGGCTTTCAAACATTGCTCCGGATATTGCCAATACTTATGTAGCAAAAGCTGTAGCTGGCGGTGTATTCACAAGCAATGATGATAACGTGATTGTTCCAATGGCAGTCGGGCCAAGTTTGTGGACAGACCAGAATGGAATTTCACGTGCGTTTATTCCGGGTGATGGTGGCGAATCATCTTTTCTTAGCAAAAAACTGATTGATTTTCTGAAAGGTCCAAATACAGGATCAACAACTGACGATGACCCAAGACTTATGATCCTCACCGGGGGAATTGGTGCCTGGACACCTACTTCATGGGCTCCGAATGCTGATCCGCTTGCCCAGAAGGGTATGCCAAACGGAAATGATCAAACAAGGCTTGAGACCATCGAAGGTATAAGCCCACTTAACCTTGATCTGACATACTCAAAAATCAACCCTCTTCTTTTAGACAGAGATGAACCTTACATGCTCATGAATTACGGTGAAGTGGAGTTTCTTTTGGCGGAAGCCTCGGAAAAAAGCATTGGCGGCCTTGGCCCTGCCGGAGCTGTAGCTCATTACGCTGCGGGTGTTAAAGCATCTATGCAGATGTATACTATTTATGACGCTACTTTCACTGTTTCTGATGGCGCGGTTGCTGCATACCTTGTTGCTTATCCTTATAATGTCACGAAACCTGCATTGGAAATGATCGGAGACCAATATTGGGTTAACCACTTCCTTAACTGGTGGGAAGCCTGGACCGATTGGAAAAGAACAGGGTTCCCCGCATTGGTACCCATCAATTTCCCGGGTAATGTAACAGGAGGAACTATACCTCAAAGGTTAAAATACCCGAATGCAGAAGTTGCAGGTAATCCTAATTTTACCAGCAAAGAGCTTGATATGAATAATTATACAACGAAGGTTTGGTGGGCAGGTGGACCCGAGTAATCAATAATCTTATTATAGTCTAAATGAAAAAGCCTTCTGCAACCGCAGAAGGCTTTTTTCTTTGCTGAATGATCTGCTTATTTTTTTCTCTTTTCAAATAAAAGAACGTTTGCATTATTTCTTCCGACAATCAGATGATTAGATCCATTGATTCGAATAACCCCCGCGTCGCGAACTTCCCCCTCAACCTTTATTCCGGATTCGTTCGGTGAAATATAGGTAAACGATCTCCCTCCATTTCCTTTCAGATAAACACCTTTGCTGGCATTATGTCTTCCAACCTGTGGTTTAAGTGCGTAAAAATTTCCGCCAAGCCAGATATCCATTTTGCCATCTTCATCAATATCATCTGCAACGATTCCGAAAACAGGAGATACCTGCGCTGCGAGAGGCAATGCCTGAAGTTCAAAGCTTCCGTTGTTGTTCCATAATATTGAGGTTTGCAAATAATTTACCTCATACCGTAAAGATCTGCTTCGTATTTCGGAGGAAAATAATGAATCGTACGTTTTATTACCATAATCTTTATATCTCAGAATCTGTTTTTTTAATCCCGGCAATTGCGCTGTCAATTCAGGTTTGGTTGAAAACGGATAAGCTATTGAATCCAGCGGCGGATACCAGTTAATAATAAATTCGCTTTTTCCGTTATTGTCAAAATCATTAACATACATCGTCAATGGCCTTTGAGGACCAGCTTTGAATTTTGTGTTCAATCCCCAGTTACCAAGAATGAAATCCTGATCGCCGTCGCCATCCAAATCTGCGGTTTCAATCCTGTTCCACCAGCCGTTGCTATTGGAGATCGTGGCAGGATTCTGAAGCTTTCCATTATCATTCTTAAAAATGGTAATTGCCATCCAATCGCCAACAACAACAAGGTCGTTATCTCCGTCTGAATCTATATCCGTCCATGATGCATCGGTTACCATACCCACATTAGCAAGTGACGGAGGCGTAATGTCGGTCCAAATGCCATTATCATTCCTTAGCAAATAAGAACGCGGAGGGAGCCCATAATTACCGGGAACATTTCGTGCACCTAAAAAAATATCAATATCTCCATCCCGGTCGAAATCATCTCCTTTCAGTGTTGAGAAATTTCCAATAACATGAGGAACAGCCGCAGGAGCGATTGAAAAATTCCCATGTCCATCATTGTTATATACCCTGATGCTAAAATTCATTTTATTCATTTCAACCTCATTTCCCCCCGAACCAATCATAAGATCTGAATCCCCATCTTTATCATAATCCAATAAAACACCGCAGGTGCTTTCAAAAGTGCCGGCATTTTTATTGAATGCAGGATTCACCTGGAAGTGAAAACGACCATCCGGTTTTTGAATAAAAAGCTTCTCAGGATCGCCGGCCGCTCCCAATAGAATAAAATCAGTTAGTTTATCATTATTCACATCACCTTTTATCAGCCTTGGCCCCTCGGTTGAAAGCATCCTGATAAGCAGGATCTCGTCATCGAAATCGTTATACCTGTCTTCATGATGTATTGCTGCTCCGTCGATCAATTTCGCTCCCACTTCTTCAAATACCTGTTCAGTTTTCACATGGCTATTGTCCGGAATAACTGACGCTTCACTATTCTTCAAGGTAATTACCTGGTCAGATTTCACATTTGCAATTACCTGCATTTTTCCGTTGGGCCAGGTTACCTGTAAAGTGTCGATAGATGTTGTTTTGCCAACACCAAATAACAGCAATGGCTCTACACTGCTTTGAAAGCCACGTGTATTGTAATTCTGAAGAACCTGCACACCGTCTTTTGTTTTGATCCTGACCTCAGCACCGATTCCAAAGGGATTCTTATCCGCTCCTTTAAATCTGACTTTCAAAAAATGATTTCCTGAAATAGTGTTGGCATCGTTACGGTAAACAAAACTTTTTGAATTAATGTTATTCACAACCAGGTCTTCATCTCCGTCATTATCAAGATCCGCATAGGCAGCGCCGTTACTAAATGATAATTGTGAGAGACCGAGACTCACGGCCGTGTTTTTAAACATTAAATTACCGGTATTACTGAAGGCGTAATTCTGCAACGATTGCGATGACAGACCCGAGATAAGTTTGTGATAGTCAAATTTTCCGTTCTCATTTATGCTGCGAAGATTTACTTCATTCCCGATGAAATCATGGAAATCCATAGACATGATGTCTTTTTGAATGCCGTTACTAACGAAAATGTCCTTGTTGCCATCATTCTCAAAATCAAAGATGAGGGCGCCCCAGCTCCAGTCTGTTGCGGCAACACCCGATAACAACGCTATCTCTGCAAAATCAGCATTGCCATCATTAAGATGAAGACAATTCTGGGTGATCTGGTAATGATAATTTGCGCGGTACTTTGTATCCTCGAGATGATATGGATCGAAAGCCATCGTGGTCTTTAACCGGTAATTATCGCCAGGTAGCATATCTGTTGTAAATATCTCCGGGTAACCGTCATTGTTAATATCAGCTATATCGGCGCCCATGCTGGACGTGGAACAATAGTTTACCCGTGAAGGTAATTCCTCTGAGAATTTTCCATTTCCTTTATTTATGTATAAATAATCACGTTCCCAAAAATCATTGCTGATATATAGATCAGGCAAATGATCACCATTAAGATCAGAAATCGCAACTCCCAGGCCAAATGCAATATCACTGCTATAAATACCTGCCTGTTCAGTTACGTCAGTAAAAGTGTTTCCGTCATTTCGCATAAGCTTATGGCCACCTGGTGAAGGTTGTTCCCTTACCTTTCTATATAATTCAATTTTATCCGGACTCCTGAAGCTGTTATTCAATATATAACAGTCGAGATCGCCATCGCCATCATAATCAAAGAATGCAGCGTGGGTAGAATAACCGTCATTGTCAAGATTATATTCTTTGGCCTTTTCAGTAAAAGTGAGGTTGCCGTTATTGATAAACAATTCATTTTTTTTATTCTTTCCGCCCACATCCCCTGAATTACAAACATAAATATCCAGCCATCCGTCTCCGTTCACATCAGCCATCGTTACTCCTGTGCTCCATGCCATCGTTCCTCCCGCGCCGGCCTTATCTGTGATATCCTCAAAAACAAAATTTCCCTTATTAAGATAAAGTTTATTCTTTTTTTGATTGGACGTAAAATACAGATCAGGTAACGAATCATTATTAATATCGCCGATCGCAACACCGCCTCCATTATAAAAATTACGATAGGTTAGAATATTAAATGTATCTCCATCCACAACTTCATTAACAAAATCAATTCCGGTTTTTTCCGGGTCAAGTAGTTGAAAAAGCTGTGTGGAATCATTTGCAGGTTCAGATCGTTTGCCGGTACACGAGATAGTTAGTGCGAAAACTAACAGCAACCACGTGTAACAAGCTTTCATGCAGAATGGTTTTATTGTTTTAATGTTGTTGGTGTGAATATTCCGTTTCCGCCTGACCCTAAGAACGCTCCCCACAGAACTTGCTTTTTGATCTTTACAGGAGTATCGATCCGTTTGATCCGCATTCCAAGAAATGAAAGCAGATCAGCATGATGAAAGTACTGGCAATAAATAATATCGAGATAACCATCATTGTCAAGATCTCCGATCCACGGGGTAGAAAATACATTTTTAAAGCCCTTAGCCTGGTCGATGATGTACACTGTTTTTGTTGCAAAGTCGATTGATACCAGCCTGTTTTCCATAGCCGGCGGCGACTTTGACGCATACCCTAACGAACAATCAAAATCATTTATACTGATAATGGCTTCATCACGTCCGTCATTGTTCATATCATAAACAACCGGGGATGAAAATCCTGTACAACCAATAGAGTCCATGTATTCAGTGCTTCCATCTTTTCCATTGAGCATAATCTGCACTGAGCCCGCACTGTTAGGCCATTGGCCCTTGCTTATAAAGGTGAAAAAATCAGGAACGTTATCGTCAGTAAAATATCCGGCTGCAAAACTATTGCTGCATTCAGTTCCGGGGAAAGTCCTGGTCCATAACACATGATAATCTTTTCCATCAATTGCAACGGCCTTACTTCCATGTGAGATCGCGACAATATCAAGATAATTATCCCGGGAAATATCAGCCAGTATAGCCGGAGCAATAAAACCGTGCCCTTTTTCAGTTGCAATCACTTTTGCCATTGATAACTTTTTTGATAGCAGTTCTGATATGGAAGAAATATACAGATTTCCATCAATGGTTTCTCCTCCTGTACCAAATAATATGAACAGCTCTTTGTTTCCCGGTTGAGAAAAACACAAAGGTGTCATATACGATTCTTTACCGTCTGGCATGGTGTCCGCAGCGATCACATTGCCTGTTTTGGAATCCAGCAGCATGAGCACGCCGGGATAACGATCAACTGTCGAGCTGGGTTTGGCAAGTGCATTACCCCCGTTAACAGTAAGCAAATCTTCCAGTCCATCGTTATTCTGATCAGGAACCAGAACACTATTGTTGAAATTAAAACGGGCATAACGCAGTACCGGATCATTTTTGTACTGTTCATACTTATACTCCCATAATAGGGTGCCTGTTTTGCCATCAATTGCTTTTAACTGGGGAGAACGGCCACCAATAAATACATCTTTCACATGGTCTCCTGTTACATCGCATAGGGTAGCCGATCCAAAAACCTGGTCAATAGCTTGCTGCTTCCAAAGCAGATTACCTGATTTTCCATCAAATGCCAGGACGCCCATATCACTTTTCTGAAATTCATTTTTTCCCGCGCCAATAATAATATCCAGTGTTCCATCTTTATTCAGATCTGCTGTGCGGGGTGAAGACTGGGATCCGATTACCGGAAGGTCCTTATTCCAAATCACTTCACTTCTTTTTTTTGAAGAGGTGAGTGTGCAGGAAGAAAGAATTCCAAGAAGAATTAATGTTACTCCGGAAAGAAGAGAAGATAACCTGGGTTCAGTAAAAGAATTTTTAAAGAATATGAACTGCCTGCGATTTATCATTGACCTTTATTTTTTGGTCCGGAAAGAATCCTTAGGTTATCCTTATTTGCCTGGCTATCCGGGCTATGTGCGATTGCAAAGTTGATCCCTGTTTCATTACCTGGAACTGCTTTGAATAAGCTTTGCCGCGTCTTCTGTTCAAAGGCAGAGGATGACATGAAAAACAATATACTCAAGTATAGCAATCGCTTCTTCATAACGCAGATATCAATAAAGGATAGCAATCGAACCGAATGCCCGGAATTGCAGTTCTGAATGTAGGATTTATGGTTTATCTCACCAAACGCAGGTGGGAAAATTATCTTCCTTATTATCTAAAAATGCCACCA
>Ga0207675_100007666_pt1 | contig 10191 bp, 10 predicted proteins | sample KBSSwiS42_FD_184305 | JGI IMG/M metagenome (GOLD analysis project Ga0207675, IMG submission 184305) | Switchgrass rhizosphere microbial communities from Kellogg Biological Station, Michigan, USA - KBS Switchgrass S4-2 (SPAdes) (version 2) | ecosystem: Host-associated > Plants > Roots >...
GCAAGCTGCCCTGGCGGCAGTAGGGAAAGCCGAAGTGCAGGCCGGCCTTCGAGGCGCGGTTTAGCTCGCAACCCGGCTGATCGTCGCCGAGCTCGTCGCGCCCGTTGTCCGTGAACCACAGCTCGTGCGTTTGCGGATGCCAGTCGAAGCCCACCGAGTTGCGCACCCCGCTCGCGAACACCTCGAGCCCGCTGCCATCCGGCTTCATGCGCGCGACGCTGGCGAACCGCGCGTCGTCGCGCTCGCACACGTTGCAGGGCGCGCCGATCGGCATGTAGAGCCAGCCATCGGGGCCGAAGCGCAGGTAACGCCAGCCGTGCCACTTCTCCTTCGGCAGCTGATCCGTGACGAGCTGCGGCTTCGGTGGATCATCGAGCTTGCCGTCGATGCCGTCGATGCGCAGCAGCCGCCCGACCTCCGCGATGTAGAGCGTGCCGTCGCGATAGGCGATGCCATTCGGCGTGTCGAGGCCGTGCGCCACCACCTTCACGGCATCGACCTTGTGATCGCCGTTCTTGTCGACCAGCGCATACACGTTGTGCTCGGTGCGATTGCTGACGAACACGACGCCCTTCGGACCGAGCGCCAACGAGCGCGCGTTCGGCACTTCCGCAGAGTACACCTCGATCGAGAAGCCCGCTGGCAGCTCCAGCGCCGACAGCGTCAGCGGCCCCGAAGGCGCCTTCTCGCTCGGGCCATTGCGCGCGCTGGATCCCGCTACGGCCACGATGCCGTCGGGTGACTCCGTCGGGCCCGCGCCCGGGCTACCGGTGGTAGGGCTGTCCGTGGCCGCGCCCTGCGCCGCTTCTGCTGCAGGCGCCGCGGCAGTCGGGGCCGTCGTCGCAGCCGAGCCGGACGGCGGGGCCTCGCGAGCGGATTGATCCCTCTTCGTGCAGCTCGCGGCGAGAACCAGGGCCAGCGAAGTACCGAGCAAGTGTCGTGCAATGCCACACGGAGGGCGTTGGGCGCGATGCATGGGGCGCAGTCTGCCCGCAGAGCTCGGCGCTTGCCCAGCGAAAAGCGCCCGGAACGCCTCGGCCGCGGAGCGCTGCCCCGGGGCACTCGGCATCGCTCCGCGGGCGACGCCCGAGCGAACCTCCGCGGCGCCCCGGCTCGGTCCTAGAACTCGGGAAGCGGAAGGAGCCCTGCGCCATGCACCAGCACCAGCACGACGAAAATAGCGCCCCCAATCAAGCGGACAGCGTACAGCCGCCGCCGCAGGCTGCGCACCTCGCCGAGGGGATCGCCGGCGCGGAGCCGCCGCTGGAGACCCGGGGAGCCCATAGCACGGGGCGCGAGCTGCACGCGGCTGGATTTGCATCCATCTACGAGACCTTCCAGCACATGCTCGGGCGGACCGGAGTCGGGCGCACCTTCGACACGCTCTCGAAGCTGAATCAAAAAGCGGGCTTCGATTGCCCGAGCTGTGCCTGGCCGGATCCCGATGGCGAACGCAAGACCTTCGAGTTCTGCGAGAACGGTGCAAAGGCGGTCGCCAGTGAGGCCACCAGGGCACGCTGCACGCCCGAATTCCTCGCACGCCATTCGATCGCACAGTTGCTCGAACAGAGCGACAGCTGGCTCGAGCAGCAAGGCCGCCTCACGCATCCCATGCTGCTGGAGCGCGACAGCCAGCACTATCGTCCCATCTCGTGGGACGACGCCTTCGAGCTGATCGCGGAGGCACTGCACGCCCTCGATACGCCGGACCAGGCGGTGTTCTACACCTCGGGGCGCGCCAGCAACGAGGCAGCCTTCTTGTATGGGTTGTTTGCCCGGCTGCTCGGCACCAACAACCTGCCCGACTGCTCCAACATGTGTCACGAGTCGAGCGGCCTCGGCTTGACCGAGACCATTGGCATCGGCAAGTCCACGATCAAGCTCGAAGACTTCTCTCACGCCGATTGCATCTTCATCATCGGCCAGAACCCGGGCACCTGCCATCCGCGCATGCTGACCGAGCTGGAAAAGGCCGCGCGCAACGGTTGCCAGATCGTGAGTGTGAACCCGCTGCCGGAGACCGGCATGCTGCACTTCAAGAACCCGCAAAAACCGCTGCGGCTGATCGGGCCCGGAACAGCCATTGCTTCATTGTTCTTGCAGGTCCGCGTCAACGGCGACGTGGCCCTGCTCAAGGGCATCATGAAGGCCATGCTGGAGGCCGACGAGCGTGGCGGCGGCAAGCTGCTGGATCACGACTTCATCGCGCATCACACCGAGGGCTTCGCCGCGTTCGCCGCCGACTTGCACGACGAGAGCTGGCAGCGCATCGTGCAGGAGAGCGGCATCTCCAGGGAGTTGATCGAGCGCGCCGCCGCCATCGCCGGCGCGTCCGAGCGCATGATCGTGTGCTGGGCCATGGGCATCACCCAGCACGAGAACGGCGTGGCGAACGTACAGAGCATCGTCAACTTCGCGCTGCTGCGCGCTCAGATCGGCCGGCGCGGCGCAGGGCTGTGCCCGGTGCGCGGCCATAGCAACGTGCAGGGCGATCGCACCGTCGGCATCTGGGAGAAGATGAGCGACCAGTTCATCGACGCGCTCGGCAAGGAGTTTGGCTTTGAGCCCCCGCGCACACATGGTCACGACGCCGTACGCGCGATCCGAGCCATGCACGAAGGTCAGGTGAAGGTCTTCATGGCCCTGGGCGGGAACTTCTCGAGTGCCACTCCCGACACGCGCTATACCTCCGAGGCGCTGGCGCGCTGCGAGTTGACCGTGCAGGTGTCCACCAAGCTGAACCGCGGACATCTGATCACAGGCCGGCGTGCACTGATCTTGCCCTGCCTGGGTCGAACGGAGCGCGATCTTCAGCAGGGCGGCGAGCAGTTCGTGAGCGTGGAGGACACCATGGGTGTCGTGCATGCGTCACGCGGTGTGCTCGAGCCCGCCTCCGAGCACCTGCGCAGTGAACCTGCGATCATCGCCGGTCTGGCGCACGTGGCACTAGCTGGCCGCTGTGGCGTAGACTGGCTGGGGTTGGCAGCCGACTACGATCGCATCCGCGAGCATATCGAGCACGTCGTGCCGGGCTTCACGCAATACAACAAACGCGTGCGCCAGCCGGGCGGATTCTACCTGCCGAATGCCCCGCGGGAGGGCCGCTTTCCAACGGCCAGCGCACGCGCGCGCTTCACCGTGCATACCATTCCCGAGCACAATCTGTCCGGAGGGCGTCTACTCCTGACCACGTTGCGCAGCCACGACCAGTTCAACACGACCATCTATGCGGAGAATGACCGCTATCGGGGCGTTTGGGGTGGCCGGCGCGTGGTGTTCTTGAATCGCGACGACATGGTGGCGCGCGGGTTGCGGGAAAACCAATGGCTGGACATCATCAGCCATCACCGGGGGGAGCAGCGCCGAGCCGCGGGTTTCAAGGCCATCCCCTACCCGATCGCCCGCGGTTCGGCCGCCGCCTACTTCCCGGAAACGAACGTGCTCGTGCCGGTGGACAGCGTCGCTGCGGGGAGCAATCAGCCCGCCTCGAAGTCCCTGACGATTAGCCTGGAGCCGACTCGCTTGCAAATGGCCGCCAGCCCGCCTGGTTCCTCGAGCGGCCTGTCCGCGCCCCGCGCGCATCACGGCTGATTCTCGATCACGACGAACAGCGCGTGGTCTCTGCGCTGAATTCGCAGCAGATGCCCGCCCGGTCGCGGACTGCGCAGGCTCTGGACCGCCGCGTCGGCTCGCGTCACCGGCGTGCGATCGATGCCGATCACCACGTCACCCGCTTGCAGTCCGGCGTCCGCCGCCGCGCTGTCGGGGCGAACAGAAGTGATGACCGCGCCCTGCGTCGACGGCTCGACGCCGAGGCGCTGCGCCAGCCCGGGGGTGAGGGTCTGCAGCGTCAGCCCGAGCTGCTCCTGCCCGCCGCCGCGGTCCTGGCTCGCCGACGACTTACCCGGCAGCTCGGCGGTGCGCACGGAGAGGTCGGATTCCTTGCCATCTCGCCACACGGTCACCGTGACGTCCTTACCGACTTCCTGTGCGAGCACCGCCTGCTGCACCTCGCGGCTGTCCGCGGTCGGTTTACCAGCCACCTTGATCAGGACGTCGCCAGGCTGGATGCCCGCCTTCTCCGCCGGTGAGCCCTTCTCCACCTCTGTCACGAGGGCGCCCTTCTCCGGGGCGTGCTCGCCGAGCGCTTGGTGGAGCTCGGGAGTGAGCGACTGCATGACGACGCCGAGGTACGGCCGGACCACATTGCCGTGCTCGATCAGCTGGCGCGCGATCGGTCGGGCAATGGCCTCCGAGACCGCGAAGCCGACTCCGGTACCGATGCCGGCGATCATGGTGTTGATACCGATGACCTCGCCGTTCAAGTTGATCAGCGGCCCGCCGGAGTTACCGGGATTGATCGAGGCGTCCGTCTGCAGGAAGTCCTCGAGCTTGCCCGGCGCAAATCCGTAGCGCCCTTTCGCCGAAAGGACCCCCACGGTCACGCTATGGTCGAGGCCGAAGGGATTGCCAATCGCAATCACCCACTGACCGACCTGCATGCTTTCGGAGCTGCCAAATGGAGCCGGCTGCAGGTTTGTCCCGTCCACGTGGACGACCGCCAGATCGGTCTTTGGATCCGTGCCCACGACCTTCGCGTCGAGCTCCTTGCCGTCCACGAACGTGACGCGCACGTCTCGCACGTTCGAGACGACGTGCTCGTTGGTGAGGATATTGCCCTTGTCATCGATGACGACCCCCGAGCCCATGCCGATCTGAGCGTGGGGCTCATTGGGCTGCAGATCGGGAAGACCCCGAAAAAAGTCTTCGAAGGGAGTACCCTCGAAGGGTCTGACCTGCGGCCCCGAGAGCCGGTTCTGGCGCGGCGCCGCCTCTCTCACGGTGATGCGCACCACGGAAGGCGCGAGCCGCTTTGCCACGGTGGCGAAAGCGTCGCCAACCTGCCTCGCCTCCGGGACTTCGGCAGCGACCTTCGCAGCGGTCGTGCCGCCGGTCGCTTCCGAGCCATTGGAATGGGCGCCACACGTCCACGCGAGCCCAAGCGCGGCCAACCAGACAGCCGCCAACTTATTGCTGAGCCCCATCACCACCACGACCTCCTTGCTTCCTTCTTTCTTTCTTCTTTCTTCCTGCCCCCCGTCCGACCTCTCGGTGCTCTCGCGCAGAGTGCAGAGTGCGCAGAGCCCATCGACTAGCGGGAGGTGTGGCGCGAATCCCAGGTGCGGCGCACCACGACCATGAACAGCCCCACCACCAGCGCCGCGGTGATCACGACCCCCAGCGTCAACAAGACGAGACCGACGCCGTACTGTCCTCTGACCTCTCGATTCGAGGCCGCGTCGGGCACCTGTACTCCGGTGCTACCTGCCTGCGGCTGCGTCGAAGGATCGAGCGGGATGAAGCCTGGCACACGCGACGAATCGGAGGGATTTGCGGCGACTGCGGGCGGTTCCTGCTGAGTCGCGGCGGACACCCCGCTTGCGCCACCGAGGCAGATCGCAGCGATCAAAGCAGCGCTGCAAAGAGACGCGCGGCCGGCGCGCCGCTGCATTCGCCACTGCCGGCCGGTGGATGAAGATGTCGTTTCCATACGCCCGAGTGGAGCAAGCCATGTGCCAGCTGCGAGATACCCAGTGATGCAAGAGCGCTCCGTCGTCTCGGGTTCGCTGGGAGCCGACGCCAATTGCGACGGCTGCATGCTCGGCTTGCTCGGCGAGTGGGCCCGTTCCTAGCCTTACCCGCATGGACTTTGGACTCACAGGCAAGCGCGCGCTCATCACCGGATCGACAGCAGGCATCGGCTTTGCTACGGCAGTACGCCTGGCGCGCGAACAGGCCCGGGTGATCCTCAACGGCCGCAGCGAAGCGCGCGTCACGGCCGCGCTCGCCCGGCTGCGCGAAGCCGTGCCGGGAGCCGACGCCGCCGGCGTAGCGGCGGACGTGAGCAGCGCGGCGGGCTGCGCCGCCGTGATCGCAGCGCACCCCGACGTCGACGTGCTGGTCAACAACATGGGCATCTTCGAGCCGAAGCCCTTCGAGGATATCGCCGACGCCGACTGGCTGCGCTTCTTCGAAGCCAACGTCATGAGCGGTGTGCGTCTGTCGCGCCACTATGTCCCCGGCATGCGCGCTCGCGACTGGGGCCGCGTCGTCTTCGTCTCCAGCGAGTCGGGGCTGCAGATCCCGATGGAAATGATCCACTACGGCGTCACCAAGACGGCCCAGCTAGCCGTCGCCCGCGGTCTTGCGGAGACGCTCGCGGGCACCCACGTCACCGTGAACAGCGTGCTGCCGGGACCGACGGCGTCCGAAGGGGTGGGCAAATTCGTGGCTCAGATGGCAGCGGCGAAAGACGTCGCGCCCGCCGTGGTCGAGCGCGAGTTCTTCCGCACCGCGCGCCCTTCGTCGCTGATCCAGCGCTTCGCGTCCCCCGACGAAGTGGCGGCGCTGATCGCCTTCGTGTGCAGCGCCGAAGCGTCGGCCGTCACCGGTGCGGCGCTCCGCGTCGACGGCGGCGTGGTACGGGCGATCGCCTAGCAGCCTCGAGAGCTGGGGTGTCGCGCCCGCGGCGCTCGCGGCAATCTGCCTCGGTTGCAGCGAGGGGAGCGCGCGCTCCACCGCCTTCTGCTGTGGAGCAAGCCGTGGAGCAAGAGTGGACACGGCTCGAGTGAACGGTGTCATGAGCCGCCGGCGGCATGTTTCCTGCATCTTTTTTTAGCGAGAAAGAGGAGTTGGCAGGAAAGAGGAGATACTCATGCACCAGCTGAACAGACGGTTTGTAGTCCTGTTCTCGCTACTCGCCAGCGCCGGCTGTGGCGCGGCCCAGATGAACGAGAGCCAGCAGCGGAGCGCCAGCTACGCGCTGCATGCGGCCGAGCTCGAGGGCGCGTCCCACCACCCGCGGCCCGCGCGGCTGCTCGCGCTCGCGCGCCTCGAAATGATGCGAGCGGCCAGAGCCTCAGATGACGGCGATGAAAGTGGCGCAACCCTGCTCTTCGAGCGCGCGAAGACGGACGCGGAGCTGGCGCGTCAGCTCACGCGCACCCTGGATGAACAGGAAAAGACGCGGGTTGCCTGGAGCAAGCTCGGCAACAACGAGTCCTCCAGCCCCTCTGGAGATGGTGACCAGGAACACAACCACCGAGGAGGCACGCTGTGAACGCCAGGATAATCGTCCATCCGCTCGGCGCTCTGGGTCTGGCCATGATCGCTTCGGCATGTCAGGCGACCGCACCCTCCCCAGAGCTCCAGACGGCTCGTGACGTGTACCTGAAGGCCGAAGGCAGCAGGGCAGCCATGGTGGCTCCGGCTGACCTGCGAGAGGCCGAGCAAGCTTTGAAATCCGCCGAGGCCGCTCACCAACGAGCTCCCCGCTCGCAGACAGAGCGAAGCTATGCCTATCTCGCAATGCGCAAGTCTCAGCTGGCGATGGCGAAAGCCGACGCCGACACGGCACGAGCAGAGCAACTGCACGCCGCGCAGCTGGCAGCTGCGCGTCCCTATGTGGAGCTGCTGGAGGAGACTCGCGGCGAGCTTGCCGAGCGCGAACGTGCCTTGCAAGAAAGCGAGCGCGCCCTGGCCGAGGCCAACGGCGCGCGCGAGGAGCTCGGCGTGGAGCAGAGCGGCGCTGCCGAAGGGCAGCTCACGATCTCGGGCGTCTTCTTCGAGACCGAGTCTGCCGAACTCTCGCCCGAGGCGCAGAGCCAGCTAGATAGGCTAGCCGACGATCTGTTGGCTCATGAGGACCAACGGATCGTCATTCGAGGCTATGCCGATGCACGCGGTCCGCGACGCTACAATCAGGCCCTCAGCCGTGAGCGTGCCCAGGCAGTGCGCGAGTACCTGCTGAGTCGAGGTGTCGCTGAAGACCGCCTGCGCACCGAAGCACTCGGCAAGCGGCTCCCCGTTGCCCGCAACGACACAGCCTCGGGTCGCGCAAACAACCGGCGCGTCGAAATCGTCGCGGCTCGTGCCAGCGGCGCTGCAGCGGACGACACCGCCCCCAGCGCTCGGCGCCGACAGGAACGACAGGCTACCGATCAGGAGCGACAGAACGTCAGCGGCAAGGACAAGCCGGGCAACTCCCCGCTACGCTAGCTGGCGTTGAGTCCCGGCGAATGCGCCAGGGACGCGCGAGCCCCACCAAAGGCGACGCCCTTGGCTTCACGTCCCACGAGCGCGAGCAGCGCGATGAGCAGCGCCACGACGGAGACGACGAGCCCGAGGGCGAGGCCATGGTTCCCCACTGAAGAAAACGCGCAAACGAGCAGCAGTTGTGCGCGCCGCAGTGCGGCGCGCACCGTCACGAACGCCCTCGCAGGCGCGCCTCGTCTGGTCGGATCTATCATTTCCATAGTAAATGCATCTCGGTTCCAGGCGACCGAACCCCGCAGATCTCATTCCCACAGCTCCACTAGACCCATGCGATTCATCAGCTCGAGGCGCCGCGCCATTCGCTCAAGGCGATGCGCGGGTCTCAGGGCATGTGCTAGCTGGAGATCATGAGGGTCCTGCAGGCTTCGAGACGATGCGAGCTGGCCGTCGCGCTGCTGGCGCTCTGCCTCGCGGCCTGTTTACCCAATGGCGACCTGGGGTCTTATTCTTCCCAGGGCAGCGGCTCAGGGCTGGGCGTCATGGGCGATGTCGTTGCCGCACCCCCCGTGATGGGCTCGGCCAACGGCGAAGGTAACCCAGCGACGATCGGGCTCGCGCCGAATGCTGTCGCGGACGCGGGAGACGCGCTCGGCGGCAGCTTCGCCGGGGACGCGGGCCTGGCCGATGCGGGGCTTGCTTCTGCGTGTGCTGCGGCCAGTCTCGGGCCCAGCGGCAACTGCTACCTGCTCGATGCCACGCCGCTTTCCTGGTCCGATGCGCGCGCCAGTTGTCGGTCACGGGGCGACGGCTGGGACCTCGCGAGCCTGCGCAGCGCGCAGGACAGCGCGTTCGCCGCACCGCTCTTGACGCTCGACGCCTGGATCGGCGCGTCCGATGCCGCGCTGGAAGGTACGTGGACCTGGACGGACCGCGGCGACGCCTTCTGGGCGGGCGACGGCACGGGCAGCGCGTTGAGCGGCGCCTATGCCAACTGGAACTCCAACGAGCCGAACGGCGGGGAAGAGTCCGATTGTGCGCGCATCCTGCCCGCCGGGACGGCGGTGTCGCCGGGGCTCATTGCGCCCTGGGCTGATCTCCTCTGCTCGGAGCTGCGAGGCGCGCTGTGCGAGGGTCCGCCGGACTGAGCTGCTCGAGCAGACGCGAGAGCAACTCGCGTGCGGCCCCCCCTGCATCGCTCACTGGGCACATCCTGGTGGGCTCGCCGAGGTGCGGCTCCGAGCCCCCTCAGGATGTGCCCAATGCCCGGATGTCGGCCACTTCGAGCACCGACTTCGGCGCGCCCGACTGCACGCAGCGGATCATCGCTCGCCCCACCTCATGCAGTGAAAGCGCGCTAAAAAAAAGCGTCAGCAGCGGGTAGAACACGGACAGCACCCGGTACAGGCGCTTCAGGTTCTTTTGCCCGGCCACGGGCTTCATCAGGCCCGGCCGGAAGTGATAGACGGCGCGCAACGGCAGCCGCGACAATGCGTTCTCCGCCCTGCCTTTGACCCGAGCCCACATCACCCGCCCTTGTTCGCTCGAGTCGGTGGATGCGCCCGAAATGTGGACCAGCACCAGGTTCGGATTGAGCCGAGCCAGCGTGGTGGCAAAGGCGAGCGGCGTGTCGTACGTCAAGGTCGTGTATTCGGCCTCGCTCATGCCCACCGAGCTCACCCCTGCGCAGTAGAAGCAAGCGTCGTAACCCGAAAGCCGCGGCTCGACGCTGCCGAGGTCGCGAAAGTCCTTCACCAGGCACTCTTCGAGCTTGGCGTGTGTGTGCCCACTCGCACGCCGCGACACGGCCAGGACCCGCTCGACGGCGGGGTTGGCGAGGCACTCCAGCATCACCCCCTCGCCCACCATGCCCGTGGCGCCCGTGACGATGACCTTCACGAGGACAATGCTGGTGCCGGCGCTCGAGAAACGCAACGCCATGCTGGAGCAGGTGGCTCCTTCCCGGCCCTGCGAGCAACCTCGAGCGTACGACTACCATCGTGGGCTGCACTTATGCATTGCGGGCAGCAGCGCCCGCTCTAGAGAACCTTGCCTGCAGCCCGGACGCGCCGTTCGGCTGCAGCCAGGAGTCACCATGAAGACAACGCCGGAACAAAAGCGAGCCGTGTTTCGCGCCCT
>Ga0207675_100007670_pt1 | contig 10186 bp, 11 predicted proteins | sample KBSSwiS42_FD_184305 | JGI IMG/M metagenome (GOLD analysis project Ga0207675, IMG submission 184305) | Switchgrass rhizosphere microbial communities from Kellogg Biological Station, Michigan, USA - KBS Switchgrass S4-2 (SPAdes) (version 2) | ecosystem: Host-associated > Plants > Roots >...
GATTCAGGGCATTCGCGCGATAGCTTGTCATAGTAGGCCTCGATTGATATGAAAGACGGGCATTGGCGTATTTGCAGCGGATTCGTTAATGCGAAGGCGATGCGCGATCGGCCGCTTGCGGCAAACGCTCGCCGGGGTTGTCACTCACGAGATGCGGGGTAGCGCGGGGATCGAAGTCCTGCCACTTGCCGTTCTCCCATCGGCCCTCGGCCTGTTCGACCTGCTTGGCGCCGCGGGCGCGCATCACCGAGATCGCTTCATCGATGGCTGCTGCACTTATTGCATTGACGGCGACCATTGCGCCGGCGTGCCGGACGGTTTCAGGCGCCTGCGGTGCTTCATCCTCGCCTACTTTGTTCAGCGCCCCGACCAGCGAGCCCGTATATGCGCCGACGGCGGCAACGGTTGCGGCAATCGCCGGGCCCGCTTCGGTAGCCGCCATCGCTGCAGCGCCCGCCCCAAATCCGACGGTCGCGCCGATTACGGCGCCCGACAGTGCCCCGGAATGCGCGTGGCTCGCGCGGGCGTCCGCATCTTCATCTCCACCCAGCGGATGTAGATCGTGCTGACCGGGCGCATTGAGCATGAACATGTCTACGTCGTCCGCCGCGAAATTTGCCCCTTTCAGCGCGGCTACGACGGATTCAGCATCTGCCATCGTGGCGAATTCGCCCGCGATGATGGTGGCCATTGTGTCCTTCTCCTTTTGTTAGTACGCGCCGAACGCCCGGGGCCGCATGGACGAGTCAAATCCAGCGGTCTGCCGCTTGTGCCCGGCCAAATATGCAAATTACGTACCCATGAGCGGTGGCGTGCGCTCCGACGTCCCCGATTGTCGTCAGATTCCCATGAAACAAAGGCCCGCGGCGATCGCCCGTGACTTTAAATGCCAGCCGATATCGTGCACGGAAACCGGAAATTCGGAAATATTTTCAATGCAAAGCGGGCGTTTTTACTAATCATCATGGCAATCGCCGACACGCTCCTGATTCCAAATACAAAAAAAAGTGGCATGCAAGTTGCAAGACAGGTGGCGTGCCTTGAAATGGGAAAACTGCAGATGAAAACTTTCAGTCATTCGAACTGCGCTCGAGTTTCGCGCAGCCGCCGTTCCGCCGCCAGGGAGTAACCGATGGATACCGCCTTGCGAGTTCTGCCTTATGAAGCCCGTTCGCTATCCGTAGTCGAGGGGTTGGCCGAGTATCCAATCGCCGCGCCGGACATGGGCGCGTTCGAGCGTCATTGTCCAACGCAAAATCAGATCCTGGCGGCGCTGCCCGATGGCGAGTACGCACGCATGCGCCCGTATCTCGATTTTGTCCAGCTGCCGCTGGGCATGATGTTGCATGAAACGTCCGGTCGCTCGAGCTTCGCGTATTTTCCGACTGCCGGCATCGTCTCGCCGCTGTGCATGATGCAAAACGGCGCAGCCGCGGCCGTGGCCATCACCGGCAACGACGGCATGATAGGAACGTCGTTGTTCATGGGCCGGGGCGGCACGCCGGACCGCGCGGTGGTGCAAAGCCCGGGCCATGCGTACCGCCTGGGCGCCAATCGCCTGCGGCATGAATTCGACCGCGGCGGCTATTTCAGCAAGCTGCTCCTGCAGTACACGCATTCGCTGTTCATGCAGATGGCGCAGACAGCGGTGTGCAACCGCTACCACTCGATCGAGCAGCAACTATGCCGCTGGCTGCTGCTGATGTTGGATCGCATGCCGAGCAACGAGTTGAGTCTGACGCACGAGTTGCTGTCGCGCATCCTCGGGGTGCGCCGCGAGGGCATCACGGACGCGGCCGGCAAGCTCCAGAAAGCCGGCGTCATCCGTTATCGCCGCGGCCATATCACGGTGCTGGACGATCTCGAGTTGAAGGCGCGGGTGTGCGAATGCTATGCCGTGGTCAATGGCGAAACTGCCTGCACCGCTGTCAAGACCCGGCGCAATCCGAAACTGCGGCTCCTGTAGCGCGCCATTTCATCTAAAGTCCGCGGCAACTCCGGTCGCGTCTACCTCTGACGCCGGCAGGTGCCGCGCGATCCATTCCGGAAACCGGCGAATGCGGCCACCCCGGCTGCATTGCCATCTTCATTGAAGGACCATCATGACTCACACGCTGCCCGAACTGCCGTATCCGAAAGACGCTTTGCAACCGCATATTTCGAAGGAAACGCTCGAGTATCACCACGGCAAGCATCATCGCGCCTACGTCGAAAAACTGAACAACCTCATCAAGGGCACCGAGTTCGAGAAGCTGTCGCTGCCCGAGATAGTGACGAAGTCATCCGGTGAGGTATTCAATAACGCCGCGCAGGCCTGGAACCACGATTTTTACTGGCGCTGCATGTCGCCCCAGGGCGGCGGCGAGCCACAGGGTGAACTCGCGAGCGCCATCGCTGCGGCGTTCGGCTCATTCGCGGATTTCAAGGAAAAATTTTCCAAGCTCGCCGAAGGCACGTTCGGCTCGGGTTGGGCGTGGCTGGTGCGAAACAAAGCGGGCAAGCTCGAGGTCGTCAACACCAGCAACGCGGCGAATCCCATCACCGAAGGTAAAACGCCGCTGCTAATCTGCGACGTATGGGAGCACGCTTATTACATCGATTACCGAAATGCCCGCCCGGATTACGTCAAGGCGTTCTGGAACGTCGTGAACTGGCAGTTCGCCGCGGGTAATCTGAAGTGAACGGCGCAGCTTTTACGCGCAGTACATATAATCGCGCGTAAGCGGCGTGCCGAGCTTCCCGCTGGCGAGCCGCTTGCCCGCGAGCACCTGGTAGACCGAGACCCAGCCGCGCTCGAACGCGAGCGCGTACCCGGCCATGTAAATGCGCCAGATGCGGTACTTCTTTTCGCCGACCAGCGCGCGCGCGGCGGTCTTGTGAGCGTCCAGCCGCTCCACCCAATGCCACAACGTTTTCGCGTAGTGCGGCCGCAGGCATTCGACGTCGAAGCATTCGAGCTCCGCGGCCGCCATCAACTCGATTTCTTTCGAGAGGTGGGGGATTTCGCCGCCCGGGAACACATAGCGATCGATGAAATCGGCAACGTCGGGACTCAACCCCCCCGAGTAAAGGCCGGCCGACGTGAGCCCGTGGTTCATGAGCATGCCGCCCGGTTTGAGCAGCCGGTTCAGCTTGCTGAAATAGGCCGGGAGATTTTTCTTGCCGACGTGCTCGAACATGCCGACGCTGGCGATCTTGTCGAACGGCTCGTCCTCGGGAAAGTCACGGTAGTCGAGCAGCCGCACTTCACAGCGGTCCGCTAGATGGCGGACTTTGATTTGCGCGGTCACATAGGCGAATTGCTGCTCGCTCAATGTAATGCCCGTGGCCCGTGCGCCGTAGCGCTCGGCGGCGCGGAAAATAAGGCCGCCCCAGCCGCAGCCCACGTCGAGGAAGCGCTCGCCCTCCGCGAGATTGAGCTTGCGGCAGATGTGGTCGAGCTTCTGCTGCTGCGCGAGATCGAGGCTGTCATCGGGGGTTTTGAAATACGCGCAGGAATAGACGCGCTGACGGTCGAGCCACAACGCGAAAAATTCGTTTGACACGTCGTAATGATGGCTGATCGCGTTGCGATCGAAGCGGCGCGTGTGCGACCACCATTTCCAGTTGTCGTTGTCGCGCCTCTTGAGGTCGATCCGCTGGGGACCGCACAACGATTCGGCAAACCTCGCAAGGTCGTGGATGTCGCAGTCGAGATCGATGTCGCCTTCGACGTACGCCTGCGCAATTTTCCCCAGTCCCGGACGCAATAGCGCTTTCAACGCTTCCGGCCGGCGCAACGCGAGCGTGACTTTGGGCGATTTTCCCGAATCGACGCACTTGCCGTTCCAGAATTCCACCCTGACGGGCAGCCCGAGCATGCTCAGGCGCTGCTCGAAAATATCCAGCATTTGAGTTTGCAGCATGGCCTTCTTCCGCAGCAAAGTTCAGCGGCGACGCACACGCCCATGCGAGAGACGGCCGCGCAATGAAACATACAAATGCGCAGGTAAATGCGCTATCGGTACACAACGGAATTCTGCGTAGGACTCGTCCCCACCGCATGACGCCGCGTTTTCACTCACGCGCAGGTCTCCGCGTGTAAGGATTACCAGCTTCCGTAACTCTTACGCGCAAATTCGTCGCACTCGATAAGTGCCGGGCCTCGCACCACTGAACGACTTTGCGCCCGGGCTGGCATCAATCCTGCAAGCGCCCTATCTTTACGCTTAACGGTTACCTGCCGAAATTGAACCGCGCGGCCGGGCGACAATCTCATCAGGATTACTTCAACGAGGAACGGACATGCCTGAACCAACTGCGAATACCACGAAATCAGCGGGCTCCAACGACCAGGGGCAGCAATTCCTGACGGACATCAAGACGCTGCGCGAACGCGCGCGTCGCCATATCGAACAAGGCGCCGTGACGGCGAGCTACCAGGCGAACCGCGAGACCGTGCTCAAACTGTTGAACGAAGCGCTGGCTACGGAGCTCGTGTGCGTGCTGCGCTACAAGCGGCACTATTTTATGGCCTCGGGGCCGGTTGCCGAGAGTGCTTCCGCGGAATTTCTCGAGCATGCGGGCGAAGAGCAGGAGCACGCGGACCGCATAGCGGAGCGCATCGTTCAGCTCGGGGGCGAGCCGGAATTTTCGCCGGCGGGGATGCTCGACCGCAGCCATTCCGAATACATGCCGGGAACGTCATTGCTCGACATGATCCAGGAAGACCTGATCGCGGAGAGAATCGCGATCGACAGCTATCGCGAGATGATCCAGTACGTCGGCGAGAACGACTCGACCACCCGGCGCATGCTGGAAGAAATACTGGCGGTCGAGGAAAAGCACGCCGACGACATGGCGACTCTGCTCGAAGAGTTTCCCGCTGGCAGCGGCGGCCGCCGCCAGCAGTAACCCCCGCCGCGGCTAGCTGCCCCCGGCGGCTTTGGCCGTTTCGCGGAATGCGCGGGGCAGGGATGCTGTGACGACCGTGCCCCGGCCGGCGACGCCGCGATCGATGGTGACAGTGCCGTCGAGAGCGGCCGCGCGTTCGCGCATGGTCAGCACGCCGAGTGTCGTCGGCAATCCCGCTAATGCCTCGTTGCCAATCCCGACGCCATCGTCGCTGATCTGCAGAACGACGGTGCCGCGCTCGTCGCGCAGCGAAATTGTGATGAGCGACGCGCCGGCATGGTGGACGGCATTAGCCAGCGCTTCCTGATAAATCCGGAACAGCGCAATAGACGCCTGGCTGGTTAGCGGCGGAAGTTCGGCGGATAGATCCATTTCGATTGGCACGGCACAGGTCTTCTCGAACTCGGCTATGTGCGATTCGATCGCCAGACTCAGCCCCAGATTATCCAGCGCGGCCGGGCGCAACGAATGAATGATGCCCCGTTTCATTTCAACCGTCGAAGCGAGCACTTCGATCGCGCGCGCCAAGCGGCTGGCGAGCGCCGGCTGGTCGGCGAGCCGCTGCTGGACCCAGAAGAGATCGAGGTTGACGGCGGTGAGCGTACTACCCAGGCCATCGTGCAGATTGCGCGCGATCCGCGCCTTCTCTTCTTCGCCGGCGGTCAGCAGGCGATGGGACAGCCGCGTCAACTCTTCCGTGCGTTCCTCCGCGTTTTTTGCCGGAGTAGAGCCGGATTGCGGCGGTGCAGCGACGGACTTGGCAGTTTTGCCTGCCGACTTTTTGATTACGGCAGCGGCGAGCGCGCACACCGCCAGACCGATGGAGAATGGGGCGCGAAATATATTTCGTAAAGACATGGTTGACATAAGTAATCCGGCCCTATCGGCCGCAACCGGCATTATCCACCGTATTGGGAATGCTGAACCTATATATAAGCAGAGTCGGATTCGAGATGCAAAGTTTCCGGGAGCATAAAGGCGTAGGTGCAAGACTACATTTGATTACCGCTCAGCCTATACACATCTGTAGGCCAACTTGCTAGTCTCGCTCGATGCTAAATCAGCCCACACCTCCCGCCGCCGACGTCCGGGCCGGGACCAGTCAGGACAACGGCATACGCGCGTGCCGCATGCTGGTCGTCGACGACAATCAAGACGGCGCGGACCTGATGGCGGTGCTGCTGCGCCTGCAGGGTCACGAAGTGGAAGTCGCCCACGACGGTTACTGCGCGCTGGAAATCGCCGCCAGGTTCGAGCCTGAGGTGGTGCTGCTCGATATCGGGTTGCCGGGCCTCAATGGCTATGACGTCGCGAAGCAGTTGCGGCAGATGAACCATCAGCGGCCGCAATGCCTGATCGCCATGACGGGATATGGCAGCGACGAAGACCGCCAGCGCACCGAGGAAGCCGGCTTCGACCATCACATCGTAAAGCCGATCGAACCGGCCGAGCTCAACAAACTGCTGGCCCGGTCAATCGCGGCCATGGGCGGCTGATTTTCCGGACACTGCGGATAACTGCGCCAGATGGCTGCGCAGGGAATTAGGGGAATAATCGGCGCACCGGGGTGTTCACCCGTGGCAGGCGCCGCCCGCCACGCAATTTCAACCACGCCAGGAGGATCCATCATGCGTACATCCATTCGGGCCATGCTTTTCATCGTGCTGATGGTTGCCAGCACCGTTGCCGCCGTCGCGGCACCGGCGGTCGGCGACACCTATGTGTACCGCGTCATCAACGCATACAACAACGAAGTCCAGGGCCAGGTCACCTACCGCGTGGACAAAGTCGACGCGGGGCAGGTGACATTGTCGGCGACTCCCGACCGGCCGGCGCTCGGCATGCCTCATACGGACATTCTGGCCAGCGATGCCAACTGGCTGCGCCATCCGCTCATCAATCACGATATGCCGGTCGAATATACGTTCTCGCCCCCGTTTCCGGCGTATATGGCGCCGCTCGACGCCGGAAAATCGTGGTCGACCCGCGTGAGCGCGACCGACCCGGTCTCGGGCCGCCGTGCCAGCGTGCGCGTCGACGGCGACGTGATAGGTAGCGAACGCATCACCACGCCGGCGGGGGCGTTCGATACGATCAAGGTCAAGCGGCGGGTGTACGCAGGCGATTGGTGGGACGCGTTCCGGAATGAAACGAACATCAAGGAGACCGAATGGTTTGCGCCGGCGCTTGGGCGGCCCGTCAAAACGGATCGCCAGTCCGGCTACATCGACCAGCAGCGCTGCGCGACGCGCCTGGCATGCACGCCACAGCGCGGCGACTGGTTCGTGTACGAACTTGTAAGCCACGGCCGCTCGTAAGAAACCGCGTCGGCGCGCGGTCTCGACGAGGCCCAAAGCGCTGGTAAGCTTCGAGGCGCGTGGATTATGCGGATTTCTGTTTTCTGCGCCGCGCCACGAAACCGAGCAGGCCAAGCCCGCCGAGCAGCATCACATACGTGTCAGGTTCGGGGACGGCTCCTACGGCCGGGCCAAGGTCCAGGAGCACTACATTTTCGAGCCCGTTGTTGTTGTCAGTACCGGGATCACCATTCGTAAACTGCAGCACCGTCGAGGTGCCAGTTGCGACGAAAGTATGAGTGAATTGCTGCCAGTTCTGCGCGGTCGGGCTCACCGTCGAATTGGTATCGCTAAAAGGCGCAACGCCGGTGATTGACACGTTCACGGTGCTTGCCGTCCCGAAAATTCCCCCGCCCGTCGTGTTGCCTACGAAAAAAGACAATTGGTAGAGATTGCCAACCGTCGTTCCTACAGTTTGCGCTACGCCCTCAGTGCTATTGATGTTGAACCCCGTGAGGTCCAGCCACTGCACACCGTCCTGAGCGATAAACGCAACGCCATTTTGCGCGAATGTTCCACTCACAGGTGAAACTGATGTCCCTGCGGGGCCGACAACGGTCCAACCAGTGATGGCCGAAGATCCAACCGGAAAAGAGCTGAAGCTGCCGACCGGAACTATCGGCGATTCGAAGCTGCCGTTGGTTAATAGCGTTGCCGCGTGCGCGGACGATGCCAACACAAGGGTCCCAAACACACTGGCGATGAACTGCTTAAAATGGCCAGCAAAGAACTTCATAAGAATATCCTCGATACAAACTGGCCGAAATGTTTTAGGAAGGAATGGCTCTGGCAAAGGGAACAGGGAAGGAGAATGAAGGTGACGGCCTACGCGCTTGTAAGGAATGGACAACATCATAGTAGGTCCTATTTGTAGGTGTCTGTAAGACCATTCTAGTGGCATATGTAGGACAGAATCGCAAGTCGCTACTCAGTGACCGAACGTTGCCTTTCCTAACCCTTGGCCGGCTGCCGCATCGGGAAGCACAGAAGTTGACTCCTGCGCTAGGGGTTGGCAGAAGGCTTTGAACAATTGCCCACCTGTTGCCGCCGATAGTCGACGAAATCCGCTCGAGGGCACGGTTACCGGCCAGTGCACATTTCGGCAACCGATGGGCGGCTTACCAGGGCTAGGTGGAACTTGACACTCGATTTCGCATGCTCGCTCACGTTGAAACGCGGTTCGCCAGTCAATGACGAGCGGATGGGGAGTTCTCACGCTCCATACGCCGCGATGCGGCCGTGCGATGGCATGCACTGTCGCAGTAAGCTAGTTCAGAGAGATGAAAATTGCTGCTTGTGGAGTGCTATTTGCGCCGTTGGGTAGTGTAATGGCAGGCGGTGAATTGCTACGTCGCGACCAAGAAAAGCTCGATGCGCTGAAAGGCATTGGGCCGGTGAACGGTGCGAGCCATCATCGATTACGCATCAAGACCGACTTCTTCAATCGGTTAATGACTTCACAATCGTCAAGGGGTCGGTCAGAAAAAGCTAGAGGATATTAGCCGACGCCGACTTTGCAATTAGCGTTGGTTCGTTTAATCATTTTCAATAGCGACACGCAAATGCAGGGAAATATGCAGATGCATAGGATTTAATCTTGACTGACCAAATTGCGACAGAATGCTGAAAAAAGCGCCCAGTAACGCACGCTCATTTGCTGGAAGTAGTCGAGACAGACCATTCCTCAGTCAATCGGCGCGCTTCGGTCTGTGCTGCAACCACTTGGGCCGGCGACAGCGCGCGGAACGCCGCATCGCGCGGCGAAACGGCGCGCTCGATGCCTCCCGCTGCGGCGAGGTTGAGCCATATGTAGGCCTTTACGTTGTCAACGGGGACGCCCATGCCGGCAACGTACATGCGCCCCAGTTCAAACTGCGCTTTGGCGTTTCCGCTGGCGCCGGCCCTTCGCAGCCACTCCGCGCTGCGCTCGAAATCCTGGACGACGTCACGCCCGTTCAACAGCGCTAGTCCGAATTCGTACTGTGCTTCGTGGTGTCCGTGTTGCGCAGCGCGTTCAAGCCATTTTCGCGCCGACTGCTTGTCCCTGTCTACGCCGTGGCCTAGTGCGTACATCTGGGCAAGCTTGTATTCCGCGAGCGGATCTTTGTCTTGCGCAAGCTTCATCGTGCCCGCGAAACTTGCGATCTTAGGTGCCACCTCATCGGACTCGCCACGGCGATCCTCCAGCGCGTGAGGTTCGCCCCATACTACGCTACGTGCGCTCCAGGCGATGACTGCCGTGATCAGCACCATAGCGATCGCTCCGCCAAGGTAGTAATAGGCGTTCCTGCTGAACACCCAGAATCGTTCGCGGCATTCGTGGCAACGATATGGGGAGCGAAGAATGTGCTGCGGCGTCCTCTCCGAGGTGTGTATTGTGGAGCGGCGCACATTAATGCTCCCGCAGCGCGGACATCTTCGGATCATGTATCTATCGTCACGGCAGCGAGGGTTTCCGAACCAGCTTAAAAGTTATTTTCCACCTAATTATTGCTAATTCCAAGTGAGTCTCGCGAACGTCTGCATTTGGCCAGTCCGGCAGAAGTCAGATGATCGTATGTGCGAAATTCGAGGAAAAGCGGAGGTTGCCTTTCAGATCTAGGCTAGTTAGACGCACCCGCCTTAAGCGCTGCTTACAGCAATCGAAAATCAAACGCGTTTTCGCGGCGGACGCGATCCAGTCTGTGCCAAGATTGCCATTCTCGGCCGATGCCTTGCAGCTCGTGAGTCCGGAAAACTGTCGCGTAAGATGAAGGAAGAATATATCTCGTGCTGCGGGGCTGTCGTTCATGCCGCAAGACCCGTTAAAGCACGACAGACGGGTATTCACGCATCATAACGTCGAGCACGAAATCGGGTAACATTTCGCGGTCGATATTGAACTGACTACAATTATCGGTCGGAGGGCGAGGTGGATGCCGAAGTGGCCGTTGCTG
>Ga0207675_100007671_pt1 | contig 10186 bp, 11 predicted proteins | sample KBSSwiS42_FD_184305 | JGI IMG/M metagenome (GOLD analysis project Ga0207675, IMG submission 184305) | Switchgrass rhizosphere microbial communities from Kellogg Biological Station, Michigan, USA - KBS Switchgrass S4-2 (SPAdes) (version 2) | ecosystem: Host-associated > Plants > Roots >...
TTTGCCCGATGGGCAACACGAACTCGATCCGATTTGCGATGCGGTGCGCGCGCTGGCAGAAAAGGCGATCCCCCAAGATCCAGGAGTCGTCATGCGCCGTCTCGCCCTGCTGTTGCCGCTCGCGCTTCCCGCCTGCCAGAGCGCGCCGCCACCGGCGCCTGCGATCTCGGTCGATACGATGAAGCAGGTCGACCAGACGCTCGCCTCCGACGCGTTCGAAGGGCGCGAGCCGGGAACGCCGGGCGAGACGAAGACGCTCGCCGCGATCGTCGATTATTTCAAGAAGGCGGGATTGCAGCCCGGCAACCACGGCAGCTGGTTCCAGGACGTGCCGCTGGTCGAGATAACCGCGAAGAACGTCCGCCCGCTCACCTTCACACTTCCGGGCAAGCCGACGCTCAGCCTCGCCTATGGTCCCGACATGACCGTGGCCACCTATCGCGTCACGCCGCACATCGCAGTCAAGGACAGCGACGTCGTGTTCGTCGGCTATGGCATCAACGCGCCCGAGAAACAGTGGAACGACTATGCCGGCGTCGATGTGAAGGGGAAGACCGTCGTCATCTTGGTGAACGACCCCGATTGGTCGAAGCCCGACGTCGGCGGGACGTTCAACGGTCGGGCGATGACCTATTACGGCCGCTGGACCTACAAATATGAGGAAGCCGCGCGCCAGGGCGCGGCGGCGGCGATCATCGTCCACCAGACCGCGCCGGCGGCCTATCCGTGGAAAGTGGTGCAATCGAGTTGGACCGGGTCGCAACAGGTCGCCGACGCCGCCAACGGTCATATGGACACGGTGCCGGCGCTTGCCTGGATGCAGCTGGGCTTTGCCGAGAAACTGTTTGCCGAGGCGGGGCAGGATTTCCATGCGCTCGAGGCTGCGGCGGCCGAGCCGGGTTTCAAGGCCGTGCCGCTTGGCGCCAAAGCCTCGGTCAGCTTCGACAACGACATCCACAAGCATAGCTCGAAGAATGTGATCGGAATCCTGCCGGGCAAGGTGGCGCCCGACGAGACCGTGCTGCTCAGCGCGCATTGGGATCATCTCGGGCATTGCACGCCCGCGCCCGACGGCGACGACATCTGCAACGGTGCGATCGACAATGCGAGCGGCGTCGCCGCGCTGGTTGCGCTCGCCGAAGCCAATGTGAAGGCAGGGCCGGCGCGGCGCAGCCTGGTATTCATCGCACTCACCGGCGAGGAATCGGGGCTGCTCGGTTCGGACTATTATGGTGCCAACCCGGTGTTCCCGCTCGCCAAGACGGTTGGCGGCGTGAACATGGACGCGCTCAAATTCTCCGGTCCGGCGCGCAACATGGTCGCAGTCGGCAAGGGTAAGTCCGAGCTGGATGGCGTGCTCGACAAGGTGCTGGCGACGCAGAACCGCGTGGCGACGCCCGAGGCGACCCCCGAGAAAGGCGAATATTACCGCTCCGACCATTTCAGCTTCGCCAAGCACGGGGTGCCGATGCTCGACGCCGAAGGCGGTGACGATCTGGTCAAGGGCGGCAAGGCGGCGGGCGCCGCCTATGCCAAGGATTATGAGGAAAACCGCTACCACGGCCCCAAGGACGAATATAATCCGAATTGGGATTGGAGCGGCGTGAAGCAGGACGTCGAAGCCTATAATGGCGTGGCACGCGCGCTGGCCGACGGCAGCGACTGGCCCAATTGGCTTCAAGGCGACGAGTTTCGCGCGATCCGCGACAAGAGCCGCGCTGCCGCAAAGTAGCGTTCTCCACCCCGGGAGGCTAAGGGGCCGCGCATGACTCTACCGCCTCCCGCCGAATGGGCGCATCACGACGCCGTCTGGATCGGTTTCCCGAGCCATCCCGAACTCTGGGTCGAGGATCTCGGGCCCGCGCGGGCCGAAGTCGCGGCTTTTGCGCGGGCGGTGTACGCCGCGGGCAAAGGCGAGCAGGTTCTGCTCGTCGCCGCCGATGCCGAGGCTGCAGCTGCGGCCGAAGCCATGGCGAGCGACTGTGCGACGATCGTGACACAGGGGTTCGGCGACATCTGGCTGCGCGACACCGGCCCGATCATCACCGGCGACGCGCTCGCCCAGGGATTTCGCTTCAACGGCTGGGGTGGCAAGTATGACTTGCCGGGCGACAGCACCGTCGGTGCGCGGCTCGCCGCCGATCGCGGGCTCGGCCTTGTCCCGCACGATTGGGTGCTCGAAGGCGGCGCCGTCGACGGCGACGGCACCGGGCTCGTCGTCACTACCGAACAATGTCTGCTCAACCCGAACCGCAACCCCGGCCTGACCAAGGCGGATGCCGAAGCCCGGCTGCGATCGGATCTCGGCTTCACCAGCGTGCTGTGGCTCGGCGACGGACTGCTCAACGACCATACCGACGGCCATGTCGACAATCTCGCGCGCTTCGTCGGAGTCAATCGTCTGCTGATCCCGACGCCCGAGCAGGGCGATCCCAATTGGCGTGTCTATGAAGACGCCGCCGAGCGCGCCGGGCGGTTCGGCGTAGAAGTCGTGCGCATGCCCTCGCCCGGGCGCGTGCTCGACGACGAGGACGAAGTGATCCCGGCGAGCTACATGAATTTCTACATCGGCAATGCCGCCGTGGTGGTCCCGCTCTACGGCCAGCCGAACGACGATCTCGCCATCGAGTCGCTGCAGCAGTTGTTCCCGAGCCGCACCGTGATCGGTCAGCGCGCGGGCCATATTCTTACCGGCGGCGGCAGCTTCCACTGCATCAGCCAGCAGATACCCCAAAGGGTATTGGCGCCGTGATTGCATTCGTCGTCCGCGCGCTGCTTTCGGGCCTCATCGTCGCGGCAGTTGCGCTGATCGCGCGCAAAAGCCCGGCATTCGGCGCGCTGGTCGCCTCGCTGCCGCTCGTATCATTGCTCGGCACGATTTGGTTGTGGCGCGACACCGGCGACCGTGTTCGTGTCGCGGCGCATGTCGAGGCGACCTTTTGGTATGTGCTACCGTCGCTGCCGATGTTCCTGCTGATCCCGGCGCTGCTGCGTGCGGGCATCAGTTTTCCGATTGCGCTGGTTGCGGGTTGCGCACTGACCATTGTTCTCTATCTCGCGACTGCCGCGGCACTCGCGCGGTTCGGCATCACGCTTTGAGGCTATCATGAGCGAAGTCACCGTCGCAGCGCTGCAGCTCGCCTTCTCGGACGAAATCGAAGCGAACATCGCCAATGTCACGACGCTGGTGCGCGAGGCGGCCGGCCGCGGGGCGCAGGTCGTGCTGCCGCCCGAGCTGTTCGAAGGCGAGTATTTCTGCCGCGTCGAGGACGAGGGGCTGTTCGTCAACGCGAAGCCAGCAGGCGAGCATCGCGCGGTGTTGGCGATGCAGGCGCTCGCCGCCGAGCTCCAGATCCATATTCCCACCAGCTTCTTCGAAGCGGACGGCCCGCATTATTACAACTCGCTCGCGATGATCGGTCCCGACGGCAAGGTCGCCGGCATTTATCGCAAGAGCCACATCCCCGATGGCCCGGGCTACGAGGAGAAATTCTACTTCCGGCCGGGCAACACCGGCTTCAAGGTGTGGGACGGCCCCGGCGCGCGGCTCGGCGTCGGCGTGTGCTGGGATCAATGGTATCCCGAGACCGCGCGCGCGATGATGCTGATGGGCGCCGAGATCCTGTTCTACCCGACCGCCATCGGCTCCGAACCGCACGACCAGAGCCTCGACACCGCGCGGTTGTGGCGGCGTGCGATGGTCGGCCATGCCGTGTCGAACGTCGTGCCGGTGGTCGCCGCCAATCGCGTCGGGACCGAGCACGGGCAAACCTTCTACGGTACCAGCTTCATCTGCGACGAGCGCGGCGACATCCTCGCCGAACTCGGTCGCGAGGAGGAAGGCGCGATCACGGCGGTGCTCGACTTGGATCGCGTCAAGCGCCACCGCGCCGCATTCGGCTTCTTCCGCGATCGTCGCCCCGAACTCTACGGCCGCCTCGTCGCGGACATTTGAGGAGAAGATAATGACCGTTGCACGGATCTACATCATGCACGCAAGCGACAGTGGCGAGATGGAGACGGGGCTCGAGGCGCTTGCCGACGCAGTTCGCGCGATGCCCGGCTCGGAAGGCGTCGAATTGCTGCGCGACCTCGGCAACGAGAAGCGCTTCCTGTTCGTCGAGAAATGGGAATCGGTGGAAGCGCACACCGCCGGGCTCGACAAGCTCGACAAGAGCCTGCTTGCGCCGATCGGCGCCGCCTCGGACGGGCCACCCGATGGCTCCTATTACGACTATCTCAAGACGGTTTGAGTCGCGCCGCATAGCTGATCAGCCGGTGGCACGCGGTCGGTGCGTCATCGCGGCGGCGAACACTGCTTCAAACATTGCGCGCGTCAGCCGGCCGGTGTTCTGGTTGTAGCGCGAGCAGTGATAGCTATCGATCAGCGTCACGCCGCAGGGCAGGCGATGTGCCGCGCCATGGCCGAACCGCGCCTTGGGGAGCTTGCCGCCGAGCGCCTTGACGCTCGACTGATGCGCGATCTCGCCCAGCGCAATCACCACGCGAAGGTTCGGCAAAGCCGCGATCTGCGCGGCGAGAAACGGCCGGCATTGGTGGATCTCGGCGGGTACCGGCTTGTTGTCGGGCGGCAGGCATTTGACAGCGTTGAGGATGATCGCACCGTCGAGCGTCACGCCGTCGTCGGGTTGCGCGTTGTAGTTGCCGTGCGCGAGGCCGAATTTGGCGAGCATCTCATAGAGCAAAGGCCCGGCGCCATCGCCGGTGAAGGGCCGTCCGGTGCGGTTGGCGCCGTGCTTTCCCGGCGCGAGCCCGACGATGGCGAGCCAGGCTTCGCGATCGCCAAACGCCGGCACCGGCGCGTTCCACCAATCGGGATGTTTGGCGCGCAGGCCGTCGCGTAGCGCGACCAAGCGCGGGCAAAGCGGGCAGTCGTGCGGCGCCTCGGTTGCAGGGATTGGGCTTGGCGCAAGCACGTCGCCGGACTAGGCGCGTCGGCATGGCGACGACAAGCTATGCAATCGCCCTCGGCTCCAACCGGCGCAGCCGTCATGGCAGTCCCGAGGCGACGCTGCGCGCGGCACTGGTGCAACTTCGGCCGGCAGTGGTGTCGCAGATCAAAGCCACGGTGCCTCTTGGCCCGTCGCATCGCCGCTACGCCAACGCCGTCGCGTTGATCGAAACGACCGACGCTCCGCCGGAACTGCTGGCAAGGCTCAAGGCGATCGAGCGTGCGTTCGGCCGGCGGCGCGGGCGTCGCTGGGGCGCGCGCGTGCTCGATCTCGACGTCGTTCTGTGGTCCGAAGGGGCGTGGGCCGGCCCGGGTCTCGTCGTCCCGCATCCTCAGTTCCGCATGCGGCGCTTCGTGCTCGATCCGCTTGCGGCGATCGCCCCGGCTTGGCGTGATCCGCTGAGCGGTCTCAGCGTTCGCCAGCTTGCTTATCGCGCGCGGCGGTTGGCGAACGCGCTCGATCGCGTCAATTGACGGCGGATTGCGGCGCAAGCCAGGCAATGCCGAAACCCTGATTCTCACGCAGATGCGTGATCCGAAACCGGATTCCGGCCGCCAAGGCCGTCAAATCGTCGAGCGTGCGGCCGTCGACCAGATGATATTCCATGCGGATGTCGTCGACGTGTGCGAACAGGTCCGGCCGATTCATGAAATCCCATTCGGCGCCCTCGCAATCGACCTTGAGCAGATCGATATGGCCACCGGCGCGGGCGAGAACCGTCGCGAAGCTTACCAACGCGATTGCGCCATCAGCCGATGCGCGGGTCTGGACGATGTTCGAAAGCCCGTGTTCGCACAAATCGGCGCGGCCATCTTCGCCCGCCACGCCTTCTTCGAATATCCTGGTTCCCGGATGCTCGGTGTTGGCACGCGCGAGCGCCGCGTTATCGGGCGACGGTTCATATGCTTGGATCTGCGCGTCGGGAAAGCGGTCGCGCGCGTAGTTGCAGAAGTGGCCGACATTCGCACCGATGTCGACGATGACGCGCGGCGCCTTGCGAATGCCGCGAAGCCCATAATCGTCATCGAGCACGATATCGATGAAGTCGGAAATCATCAGCGGATGATCAGGGACACGGATATCGCGGACGCGGCCGCCGAATCGGAAGCTGCGCGGAAAGCGCGTGTAGCTGGTGCCGCGAAAGCGAATACCCAGGCGCTGGGCCCTGAAGAAGCGAAGGAGGAATTTCAGGTAGCGATTCATCAAGGCTCCTTCCTCGTTGAAGCCTCAACTGCCACGATCGCCCGGCAACTTCAAATTGTAGCGACGCACTGGCTGCGCGGCGCGGCCATTCGTCCCAGCTTGTCGCGCGCGGCATGGTTGACCCGGCCAGCCGCGCCCCTTAGGTGCGCGCCTGTGGGTCCGTAGCTCAGTCGGTAGAGCAAGCGACTTTTAATCGAGAGGTCCCGGGTTCGAATCCCGGCGGACCCACCAACTTACCTCCTGGCCGACAGCGCGTGGCGCGCTTCATCCAGCGTTCAGCCGGGCGAGCCGAAGGGCTCCGACGCTGCGACGAGCGGCGCTTGATACTTTATATCATCGCGACTACTGCGGTGCAGCATACTCAAGTCCGGGATCCGCCATGTTTCGTGCCGCGTTGCTTGCCTCCGTCGTGCTGCCGCTCTCCGTTTTGCCGGCACGCGCTGCGGACGCCCCGCAAAGCCAGAGCGCGAACACCGGGCAGGAGATCATCGTCACTGCGCCGGTCAGCCATAGCGAGACCGACGTGCTCGCGGGCACCTCGGTGGTGTCGGGCGAGGAACTGGTGCGGAGCCTCAAGCCGACGATCGGCGAGACGCTCGAGCGCCAGCCCGGCGTATCTGCCACCTCGTTCGGCCCCAATGCATCACGCCCGATCCTGCGCGGATTTCAGGGCGAACGCGTGCGCGTCCTGTCCGACGGCATCGGCTCGATCGACGTGTCGAACACTTCGGTCGACCACGCCGTGATCATCGATCCGCTGCTCGCCGAGCGGATCGAAGTGCTACGCGGCCCCTCGGCACTGCTATTCGGTTCCTCGGCCGAAGGCGGCGTAGTCAATGTGATCGACACGCGCATCCCGCGCACGCGCCCTGCGAACGGCTATCGGCTCCAGGGCACGACGACCTATGGTTCGGCGGCGAACGAGCGCAGCGCCGCGGCGGCGGGCGATGTTTCGGTCGGCAGCAAGCTCATCCTCCATGCGGACGGTTCGTGGACCAAGTCGGACGATTTGCACATCGGTGGCTATGCGCTGACGCCGCGCGCGCGGGCGGCGGCGCTTGCCGCCGCAGCGGGTCCGACGCAGCCCGACGATCCCGATTTCGCCGCGACTGCCGCGATCAAGGATGTGCTCCCAAACACCTCAGGCGAAACCTGGACGGCAGGCGCCGGCGCGACGATCCTGACCAGCGGTGGCAGTCTCGGCGTGTCGTACAGCCATTATGCCAGCCTCTACGACGTGCCGATCCGCTACGCGACCGCGTCGGGCGAAGGCCAGGAGGCACCGCGGCTCGACATCGTCCAGAACCGCGTCGACCTGCGCGGAGAAGTCGATACCGGCGGCAGCTTCCTCAAACAGATACGGCTGCGCGCCGCCGCCGCGAGCTATCGCCATTTCGAACTCGAGGCGGATGGCGCCGTCGGCACCGCCTTCTACAACAAGGGGCTCGAGGGCCGGCTCGAGCTGGTCCAGGCGAACCGCGGCGGCTGGCAGGGCGCTTCGGGCGTGCAGTTCTTCGACCGCAACTTCAACGTCGTCGGCGACGAGGCCTTCCTGCCGCGCAACGAGACTGCGCAGCTCGGCATCTTCACGCTGCAACAGCTCGATTTCGGCAAGTTCAAAGCCGAAGGCGGCGTGCGCTACGAGACTACCGCACTCGACGCGCGCGGCGACGATGGCGATCTGCGCTTCTTCCGCGGCACTCGGCACTTCGACACGGTCGCCGCCTCGCTGGGTGCGTCCTACGGCCTGGCGCGCGACTGGCGGATCGGGCTCAACCTGTCGCGCACCGCGCGCGCGCCTTCCGCCGAGGAATTGTTCGCCAACGGTCCGCACGCCGGCACCGAGGCCTATGAGCTCGGTGATCCCAATTTCAGGACCGAGAAGAGCTGGGGCCTCGAGGCGACGCTCCACGGCCATGGCAAGGGGTTCAGCCTCGACGCCTCGGCCTTTTACGACTGGTTCTCGGACTTCATCTACGACAGCCAGGTCGATCAATCGGTGTGCGCGTCGGCCGCGGCGCCGAGCGGGCGCACGGTCGACTTGCCGTGCTTCCAGAACCGCCAGGCCGACGCGCGCTATTACGGCTTCGAAGTCGACGCTTCGGCCAAAATCGCGCAGCTTGGCGGCTATGCCGTCAGCGTCGATGCGCTGGGCGACTATGTCCACGCGACGATCCTTGGCCAGGGCCCGGCGCCGCGCATCCCGCCGCTGCGGCTGCTCGGCGGGATCGAGGCGCAGGGGGCCAAGCTGAACGGCCGTATCGAAGTCGAGCACGTATTCGAACCGGACCGCATCGCTGCATATGAGACCTCGACCCCCGGCTACACCCTGGTCAACGCGACCATCGGCATCACGCCGTTCGCCGGCAACCGCACCAGCTTCACGCTGAGCGCGAACAATCTGCTCGACGCCGATGCACGGCGCCATTCGAGCTATTTGAAGGATTTCGCCCCGCTCGCCGGCCGCGACATCCGGCTGACCGCGCGGTTCCAGCTCTAGGAACGTCTGCTGCGCCACCTTATCTTCCCGGCGGAGGAGAATTCCCGATGACCATCGAGACTGCGATCTTTGCCGGCGGCTGCTTCTGGTGCACCGAGGCGGTGTTCAACGATGTGATCGGCGTGCAGAAGGTTGAGAGCGGCTATATCGGCGGCCGCGTCGCCGAGCCGACCTATAAGCAGGTGTGCTCGGGTACGACCGGGCATGCCGAAGCGATCCGCGTTACCTATGACAGCGACCAGATCCGCTACGACGACCTGCTCGATATCTTCTTCGCGACGCACGACCCCACGCAGCTCAACCGGCAGGGCAATGACGTCGGTACCCAATATCGCTCGGCGGTGTTCCCGCAATCTCCGGAGGAAGAAGCCGCAGTGCTCGCCGCGATTGTACGCGCGCAGCCCGATTGGCCGGCACCGATCGTGACGACGATCGAGCACGAGAACCAATGGTGGCCGGCTGAGGACTATCATCAGCAATATTGGGAAGGCGAAGGCCAACGGAATCCCTATTGCCTGGCGGTGATCCCTCCCAAGCTGCGGAAACTGCGCAAGAGCTTCGCCAATCGCCTCAAGGAAGGCGCGGCGGCCTGAACCCGGTCAGTGGGTCTCGAGGATCCAGGTGCGGGGTTTGGGCGTGACAGTGACGTGCTCGGCGTCGCTCCAGAGCGCATCGAGCGCGTCGCACGCGGCATCGCAGCCCAGCGCACGTAGCTGGGCGAGATAGGATTGGACGAGTGTCATGCGCCGGGACCGTGCGGCCGGCGTTATCGCGCGACGTGCCGCGGCCAGCTCTTCGGCGGCGCGACGGCGGTAATAGCGTTCATTCGATTCCATCGACCTCCCCCGTGGAGTGTCAACGTTGATTGACTCGAACAGCGAGTCGGACTTGGCTGGTAGCAAGTTATCCACAGCTTCTCCACCACGTATTGCTACGCAGCAAGAATCGTTGCGATCGTGAACCAATGCCCATTTCGCCTGGGATTCGCGTGTTCGGTAACCCGCGGAATGTTGGAGCAGTGGCACCGTGAATCTGCCCGTCAAGCCCTAGCGCGCGAATCCGCGTCGCGCGCGGCGGGACCGAGCGGCCCGGCCCCGCAGCGCCAGTTCGCCCGATCGCTCCGCGACCGTTTTCAGGCGGCGAGCTTACGCAGCACGTACTGCAGGATGCCGCCGTTGAGGAAATATTCGAGCTCATTGACGGTATCGATCCGGCATCGCGTCTCGAAGCTTTGCTTGGTGCCGTCGGGACGCGTCAATTCGACCGTCACGGTCTGGCGCGGGCGGAGCCCGGCGACATCCTTGATCGTGAAGGTCTCGTCGCCGGTCAGCGCAAGCGTCTGGCGCGTCACGCCGTCGGCGAACTGCAGCGGCAGCACCCCCATGCCAACTAGGTTCGAACGATGGATGCGTTCGAAGCTCTCGGTGATCACCGCGCGCACGCCGAGAAGATTGGTGCCCTTCGCCGCCCAGTCGCGCGACGAGCCGGTGCCATATTCCTTGCCCGCGAT
>Ga0207675_100007674_pt1 | contig 10185 bp, 12 predicted proteins | sample KBSSwiS42_FD_184305 | JGI IMG/M metagenome (GOLD analysis project Ga0207675, IMG submission 184305) | Switchgrass rhizosphere microbial communities from Kellogg Biological Station, Michigan, USA - KBS Switchgrass S4-2 (SPAdes) (version 2) | ecosystem: Host-associated > Plants > Roots >...
CCGGAATGGCGCAAGTCCTACGAAGGTGTGGAAGACATGACGGTTGCGGTCATGGGCTGCGTGGTGAATGGTCCGGGCGAGAGCAAACACGCCAACATCGGCATCTCACTGCCCGGCACGGGTGAACGTCCCGTGGCGCCGGTCTACATCGATGGCGAGAAGGGACCGACGTTGAAGGGCGAGCGCATCGCCGAGGAATTTCAGGAGCTGGTGGAGCAATACGTGGCGCGCAGGTTTGCACGCAAGGATGACGCGGCAGCACGCAGCGCAGAGGTATCCGCATGAGCAGCAGCAACGACGACACCCTGGTGAACAAGAAATGCGTGCCCTGCCACGGCGGCGTGAGCGCGCTCACCTCCGCCGAGGCGAAAAAGAAGTTGGGCCTGCTGGAGGCGGGCTGGAAGCTCATCGAAGACGACAAGGCGCTGAAGCGCGAATTCAAGTTCGCGGACTTCTATCGCGCCATGAGTTTCGTGAACGCCGTGGCGCACATCGCCAACGCCGAGGATCATCACCCTGACATCGAGTGTGGCTGGGGGTATGCGCGCATCCGCTACCAGACACACTCCATCGGCGGGCTGCACGAGAACGACTTCATCTGCGCGGCGAAGATCGACGCGCTGGCACCGGCCAGCTAGGCGCGTTCCCGCGATATCGAAATCGTCCGGGGTCGTTGCCGGATTGATCATCGTGATGTTTCCCTATTGACCCGCACGGAGCCAGGGCGCCCCATGCGTGTGCGCAGTCATGCCGGTGAACCCGGCGGCTGACTAACTACTCAGGGGGACCAAATGGAACTTGGCAGATTCCCGTGGCACCACGGATGGCACTCGACATTGGCGGTGCTCGCGGCCGCGATTCTCACGGCAGGATCCGCCGCGGCGGCCACCGTCGACACGTCGGCCTGGTACGTGCTGGTGAATCGCAACAGCGGGCAGGCCGTCGATGTCTTCAATCTCGCGACCAACGACGGCGCGCGCATCGCGCAGTGGACACGCAACGACCAGAACAACCAGCAATGGCAGTTCGTCGATTCGGGCGGCGGTTATTTCCGCCTGCGTTCGCGCCACTCGGGCAAGGTGCTCGACGACTTCCAGTGGTCCACTGCCGAAAACGCGCAGATCGTCCAGTGGACCGACCTGAACGGCGCCAACCAGCAGTTCCGGCTGCTGGATTCCGACGCCGGTTACGTCCGGCTCATCAACCGCAACAGCAACAAGGCGCTGTCGGTGCTGAATGCCTCGACCGCGACCGGCACGAACATCGTGCAGACCACCGACACCAATGCCGCGCACCAGCAGTGGCAGCTGGTGCGAATCGGCGGTGGCGGAACGGGTGGCTCGCTGCCCTCGACCATCCGCTGGAGCTCGAGCGGCGTGCTGGCGGGCCCCAAGCCCGATGCGGCGCATCCGGACATCGCGGCGATCAAGGACTACACCGTGGTGAGGCACAACGGCGCGTGGCAGGTATACGCCACCACGGCGAGCCCATCGCAGGGCTGGAACCTGGTGCACTTCTCGTTCGCCGACTGGCCGCAGGCCAGCGCTGCCACGCAAACCTATCTCGACACCACGCCGATCGGCCGCGGATACCGGGCGGCGCCGCACCTCTTCTTCTTCGCGCCGCAGGGCCTGTGGTACATGGTCTACCAGACGGGAGTGCCCACCTACTCGACCAGCACCGACCCCGGCAATCCGCGCTCGTGGACCACGCCGCGCAATTTCATCAACAGCGAGCCCGCCATCGTCACGCAGAACAAGGGCGCCGGCTCATGGCTCGACTTCTGGATGATCTGCGACTCGGCGAACTGCTACCTGTTCTCGAGCGACGACAACGGCCACATCTATCGGTCGCAGACCACGCTCGCGAATTTCCCCAACGGCTTCGGCAACACGGTGATCGCGTTGCAGGATTCACGCTTCGCGCTGTTCGAGGGCACGGCCGTGTACAAGGTGCAGAACACCAATCTGTACCTGCTGCTGCAGGAGGCCATCGGGTCCGACGGGCGGCGCTGGTATCGTTCGTTCACGTCCAACAGCCTGGCGGGTTCCTGGACGCCCCACCTGGCGACCGAGTCGAACCCCTTTGCGCGATCGAATACGGTGACTTTCGGGGGCAGCGCCTGGACTCGCGACTTCAGCCACGGCGAGTTGATTCGTGCGGGCAACGATCAGACAGTGCCCTTGAACCCGTGTCGGTTGCAGTTCGTGTACCAGGGCCAGGATCCCAATGCCGGCGGTGAGTACATCCGGCTGCCCTGGCGCATGGGGCTGCTGACGCAGACCAACTCGGGCTGTTAGGGCCGGATTCGCCGCCGCACGCCGTTCGCGAACGAGGCGACGGCGCGCGACAGCTTGCCACTGCCGCTGGCGTACACCGACTGCGCGAAGGCCTCGTGGCATCCGCCCTTGCCCAGGTAGATGCGATAGTGGTGCAGGCCCGCCGCGTCGCGCTCCGCCACGTTCTCCCGCTGCACATAGGCCTTGAGCGCCGGCGATTCGCGCACTTCCGCCACCGCCATGTCGCAGCCCTGGATCAGCCCCGGCACGCACTCGGCGTGCGGCGTGCAGCGATGCCAGCGCAGGCGATTGAAGTGAATCAGGAACGGCGGCAGGTCGGTCATCATCACGGTCAACAACGACTCGCGATCCTGCAACGCAAACGTGCAGCGCTCGTAACGCTCCGAATCCATGGTGGGCAGCAGGATGACCGGCACAACAGTAATCGCCATGCGCGAAGTATGGAGCGAGGCTGCGCCTGAATCCGAGAATCAGGTCGCGCGGCGGGTCTCGGAGCGCAGCAGGTAGACGCCGCTGGCGATGATCAGCGCCGCCCCCGACAGCGTTCGCAGGCTGGGCACGACTGCCCATACGGCGATGTCGAGAATGGATACCCAAACAAGGCCCGTGTATTCGAGCGGCGCGACGCTTGCCGCGGGAGCGTGTTTGAAGGCCACGGTAATGCCCCATTGACCGACGGCGCCGGTGATGGCGATGCCCGCGAGCACGGGGTAGTCGGCGCGCGCGACCGGAACCCATTCCGGCAAGGCCAACGCCGTCGCGCCGACCGCGAGCATGGCCGTCATCCAGAACATCATCGATTGCGTGCTGTCGGTGCGGCCCAGGATTCTCACCAGCACCGACGACACCGCGTACCCCACCGCCGTGCCCAACATGGCCAGCGTGCCCCACCAGCCGAAGCTGGTGTTGTCCGGCTTGGCCGCGATGAGCACGCCGGTGAACCCGATGCCGATGGCGATCCATTGCGGCCGACCCACGCGCTCGCCCAGCAGGGCGATGGACAAGAGCGTGATCATCATCGGAGCCACGAAGAAGATGGTGTAGCCCTTGGCCAGCGACAGGTGCTGGAGCGCGTAGGTGAACGTCACCATCATGAAAACCGACATGACTCCGCGCACGATGTGCAGCGGCCAGCGTACCCGGAGCAATTGCCGCGGCCCGCCGGAGTACAGCGCCCAGGCGAACACCACCGGCAGCGCCGCGAGTCCGCGCAACGCCGCCACCTGGAACGGCGAATAACGCGCCGTGAGGAGCTTCAGGCAGGCGTCCATGAGCGAGAAGGACGCGACGCCGATCAGCATCGCCGTCATGCCCACGAGCTTCTCGTCCTTGAGGCCGAACATGCCTCTCAACGCGCCGCCGCGGGCAATTCGCCCGCGAGCCCCATGGCGCGTTCGATGAAGGCGCGCTTGACGAGCCCCGAGCGCCCCACCCACGGCATGCCGCGTTGCGCGAACTCGGCGACACGGCCGCTGCCGCGGGCCAGCAGCCGGTCGAACGCATCGATGGCGGCACTCATCAGCTCGTTCTCGCTGCGCCGCCAGCGCTCATAACGACGCAGGATACGTTCCGCACCCAGGTCCTCGCCGCCGGTATCGGCCAGGACATCGGCAAGAGCTGCTGCGTCCAGCAAGCCCAGGTTCGCGCCCTGCCCCGCGAGCGGATGAACCACGTGCGCGGCGTCGCCGACCAGCGCAATGCGTTCGCTCACATAGTGTTCCGCGGAGAGACGCCACAATGGGAAGCGCAGCCGCTCGCTCTCCAGGCGCACGGCGCCGAGTGCCGAGTCGAAGTCCTGTTCGAGTTGCCGCTCGAACTCGTGCGGCGCGGCGACCAGCAGTTTCTCCGCGCGGGCCGTGGGTACCGACCAGACGATCGAGCTCGAGCCGTCTGCCAGCGGCAGGAAGGCGAGCGTGCCGTCACCCAGGAAACGTTGCCAGGCGGTGTTCTGGTGCGGCTTCGCGGTGCCGACCATGGCGACGATGGCGAGCTGGCCGTAGTCGGTGCGCCGCGCGAACAGGCCGGCGAGCTCGCGCACGCGCGACTGCGCACCATCCGCACCGATCACCAGCCGCGCACGCAGTTGCGCGCCCGCGGTTCGCAACACCATGGCAGACCGCTCCCGTTCCAGCGACTCGAGCTCGCCCTGCTCGAGTACCACGCCGGCGCGGCGCGCCGCGGCCAGCAACGCGGCCTGCAACACGTTGTTCTCGGCGATCACGCCAAGATCGCGCTCGCCGATTTCCGCGGCGTCGAACACCAGTGCATCGCCACCATGCGGCGGCACGTCGGCGTGCCACACCTGCATGCGTTCATAGGGCGCCGCGCGCACCGCGGCGACATCGGCCCAGGCATCGGCGGCGCGCAGGATTTTCTCGCTGGCGCGCGACAGCGCGAACACGCGCAGGTCCACCGGCATGGCGCGCATCTCGACCGGCAGCGGAATGCGCCGGTCGACAACGACAATACGGCCCGGCGCGACGCCGGCGCGTTTGAGCAGCAACGCCGCGGCGAGGCCGATGGGACCCGCGCCCACGACCGCGACTTCGTACGGCGGATTCATTTCAGCTCATTCCAGCGGCAGGCCGCGCGCCAGGCGCGGCATGCGGCCGGCGAAACCCCAGCTCACACGCGACAACGCACGCTTGGCGGCCGGACTGAGATCGAACATCAACAAGCCGAAGTTGCGCACCAGGCCGAGTCCGGGCAGATCGCTGCCGAACAGTTTCACCAGTCCGTCGGTGAAGCGCGTGACACCCTGGCGATCTTCGGTGCGCCAGGCCGAGAAGCGTGCTAACAACTCGCTGAAGTCGGGATCGGCGGCGGCACCGGCCAGCATTTCGGCGAGCGTCGCCGCATCGCGCAGGCCGAGGTTGAAACCCTGCCCGGCGACCGGGTGCAGTGCCTGGGCGGCATTGCCGATCAGCACCACGCGCCCGACAACGGTTTCCTGGGCGCGCGACAGCGCGAGCGGATAAGTGTTGCGCCGGCCGATGCGCGTCCAGCGTCCGGCGCGCCAACCGAAGGCGGCCATCAACTCGACCGCGAACGCCTCCTCGTTCAGCGCGACGAGTTCCGCGGCGCGCTCCGGCCGCACCGCCCATACGACGGTATATCCACCGCCCACCGTGGGCAGCACTGCCAACGGGCCCGATTGCGTAAAGCGTTCGAACGCTTCGCCGGTGTGCGGCCGTTCCGTGGACGCGTTCACGACGATGGCCACCTGCTCGTAGTCTTCGATGGTCGCCTCGATGCCGGCACTGGTGCGCAGCACTGAACCCGCACCATCCGCGGCGACGGCGACGGACGCGTGAATACGCTCGGTGCCGCTCTCGGTCGCCACATCCAGCAGGACGCCATTGTCACGCACGATCGCGCCCTTGAGCTGCGCGGGAACGGCCAGGGTCAGGTTCGGACTCTGGCGCAATGCCTGCCACAACGCCCGGCCGATGACGCGATTGGGCACCACGTAGCCAAATGCCGCGACGCCTTGCTCCTGCGCATCCAGGCGGGCCACGCCGAATCGTCCCGCTTCGGAGACATGGATGGAGCGAATGGGCGCCGACTCGGCGCTCATGGCTGGCCAGACCCCGAGGGATTCAAAAATCTGACGTGAGCCGTTGCCGAGCGCGGTGGTGCGTTCGTCGAAGCTCGGCTGCGACTCGGAGTCCGGCGGCACGCCTTCGATGAGCAGCGAGCGCAGGCCGGTGGTGCGCAGCGCCAGCGCGAAACTTGCGCCCACCATGCCGCCACCGACGATAGCGACATCGACCTGTTTCATGACTGGGCTTTCATCATGCAACCGACGCCATGAGCCGCTCGATGGCCACGGGCTCCTTGGGCACGCCATCGGTGAGCACCTCGCAGCCGTCGCGAGTCACGACCACGTCGTCCTCGATGCGGATGCCGATGCCCTGGAATTTTTTTGCCGCCCCGGAGGTACCGGAAGCGACGTAGATGCCCGGTTCGATGGTCAGCGCCATGCCGGGTTCGAACACGCGCCACTCGTTGCCGATCTTGTAGTCGCCGACATCGTGCACGTCCATGCCGAGCCAGTGGCCGGTACGATGCATGAAATATTTGCGGTAGGCGCCGGACTCTTCGAGTTTGGCGAGCTTGCCCTTGAGCAGACCGAGCTTCATCAACCCCTGCGTGATCACGCGCACCGCCGCTTCGTGCGGCTCGTTCCAATGGTTGCCGGGTTTCACCTTCTCGATCGCGGCATAGTTCGCGGCCAGCACGATCTCGTACAACGCGAGCTGTTCGGGCGAGAAGCGGCCATTGACGGGGAAAGTGCGCGTGATGTCCGAGGCGTAACAGTCCACCTCGCAGCCCGCGTCGATGAGCAACACATCGCCGTCCCGCAACGCGGCGTCGTTCTCGCGATAGTGCAGGATGCAGCTGTTATCGCCACCGCCCACGATGGGCAGGTACGACATGTCGGCATTGTGGCGGCGAAATTCGTGCATGACCTCGGCGGCGATTTCATATTCGCGCTTGCCGGGTGCGCAGGCCTTCATGGCGCGCACGTGCGCCTGCGCGGCGATGCGCGCGGCCTCGCGCATGGTGTCGACCTCTGCGCGGCTCTTGTAGAGACGCATGTCGTGCAGCACGTGATCGAGCGCCACGATCTCCTGTGGCGGATGGCGGCCGTTGCGCGCCTGGGTGCGCAGGCCATTGACCCAGCCCACCACGCGCTGGTCGAACTCCGGGTGGGTGCCCATGGCGTAGAACACCTTGGCACGGTTCTCGAGCAGCCCGGGCAGGATCTCGTCGATGTCACTGATCGGGAACGCGTGGTCGGCGCCGAAGTCACGGGTCGCCCCCGCGGGTCCCGCGCGTCGGCCGTCCCAGGTCTCGCGCGCGGGATCCCGGTCGCGCACGAACAGGATGTATTCGCCCTGGGGACGGTGCGGAATCAGGACCGCCACCGATTCCGGCTCCGCGAATCCACTCAGATAGAAGAAGTCGCTGTCGGGACGGTAGGCGTACTCGACATCATTGTTGCGCAGCCTCACGGGCGCGGTCGGCACGATGGCGATGGAATCGCGACCCATGAGTTTCACCAGGGCACGACGCCGCCGTTTGAATTCCTCGCGACCCACCGGGGCCACGCGCGCGACGGGATCCGCGGTGCGTTTGCGGGCCGCTTTAATGGAGCGACGCGGCGCCGGGCGCCGGCTCCTGGCCTCGCGCGGGCGCGAGCTCGACGAACAGCAGCTGAACCCCGACTCTCACGAATTCGACCACCTCGGCGTAGGCGTTCTCGTTTTCTTCATTCTGCTCGTCCGCCTCAACGCCCACGCTGGTGATCTGCTTCAGGTCGCCGATGATCTCGTCCGCTTCCGCCGACACCTTGGATGGATCCGGGACCGCGCCCGAACCGATGCCATACAGGAAGCCCTTGCACCAGTCGCTGAGCGCGTCGGCCCGCGACATGAGAGGCGCATCGTCGTCGGGCAGCAGCGGCTCGAAATCGGCGTTGTCGCCGGTGAGCGTGCGCACCATGGAATCGTAGACGTTCTGCAGCACCGAGCTCTGTAGTGCGTCTTCGTCGGGCGAGTCCTCGGGAAGGATTTCGTGCAGCCACTCGATGAGCCCGTATTCGCGCGAGCTGCACAGCGCGCCGGCCAGGGTGCCGTGCGCCTCCGCCGGCTCCAAGAGCGAGCGCGCGTCCCGCAGTACGCGTTCGAACTCGTCGTAAGTGGCTGCCAACATGGGGGAATAATTATGCCCCAGAGTCGTCATGGACGACGGCCCGTTGCGGCGTCAAGGGGCCGCGATTTCCAATATTTGCGGGGGCGCCGGGCCCTACCCTATAGTCCCCCGCCATGAACGACACACATAACGACAACAAGAATGGCAAAGCCGGCTTCGACGCGGAACTCGCGCGTCTCGAACGCCGCATCGAAGAACTTCTCATCAATGTCGACGCTCTGAAGGAAGAGAACCGCGCGCTGCGGCAACGCCAGGAGTCCCTGGCGGCGGAGCGCTCGGCATTCGCGCAGCGTAACGACCAGGTGCGCGCGCGCGTCGAAGCCATGATCGGTCGTCTCAAGACCATGGAGCACACTGCGTGAGCGAGAAAGAACCGGCGCACGTCACCGTACGCATCCTCGAGAAGGAATATTTCGTTTCCTGCCCCGCCGATGAACGCGCCGATCTGCTCGACTCCGCCGAGTACCTCAACAAGAAGATGCGCGAGATCCGCGACACCGGAAAAGTCGTCGGCGCGGATCGCATCGCCGTCATGGCGGCCCTGAACATGGCCAATGAGCTGCTGCGCCTGCGCAAGCAGGATGCGGAATTGCAGGGTTCGGTGACGGGACGCGTCAAGCAGATGCGTGAACGCGTCGAAGGTACGCTGCAGCGTACTCGTCAACTGGATCTTTGAGGTTGCGCACAGAAATCTTCACGGACGCCGCCGCTGCGGCGGCGTTTGTAAGTGGGGCGCGAGCCCCCGGCAACACAATCTCTCGATACACGTCGCATTCCTACAGTTCAGTTGGTGTAGAGTGACTCCTGCGCTGCCTGCGGTGTTCGACAGTGGGTCGGGTTACCTCTCGACCGTAATGTAAACACCCAGGGACCCAAGCCTTGCCGGCAGTACTGTGCAGGTCCGCCTCGGGCGGAAAGCCTTAAATGTCGGGGTTGGTCCCACCTTGTTGCTCTGGTTCGAGAGCAACGACTCGCACCGGCATTGTGGGTAGCGCTTTCCTCTCTCCTGCGTCGTGATAACGAAGCAATCCCTTCGCAAAGAACTCATGCCACGGCGTCGCGCCGTGAACGCGGCGCAGCGCGCACATGCGGCGCGAGCCGTCGCAGCCGCGATCGCCGCGAGCCGCTGGCTTGGACCCGGTAAACGCATCGGCCTGTACGCTTCCATGCCGCAGGAACTCGGCACCGGACCGCTGATCGAGCTCGCGCGGCGGCGCGGTTGCGAGATCTACCTGCCGCGCATCACCAATTTCCGCGCACGCCGCATGCGTTTCGTGCCGCTCAACAGCGACACCCGCCAGCATGCGTTCGGAATGCGCGAGCCCCAGGGTGATGCGTGGATCAGCGCGCGGTTTCTCGACACCATCTTTTGTGCCGGCGTCGGTTTCGATCGCCGTGGCGCGCGTCTCGGGCACGGCGCGGGGTTCTACGATCGCGCACTCGCCTTCCGGCGCACTCGACATCACTGGCAAGGGCCCCGGCTCGTGGGTCTCGCGTATTCTTTCCAGGTCGTGCCGCTCATTCCCGTGACCGGCAACGACGTGTTCATGGATTTCATCGTCACGGAAAGGGGGATCGATGAACTATTGGCTGATGAAGACTGAACCGTCGACCTTCGGGGTCGACCATCTCGCCAAAAAGCCGAAGAAGACCGCCATGTGGGACGGCGTGCGCAATTACCAGGCCCGGAACATGTTGCGAGACGACTTCAGGAAGGGCGACCAGGCGTTCATCTATCACTCGAGTGCTGATGAACTGGGCATCGCGGGCATCATGCAGGTGGTCCGCACCGCGTATCCCGACCCCACGCAGTTCGACAAGAAGAGCGATCACTACGATTCGGGCGCTACGCGCGACGCACCGCGGTGGTTTGTGGTCGACGTGCAACTCAAACGCCGATTCAAGCGCGTGATCACGCTCGATGAGCTGCGCAAATACGAAACGCGCGAATTAGATGGGATGCTGCTGTTGAAACGAGGCAACCGCTTGTCGATCACACCCGTGAGCGACGCTCACTGGCACTTCATTCTCTCGCTCGAGTGATCGCGTTCATGCGCATCGATGTGATCGTCGTGCTCACTCTCGATGACACTTGCTTGAAATTTGTCAACACGTGCGTATACTCGGCCTCGGACTAACCCGTAACTACTGGAGATGTGCCATGGCG
>Ga0207675_100007675_pt1 | contig 10181 bp, 6 predicted proteins | sample KBSSwiS42_FD_184305 | JGI IMG/M metagenome (GOLD analysis project Ga0207675, IMG submission 184305) | Switchgrass rhizosphere microbial communities from Kellogg Biological Station, Michigan, USA - KBS Switchgrass S4-2 (SPAdes) (version 2) | ecosystem: Host-associated > Plants > Roots >...
CCGCCCGCTGCGGGTCGTCGCAGCTCGAGCAACATACCGAAGCGATCGGTCACTTCGCGCGCGAGGGCAATGCCGAGGCCAGGCGCGTTCTCGCGCCGAGTCTGGCTCTCGTCGCCCCGGAAGCGACGGACGGCCGTCAGGCCTTTCAGTGCCTCATCTTCGCGGGCCTGGCCAACGTCGTCATGTCGGTCGACAGATCTCGACTGATGTCGGCTGACGCGCCATGAGACTTCACACATAGGAATCGGTACATGGCCAGACAGACCCTGCGAAAACTCCTGCAATCCTCCGACCGCTGCATCGTGGCACCCTGCGTCTACGACTGTGCATCCGCTCGCGCCGTGGAAATGGTTGGTTTCAAGGCGATGATGCTGAGCGGCGGGGAAGTTTCCATCGCAATGAACGGCGTCATCGATTTCGGCTTCACCAATCTCACCGATCTCGAATGGATTACGAGCCGTATCAGCCAGACATCGCCGCTCCCGCTGGCGGCCGATATCGAGGACGGCTTCGGGGGGCCGCTCGCGGTCTACCGCGCCGCCCGACGCATGGCCATGGCGGGCGCACAGGCTCTGCAGCTGGAGGATTCCAGCGACATGGAGGAGACGACTAGCCTGCTGCCGCGCGATGCCTATTACGCGAAGATCCGGGCTGCGCTAGCGGCCCTTGAGGGCACCGATTGTTTCCTGATCGCGCGCACCAATGCCGACCCCGCGACGGAGCTCGATGAAGGCATCGAACGCTGCCGCAAGGCCGTCGAACTGGGCGCCCAGATGACCACCGTCGTGCGGCTGAGCAATCTGGAGGACGCGCGCTATGTGGCTGGCAGGGTTCCAGGCTGGAAGATGTATCCGGATGTCGCGGGGAAGGACGGCGTACCCGAAGTGACGGTGGAGGAGATCTATCCACTCGGCTTCAATTTCATGACCATGCACTATACGTTGAAGGCCGCCATGGATGGCATGCTCGAACATGGCAAGCAGAACTTCGTGCAGCAGGGGAGCCTGTATACCTGCGACAAGAAGGACGCGACCGGACTCAAGGGAATGAGCGCCACGCCTCTGTTCGATCCCCAAGGTTACATGGAACTCGAGGGACGATTCAGCGGCCAGTCGCGCCGTTACACCATCGTGGGCAACAAGGTCGAACAGTATCCGGAAGGGTTCGTAAAGACGCCAATCACGGATCGGCTCTGATGAGGGGTCGACCGCCACGGGCTCCAGCTCCCGATATCGAGGTGTTCCGGGCGAGCCGATGATCGTCGTCGTCATGGGAGTTGCGGGCTCGGGCAAGACGACGATCGGCCGAGCCCTGGCCCGCAGACTTGGAGGGGAGTTTATCGAAGGGGACGCCTTCCATCCGCAGTCCAACATCGAGCGGATGCGAAGCGGGCAGCCATTGTCCGATGATGATCGCTCGATCTGGCTCACCGGGCTGTCCAGGGAGATTGCACGGCGAAAGAGTGCTGGTAGCTCCGGTCCAACTGTCCTGTCCTGCTCCGCGTTGAAGAAAAGCTACCGAGCCCGGTTACGGGAAGCGGATCACGGGTTGCGGCTCATTTATCTCACCGGATCGCAGGATCTGCTCAGAGAGCGTTTGGTCCGCCGCCAGGATCACTTCATGCCTCCGACGCTGCTCGCAAGCCAGTTGTCCACGCTCGAGCCGCCGCAGGAAGACGAGTCGCCAATCATCGTTGACATATCGACAAGCGTGGATGAGATTCTCGACCACGTGGTTCGTGTGCTGCTCGACGGTCCGACGTCAGTGACCGAGTAGACCCATCGCCGTGAGTGCTGTTCGCGATCGACGACTCGTCGGTGCCTCACGCAGGCCGATATCACTGTCGCATGCATGCACGATGCTTTCGGAGTCACTCGAAGCGTTGGGCAGCGGCGATCACGCCCGCCCGGCCCTCCGTGCGTTCGTCAACCGCTGCGAGGCGTTGCCGGAGTTCCAAGCCACTCATTCAAAGTGGTTTGCGGCAGACATAGAGCGACTGCCCGCGGCCGCACCTCGGTCGCAGTAGGTGATTGACGGTGGCCCTCCGCGCCCATCCCGCAACGCCAGGGCATCCAAAACACCCAGGGATTTGGGCATCGCGTCCCCAAGCCGGGATGGCTTGCCGAGGCGCTGTGCTATCGTAGATGCATGGTACGTCGTGCCGGGCGAACAGCTCGGTGGATATACGACGTTTCCCAAAAATAACAAGGCGACGGGGCATCCGGCCTACCCGAAGGCATCCTATCCAAAACCACTCGGTTGAAGAGGCATAACACGTGAGCATGAAATCCAGACGATCTCTGGCGATTGCAATGAGACTTTCACCGGTACTGCTGATCGGCGCGGTGCCAGCGGTATCGGCCCAGACGGCGGACGGTGAGCTCGAAGAACTCGTGGTGACGGGCACCCGTGCGGCGGCGCGGTCCGTGACCGAATCACCGGTGCCGATCGACGTGCTGTCGGGAGAGGACTTCGAGAACCAGGCCGGCACCGACCTCAGCAACCTGCTCAGGACGGTCGTGCCGTCCTACAACGTCAACTCGCAGCCGATCAGCGATGCCGCGACGATCGTCCGCCCCGCAAACCTGCGCGGGCTGGCGCCCGACCACACGCTGGTGCTGGTGAACGGCAAGCGACGTCATCGCGCCGCCGTCATCTACTGGCTGGGCAATGGCGTCGCTGACGGTGCGCAGGGGCCGGACATCTCGGCGATTCCCGCGAGCGCCCTGAAGCGCGTGGAGGTCCTGCGCGACGGCGCGGCCGCGCAATACGGCTCCGACGCGATCGCCGGCGTGATGAATTTCATCCTCAACGACGCCAGCAGCGGCTCCACCATCGAGACGCGGTATGGCAGCACGTATGAGGGCGACGGCACACAGTACGCGCTGAGCGGCAACATCGGCCTGCCGCTGACGCAGAACGGATTCGCGAACCTGAGCTTTGAGTACGGCGAGTCGGACCCGACCGACCGCAGTGTGCAGCGCGACGATGCCGCCGCACTGATTGCCGCAGGCAACACCGCGGTGAAGAACCCGGCGCAGGTCTGGGGCTCGCCGGAGATCGACGACGATCTGAAGCTGTGGGCCAATCTCGGCGTGGATGTCGGTGACGACCTGAAGGTATACGGCTTCGGGAACTACGTGTCCAAGACCGCCACGGGCGGGTTCTACTACCGCAACCCCAACACCCGTGCCGCGGTGTTCAGCGCCGATGGTGGCGCGACGCTGCTGATCGGCGACATGACTCCGAACGATGCCAGCGGTTGTCCCACCGTGAGCATCACGAACAACGTGCCCGATCCGGCCGCGCTGGCGCAGGTGTTCGCTGACCAGAACTGTTTCTCGTTCCAGGAGATGTTTCCCGGCGGGTTCACGCCACAGTTCGGCGGCGACGTCGAGGACATGGCGGCAACTGCGGGAATCAAGGGCGTGGCCGGCGGGCGGCTCAACTGGGATGCGAGCGTCGGCTACGGTCAGAACCGCGTCGATTTCTTCATCAGTAACACGGTCAATGCGTCCTACGGTCCGGACACTCTGACCGAGTTCGACCCGGGCTCTTATATCCAGGAGGAACTCAACGTCAATTTCGACGTCTCCTACCCGATCAGCGAGTCGGTCAACCTCGCGGCTGGGGCCGAATACCGTGACGAAACCTTCGAGATCGAGGCCGGACAGGTCGAGTCCTGGCAGTTCGGTCCGCTGGCGCCACAGGGCTTCAGCGCGGCCTCGAACGGGTTCCCCGGGTTCAGCGACGCCATCGCCGGCGACTGGAGCCGCAGCAACTACGCAGTGTACGGCGACGTCGAGTGGCGCCCGATCGACCGCTGGGTAATCGACGCCGCGCTCCGCTGGGAGGACTTCGAGGACTTCGGCACGACGACGAACGGCAAGATCGCGACCAACTATCGCTTCAACGATGCGTTTGCGATCCGCGGCAGCTGGAACACCGGTTTCCGGGCCCCGACTCCCGGTCAGTCAAATGCCTCGAACGTAACAACGCAGTTCGACGTCGATCTCCAGGAACTGGTCAACCAGGGCACGATTCCGCCGACGAACCCGGTGGCGATGTTGCGCGGTGGCGAGGCGCTCGAGCCCGAGGAATCCGAGAGCTACAGCGTGGGCGCGATCTTCGAGCGCGATGCGTTCACGGTAACGGCTGACTACTACTCGATCGACCTCACGGACCGGATCGCGGTCTCGCAGGACTTCACGCTGACGCCCGAAGAGGTCGCGGCGCTGGTCGCATCTGGCGTGACCAGCGCGGCGAACCTGCAGAGCTTCCGATTCTTCACCAATGACTTCGAGACCAGCACCGAGGGCGTCGACGTCGTGGCGACCTGGGCATTGGACTTGCTCGGTGGGCGCACCGATCTCAGCCTCGCGTACAACAACAACACGACCGAGGTGACGCGGTTCAACCCGGAGACGCTCAACGACACGCGCATCCGGCAGCTGGAGGAAGGCCTGCCGGAGACACGCTGGAGCCTGACGGGCAACCAGGACTGGGGCAACTGGCGTGCGCTCGCCCGGGTGAGCTACTACGACGGCTGGTTTGACAGCGAAGATGGGCAGGTCTACGACGACAACTATACGTTCGATGCGGAGGTGGGCTACACCTACAACGATGCGCTGACTGTCGTCGTGGGCGCCCAGAACCTGTTCGATCACTATCCGGACGAGAACCCGGGCGCTGCCGCGGGAGTGGGCAACAAGTACAGCCAGTACACGCCGTTCGGCTTCAACGGCGGCTTCTGGTACGCGAGACTGAGTTACGGCTTCTGAGAAAGAGCACCACGGGCCGCGAAAAACGGCCGTCGCACTGCCGGTGGCCGTCACCGGGGAACGGGGCCTGCACTAGCAGGCCCTGTTTTTTGGCCGACATGATTTTCGCGTTCACTTGTCGTTTGTGGCCCGCGATTCCAGCGCTGACGCGGACCCGAGTCAGAATTCGAACCGAATGCCCGCCGCGAGCGCATTCATCCCACCGTCGTCGGCCATGAGCCCAAAGCCCTTCGAGCGATGATGCAGGCGCATCGATGCCGCCCAGCGTGAGCCGGGCGGCGCGAACGTCATCTCGAACATCCAGTAGATCAGCAGCTGCTCGCTAGAGCCTTCGAGCTGGACTTCGACCTCGGGAACCTCCGTCGCATAAGAGAGTCCGAGCCCGAACGCCATTGTCGTCGCAAGGCTCTCGTTCCAGGGAAATCGATGCCAGCGGGACGCCAGCAGGCCATTGAATTCCCAGTGTGACTGATCACCGAAGTTGTAGACCACCTGACCTTCGGTCTCGAGGCTAAGAGCATCCTCCCGATAGCGGGCGAGCGTGTACGAGAGCGCGAGCGCCGCGAGGTATGCGTCGGCGAACTCGACCTCGGTCGGCTCGGTGACGATGTCGTGCCAGGCGTTGACTGTCGTGATGCGTCCCACGTAACCGGTCAGTGCCGAGTCCGCAGGCTCCGCCGCCCGAGCCCAGCCCGGTTCGAAGGACAGCAGGACCGCGAGTGCCGCTGCGGCTCGTGGGCACTCGAACCACACTCCTGCTCTTCCCTAATTCGTCAGCGTATTACGGCCCGCCGGCCGGAGCCGCGGGTTCGTCGACCGCTTCGGTAAGCTCGAAGCACCTTCAGGTCCTTCGCCGCAGCTTGCTAGAAGTCTCGCTCCAGCGACCATATCAAGATGCACCCGGCGCACCTTTCGCTAGTGGCTCATGCTACCGTTCTGAGGACTCAAGGTCACCGAATTTGATCCGGCGTGCAGATCGAAGCGTCAGGGGATCAGCCCCATGACCACACGATTCCACATCCGGCCAGGAGATGGACGCGCGGATGACGTTGTCCCTGTTCATCCTCTCATTGTTTCTCTGGTGCCTTCATGAGGCCCTCCCCTTGGTGGTTTCGCTTGTCTCAACCTCGTCGCGTCGAACCCCCTGCGAGGTCGGGTACGCTCTCGCGGGCGGATGGTCGAACACTGTGAACGACGAGGCACAAGACTCCCCCGAAGCGCGTGCGTTGCACAGAAAAGCGGAAGGGCGATCACGGCGCGGCTGGTGACATGAACCCGCACGCGGCATGATGTCGCTGCCCGCATCGTCGCAATCGGAGTTTCCCATGGGTGTGATCCCGCGCGTTGTGATGGCGCTCTTAGGGCTGTCTTGCGGTGCGCATGCCCGTGATCTCGCGCAGCTTGGACCGCTGCACGCGAGTGCCGGGGAGGCGGTTTCCGGCTACCTCGAGGTCGCCGCGTTGGGCGACAACGGCGCGCGGATCCCGGTATCGCTCGTGCGCGGCGCGGGCAGAGGGCCGGTGCTGGCGCTGGTCGCCGGAACTCACGGTTATGAATACCCGGGCATCAGCGCACTGCAGCGATTGCGCCAGTCGATCGATCCGCGCGCTCTGCGCGGCACGCTGATCCTGGTGCATATCGCCAATCCGCCGTCGTTTTACGGCCGCACGATCTACACCAGCCCCGCCGACGGCAAGAATCTCAATCGCGTTTTTCCCGGACGGCCCGACGGTACGCTGAGCGAGCGCATCGCGTACGAGATTACGACGCAGGTCATTGCGAAGGCCGACTTCCTGGTCGACCTGCACGCGGGCGACGGCAACGAGGCTCTGCGCCCCTATGTCTACATGCCGATCACCGGCGACGCGCGGCTCGACGCGGCGAGCCGCGGAATGGCGCTGGCCTTTGGTCTCGATCACATCGTGATCGACGCGGCGGGAATCCCGCCAGGCGAGGCTACGCAGTTCGTCGATATGACCGCGCTGGCACGCGGCGTGCCGGCGATCACCACCGAGACCGGCCAACTTGGCCAGAACGACGAGCGCTCGATCGCGCTGGCGGAGCACGGCATTCGCAACTTGATGCGTCACCTCGGGATGCTCGAGGGAACGCCGGAGGCGAACCCGAGCGTGGTGTGGCTGAAGGACTACCAGGTGATTCCCAGCCCAGTTACCGGCGTGTTCCGCGCGACGGTGCGCGATGGCTATGCGATTGCCGAAGGCGGCCTGCTCGGCGAGCTCTACGATCCCTTCGGCGCAAAGATTGGCGACGTGCGCGCGCCCTTCGCAGGCATCGTCAATTACGTGGTCGGCACGCCGCCCGCGGTCGAGGGTCAGCCATTGGCGATGGTTAGCCGCGTCTCCGCGCCGCCGCCACCATAGTGCGCGCGCTAGCGACGACCTCCGCTGGCGCGGAGCCAACGCAGGATTCCGAGCCATAGCAGCGATCCGATGCCGATGTGTCCGCCACCTCCGCCAGTCGGCGGCGGCGGCGGCGCGGAATCGTCATCCAATATCGTGACGCTGGCAGTCGACCTCGGTCCGACCAGTGCGCCGCCCGTGGGATCGGACAACTGCAACGTAAACTGCTCCGACGACTCGTCGGCCGAGTCATTGACGACGGGGATGTCGACAAACTTCCCCTCTGAATCACCGTCGGCCCATGACACGGTAAGCGGGTCTGCGACGAAATCGTCTCCGGCGGTTGCCGTATCGGAAGCGAGTGCCACGGTGACCGAGACCGCGCCGCTCCACGAGTAGCTCCGGGTGATGTAGACCTGAACAGTACGGTCCTGTTCGCTAACCTGGAGACCTTCGGATTCGATCGCGAACATGCCCGCAGCGGTTGCGTCGGAAGCGATGCTCACTGTCGTGATAGAGGTGCCCAGCCCTGCGCCGCCCTGTACATCGCTGAGCTCGACGTCGAAGTCTTCTTGCTCTTCCGGCGCACCATCGTCTGGCGCGATGGGCACAATGATCTGTTTGTCTGCAGCGTCGCCTTCGGCCCACGTCAGGCGCTCGGTGAGCGCCGTGAAATCGTCTCCCTCCGTCGCGTGAAAGGCGTCGCTCGAGGCAGCCCGCGTCGCATACGCCACGCTGACACTGCCGGCTTTGCCGCCGACGCGTCGTACCGTGACGATCGCCTGTTGGCCGTCCTCCGATGCTTGGATTCCAGTGTTCAGCACGCCGATCACACCGGGACTGTCCTTGTCGTCTCCGCCCACGAGCCGCGTGACGAACGCGGTATTGTTGAAGATACCCTGGTGCGAGCCGCCGGCGATCAGCACGTCGCTGTTCGGCAGGAGGATCAGGTCGGATACGAACGGATGCGGTCGCCCTAGAGGCAGGTCGACCCACGTTACGCCTCCACTGCCGAACAGCGGATCCAGTGATCCATTCGACTGCAGCCGCGCCACGGGAAAGCCAGCGACGTCTTGCGGACCGTATCCGGCGACGGCGATCGCACCTGTGTTGGCGTCGATGCCGATTGCCGCCGCCTCCATCATCGAGGTGCTCGAAAGTTCGTCGACTGCGAAGGCCGGGTCGGGCGCTCCACTCGCGATCAACTTGACCAGCACGGGCTTCACTCCATCGGCACCGGACACGAGCAACCCGCCGTCGGGCGATTCGATCATCGCATCGCAGGTGATCCCGTCGTTTGTGGATACAAGCCCCGCATATCCGTGATCCCCGAAGGTCTCGTCGACCGTGCCGACGGCCGTCAAGGCAAGCACGCGACATCGCGCCTCGCCTGACGCGCCAAAGTCGTTATCCGTGACACGGTAACCGCTGCCCAGCATGCTGACCACGCGCGGCAGCGTCTGGATCTGCTCGTCGGCAGTGTCGGCGGGGGCCGTGAAGACGCCCGCCGTGCCAAACGAGTCGTCCAGGTCGCCATTCGCGAGCATTCGCAGGACTTTGAGGTCTGCTCCTTGCGTCCCCGCGACGATGATGGTCCCGGCCGGATCCACCGCAATCGACCCCAGGCCGGTGACGTCGGTCAGTTCGCGGACGCCCGCCACTCCGAACCCCGCATCGAGCGCTCCATCGAGTTCCAGCCGGAACACGATGTAGACATCGTGTCTGCGACCGACGCCAACGATCTTGTTATCGGGCTGCGTCGCCGTGTCGACAACTAGCGTGTCGGCGAGGTCAGGAGCGTTGAAACCCGCATCGAGAATGCCGTCGACCGACAGGCGGTCGGCGAACCCGAGAGTGTCAGTGTCGTAATGAAAGAAGTCGAACTCCAGCCCGCCGCCCGCGAAGACGTAGTTGTCCTCCTGGGTAACCAGGGATTGGGCTCGGCCTCTGAGATCGTCGGGCGGTGTGAATCGGCCGACGTTGGCGAAGGTGGGGTCGAGGTCGCCCGGATCAGCGAGCGCCGAGGGACAAACGATGCCGGTGGCGAGCGCCGCCGCGGGTGCAGCACGAAGCACATTTCGTATCGTTTGCGGGATCTTGTCGTTCATGTTCGGGTCCCCCGGATTCGCACGTGGCGCACGTACGCGATCCGTTGCGGATCGCGCTTGGAAACCGACTGCGGATCGATCCATGATCGAAGGCAACAGGCTGGCGTGTGCGGCCTCGTTGTGTTCCCGTGGGCCTGCCGCAATCGGTGAAGTTGTTGACGGCGACCAAAGTCGGTCAGCCTCTGGAGTTAATCGTGATCGAGGCATCGACCTTTTGGGGCGATATTACTCCCAATGCGCACCGTTCGCACGGCCGCAACCAGTCAGGCGCAGCATGGCCGCCCCCATGTCTCCGTCCCGCACGTCAACTCGGACGAGAGCGGCGGCCCGCGGAATGTCGCGGAGGGGCGGGGTCGCCGGTCGGTTCACCCACTCCCGTCTAGCGCGTGGCGTTCGCCGCGTAAACCGTGACCGGCTGCCGGAGGTAAATGCGCGGAAACAGCTTCTCGAGGTTGTGCACCTTCGGCAGGTCGTTGAACACGATATACGGGTTGTCCGGATTATTGACCAGGAAATCCTGGTGGTAATCCTCGGCCGCGTAGAAACCCGTGTCCGCGCTCACGGTCGTGACGATCGGGCGCTCGAAGACCTTCGCCTTGTCGAGTTGCGCGATGTACGCCTCCGCGATCTTCTTCTGCGAGTCGTCCATATAGAAGACCGCCGAGCGGTACTGAGTGCCGACGTCGGGCCCCTGGCGGTTGAGCTGCGTCGGGTCGTGCGCGACCGAGAAGTAGATTTGCAGCAACTCGCCATACGAGACCTGCTTCGGGTCGAACTGGATCTCAACGGACTCCGCGTGACCGGTCCGGCCGGTGCCGACCGTGCGGTATTGAGCCTTGGACTTGTCACCGCCCGCGTAGCCGGACAGCACCTTGCGCACGCCGCGCACGTGCTGATACACGCCCTGCACGCCCCAGAAGCAGCCACCGGCC
>Ga0207675_100007679_pt1 | contig 10175 bp, 10 predicted proteins | sample KBSSwiS42_FD_184305 | JGI IMG/M metagenome (GOLD analysis project Ga0207675, IMG submission 184305) | Switchgrass rhizosphere microbial communities from Kellogg Biological Station, Michigan, USA - KBS Switchgrass S4-2 (SPAdes) (version 2) | ecosystem: Host-associated > Plants > Roots >...
GTGCGCATCGTCAACGGCACGATCAAGGCGGGCGACAAGGTGCGCGTGATGTCGACCGGCCGCGCCCACCTGGTCGACAAGGTTGGCCGGTTCACGCCCAAGTCCGTGCCGGCACGCGAACTGGGTCCCGGCGACGTCGGCTTCGTGATCGCGGGCATCAAGGAAATCGACGGCGCGCCGGTGGGCGACACCATTACGCTCGAATACAAGCAGGCGCCGGAACCGCTGCCGGGCTTCAAGCAGGTGCAGCCGCGCGTGTTCGCCGGCATGTTTCCCATCGTCGCGGACGACTACGACAAGTTCCGCGATGCGCTGAGCAAGTTGCGCCTCAACGATTCTGCGCTGCACTACGAGCCCGAGGTATCCACCGCACTGGGTTTCGGCTTCCGCGTCGGCTTCCTCGGCCTGCTGCACATGGATATCGTGCAGGAACGGCTCGAGCGCGAGTACCTGATCGAGTTGATAACTTCCGCCCCGACGGTGATCTACGAGGTGAAGACGACGGATGGCGAGGTCCGGTTCGTCGACAACCCGACCAAACTACCGCCGGTGGACAAGATCGACGAGCTGCGCGAACCCATCATCATCGCCAACATCCTGGTGCCCCCCGACCACGTCGGTGGCGTGTTGCAATTGTGTGCCGACAAACGCGGCGTGCAGAAGAAGATGTTGTACCTCGGCACGCAGGTGTCGCTGCAATACGAATTGCCGCTGGCGGAAGTGGTGCTCGACTTCTTCGACCGGCTGAAATCGACCAGCCGCGGTTATGCGTCCTTCGACTACGATTTCAGCCATTTCCAGCCGGCGCCGCTCTGCAAGCTCGACGTGCTGATCAACGGCGACAAGGTCGACGCGCTGGCGCTCATCGTCCACAAGGACAACGCCTACGACCGCGGCCGGCAGCTGGTCGACAAGATGCAGGAGCTGATCCCCCGCCAGATGTTCGAGGTGGCCGTGCAGGCGGCCATCGGCAGCCATATCATCGCCCGCGCCACGGTGAAGGCCCTGCGCAAGAACGTGCTGGCCAAGTGTTATGGCGGCGACATCAGCCGCAAGAAAAAACTGCTCGAGAAGCAAAAAGAAGGCAAGAAACGCATGAAGCAGCTGGGCCAGGTGGAAATTCCGCAGGAAGCTTTCCTCGCCGTGCTCAAGGTGGGGAAGAAGTAGCCATGGGCGGTTTCTACGATCTCATCATGCTGCTGCTCGCCATCCTGGCGATCCCGGTCATCCTGATCGCGCTGTACGACAAGTTCGCGCTGGCGCCGCACCGCCCCAAGGACGCCGCAGGCGAGCCGCTGCCGGGTCCTCCGGTCGTGCGTGCCGCGAATTTCCTGGTGCCTTTCGTGATCGTCGGCGCGATCTACAAGATTGGCGCGCGCGAAGTGTTCGCCTGGGCGCGGGAAGTCGCCCTGCCGCTGTCCTGGGCCGCATTGCCCGTGGGCCTGTGGTGCGCCCTCGACAGCTGGTTGCTGGCGCCGCGCCGCCAGATCAAGGCCGGCAACGCGGAGGCGCCCGATCCGGCGGTGCTGCGATTCGCCTACGCGATTCTCCCGGTGCTGGTCCTGGCGGTGATCGTGCGCATGATCAGCGCGGAGTCGCTCGATTTCAGCCTGGTGCTGCTGGTGCTGTCGCTGGTCACGGGCGTCGTCTGGGCCATCGATCACTGGGTATTCCGCCCGCGCCGCGAAGCCGCGGCCAAGGCGCACGCGCCGCCGCTCACCTTGCGCGAGCCCGGCACGGTCGACTACGCGCGCAGCTTCTTTCCCGTCGCCTTCATCGTGCTCATCGTGCGCGCCTTCATCTTCGAGCCATTCCGTATTCCGTCGGATTCGATGATGCCCACGCTGCTCGACGGCGATTTCATCGTGGTGAACAAGTACGCCTACGGGCTGCGCCTGCCGGTCATCGACAAGAAGTTCATTTCCACCGGCTCGCCGAAGCGCGGCGACGTGGTGGTGTTCCGCTGGCCGAAAGATACCCGCATCAACTACATCAAGCGGCTGGTGGGCCTGCCGGGTGACCGGGTCGAAGTGCGCAACGATCACCTGGTCATCAATGGTGAGACCGTCGATCTGCAGCCCAATGGGTTCTACAACGATGGTTGTTACGTCGACTTCAAGTTGTCGGTCGAACGGCTGGGTGAACACACACACCAGGTCATGTCCTGCCATTCCTGGGACGGTTGGCACGCCGGGAAATTCAACTTTACCGGTGACCCCAATTCGCTGCCGAAGTGCGGCCGCGACAAGATTGCCCGCCGGGAAGGCAATTACGTTTGTCAGGAGAGCGGGCCCGATACCTCGGATCGGGGCGATACCGAGAAGCCCTTGGTGGTTCCCGAGGGTTTCTACCTGATGATTGGCGACAACCGCGACAACAGCTCTGACGGCCGCGACTGGGGGTTCGTCCCCGACAGCTACCTGGTCGGCAAGGCTACCCGAATCTGGTTCAATTTCGACCTGGAGCGCTCCGGTATGGCCGTGTTCAACTGGAGCCGAATCGGCGACGCGATCGAGTGATCACATCCCCGGGAGGGCGCATGAAGAGCAAACAACGTGGCGTTACGACGATCGGCTGGATTTTCCTGCTGATCCCGATGGCCCTGGTTATCTATGCCGGCTTCCGCGCCGGTCCGATCTACCTCAACTACTACAAGGTCGTGACTGCGATGAAGGAGACGGCTTCGCAGCTCAAGAGCGACGAGACGATATCTCCGCAGACCATCCGTTCCGCGCTCGAGAGGCGCTTCGACACGGGTTATGTCGACAAGCCCAATGTCAAGGACATCGGCGTCGCGCGCGGCGACAAGGGCTGGGAGATGACCGCCGACTACGAGGAGACCGCACCCATGTTCGGCAATCTCTTCCTGCTGATGTCGTTCAAACACACGGTGGTCATCAACTGAATGCCGCGATATCCATGAGCGCCACGCCTGACACGCAGGCGCAAATGCTCGCTACCCGGCTGGGCTACGAGCCGCGCGACCGTGCGCTGTTCGTCATGGCGCTCACGCACCGCAGTGCCGAAGGCGCCAACAACGAACGCCTGGAATTCCTCGGCGACTCGGTGCTGAACCTGCTGCTGTCGGAGCGGCTGTACCGCGAGTTCCCGGGCGCCAGCGAGGGCGATCTGTCGCGCTTGCGCGCGCGGCTGGTGAGCGAAGAGCCGCTGGCCGAGATCGCGCAATCGATGCAGCTGGGGGAGTTGCTGCTGCTGGGTACGGGTGAGCTCAAGACCGGTGGCTTCAGGCGCCAGTCCATCCTCGCCGATGCCTTCGAGGCGCTGTGCGGGGCGCTGTATCTCGACGGCGGCCTGGAGACGGTGCGCACGCGCATCGGGCCGATGTTCGAGGTGCGAATCGCCGCGTTGCCCGAGCCCTCGACGCTCAAGGACGCCAAGACACGGCTGCAGGAGCACCTGCAGGCGAACGGCCAGCCACTTCCTGTCTACTCCGTGAAACGCACCACCGGCGAGCCCCACGCGCAGACCTTCATGGTGTCCTGCGCCGTGCCGCATGCCGGCATCGAAACCGAAGGCGAGGGCGGCAGCCGCCGCCGCGCCGAACAGGCCGCGGCGCAGGCCGCGCTGCAGGCACTCGGCGATGTCTGAGAGCGGTGCATTTCGCGCCGGCTTCGCGGCGCTCGTGGGGCGCCCGAATGTGGGCAAGTCGACGCTGCTGAACGCCCTGGTCGGCGAAAAGGTTTCCATCGTCACCTCGCGTCCGCAGACCACGCGGCATCGCGTCCTGGGCGTGCTCAACCGGCCCGGCGTGCAACTCGCGTTCGTGGACACGCCCGGACTGCACCTCGGCGAACGGCGCGCGCTCAATCGCGCCATGAACCGTACTGCGGCCGCGGCGCTGGCCGACGCGGACCTGGTGGTCTTCGTGGTCGAAGCACTGCGTTTCGGCGAGGAAGATGCGGCCGTGCTCCAGCGCATCCGCGACTCCGGCCGCGATTCCATCGCGGTCATCAACAAGGTCGACAAGGTCTATCCCAAGGACAAACTACTGCCATTCGTGGCGGAGCTGTCGCAACGGCACGGCTTCCTCGACGTGGTGCCGGTGTCGGCGGAGAAGGGCGACAACGTCGCGCGGCTCATCGAGGTCATCGGCGCGCGGCTGCCGGAGTCGCCGGAGCTGTTTCCACCCGAGCAACGCACCGATCGCGGCATCGAGTTCCAGATCGCGGAGACCATCCGCGAAAAGCTCACCATGGAACTGGTGGAAGAGTTGCCCTACGGCATTGCCGTCGAGATCGAGAAGCTCGAGGAGATGGAGGAGCAACTGGTGGTCCACGCGGTGATCTGGGTAGACCGCGCCGGGCAGAAACCCATCGTCATCGGCGCCCAGGGCTCGAGGCTCAAGCGCATCGGGCAGAAGGCCCGCCAGGAACTGAACACGCGGCTCGGCCGCCGCCTGCACCTGAACCTCTGGGTCAAGGTGCGCGAGGACTGGGCCGACGATGCGCGCGCGCTGGCGCAGCTGGGACTGGAATGATGCCGCGCGAGCGCGTCAACCTCGAGCCCGGCTATGTGCTGCACAGCCGCGAGTATCGGGACACCAGCCGCATCCTCGAGGTGTTCACGCAGCGTCACGGCCGGCTCACCCTGTTCGCGCGCGGTGCGCGCGGACCGAAGTCGAAGCTCGCCTCGCTGCTGATGCCGTTTCGCGCGCTGCTGCTCTCCTGGAGCGGGCGCGGCGACGCCGCGCAGCTCACTTCGGCCGAGCCGCATGTTGAAAACACACCGTTGCCGTCGCGCCAGGTGATGTCGGGCTTCTATCTCAACGAGCTCATCATGACCCTGATCACGCGGCACGATCCGCAACCGGCGTTGTTCGACGACTACGCGGAGGCGCTGCGGCGACTGGCGTCCGATGCCACGCCGGAACCGGTATTGCGCATCTTCGAGAAGCGGCTGCTGGTGCACCTGGGTTACGGCGTCGAATTCGCGGTGCAGGCCGGCACGTACTACCGCTTCCATGTCGGCGAAGGCCTGTCCGAGGTGCGCGAGGATGCGCCCGGCGCCTACTCGGGCCGCTGCCTGCTCGCCCTGCAGGCCGAAGACCTGCGTGACGGCGAAACGCTCGATGCGGCGCGCCGCCTGCTGCGCCAGGCGCTCGATCATTGTCTGGAAGGCCGTGAGCTGCGAACGCGCACCGTGGCGCGTTCGATGGCGCGGCGAGGTAACTCGTGAACGACACGATTCAACTGGGTATCAACATCGATCACGTCGCGACGGTGCGCCAGGCGCGCCGCGCGCCGTATCCGGATCCGGTGCACGCCGCGCTGCTCGCCGAACAGGCCGGTGCCGACAACATCACCCTGCACCTGCGCGAAGACCGGCGCCACATCCAGGACCGTGACGTGCACGGCCTGCGGCCGCTGCTGCAGACACGCATGAATCTCGAGATGGGGCTCACCGACGAAATGGTGCAGATCGCCGTCGCGGTCCGGCCGCAGGACTGCTGCCTGGTGCCGGAAAACCGCGCCGAGATCACCACCGAAGGCGGCCTCGACGTGGCCGCAGACGTGGAGCGTGTCGCGGCCGGCGTGCGCAAGCTGTCGGCCGCCGGCATTCGCGTCGCATTGTTCATCGCACCGGACCTGGCGCAGATCGAGGCGGCCAGGCGCAGCGGCGCGCCGGTGATCGAGCTGCATACCGGCACCTATGCCGAGGCCTCGGGATCGGCGCAGGCCCGCGAGCTGGAACGGCTCGCCACCGCCGCGAAACGCGCCGCGAACCTCGGGCTGGAAGTGCACGCCGGCCACGGGCTCACCTATAACAACGTCGAGCCGGTCGCCGGGATCGCGGAGATCGTCGAGCTCAACATCGGTCATTGCATCGTGGCGCGCGCCATTTTCACCGGGCTGGAGCGCGCGGTGCGCGACATGAAGGCGCTGATGATCGGGGCGCGCCGATGATATTCGGCATCGGCGTCGACGTGCTCGAGGCCGCGCGCGTGAAGAGGCTGTACGACAAGTACGGCGAGCACTTCGTCGACCGGCTGTTGCTGCCGCAGGAACGCGCGCAACTCGCCAAAACGAAGCGAACCGAGCGGTTTCTGGCGATGCGTTTCGCCGCCAAGGAGGCCATCGTCAAGGCCATGGGTACCGGCTTCGCGCACGGCATGTGGATCCGCGACGTCGGCGTGGTGCAGAACGCCTGGGGCCGGCCGGAAGTCATCTACTCGGAGCGCGGCGAGAAGATGCGCAGCAAGTTGGGCATCGGCAGCGGGTACATCACGCTCACCGACGAGGCCGGGCTCATCGTCGCGGTGGCGGTGCTGGAGACGGCGGCCCCGGCGCCGAAGCGGCGCCGCAAGACGGCCGTCCGCAAGAAAAGAAAGAAATGAATACCCTGGTGTTCGACATCGAAACCGTGCCGGACGTGGAGTTCGGACGGCGGCTGTTCGGCCTCGACGGGCTCGACGACGACGAGGTCGGCAAGGCCATGCAGGCCAGGTCGCGGCAGGATTCCGGCAGTGATTTCCTGCCGCACGAGCAGCACCGCATCGTCGCCATCTCCTGTGCGTTCCGGTCGCGCGAGGGCTTTCGCGTCTGGAGCCTGGGTGACGAGGGTGCGCCGGAACGCGAGCTGGTGTTGCGCTTCTTCGATGGCATCGAAAAGTACACGCCGGACCTGGTGAGCTGGAACGGCGGCGGCTTCGACCTGCCGGTGCTGCACTACCGGGCGCTGCGCCACCAGGTGGCCGCGCCGCGCTACTGGGAGACCGGCGACGAAGACACCGCGTTCCGCTACAACAATTACCTGGGCCGCTTCCACTGGCGGCACGTGGACGTCATGGACGTGTTGTCCGGGTACCAGAACCGCGCACGCGCGTCCCTGTCCGACACCGCCGTGCTGCTCGGATTCCCGGGCAAACTGGGCTTCGACGGCTCGCAGGTGTGGGACGCGTACCAGCGCGGCGAGCTGGCGCGCATCCGCCGCTACTGCGAAACCGACGTCATCAACACCTGGCTCATCTGGCTGCGCTTCCAGCACATGCGCGGCCGGCTCACGGATGCGGGCCTGCAGGAAGAGCTGGCGCGCACGCGTGCCTGGCTCGGCGATGCGCAGCAGCCGCACTTCGACGAGTTCCTGGCGGCCTGGACCCCGCCGGCGTGAAAGCGTCACGCGAACTGAAACCGGCGCGCGCGGCCAACGCCGCCGTGGAAACCGGCGTGGTCGTGGATCTCACGCACGAGGCCGAGGGCATCGTGCGCGGTAGTGAGGACAGCGGCAAGACGGTTTTCATCGCCGGCGCATTGCCCGGCGAACGTGTCAGCTACCGGCGCGTGAGCTTTCATCGCAGTCACGACGAAGCGCAGCTCCTCGAAGTACTCGAGCCTTCGCCGCGGCGCGTCGCGCCACGCTGCGCACACTTCGGCGTCTGCGGCGGCTGCGCGCTGCAGCACCTCGATCCCGCCGCCCAGCTCGAGGCCAAGCAGAAGGAGCTGGCTGACAACCTGCAGCGCATCGGGAATGTGGCTCCCGAGACGTGGCTGCCACCCTTGCTGGGACCGGTGTGGGGCTATCGCCGGCGCGCGCGCCTGTCGTCGCGCTACGTGGCGAAGAAAGGCCGCAGCCTGGTCGGGTTTCGCGAGAAGCAGGGCAGGTACGTGGCCGACGTCACGCGTTGCGAGGTGCTGGCCGAGCCGGTCGCCTCGCTGATCGGCAGGCTGGGGGAGCTGCTCACCGGCATGCAGCGGCGCGAGAGCATTCCGCAGATCGAGGTGTCGTTGTCCGACGGCGAGCGAGTGCTGGTGATGCGCGTGCTCGATGAACTGCCGGAGAGCGACCTCGTCGCGCTGCGCGGCTTCGAGCGCGATCACGGGTTGCGAATCCTGTTGCAGCCCGGTGGACTGGCTACGGTGGCGCCGCTCACGCCGGGACCGGTGGACCTGCACTACCTTCTCGAGGATTTCGGACTGCGTCTCGACTTCGGGCCCACCGACTTCGTGCAGGTCAACGGCGCCATCAACGCCGGCATGGTGGCGCGCGCCATCGAACTACTCGAGATCGGGTCCGGCGACCGGGTGCTGGACCTGTACTGCGGTCTCGGCAACTTCACGCTGCCGCTGGCCCGGCGCGCGGCCTCGGTAGTTGGGGTCGAGGGAGAGGCGGGGCTGATCGAGCGCGCCCGGGCCAATGCCCGCCGCAATGGCATCGAGAACGCCACCTTCCACGTCGCCGACCTGTCGGTGGCCCCCGAACCCGCCATCCCCTGGCTGCGCGGGGGGTTCGACAAGGTGCTGTTAGACCCGCCGCGGGTCGGTGCCCGCGAAGTTTTGAGTGCCGTGGCACACATTGCCCCGCGCAGGGTGGTGTATATCTCCTGCCACACGGGGTCGCTGGCGCGTGACCTGGGCATCCTGACCCAGCAGCACGGCTTCCGCTTACGCGCCGCCGGTGTACTTGATATGTTTCCGCACACCACACATGTGGAGTCCGTCGCGGTGCTCGAAAGGGCCCCGTAGAGGCACTAAAGGCAATAAAGGCATAGCCGTGACCCTGGGCCCATTGATGGTCGATGTCGCCGGCCTCGAGCTCACCCCCGAGGACAGAGAAATATTGCGTCACCCGCTGGTGGGCTCAGTCATCCTGTTCACGCGCAACTACGCCTCGTCCGAACAACTCGGCCGGCTGGTGGCCGACATCCACGCCGTGCGTACGCCGGCGCTCATCGTCGGTGTCGACCACGAGGGCGGACGCGTGCAGCGCTTCCGCCAGGGCTTCTCCGCATTGCCGCCGTTGCGCCGCATCGGCCACACCTGGGATCTCGATGCGAAGCAGGGACTCATGCTGGCGCGTTCCATGGGCTGGCTGATGGCGGCCGAGCTGCGCGCCCACGGCGTCGACCTGTCGTTCGCGCCCTGCGTCGACATCGACTACGGCGTGAGCGAGGTCATCGGCGATCGCGCCTTTCATTCGAAGCCGGCCGCGGTCGCCGAGCTGGCGCTCGCCTACATGGCGGGCATGAAGGATGCCGGCATGGCCGCGACGGCCAAACACTTTCCCGGTCACGGCGCCGTGATCGCTGATTCGCACAAGTCGCTGCCGGTAGATAGGCGCGGCTGGCACGAGCTCGGCGACGACCTGCTGCCGTACCGCCGGCTCATCGCCAACGGATTGCCCGGTGTCATGGTGGCGCACGTGTTGTTCCCGGCGGTCGCGCCCGAACCCGCCAGCCTGTCGCGCCGCTGGGTGCAGAATGCGTTGCGCGAAGAGCTGCGCTTCGAAGGCGCGGTGTTCACCGACGACCTGTCCATGGGCGGTGCCGCCGAATACGGCGACATCGTGGCGCGCGCCAACGCGGCGCTCGATGCGGGTTGCGACGTGCTGCCGGTCTGCAACGATCGCGCCTCGGTGGCCCGGCTGCTCGACGGGCTGCAGTGCGAAGTCCAGCCGAGCTCGCACCTGCGCCTGGTGCGCATGCGCGGCAAGGCGGCGCCGGAGCGCGACGCGCTCTACGCCGGCGACGCCTGGCGTGCCAGCCAGGAGCTGCTGGCCAGCTCCTCGGCCGCGCCCAAGCTCAATCTCACGGCGGGCAACGCGTGAACGGCTTCCAGGAGCACTTCCTGCGCGGTGCGCTCGACGTGGCGCCGGAAGGTGTCGTCATCTGCGAATCGGGCGGCGATCGGGTGGCGGTGTACGTGAATCCCGCCTTCTGCCGGCTCACCGGTTATGAAGTGGCCGAGCTCGTCGGCAAGAACCTGCGCTTCCTGCAGGGCGCGGACCGCGAACAGCCGGAGCTCACGACGCTGCGCGATTCCATGCGGCATGCCGAGCCTGCGCGTGCGCTGCTGCGCAACCAGCGCAAGGACGGCACGGTGTTCGTCAACGACATGCAGATCTTTCCGCTCAAGGATGCGAACGGCCAGGTCACGCACTTCATCGGTTATCACCGCGAGGGCGGCACGCGCCAAAAGACCGGCGAATCCGGCATCCGCGGCCTGCCGAACTGGGTGCGCGAGGACCGGCTCACCGGGCTCGCCTCCCGTTACTACTTCGAGGACGTGCTGAAGCGCGACTTCGCGCTCGCGCAGCGCGACAAGACCGACATCGCGCTGCTGCTGTTCGACATCGACCAGCTGGGCCCGTACAACGAGATCTTCGACCGGGCCGGCGGCGACGCCGTGGTCAAGCGCGTGGCGCGCGCCATTGCCGGGTCG
>Ga0207675_100007681_pt1 | contig 10174 bp, 7 predicted proteins | sample KBSSwiS42_FD_184305 | JGI IMG/M metagenome (GOLD analysis project Ga0207675, IMG submission 184305) | Switchgrass rhizosphere microbial communities from Kellogg Biological Station, Michigan, USA - KBS Switchgrass S4-2 (SPAdes) (version 2) | ecosystem: Host-associated > Plants > Roots >...
ACATTATGGCCAGCGAATGATTCGCTCATTCGGCATTGGTTTCGGCGCCGCCGCGCTCGCTCTCGCGTGCGGTGCCGACGACAGCAACAACAAAGAAGAACCGACCAAGCCCGTCGATATCCAGCGCCCAGATCCGTGCGCCAACCCGTTGAACGCGGAATGCCCGAGCAACCAGGCGGCAAACAACATCGACACGTCGACGAGCGCGGGCAACAACAACGGCGCCGGCGCCACCAAGGAGCCTCCCTCTCAAGCAGAGCTCGACAAGGCGGCTGCAGAGAACGTGCTCAAGGCAGACTGCGGCTACTGCCACGGCCCTGCGCTGACCCAGATACAGGCAAAGGCCGGCATGAACTACATCGACGACATCGACAAGCTCGTCGAAACCGGCAGGATCATCCCGATGAACAGCGCGAATTCGAAGGTGATCCAGCGCATGGTCAGCGGCGAGATGCCCCCGCCAGGCTCGGGCTACCCGAAAGTGACGAAAGCGGAAATCGACATCGTCGCGTCGTACATCGACAATCCGCGCTACTGGGGTGGGCTGCCTGCGGCGAATTGCCGGGACAAGAACCAGGCCCTGGACTTTGATCAGCTGTACCAGGACATCAACCGCGACCTCCGCGGCGAGGACAAGGACGACCGGGTGTTCTACCGCTACATCTCGCTGAGCAATCGCTTCACGGCGGGCGTCTGCGCGGAGGCGCTCGACACGGAACGACAAGCTCTGGTCAAGATGCTGAACATGTTGTCCATCAAGGCCACCGTCGGCGATGCCCTGCCCGTGAATGACAACGAGACACTATACCGCATCGACCTGCGGGACTTCGATTGGGACCGCGCGATCCAGGTGGCGAACGCCCCGTTCGACGACGTCTGGGAGGCCATCGCGGCCGCCAACCCGTACGCCGTGCCGTTCTTCGGCGACGACGCCAATGATGCAAAGGCGGACACCGCCACGGATTTCCCGCTCATGTTCGCCGACCAGATGATGGACGTCGCCGTGATCGGCAATCTGTACTACGCGATTGTCGACGTCGACATCAATCAGACGCTCGGAGTGTTCATCAGCGAGAAGCTCGGCATCAACGTGCAGGAGGACATCGACAATGACGAGGCCATTCGTGCGGGCACCACGAAGTCGATCATCTCGCGTCAGGACCGCCTGGTCGAGCGCCACGATATCGTGGTGCGCAATGGCGCCTTGTGGCAGAGCTTCGACTTTGATGACAACGCCAATGACAGCATCTTCCAGGATCCGTTCGGGTTCACTCCGGGCGGCAGTGAAGCCATCTTCACGCTGCCGAACGGCATGCTCGCCTACATCATAGCGGACGCCAACGATGTCATCGTGCAGGACTCGGACATCCTGCTCGACACCAGCCAGGACAATCACAGGGCCGTCACCGCGGTGTCCTGCTCCACCTGCCACGCCACAGGCCTCATCCCCGTCATCGATGAGGTGGGGCCGATCGCCAAGGCGAACGCGCGACAGATTGGTCTCGACCGGGATGAAGTCGAACAGCTCGAAGCCTTGTACGTGACGCCCGACGCGTTTGAGCGCCAGGTCAAGGAGGACTCGGAGACCTTTTACCAGCGCGCGCTGCAGAAGGCATTGCTGCCCATCGCGGGCGGTGACCCCGTCGGTCGCGTGTTCGCGCGGTTCACGGACGACGTGAAAATTCAGGACGCTGCAGGCGACCTGGGGCTCACGCCCGACGAGCTGGCAGACACGCTGGATCTGCTGAACCCGGTGCTCGCGGTTCTGAAGCCGTCGAAAGCCATTCCGCTGGGCGGCACGATCGATCGCGATGACTTCACGGCACAGTTCGTGGGTGCCTTGTGCTTCGTCACCGGGACGTTCGAGAACCAGCCGGACCCGGCGGTCTGCGATCTGCTCGAGCAGTAAGACTTAGCGGGGTTTGAGGTCCCCCCGCCACCGACACTCTCCCGAGGTCTCCTCGGGGGGTGTCACCTTCACAGAGTTGGTCTGAGTGTGATGGTAGCTGGATCAGCGACGATCTGGCGCCTGGGCACCCCGAACCGGAGACGGTTTGGGGTGCCTCGGGTTTTGTGCGGAGCGCGCCGCTGCTTCGCCCCTTGCGGCAACGTTGCTGGCTTGCAGCCGACTCAGACGAGGTCGACCGCGACGCTCAGCTCGCGCCCGACGATCGACCCGAGGCGAGCGATCTCTGCTTTCAAATGCACGCGGGGTGGCCTGATCGCCTCGCGGAACCAGGCTACCCGCACCCCGCACGCGTCCAGCTGCCAGGTGGCGCACACGACGCCGTCAGCCACCACGGTGGGGGCGATCCAGCCGCTCTGCTTGCTCACCAGCGGGCGCCGCGCGGGCGGCACGATGTGAGGATCGTCCGTACCAGGCCCGAGCACCCATTGGTCGAAGCCCGGAAGCAGGCGCACGAGGGTCTGACGCGGCGCGGACGCGAGCTCGTCGATATGTTCGCGAAGGACGTAGGCGCGCTGCCCTTCCAGCTCGATCTCGGTGACTCGATCGCCCAGCGTGGCGAACCACGTGCGCAACAGTCGCTTGCCGACCCGACCCCTGGACAGCCAGTTGCTGAATCCCTCGGCGCTGGCCGGTCCGTAGGCGCTCAGGTACGCAGCGATGGCGAGCGGCGCCGCCGCCTCTGGCTCGGGCACTCCCGCCCAGCGCGAGCTCGCCAGCTCCGGGCGCGTAAAAGTGACACGGCTACCCTGGCTCGGCCCGAAGCAGAGGTCGCCCTGCCAAGCGAGCGGCTTGAGCAACGTGCCCCATCCCGAGCGCAGCGCCTCGCCGGCATGCCGAAGCCCGCGAGTGGCGCTGACCGCGGTCGCCAGCTCCTCCCGAGTCAGCGCCGCGCCTGAGAGCGCTTCGCGCACCGCCGGGCGCAGCAGCCCCCAGTGCCTGGCGGTCATGCCGAAATGGCGTTCCCAGCTCGGCCGCTCCCAGGAGCGGCCTGCAGCCAGCAGCGACAGGAACGAGCCGGCCACTTCGGGCGCGACCAGGTGCAGCGTGCCACGCATCGCCCACGTCTTGATCACGCTCCCCTCGGAGAGCGCGCGACCGACCTCGCCGCGGCGTGACGCCGCCTGGCGCAAGCGAATGGCCAGCTCCGCGCTCGAAGCCACCTGTGCCTGCACCCCGCACAGCGTTCGCACGACTTCGGCCACCGAGCACTTCCCGAACGAGGCCAGCAGCTGCCGCTGCATCCTCCAGGTGAGCGCCTGCCGCCAGCTCAGCTTCCGCACACCGCGAGTCTACCCTGCGACCCAAGCGCGTGGGACCCCCTTTGCTCGCCGGCAGCCGGAGAGGAAGAGGGAGGCTGCCGCTGACCCGGAAAGAATCCCTCGATTCTACGGAGAACGGGCACTAGCACCGCGCTCCAGCTCCGCTGCGACCAGCTCCCCGAGTTGTGCCAGCGCGGCCTCGAGCGCGCCCGAAAGGGCTCGCGTCAAGCGCAGCGGCGCGTCCTCCGCGGTCCCGGGCGCAAGGGGTCGCTCGACGCGCAGCGTGCGCTCGAGCAGCGTTCGACGATCGTCCCGCAAGGCCAGCCGGATCTCGACCCGAGCCCGGGGCGCACCGGCTCGAACCTCCTCGAAGCCGATCAGCTCCACATCCAGCGTGGGGCCCGGCCCCGTCACGACATGAATGAAGCCGCGCTGCTCGAACAGCTGCCGTGAGAGGGCGCGCGCGAGAAATGCCTCCGGGGGCTCCGTCCAGCGCCAGCTGTCGTAGTAGCCGAGCTCGCTTTCGTTTTCGCGAAAGGCGATGCGTTGCTCGAGGTGGCCGGCTGCGTCGATGCGACCCAGGCGCAACTCGAGAGACGCCGCCTGCGAAGCCGCGCCGGGAGCCAGCTCGTCTTCCCGATCCGGACTGAAGTAGCGAGGCGACAGCGGCGCTGCCTTGGACATGAGCGCACAGCCCGAGCCCCAGATGAGCAGCAGGCTCAACGCGACCCGGCTACGCCACTGGCTCACCGCCCGCGTGATTCGAGCACCGCTCATCGTGCCCCCGCGGCGCGGCCCTTGAGCAACATGTCAGGGTCTCGCTCGAGCGCGTCGACGAAGCGCTGAATCGAGCGCGCTGCGCCGCGCACGTCGTGCAGGGTCGCCTCCAGGTCGCCAGCCAGCGACTGCCCGCCGCGTGCCACCTCTCCCAGCGCGCCGAACGAGCGTTGCGCGCTGTCGAGTAAGCCATTTTCCGAGTCCAGACGGTCCAGCAATTGGTTGACCCGCACCAGGCTGCCGTTCAAGGCCACGAGGCTGCGCTGAAAGTCCTTCGAGAGCGCCCCCGCATCCAGCGCCGTGATCTCGCTCTGGAGCGTGCGCAACGCCAGATCGGCCTGGTTGAAGCTCGCCAGCGCGCGCTCCGGCAGCCGGCCCTGATCGACGGAAGTCAAGATGGTGTTCAACGTATCCAGCGCCCGCACGGCATTCGCCGTCAGCTGCGGCACATCGCCGACGCTCTTTGCGACCGAGTTCTCCAGACTCTGCAGCAACGAGGGGGTGGCCGGTAGGTGGTTCGCGGGCACCGGAAACCCGAGCGGCGGCGCGCTCGCCTCGAAGTAGTCGAGCAGCACGAACTTGACGCCGGTGATGCCCGCTTGCGCGAGCTGCGCCCGCAGGTCGGGATGCGCGGCGAGCAGCGGCTGCCCAGCTCGCTCTTCAGCTCCGGCGCGGGCGGGCTGCAGCCGCGCGAGCTGGGTCGCGTCGATCTCGCTCGTGACCTGGATGTGGCGCTGATCGGGAGCGATCTCGATGCTCGCCACATGCCCCACGGTCACCCCTCGAAACTTGACGGGCGAGCCCACCTCCAGGCCCTGCACCGATTCATCGAAGTAGCTGACGTAGGGCAGACCGGATTGACTCCAGCTGCGCGCTCCGAGCACGATCAGGCTCACTACCGAGAACCCGAGCCCGACGATCACGAACAAGCCGAGCTTCCAGTGATTGGTACCGGTAGCCATGGCTCAGCCCGCCTCGCGTGCAAAGAACTGCCGCACCCTCGGGTCCGGGCTGGCTGCGGCGAGCTGCCGCGGGTCGCCGCGAGCGATGATGCTCTGCGACTCCGGGTCGAGCAGAATGCAGTTCTTTCCGATGCGCAGAATGCTCGCCAGCTCGTGCGTCACCATCACCACCGTCAGCCCGAGCACGCGGTTCAAGACTGCGATCAGCTCGTCCAGCTCCGCCGCGTTGATCGGATCGAGCCCGGCAGAGGGCTCGTCCAGAAACAGAAGATTCGGCTCGAACGCCATGGCGCGGGCGATCGCCGCGCGTTTCTTCATGCCGCCCGAGAGCTCCGACGGCAATTTTTCCTCCGCGCCCTCCAGGCCCACGAGCGCCAGCTTCGCCTTGACGATGGCGGAGATGGCGGCGGGCGGCAGGTCCGTCCACTCGTGCAGCGCGAAGGCCACGTTTTCCGCGACGCTGAGCGAGCTGAAGAGCGCGCCCGATTGAAACATCACACCGTACTCCGGAGCGCTGCCGTCGAGGTGCGGTGCGCCGATGCCGGCGATCTCGATGCGGCCTGCGCGCGGCGTCTCGAGACCGATCAGATGGCGCAGCAGCGTAGATTTTCCCGAGCCGCTGCCGCCCAGGATCACGAACACGTCGCCTCGTTCTACCTCGAAGCTGGCCTCCCGCAACAGGATGCGCGAGCCCCACGCCAGGCTGAGGCCCGACACGACGATCAGCGGCTCGCTCATAGCCCCAGCACCCCGAACACCACGGTGAACAGCGCGTCCAGCAAGATCAGGCTGAACAACGTCGCGACCACGGCGCCCGTGGTGCGGCGCCCCACACCCTCCGCGCCGCCCGATGTGGCGAGCCCCTGCTGGCAGGCGATGAGCGCGATAGCCGCGCTGAAGAACACACTCTTGAGCAGCCCCGAGCCCACGTCCCACGGCTGCACGGCATGGCGCAGCTCGGTCAGGAAGGCGGTGGGCGTCACTTCCAGCCGTGTCGCGGCCACCACCGCGCCACCCGCGATGCCGACGCCGTCCGCGAACAGCGTGAGGAACGGCGCCACCAGCGCCAGGCCGCACACCCGCGGCACCACCAGATAGCGCAGAGGCACGATCCCGAGCGTGCGCAGCGCGTCTACCTCTTCCGACACCTTCATCGTGCCGAGCTCCGCAGAGAACGCCGCGCCGGAGCGGCCGCACACGATGATCGCCGTCATCAGCGGCCCGAGCTCCCGCGTGATTGCCACGCCCACCAGATCGACCACGAAGATGTTCGCACCAAACTGCCGCAGCTGCACGGCGCTCTGGTAGGCCATCACGAAGCCGATCAAGAAGTTGATCAACAGCACGATCGGCAACGCGTCCGCGCCTGCGCGTTCCATCGTGAGCGCGATATCCCGAGAGTTGAGGCTGCGCGGATTCTTCAGCGCATGCAGCACTTCCCGCAGCAGCTCGCCGAAGAACGCGAGCCCGTCCCGCACGGCCGCGAATACCGCCGCCGTACCCTCGCCCACCTGCTCGAGCACGCTGCGCGGACGACGGCGCGGCCGCCGCCGCAGGCGCCGCCGGCTGTACAGCGCGAGCAGCCCGCGCACCTCCGGATTGCCGCCCTCGAACTCGCAGCGGACGCGCCGCCGCGCGAGCGTGCTCTGCAAGTGGACGAGCAGCGCCACGCACGCGCCATCGATGGCCTCTACGCGCGACAGGTCCACGCGCACCTGCTCCGGCCGCAATACCGGGTCGAGCGCCTCTCCCACGCGCTTCCAGAGCGCCGGCGCCTGTTCCAGCATGATGCTTCCGCCGACCGCGATCGCCAGCTGCCCGCCCGACGCAGTTGTTTGCCACGTAAAGCGCGAGAGAGCCGCCGCAGCGCGGCCGATGCGGTCCCCGAAGGACTCCGGAGCAGGTTCGATGAGATCGATGTCGACCAAAGTGTAGGCGCGAGTGCGCAACGGCGCGCCGGCTGGCTCTGCCTAGCGAATTTCGTACCAAGCCGCCCCTGAGCCATTCCGAGGCGCCCGATGCGCATGGGCCGAGGCAAGGGCGCAGACGGGCAAGCAGCGCGCGCGAGCTTGGCTGCAGGCGCGTCACTCATGGGGCGATTTGGCGTCGCGCTTTGCGGCCACCGGCGCATGAGCTGGGCTGTAGTGTGTGGCCGGGCCTCCGCTGAGGCTCGCCGAGCCCCACCTCGGGGCGCGCAACGACGTTCAGCCGCCTCGCGGTGCCGGCGCCGATACGCCAACCGGCACCTTCACCTTTTCACCCGCCACCAGCCCCTCCAGCACCTCCACCTGCACGCCATCGCTCAGTCCCAGCTTCAGAAACCGCTTCTCGTAGCCCTGCGCCAGGTCCGCGCTCTGCACTTCGACATAAGGCCGGCTCGCCTCGAACTGCAGCAGCCGCTCGTTGAGCGCCAGCACGCGCTCGCGACGATCCAGGATGATATCCGCATTCGCGCTGTAGTTCGCGCGCACGAAGGTCCCGGGCACAATCGTCAGCGCCGCCCGCACCTCGAACTCGATGGTGCCGTCGTGATTGGTGCCCTTGGGCGCGATGTACTCCAGCTTGCCCTCGAACTTCTGTCCGGTGAGCGCGCCGATGGCGATGGCGGCCGGCATGCCCTCGCTCAGCTTGCCGACCTCGCTCTCGTCGACGAAACCCTGGAAGATCATGTCCTGCATGTCCGCCACGGAGGCGATCGTCGTTCCTTCGTTGAAGTTGTTGCTCTCGATGACCGAGCCGCCTTCCTTCACGGGCACGTCGATGACCATGCCCTCCACGGTGGAGGTGATCACGTTCGAGATCTTGCCGGAGCCGCGGATGGCGCCGTCCTTGATCAATTGCAGATTGCTGCCGGCCGCAGCCAGCTCCTGCGCGGCCAGGTGATAGTCGAGCTCGCTGCGGTTGAAGTCGGCCTCCGCCACGAGCTGCTGCTGCCTCAGCTCGAGCAGCCGCTGGTACTCGCGCTTGCGGGTCTTCACGCTGATCTCCGCGGCCGCGAGCCGGCCCTCTGCAGTGTTCAGGTTGACCACGTTCGGCACGATCCGGATCTCGGCGATCACATCCCCGGCGCGCACGAACTGACCGGCGGCAACAGTCAGCCGTTGCACGATGCCGCTCACTCGCGGTTTGATGCTCACCTCGCGCCGCGGCACGATGGCCCCCGCGGCCACCGTTTTCTGGATGATGCTGCGCAGCTCGGGGCTGGCCGTCTTGAAGACCTGCGGCGCCTCCTTCGATTTTTCATAGAGAAACACCAGCGTCCAGACGAAGACGCCGAGGATGGCGACGGACAAGAGCCAGGGCAGGATACGGCGCGTCATTCAGACCTCAGGGCCTCCACGGGGCGGATGCGCGCGGCGTGCCGGGCGGGCGCGATGCCCGCCAGCAGACCCGCGAGTATCAGCACCAGGGTAGCGATCAAAGCAGCGCCCAGGTCGATACTGGGCGGCGCGAGCGGGCCCTGCTTCGAGCTAGCGTAGCGTGACATCAGCTCCAGGCATAGCACACCCGCCACGAGCCCCAGATAACCGGCGAGCCCGGTGAGCACGCTGGCCTCCTGCAAGACCAGGCGGATCACCGAGCCGGGAGTGGCGCCGAGCGCCTTGCGCACGCCAAACTCGCGCGTCCGCTCCTGGACGCTGATCAGCATGATGTTGCTCACCCCCAGAGCGCCCGCGAGCAGCGTGCACACGCACACGAACCAGACGAACGCGCTCACGCCCCGGAACAGGTTCACCACGCGCTGCGTCTGCTTGGAGAGATTGAAGGAGCCGATGGCCTGCGGGTCTTGCGGGTCGGCGCCGTGGCGCAGCGCCAGAGTGCGCCGCAGCAGCTGCTCGAGCTCCCCCGAGTCGGCATCTTCGCGCACGCGGATACCCATGCCCCCCACGCGCCCTTTGCCATTGAAGGAGGTCTGAAACGTGCTGAATGGAACGATCACACTGCTGTCCGTGCGCTCGGCGTCATCCCCGCCCTGCAGCGAGGCCATCACCCCCACCACTTGAAAATACATCCCCCGGATCTGCAAGTACTTGCCGATCGGATCGAGCTCATCCGGCATCAGCAGCTGGCGCACCGCTTGCCCGATCACCACGACCTTGCGCCGCTCCAGCATGTCGGTCTCATTGATGAAGCGGCCGAGGTAGGGGCGATCCACCGCCACCTCGAGAAACTGCGGAGCCTCTCCGCGCACGCCGAAGTTGGCGACGTGCTCTCCGTAGACCAGGTTGTTGCCCTGGCGCCAGCCGCCGAGCTCGATGCCCGGCGTCACCGCGAGCACGCCCGGCAACTGCCGCACGGCGGCCACGTCGTCCAAATCCAGCCGGATCGGCCTGCCCAGCGCCAACCCGGCGTGCGGCACGGAGCTGCGCCCGCCCCAGACGAACACGTTATTGGCCGTGAGCGAGGCCATGTTCCGGGTCACACCGCCCTCCAGGCCGCGTCCGATGCCCAGCATCACCACCAGCATGAACGCGCCCCAGAACACGCCCCACGCCGTCATGGCCGTACGCAGCACGTTCTTGTGCAGGGTGGTGAAGACCTCGTGCCAAGTGTCGACGTCGAACATCTCGTTTCGCCCTCGTTCCTGGCGCGCTCAGGCGTGCGCATCCCGCATGGCCACCACGGGCCGCACACGCGCGGCCGCCAGCGCCGGCAACAGGCCCGCCAGGGCGCCCGCCGCCACCAGCACCAAGGTCGCCACCAGCGCCACGCGCACGTCCACGCTCGGATTTCGCACGTACTCGTTCTCGGGCAGGTAGCGGCGCAGGGCTTCCACCAACCCCACGCCAGCGACGAGGCCGAGATAGCCCGCCAGCGAGGTGAGCACCAGGGCTTCCAGCAGGATCATGCTGACGATCGACGCAGGCGGCGCCCCGAGCGCCTTCCGGATGCCGATCTCGAGCGTGCGCTCCTGGACGGAGATGATCATGATGTTGCTGACGCCCACCACGCCCGCAAACAGGGTGCCGATGCCTACCAGCCAGACAAACGTGCGCACCCAGTCAAAGATGTCCATCAGCTGCTGGAAGCGCTGCAGGTTGTTGCTGAGCTGCACGGCACGGCGATCATTGGGATCGAAGTGGTGCCGCTCCGCGAGCAACTCGCGGCTGCGCGCCACCATGCGCTCGCTTTCGGCCACGCTGGCCGCGCCGGTGGTGAACCAGATGTGGTGTAGCAGGTCGCCGCCCTTGTACATGGCCTGAGCG
>Ga0207675_100007683_pt1 | contig 10172 bp, 12 predicted proteins | sample KBSSwiS42_FD_184305 | JGI IMG/M metagenome (GOLD analysis project Ga0207675, IMG submission 184305) | Switchgrass rhizosphere microbial communities from Kellogg Biological Station, Michigan, USA - KBS Switchgrass S4-2 (SPAdes) (version 2) | ecosystem: Host-associated > Plants > Roots >...
GCATCTGCTTGCGGAGCTTGAGGTCGAGCGCGCCGAGCAGCTCGTCGAGCAGGAGCACGCGCGGGTTGTTCACGATCGCGCGCGCGAGCGCGACGCGCTGCTGCTGGCCTCCGGACAACTGGCGCGGCTTCCGGCTTTCGCGGCCGGCGAGGTCGACGAGCTCGAGGATCTCGGACACGCGCGTCTTGACCTCCGCTTTCGCCAACCCCTTCCGCTGGAGCCCGAACGCGACGTTCTCAGCGACGGTCATGTGCGGGAAGAGCGCGTAGCTCTGGAACACCGTGTTCACGTCCCGCTTGTACGGCGGCAGCCCGACGACGTCGCGGTCGCCGAGGAAGATCCGTCCCGAGGTCGCCTCCTCGAAGCCGCCGATCATCCGCAGCGTCGTCGTCTTCCCGCACCCCGACGGGCCCAGGAGAGCGAAGAACGAGCCGCGCGGGATCTCGAGCGAGATGCCGTCGACGGCCCGCGTGTCCCCGAACTCCTTGACGACCTCCTCGAGCCGGACGTCCGGCGCCATAGTGCTTCCGCTCACTCTGTCTCCCCCGCGGCGGCTGTCACCGCCGCGTCGCGCTCACCTACGCCCTAGTCGTAGAGCTGCTTCCAGAGCTCGAGGTACAGGAACGTCTCGGTCGACACGACCTCGGGAAGCGACCGGATGCGGTTGGTCATGTCGAGCAATCCCCTGCGATCGGCGCAGACGATCTCGACGAGCAGGTCGAAGCGGCCCGTCGTGACCACGACGTAGTCGGCCTCCTCCCACTGGGAGAGCTCGTCCGCAACGACCTCGGGTGGGCCGGTCGTGCGGATCCCGACCATCGCCCAGGAGTCGAAGCCGAGCCCCAGCGGGTTCGTGACGCCCGTGACCTGGAGGATGTTCTGGTCGCAGAGCCGGCCGTACCGCGCCCGCACGGTCGCCTCGGAGACGCCGAGGTTGGCCGCAATCCGCCGGAACGACTCACGACCGTTGCGCTGCAGCGCGTGGATAATCCCGCGGTCGACGCGGTCGAGCTCGGGTGCGCGCGAGACGGGGCCGCGCTGCGCGTGACCCCTGCGACCGACCCCCGGCGGGCTTGCCTCCCTCGACGCCCTGGCCTCCGATTGGCTGCGCAATGCGAGGTCTTCCTACCAAAGCGACTCGCAATCCGCAACCGGGTGCGGCGGCTGCGCTGCCGCACCCGAGCTTTCCCGAGTCGCAAAGCGCCTCAGGAAAGCTTCACGCAGACGTGCTTGATCCGCGTGTACTCCTCCATCGAGTAGAGCGACATGTCCTTGCCGTAGCCCGACTCCTTGAAGCCGCCGTGCGGCATCTCGGGCGTGAGCGGGAACAGGTGCTCGTTGACCCACACCGTGCCGAAGTCGAGCCGGGCAGCGACCTTCATCGCGCGGCCGACGTTCTCGGAGAAGACCGACGACGCGAGGCCGTACCGGACGCCGTTCGCCATCCCGATCGCCTCGTCGTCGGAGGCGAACCGCTGCATCGTGACGACGGGGCCGAAGACCTCGTTCTGGACGATCTCGGCGTCCTGCGCGACGTCGGTGACGATCGTCGGCGCGACGAAGAAGCCTCGGTCACCGAGTGCGCCGCCGCCGGTGACGACGGTTGCCTTGGCGTCCTGCGCCCGCTCGAGGAAGCCGAGCACCCGCTGCTGCTGCTCCTCCGAGATGACCGGGCCCATGCCGATCTCGTCGTCGGTCGCCGGGTCGCCGACGGACATCCCCTCGACCGCGGCGACGCTCGCCGAGAGCACGTCGTCGTAGATGCGCTCCGAGACGAGGATCCGCGAGGAGGCGGTGCAGTCCTGACCGGAGTTGAAGAAGCCGCCGACCTTGATCGCCTCGGCGACGGTCGCTGGGTCGGCGTCGTCGAGCACGACCATCGGCGCCTTGCCACCGAGCTCGAGGTGCACGCGCTTGACGGTGTCGGCCGCGTTCTTCGCGATCAGCTTCCCGGTCGCCGTATCGCCCGTGAGCGAGACGAGGCGCACCGACGGATGCCGCACCAGGCGATCGCCGGCAGGAACGCCGTCCCCGGTCACGACCTGGAGGACGCCCTTCGGGAGGATCTCCTGCGCCAGCTCGACGAAGCGCAGCACCGTCAGCGGCGTCTGCTCGGCCGGCTTGACGATCTGGACGTTGCCGGCGGCGAGCGCCGGGCCCATCTTCCAGACGACCATGAAGAGCGGGTAGTTCCACGGCGCGATCCCGGCGACGATGCCGAGCGGCTCGCGGCGGATCATCGAGGTGTAGCCCTCGACGTACTCGGCGGCGGCCTTGCCCTCGAGGTTCCGCGCCGCGCCGGCGAAGAAGCGAAGGTTGTCGGACATCAGGCCCGGCTCGTCGACGGCGACCCACCAGGGCTTGCCGACGTTCCGTGACTCGAGGCGCGCGAGCTCCTCGGCGTTCTCGTCGATCACGTCGGCGAGCCCGAGCAGGAGCTCCATCCGGTCCTTCGGCGTCTTCTCGCGCCAGGTCTCCCACGCCCTCTCGGCCGCGGCGACCGCGCGGTCGACGTCCTCCTCCCCGGCCCGCGGCACCTCCGCGATGACCTCGCCCGTCGCCGGATTCAGCACCTCCATCGTCTCGCCCGAGAGGGCGTCGACGAACTCGCCGTCGACGAACATCTTCTGCTGCGCCACCGAAACGCTCATGAGTCCTCCTTCGCCCGGTGTCCGACGTTCGGTCGGGCACCTACCTCCGGCCCCGAGCGTATCGCGGGACGGCGAGGCATCTCTGCTAGAAGGCCGCTCATGCGCATCCTCGTCGTCGGCACCGGAGGCGTCGGCTCGGCGTTCGCCGCGATCGCGGCGCGACGCACCTTCTTCGAGCACTGCGCACTCGCGGACTACGACGCGGCGCGCCCGGCGTCGCTCGTCGCCTCGCTCGACGACGGGCGCTTCTCGGCGCACCGGATCGACGCCTCGAGCCGCGACGCCGTATCCGAGCTGATCCGCCAGACGCGGCCGGACGCCGTGCTGAACGCCGTCGACCCGGTCTTCAACGTTCCGGTGTTCGACGCCTGCCTCGACGCGGGCGTCACGTACCTCGACATGGCGATGACCCTGTCGGAGCCGCACGCGGAGAAGCCGTTCGAGCTCACGGGCGTCAAGCTCGGCGACTACCAGTTCGAGCGCGCCGCGGCCTGGGAGGAGAAGGGGCTCCTCGCGCTCGTCGGGATCGGGATCGAGCCGGGCGCCGCGGACGTCTTCGCACGCCACGCGGCCGACGAGCTGTTCTCGGAGATCGACGAGGTCGGCGTCCGCGACGGCGCGAGCCTCGTCGTCGAGGGCTACGACTTCGCGCCGACGTTCTCGATCTGGACGACGATCGAGGAATGTCTCAACCCGCCCGTGATCTGGGAGCACGAGCGCGGCTGGTTCACGACCGAGCCGTTCTCCGAGCCGGAGACATTCGACTTTCCCGAGGGGATCGGTCCGGTCGAATGCGTCAACGTCGAGCACGAGGAGGTGCTCCTCGTGCCGCGCTGGGTCGACTGTCGGCGCGTGACCTTCAAGTACGGCCTCGGTGACGAGTTCATCGAGGTGCTGAAGACGCTGCACCGTCTGGGGCTCGACGGGAAGGAGCCGATCCGCGTGAAGGGTGTCCAGGTGGCGCCGCGCGACGTCGTCGCGGCGGCGCTGCCGGATCCGGCGACGCTCGGCGAGCGGATGAGCGGCAAGACGTGCGCGGGGACGCTCGTCACGGGCACCGGCGTCGACGGCAGCCCGCGGAAGACCTACCTGTACCACGTGGTCGACAACGAGTGGTCGATGCGCGAGTACGGCCACCAGGCGGTCGTCTGGCAGACGGCGCTGAACCCCTCGGTCGCGCTCGAGCTCCTCGCGGCCGGCGCCTGGTCGGGGACGGGCGTGCTCGGGCCCGAGGCGTTTCCGGCGCAGCCGTTTCTCGATCTTCTCGACGCCTACGGATCGCCGCATGGGGTGATGGAGCTTCCGGCGTGATCCGCATACGCTGAGGGGGTGGAGACCGCAGGCAAGATCCTGCTCGTCGCCGCGGGGGTGCTCGCGGTCGTCGGACTGAGTGCGCTCCTGCTCGCGAGGCTCGGCGTCGATCACGTGCCGGGAACGTTCAAGTGGAAGTCGGAGAACGTCACCGTCTTCGTCCCGATCGGCCTGATGCTCGTCGTCTCGATCGTGGGCACGATCGTGCTCAACCTGCTCGTGCGCCGCTGACCGCGGACGTCCAGGGCGGCGGATGAGCTCGACGGACGCGTGCTGTCGATCTTCGTGTGAACCGTACGTCTCAGGGTGATGACCCGTCCTAGGATCGCCCCATGGCGCAGGTGATGCTCCGTGCCCCGCTCTCAGAGTTGTGCGGCGGCCGCACCCACGCGATCCCGGGCGCCACCGTCGGTGAGGTGCTCGGGGCGCTCGAGCAGGCGCATCCCCCGATCGCCGGTTGGGTGCTCGACGAGCAGGGCCGGATCCGCGAGCACGTGAACGTCTTCGTCAACGGCACACCCGGGGAGGGGCGGACACCGGTCGGCGAGGCCGATCGCGTGCACGTGCTCCCCGCGATCACGGGAGGATGAGTTGACCGAACTGCTGGTGGGCACGAAGAAGGGCCTGTTCCGCCTCGAGGGCGACGGCGGGCCGGCGGGGTTCGAGATCACCGCGCGCGCGTTCGCGGGCCAGAGCGTCGAGTACGCGATGCGCGACCCGCGCACCGGGCGCTACCTCGCGTCCGTCACGTCGTGGTTCTACGGCCCCCGCATCTGGGTCACGGACGATCCGACCGGCGAGTGGGAGCAGGCCGAGGGCACGACCCTGCCCGAGGGGGACGAGCAGGCACTCGAGCGACTCTGGGTGATCGTCCCGGGCGAGGCGGACGGCGTGCTCTACGCCGGCGGCGATCCCGGCCCGCTCTTCGAGAGCCGCGACGGCGGTCTCACCTGGTCGCTCAACCGCGGGCTCTGGGACCACCCCACGCGACCCGACTGGAGCCCCGGAAACGGCGGCCTCTGTCTCCACACCATCGCGCCGTGGCACGGCGACCCGTCACGCCTGCTCGTGGCGATCTCGTCCGTCGGGGTCTGGCTGTCGGACGACGGCGGTGAGACATGGCGGCACTCGAATACCGGGATCGAGCCCGGGTACCTCCCCGAGGAGGCGCGCGACAACCCGATCCAGCACTGCGTCCACGACGTGCGCCGCTCGCCCGCGAACCCGGAGCGGCTCTTCATGCAGTTCCACGGCGGCGTCTACCGCTCGGACGACGGGGGGGCGAACTGGATCGACATCGGCGAGGGGCTTCCCTCCGACTTCGGCTTCCCCATCGTCGTCGACCCGTCCGACCAGGACAGCGCGTACGTGATCCCGCTGATCGGCGCGGAGGACCGGACGCCGCCGGACGGCGCCGTGCGCGTCTGGGAGACGCGCGATGCCGGCGCGACGTGGACCGCCCGCGGGGACGGCCTCCCCGACCAGTCGTACCTTACGATTCTCCGGGAGGCGTTCGACAACGCGGGCGAGGGCGAGCGCATGGAGCTCTACTTCGGCGCGACCTCGGGTGAGGTGTTCGGCTCGGCCGACGCCGGCGCGAGCTGGCGGCAGGTGGCCGACCACCTGCCGCCGGTGTACTCGGTCCGGACGGCCTAGCGGGCGAAGGCGGGGGCGCTGCGAGCGCAGCGCCCCCGCGTCAGCTCAAGGTCTTCGGGATACCGGTGATCTGGCCGTCGGCGATCTCGCGCTCCACCTTCTCGGTGGCCGCCACGTCGTCGGCGTTCGCCTTCGGGCTGAGGGTGCCGAGGCCGACGCCGTCCTGGTCGAGGCCGAAGACGGTGTTCCCGCCGCCCGTGAACGTCCCGTCCTGCACCGACTTGATCGTCAGGAAGACGGCGCTGTCGACACCCTTGAGCGCGCTCGTCAGGACGTGCGGGCCGAGGAACGACTGGTCTCCGTCGACCCCGATCGCCCAGACGCCCTTGTCCTTCGCCCCGGAGATCGCACCGAGGCCGCAGCCGCCGGCGACCTGGAAGACGACCTTCGACCCCGCAGCGATCTGGTTCAGCGCGAGCTCCTTGCACTTCGCCTGGTCCTCCCAGTCCTGGGAGTAGCCCCACTTCACCTTCGTCCCCGGGACGGCCGCCTCGGCGCCCGCGCGATAGCCGGCGATGAAGCGGTCGACCGGGGGCTCCTTGAAGCCGCCGACGGCGCTGATCGACTCGGCCCCGGCACGCTTCGCCTCGAGCGCGCCGAGGTAGCCGACGAGGTAGCCCACCTGCTCCTCTCGGAAGAGCAGCCCCTGGACGTTCGCGGGCTTGCCCTTCAGCGAGGACTGGTCGACGTCGACGATGGCGAAGTGCGTGTCCGGAAAGCGCTTCGCGGTCGCGGCGATCGCGTCGCCCTGCGCGAACCCGACGCCGATGACGAGGTCGTAGCCCTGGCGGGCGAAGGTCGACATGTTGGGGATGTAGTCCGCTGCGCTCTGCGCCTCGACGACCCGGCCCTGGACCCCGAGCACGCGCTGCGCGCGCTTGAGGCCCTTGTAGGCGAGCTCGTTGAACCCGTTGTCGTTGAGCTGCCCCGCGTCCGCGACGAGCGCGACCCGGAGGTCGGAGGTCGGCGCGGTGGTCGTCGCCTCGGTGTCGGTCGTCGTGCCACCGGCCTCGTCGTTGCCGCCGCAGCCAGCGGCGAGCGCCGTGGCGGCGACGACGAGTGCCGCGCCGGCAAGAAGGCGGTTGAACGGTCGTGTCATCGGAGTCGCTCCTGGTTTCCGCTAGTTTTTGCCTATGAGTCGCAAACTGTCGGACGAGTCTACCAGACCACGTCACGCGAGCCTCGCCGTCGTCCTGCAGGTGCGTGACGGGTCGCTCCAGGTCCTGCTGTGGGAACGGGGTCGCAACCCGTTCCGCGGCGCCTGGGCCCTCCCCGGCGGCCTGCTCGAGGCCGGCGAGACGCTCGAGGCGTCGATCCGCCGCCATCTCGCGGCGAAGGTCGACGTGCGCGAGGTGTCGCACCTGGAGCAGCTCGCGACCTACAGCGATCCGGCGCGCGACCCGACCGCCTGGGAGCTCGCGACCGCGTACCTCGGTCTGGTCGAGCTCGGCGTCGATCCGGACGTTCCAGTGGACACGCGGTGGCATCCGGTCGACGACCTGCCGCCCACCGCCTTCGACCACGGCGGCATCGTGCTCGCCGGACGGGACCGGCTGCGCGGCAAGCTCTCGTACTCGAACGCGGGGTTCGCGCTCGCACCGCCGACCTTCACGCTCGCCGAGCTCCGCGAGGTGTACGTCGCGGCGCTCGGCCACGAAGTCTCCGCCACGAACCTCCGTCGCGTGCTCGAGCGTCGCGCCGTCATCGAGCCGACCGGCGACCGGCGGCCCTCGGGCCGCGCCGGGGGGCGGCCGGCCGAGGTCTTCCGCTTCCGCGACGACCGGCTCGCGATCACCGATCCGTTCGCAGCGCTCCGCCCCCGGCGCTAGCCCGGCGTCGGGGTACGGTGCGCCCGTGCCGGAGATCAACGCCGTCGGCGATCTCGTCCTCACGCTGCCGAACCAGTTCCGCGCGCTCGCCGATCCCCTCGCACTGGCTCTTAACGACCGGCTCCGGCCGACCTCCGTCCTCCCGACGTCAGCCCTCGCGGCCGCGGTCGGGGCGCCGGACGCCGACGTCGAGGCCCGCCTCGTGCGGCTCGAGGAGGCGGGGATCGTCCGTCGCGACGGCGACGGATGGACGGCGGTCGCCAAGGGGATCGTGTTCGAGATGCCCGACGAGCCGCCGGACGCCCAGGCCGCTGCGCGGGCGCTCACGACGACGATGCTCCTGCAGTACGCGGACGTCCCGCGGCGCTGGGTCGACGAGGCGGAGCCAGGTCTCGACGTCGAGTGGGCACGCGCAGCGGGCCTCTTCAACGCGGGCGTCCGGCTCACCTCGGAGGAGCTCCGTGCGGTGCAGGAGGAGCTCGAGACGCTCCTCGCGCCGTACCTCACCCGCAGCGCCGACGACGTGCCCGACGGCGCCCGCCGCGTGCGGCTGCTCGCCTACTTCCTGCCGGACGCAGCCGCGTGACGACCCTCAGCGCTCGGACGGCGGGCCGATGCGCGCGACTGCCCTGACGGCGCCGCCGACGCGGAAGCCGAGCGAGACCGTAGCGCGGGCACGCGAGGTCGCGAGCTCCACACGGTCGGCGAGGTCGATCGGGTCGCGGTAGTCGAGCTCCGCGGCGAGCGGCGCAGCGAGATCGACGTCCTCGCTGCGCGCGACGTCCTCGACCGCTTGCCAGTAGACGGCGTTGTTCAGGTGGCCGTGGAGGTCGACGTCGGTCGAGCGCAGCGCCCACGTCGAGCCCGGAGCGTCGTCGGGCGGTGGCGGCAGCTCGAGCCGAGTCGAGACCGGGCGGCCGCCCGTCGCCTCGGCGTAGATGCCGAACGACTCGATCCGCGCAGGTCGCTGCTCGGGTCCGAGGTGGATCCAGACGCTGTCGACCTCGATGCGGCCGCCACGGTCGCCCGCGAGCGACCAGCGGCGGCCCGCGGCGATCGCCGCGAGCCCGCTGCACCAGGTGACGAGGCCGGCCTCTCGATCCTCGAGGAACGGCGCGCGCACCTCGATCCGGATCCGCCGTACGAACCAGAGGTGGTCCGGCAGGCCCCACCCCGTCTCCTGGACGTCGTCGATCGCGACGTCCTGCAGGAACCGGGCCACGGCGTCGAGCCGCAGCCGCCCGGTCTCGTCCATGTCCGCGAGTCGCACGCGGCGCCTGGTCGCGAACGTGCGCCCGACGGGCGGAACGGGCAGCGAGGGATCGAGCATCAGCGCACCAGCCGCTCGAACAGCTCGTCGAGACACGCGGCGGGGTCGTCGCACAGGCCGGTGTGCACCCGGGAAGGCTGGACGATCGTGCTCGACGGAGCGACGAGCCAGTGGAACCGCGCCGTCGTGTCGAGGGCGGCGATCGGGCCCGCGGCGGCGTCCCCGGCGGCGACGCGTTCGATCGCGGCGAGATGCCGACGCGCGGCCTCGATGTCCAGGTCGGCCCCGAGCGCCCGCGCCTTGCCCTCGTCGAGTCCCGTCCGCGCACCCACGAAGTCGAGCGGCCGGCAGAAGAGGACGACGCCGACGTTGAGCCGCTCGCCGCGCTCGATGTCCGGCACGAGGCGCAGGATCGCGTACGAGAACGGCTCAGCCACGGACGGACTCTGCCTCCTCCACGAACTCGCGCGGCGCCTCGAGTCGCCGTGAGAGGTAGTCGACGTACACCCCTCCCCCGCCCGAACCGAGCCACTCGCGCGGCACGTCGGCGACGATCCGCTCGACCACGTCGCGCGTGACGCCGCCTGCGAGCCGGCCGTCCGCATCCGCGATCGACGACGCGTACGGCAGCAGCACGTGGTCGCGCACCGCCTTGAAGCGTCCGCGCGCGTGCGCCGGTGAGACGTCCTCGGCGTGATGGAAGTAGAGCGCGGCCCCGTGGTCGATCAGCCAGAGCCGATCGTGCCACCAGAGCAGGTTCGGGTTCTGCGCCGTGCGGTCGACGTTCGTCGCGAGCGCATCGAGCCAGACGACGTCCGCCGCGAGATCCGCCGACGGCGGCGGCCCGGCGGCCGGGCTGAAGGGCAGCGCGCCGGGCAGGAAGTCGACCCCCAGGTTGAGGCCGCCGCTTGCGAGCAGCAGGTCCTGGATCTCGGGATCGGGCTCGGCGCGCCCGATCGCGGGATCGAGCTCGATCGAGACGAGCTCCGGCACGGGCAACCCGAGCGCGCGGGCGAGCTCGCCGACGATCGCCTCCGCCACGAGCGCCTTCGGCCCCTGCCCGGCGCCGCGGAACTTGAGGACGTAGAGCCCGTCGTCGTCCGCCTCCACGAGCGCGGGCAGCGATCCGCCCTCCCGCAGGGGCGTCACGTAGCGCGTCGCCGCGACCCTGCGCACCTGCGCGAGCGTATCTCCCCCGGCCGCCGGGCTCCGACCTAGACCCAAGAGGGGTACGAAACCCCTCGTTCCAGGGGCAGCGCTCCCCCGGAATGGCCATACCCTGAGAGGTGGAGAGAGTGCCACACAAGCTTCGCCCCGCTCGCCGGGGCGAGCGAGGGGGAAGAGCAAATGCATCGCATCCGAAACGGGCGTCTTCGACGCCTGGGAGTCTTCGCGGCCCTGACGGTCATCGCGGCGCTCGCCGTCGTGAGCGCCACGTCCGCGAGCGTCGACGTT
>Ga0207675_100007684_pt1 | contig 10172 bp, 7 predicted proteins | sample KBSSwiS42_FD_184305 | JGI IMG/M metagenome (GOLD analysis project Ga0207675, IMG submission 184305) | Switchgrass rhizosphere microbial communities from Kellogg Biological Station, Michigan, USA - KBS Switchgrass S4-2 (SPAdes) (version 2) | ecosystem: Host-associated > Plants > Roots >...
GACGCGAAGCTGACGGTGACGCCCGAGCTCTCGCGGCGCGTCGGCGTGTTCATTGCGTCGGGGATCGGCGGGTTCACGACCATCGAGCGCGAGCACAAGGCGCTGCTCGAGGGCGGGCCGCGCAAGATTTCACCGTTCTTCATCCCCTCGGCGATCATCAACCTGGCGGCCGGCCAGGTGTCGATCCGCTACGGCGCCAAGGGGCCGAATTCCGCCACCTGCACGGCGTGCTCCGCCTCGGCGCACGCCATCGGCGACGCGTTCGAGATCATCAAGCGCGGCGCGGCCGACGTGATGATCGCCGGCGGCTCGGAGGCGGCGATTACGCCGATGGGCATCGGCGGCTTCGGCGCGTTGCGGGCGCTGTCGACGCGCAACGACGAGCCGGCGCGCGCCAGCCGGCCCTTCGACAAGGATCGCGACGGCTTCATCGTCGGCGAAGGCGCCGGCGTGCTGATCCTCGAGGAATACGAGCTGGCGAAGGCGCGCGGCGCGCGGATCTACGCCGAGCTGGTCGGCTACGGCATGTCCGCCGACGCCTACCACATCACCGCGCCGTCGGAGGACGGCGAAGGCGCCTTCCGGGTGATGAGCGCCGCGCTCGACAGCGCCGGCGTGCCCGCCTCCGAGATCGACTACATCAACGCGCACGGCACCTCGACGCCGCAGGGCGACGCCCTGGAAACGCTGGCGATCAAGCGCTGCTTCGGCGAGCACGCGCGCAAGGTGGCGGTGTCGTCGACCAAGTCGATGACCGGGCACCTGCTCGGCGCCGCCGGCGGGCTCGAGGCCGGCATCACCGTGCTCGCGGTGCGCGATCAGGTGGCCCCGCCGACCATCAACCTCGACCACCCCGACGCGGAGTGCGACCTCGACTACGTGCCGCACAAGAGCCGCCCGCTGGCGATCGAGTACGCGTTGTCGAACTCGTTCGGCTTCGGCGGCACCAACGCTGCGCTGCTATTCAAGAAGTTCGAGGGGTGAGGGTGGCGCGTCAGGAAAAATAAATAATGTCTTTTTCGTGTCTTTCGTCCTTTCGTGTCTTTCGTGGCCAAGCCCGGCGCTGATATGAGCCGCTGAACACCATGAAAATCGCCGTCTGCATCAAGCAAGTCCCGACCCGCGAGTGGCAGCCCCGCCTCAACGACGACAAAACCTGGATTCGCGATCAGGACGCCAGCTTCGAGATGAACGAGCCCGACGCCTACGCGCTCGAGGAGGCGCTCCGGCTCAAGGAGAAGCACAGCGGCGAAGTGGTCGTCTGCTCGGCCGGGCCGGCGCGCGTCGCCCAGGTGATTCGCGAGGCGCTGGCGCGCGGCGCCGACCGCGCCATCCACGTCGAGGACGATGGGCTGGCGAGCGCGGACGGGTTCGTCACCAGCCAGGCGCTGGCGGCGGCGATGAAAGACGAGCAGTTCGACCTGGTGCTCACCGGGCTGCAGTCCGACGACCAGGGCTTCGCGCAGGTCGGCGTCATCCTCGCCGAGAAGCTCGGCCTGCCGCACGCCACGATCATCATGGAAGTGCAAGCCGAGAGTGGGACGCTGCGGGTGAAGCGCGAGCTCGAGGGCGGGTGGTTCCAGTGGGTGGCGATGCCGCTGCCGGCGGTGCTGACGATTCAGAGCGGCATCAACCAGCTGCGCTACGCGACGCTCAAGGGGATCATGGCGGCGAAGAAGAAGGAGATCAAGAAAGTCGGCCTTCCTTCGCTCGCTGCGGGAGCTTCGGCGGGCAAGCAGAAGATCGTCAGCCTCTACCTGCCCGAGAAGGCGAAGAAGACACAGCTGATCCCCGGCGCGCCGGCGGAGGCTGCGAAGGAACTGGTGCGCAGGCTGCGCGAGGAAGCGCGGGTGATCGCATGATCCTCGTGATCGCCGAGCAGCGCGACGGCCGCCTCAATCGCGCCACCTGGGAAACGATTGCCGGCGCGCAGCAGCTGGCGGGGCAGACCGGCGCGCCGATCGCCGTGCTCGTGCCGGGCGCGAACGCCGGCGTCGCGGCGAAAGAGCTGGCGGCGGCCCAGGTCAAGGAGATCCTCACGCTGGAGCACGCCGCGCTCGAGCCGTACACGCCCGACGGGTATACCGCCGCGCTCCAGGCCGCGATCGCCGAGCTGTCGCCGGCGCACGTGCTGCTGCCGCACACCTACCAGACGCGCGACTTCGCCCCGAAGCTCGCCGCGCGGCTCGATCGCGCGCTCGTCACCGATGTCACCGGCGTGAAGGCGGCGGGCAGCGACGCCGCGTTCGTGCGGCCGATGTTCCAGGGCAAGCTCACCGCCGACGTGGTGCCGCTGGGGCCGGCGCCGCATTTCGTCACCTTTCAGATCGGCGCCTATCGCGCCGATCAGGCCGCGCGCGGCCAGTCGCCTGCGCCGGTGCGCGCGCTCTCGGTGAACGTCGACGCCGGCGCCATCCGCGAGCGGCCGGAGGCGCCGTTCCAGCAGGCGAGGCAGGCGGTCGATCTCTCCCAGGCCGAGCGCATCGTCTCGGTCGGCCGCGGCATCAAGGAGCAGGCGAACATTGCCGTCGCGCAGCAGCTGGCCGAGGCGCTGGGCGCCGAGATCGCGGCGTCGCGCCCGATCTGCGACGCCGGCTGGCTGCCGATGGAGCGGCAGGTCGGCAGCTCGGGGCAGACGGTGGCGCCGAAGCTCTATCTCGCGCTCGGCATCTCGGGCGCGATTCAGCACCTGGTCGGGATGAAGGGCGCGAACACGGTGGTGGCGATCAACAAGGATCCCGACGCGCCGATCTTCGAGATTGCCGACTACGGCATCGTCGGCGATCTGTTCGAGATCGTGCCGGCGATCATCGAGGCCGTGAAGAAATAACGGCCGCCCGGCGCAGCCTCTATGGAAACGGTCGCCTTCTGGATTCTGCTGCTCGCCTTCCTCGGCGCGTTCGCCGCGCAGGTGGCGCGGCGGGTGCAGCTCATCGCGGCGGCGCCGGCCACCATCTCGATCGAGAACCCGGCTGCGCGCGCGTCGCGATTCATCGTCGACGTTCTGCTGCAGGCCCGCACCATCCGCGAGCGGCCGCTCGCCGGCCTGATGCACGCGCTGGTGTTCTGGGGGTTCGTCGCCTTCGGCCTTTACACCACGACCGAGTTCCTGCGCGGCCTCGGCATCGTCGACCTGACCCACACCGGCTGGTTCCGCGCCTACCGCCTGCTGCTGACGCCGTTTGCGATCGGCGTGCTCGCCGGCATCCTGTTCCTGCTGGTGCGCCGCACGATCCTGCGGCCGGTCGGCCTCGGGACGAAGGTCTCCGTGGAATCGGTCGTGATCGCGCTCTTCATCGCCACGCTGATGATCACGTTCCTGCTGACGTTCCGCCTCGACGAGGCGTCGCCGGCGGGGCGCGTCAACTGGTGGGTGCACGCCGTCGTCATCCTCGTATTCATGGCGCTGATTCCGGCGTCGAAGCACCTGCACCTGGTGCTGTCGCCGGTGACCGTCTTCCTCAAATCGCCGGAGCTCGGCAACCTGCCGAACCTCGACTTCGAGAAGGAGCAGGTGGGTCTCGAGACAGTCAAGGACCTGGGGAGCAAGTCGGTGCTCGACGCCTTTACCTGCGTCGAGTGCGGGCGCTGCCAGGTGAACTGCCCGGCGTGGGGCGCAGGCAAGGAGCTGAATCCAAAGGCGATCATCCTGCAGACGCAGGAGGCGCTCCTGGCGGGTCAGCGCGAGCGGAAGCTGGGCGAGGTGTACTCCGAGAAAGTGCTGTGGCAGTGCACGACCTGCGGCGCCTGCGAGAACCAGTGCCCGGTGGGGATCGAGCACCTGCCGATCCTGATCGGCTCGCGCCGCGGCCTCGTCTCGAACGGCGACGCGCCCGATTATCTCGGCGCGATGTACAACAACCTCGAGCGCCGCAGCAACATCTGGGGACTCGGCTACGACCAGCGCACCAAGTTCATCCAGTCGGCCGGGCTCGAGATTTTCGACGCGGCGAAGCACGATGTGCTCGTCTGGCTCGGCTGCGCCGGATCGTTCGACGCCGATTTCCAGAAGTCGCTGCGCTCGCTGTTTTCGATTCTGCGAACGAAGGACGTGAAGTTCGGCGTCCTGGCGAAGGAGCGCTGCAACGGCGATCCGGCGAAGCGCACCGGCAACGAGTACATGTACCAGGAGCTGGCGAACGGCAACATCGACGACCTCAAGGCCGCGGCGCCGAAAACGATCCTCACCTCCTGCCCGCACTGCGTGAAGACGATCGGCGACGACTACCGCAAGTTCGGCTACCAGGTGGACATCGTCCACTCGTCGGTCTACGTCGAGCAGCTGCTTCGCAGCGCCGCGGCCGCGTCAGGCTCGCGCGACGTCGTCACCTATCACGATCCGTGCTACCTCGGGCGCTACGGCGGCAAGGTCGACGAGCCGCGGGCGCTGCTCGAGCGCTTCGGCGCCGAGATCAAGGAGCCGCAGCGAAACCGCGACAACCCGTACTGCTGCGGCGCCGGCGGCGGGCTGCTGTTCGCCGACAAGGAAGAGGAGCCGGGCTCGCGCATCAGCGACGTGCGCTTCAAGCAGCTGCAGGCGACCGGCGCGAATACCGTCGTCACCGCCTGTCCCTTCTGCTCGATCATGCTGAAAGGCGCGCAGGCGAGCGCCGGCGCGGATACGCAGTTCGTCGACCTGATGACGTTCGTCGACGGCAAGCTGACGAAGGCGTGACATCCGACCCTGCCTGGCGGGAGTCGCGTGCAAAGCGACTGCAGGCTCGCGTCATCTCCGCCCTCGGCTATCCGCTGGTCGCGGCGCTCGGATCGACGCTGCGCTGGCGCGCCGAAGGGGTCGAGCACCTGGCTGCGGTCGAGCACGACGGGCGCCGGCCGATCATGGCCTTCTGGCACGGGCGCATCCTCCCCGCCACCGTCTACTTCCGGCGCCGCGGCATCGTCGTCATCACCAGCGAGAACTTCGACGGTGAATGGATTGCCGGGATCATCGAGCGCTTCGGCTACGGGACGGCGCGCGGCTCGACCTCGCGGGGCGGCCGCCGGGCGCTGCGGCAGTTGACGCGCGACATGGCAGCGGGGAAGCCGGCGGCGTTCACCCTCGACGGGCCGCGCGGCCCGGCGCGGGTCGCGCAGCCCGGCGCGGTGTGGCTGGCCAAGGCCACCGGCAATCCGGTGGTGCCGTTTCACATCGAGACCGATCGCCACTGGACGCTCGACAGCTGGGACCGCACGCAGATCCCGAAGCCGTACGCACGGTCGGCCATTGTCATCGGCCAGCCGCTGTACGTCGGGGGCGATGCGGACGCGACCGCGCTCGATGACGCAACGCGGACATTGCAGCAGCGGCTTCAGGCACTCGAGCTTCGCGCGCTCGCGCTGCTGTAGCAGGTTCGACAATACTTTTTTTCGAGCGATGCCGGCCGCATCAATTCGTGACACGCGCGATCCTGCACGCTTCGCGGCAGAAGGCGCACCGATGAGGCGCGTCGCGTGGTAGGCTGAACGTCCTCTTTCCCAAAGCGTGCGTCGTGCGGCCGCACCCGGCTGGAACAACGCGAGCATTGCCACAGGAGAGTGCCGAATGCTCTGGATAGTGACCGCGGTGGCCGGTGCCGTGGGCGTGGTTGCGCTGCTCGCGGCGATTTTCTCCAGGCGCGGAGACGACGTCGACGAGCTGGGCGAGTTGAGCAGCCGCTGGATCGCCGAGCATCGGGTCGATTCGCACTGACGCCGCGCGGCCGCCGGCGCGCGCCGCCCCTGCCGCCACGACCGATGCCGATTACCTACGAACGCGACGACCGGCGCTGCCGGATCCAGGTGCGCCTCACCGGCGTGGTGACGGTCGAGGACCTGCTGGCGATTGTCGACCGCCAGGCGGCCGAAGGGACGTGGCACTACAGCCTCTGCTACGACGCCCGGCACGTCACCAAGGAAGCCGCGAGCAGCGTCGACGAGGTGCGCCGCGTCCTGCGGCACACCGTGGAGACCAGCGCGACGCACGGCGATCGCGGCCCGGTCGCGATCGTCACCGACAACCCGGCCGACTACAACATCGTGCGCATGTACGCGGCGCTCGGCGCGCCGCAGCGCATCACCGTGGAAGTCTTCCGCGACCCGGCGGACGCGATCCGATGGCTCGATTTCGTCGCGCCGGCGCGGCGCGCCGTGCCGCCGACATGAGCCGTCGTCGCCGCGCCAGGTTGGCGCGCACCGGCAAGACCGACGGCACGCCGCGCGGCGTGACGTGCGGCGCGGCTACGACCCGCGCTTCATCGACGGCCAGTTGGTGAGGACGTGGATCGGCGTCGAGGCGACGTCGTGGACCGGCACTTTGACCAGGAACTGGCCGGCGTCGGGCGAGACGTTGTAGTTGCTCATGTACGGCTGCACCGACGGCGCCACGTGCACCTCGAACAGGCGCGTCGGCTTTGACGGCGTGCCGTTGGCGAACGGCACCAGCGTCAGCCACGAATCGGTCGAGACGTAGAACAACTCGTGGCCGTCGGCGCGCCAGCGCGGGTCGGTGCCGCCGCCGGCCGAGACCTGCCAGCGCGATCCGGGATCGACCAGGCTGCGCACGTACACCTCCGCCTGCCCGGTTTCCAGCGACGCGTACGCCAGCCATTGCCCGTCGGGCGACACCTGGCCCTGCATCTCGTCGAACGGCGTCTGCACCAGCGGCTTGGCCTGCGCGCCGTCCGGGCTCACCTGCCAGATGTCGGCGCCGGTGTTGCCCTGGAAGGTGTGGTAGACGATGCCGTGCCCGTCAGGGAACCAGTCGGTCGGATATTTGGCGAACTCGCTGGTCAGCAGCAGCGTGCGCGAACCGGATCCGTTCGCTGGCGCCTGATAGAGATCGTGCAGGCCGCCGCGGTTCGAGCGGAACACGATCTGCCGGCCGTCGGGCGACCACACCGATGCCGCATCCGTCGCCTCGTCGCTGGTGAGCCGCAGCTTCGAGCCGCGCGTCAGATCGAGCACGCGGATATCGGGATGCTGGCTCTGGCCGTCGACCTCCGCCACGGCGAGCTGCTGGCCGTTGGGCGAGAGGCGGAAATCGGCGTATTCAGCCGGCCCGCCGACCGTGCCGACGCGCGCGCCGGCGCGGTCCATCCACACCAGCTCGGAGGTCGCGGCGCTGCTCGTGTACGCCAGGATGCCGGTCTGCGACGCCGACATCGCGGCGGAGAAATTGCTCGACCCGGCCACCGACGAAACGATGGCGGTCGGCTCGCCCACATGCGCCTCGCGCTGCCACTCGAACGGCGCCACCATGACCGCGCCTTCCGACACGTAGAGCAGCCGATCCGGTGCCACGTACGCGGCGCTCAGGCCGGAGCTGATCAAACGCTGCGGCGCCGCGCCGTCGAGCGTGCCGAGATAGATGCCGTGCTCCTCGGGCTGCGTGCTCTGCACGAAGTAGATGAAATGGCGGTTGTCGGCGAGGAACTGCGGCCACCGGTGCGATGCTTCGTGCCGGCCGGCGTCGAGCCGCGTCACCGCCGTGGTGTCGCCGCCGCTGGCCGGGACGCGTGCCAGCCCGCCCTGCGTGCCGCCGGCGAAGAGGATCACCCCGTCGGCGCTCCACGTGCCGCCGCGGCCGTGCGGCGCAGACGCGAGCACGCGCGCCGGCCCGCCCGCGCGATCGACGCGCTTGAGCGAGCCGCCGGCGAAGAATCCGATCGACTCGCCGTCCGGCGACCAGAACGGATACTCGGCGCCCTGCGTGTTGGGCAGCGGCTCGGCCCGCAGCGCATCGAGCTCGCGCACCCAGAGCTGCGACGGCTCGTAGCGAATCGAGGCGACGAAGGCGAGGTGGCGGCCGTCGGGCGACAGCGCGAATTGGGCGGTCCGCACCGACGAGGGCGTCGGCGTGAAGCCGCCGTGCTCGGGCGGCAGGATCGAAAAGGCGAGCGGCGCCGGCGTTTCCACCGGCGTGCGCAGGCGCGGCGCGACCGCGAGCACCGCCGCGGCGGCCAGCAGCAATGCGGTCGCCGCGATCGGGACGATGCGCCGCCGCCGCGGCGCGACCGCAGCCGGTTCCGGTCCGCGCGAGATCCAGCGCAGGATCTCGACGATGTCGCCGGCCGCGCGCCAGCGCGCGTCGCGGTTCTTGGCCAGCGCCTTCTGGATCACCCAGTCGATCGACGGCGGCAGCTCCGGCCGCAGCGACGACGGCGGCGGCGGATCCGATCGCAGGATCGCGGCAATCACCGCCGCCGGGCTGCTGCCGTCGAACGGCCGGCGGCCGGTCGCCATCTCGTACATCATCGCGCCGAAGGCGAAGATGTCGGAGGCGGCGTCGGCGTCGGTGCCCTCGAGCCGTTCCGGCGCCATGTACTGCACCGTGCCGAGCAGCACCCGCTCCGAGGCGAGCTCGCGCCCGGCAATCGGCGTCGCGTCGAGCGGCATCTGCAGCGGCGCCGTCGCCCGCAGCGTCGCCAGGCCGAAGTCGAGCACCTTGACGCCGCGCTCGGTCAGCATCACGTTGGCCGGCTTGAGATCGCGATGCACGATGCCGTGGCGGTGCGCGTGATCGAGCGCCTCGGCGACCTGAATCGCGTACCAGATCACCTCGCGCACCGGCAGCGGCCCGCGCTGGAGCCGCTGCGCCAGCGTCTCGCCGGCGACGAACTCCATCACCAGGAACGAGCGCTCGTGGTGCTCGCCGATGTCGTAGAGGGCGCAGATGTGCGGGTGGTTGAGCGCGGCAATCGCGCGCCCTTCCTGCTCGAGGCTGGCCTTGTCGTCGTAGCTCGCCAGCGCGTGGCCGACCACCTTGATCGCGACCGTGCGATCGAGGCGCGTGTCGCGCGCCCGGTAGACCTCGCCCATGCCGCCCTGCCCGATCGAGGCGGTGATTTGATAGGGCCCGAGGCGTGTCGCAGGCGCGAGCGTCACGGGAGCCACTCCCGGCTCAGCTGTGCGGAGCCGTGGTGTCACGCAGGTTCAGGTTGTTGACCAGCCGGTGCAAGTAGGTCGGGTTGATCCCCAGCAGCCGCGCCGCCGCCGTGTAGTTGCCGCCGGATCGCTCGATCGCGTCGAGGATCAGCCGCCGCTTCACGTCGAGCACGGTTTGATGGTACGCCGCCCCGTCGCGCGGCCGTGCCGCCGACGACTCGAGCACCGGCGCCGGCAGATCGTCGGCGACGATCTTGTCGCCGCCGCCGAGCACCACGGCGCGCTCGATCGCGTTCTCGAGCTCGCGGACGTTGCCGGGCCAGTCGTACGATCGCAGCGCCTCGACGGCGTCGGGCGAGAGCTCCACCGCCCGGCCACGCCGGTACTTGGCGACGAAATGCGCCGCCAGCATCGGGATGTCGGCGCGGCGCGCGCGCAGCGGCGGCATGGTGAGGCCGACGACGTTGAGCCGGTACCACAGATCCTGGCGGAAGCGTCCGGCAGCGACCGCCGCCGGCAGGTCCTGGTTGGTGGCGGCAATCACGCGCACGTCGACCCTGATCGGCCGCGTCCCGCCGACGCGCTCGAACTCGTGATGCTGCAGCGCGCGCAGCAGTTTCGCCTGCATCGCCGGGGCGAGCTCGCCGACTTCATCGAGGAAGATCGTGCCGCCGTCGGCGACCTCGAACTTTCCCTTCTTCAACCCGACTGCGCCGGTGAACGAGCCTTTCTCGTGGCCGAAGAGTTCGCTTTCGAGCAGCGATTCGGTGAGCGCGGCGCAGTTGACGGCGACGAAGGGACGCAGCGCGCGGGCGCTGTTCTGGTGCACCGCCCGCGCGGCGAGCTCTTTCCCGGTGCCGGTTTCCCCGCAGATGAGCACGGTGGAATCGCGCGGCGCGACCTTGCTGATGAAGTCGTAGACGGCGCGCATCGCGGTGCTGTCGCCGACCATGTCGTGCGCCTGCAGCGTCATTCGGCCGGAGAGGACTTCGGCGACGATCGCTTCCGGGGTATCGAGCGGCCGCGAAGATCCCTCCGCGCGTGCCGACGCTTCGCGCCGCTGCGCCGGCGCCGCGCCTGGTGCCTCGATCGGCGCGATGATCTGGGTCCGATCGTCCAGCCCGGCCGCCCTCGCCGGCGCGAGCTCCGCGTCCGCGTCGCCCGCGTTCAGAAACAGCAGCACCGAGTCGCCGGCGCGGATCCGATCGCCGTGCGCGAGACGCCGCTCGCGGACCGGCATGCCGTTGACGTAGGTGCCGTTCGAGCTGCCCAGATCGCGCAGCGTGCAGCGGCCCTCGCTCAGCTCGACC
>Ga0207675_100007685_pt1 | contig 10171 bp, 6 predicted proteins | sample KBSSwiS42_FD_184305 | JGI IMG/M metagenome (GOLD analysis project Ga0207675, IMG submission 184305) | Switchgrass rhizosphere microbial communities from Kellogg Biological Station, Michigan, USA - KBS Switchgrass S4-2 (SPAdes) (version 2) | ecosystem: Host-associated > Plants > Roots >...
TACGACCAGGCGGGCGTGAGGACCACGTTGGCGCTAAGCCCAAGCGGTCGCGGCGTGCCACCGTCGACATCGAGCACGTACGCGTCGTAAGTCTTGCCTGGCTCTCCGGATGCGTCACGGTTGGAAATGATCATTAATTGACGACCATCCGGAGACCAGCTCGGTTTCTCCTCAACTGCGGGCCCGGTCGCAATCGGGCGTACGCCGGAGCCATCGGCCTGCATCACGTAGACATCCGAGTTGTCAGCAGAGATGCGTCGCCGGAAGGCGATCATGGTGCCGTCAGGGGACCACGTCGGGTCGGCGTCACTTCCAGCCCTGCGGTCGGTGAGTTGCACCGGCGGCGACGATCCGTCCATGGCGAGCGTGTAAATCGATCCACCGTTCGGTCCGTCTGCTGTCTCCGATGCCCAGTAGGTGACCGTACGACCATCCGGGGAGATCATCGGGTCTTCGACACGGCGCTCATTCGTCTTCAGCTGCCGTACCACGGTGCCATCGAGCTTGATCACCAGCAGTCTGTCGGACCGATCTTCGGCGCGACACTCGACCACCATGATCGATTGATCGGCCGGGCTCCAGGATGCGCGGGTGATCTCTCCACAACCCTTGAGCCGGGACCCGATCAGGCGACGGTCGCCGGTGCCGTCGGCGGCCATCGTCCGTAGGGTGCCCGCAACATAGTTGATGTAGATGATCGTGCGCCGGTCGGCAGAGAGCATCGGCCATGAATTGCGGCCACCGGCGTTTGACAGCGTGTGAGGCCCGACGACTCCGGCGATATTGGCCACGTTGAGCTGGGTTGCGTCATCGTCACCGCGGGGGATGATGAACTGCTGGGCGGCAAGCGGATCAGAAGCCGGCAGAACCACGCCGACCTCCGGTGTCGGTGAGGCCGTTGTGGCTGATACAGGTGAGGGAGTGGTCTCGCCTACGGGCGAGCTGCTCGCTGTCGATGCGGCGTCACCCGCCGTTCGGGCATCCCGCGGCGTAGCCGTGGCAATCACACCTGCCAGTACGCCAGCAACGACGGGCGCCGTTGCGGCCACTACCCACCACGCGCGTTTGCGCCGCGATGGCGCGGGCATCGCAGCGGCGACTTCCGCCGGAGCCCGAGCGGGGACACCCGGGGTGAAAACGACTTCAGTGGGCGTTTCGCCCTCGTCAACCTGGCTGACCTGAACGAGCGGGGCCGGCTTGGGATCGGTAATCGGCCGCGTCGCCGCATCGGGTATGCCCGCCAGAACCAAGGCCTCCCACAGCAGGAGCAGCTGTCTGGAGTCCCAGCTCGCCGGATAGGTCACTTCGACCGAACCAGGATGTTCCCCGAGCTCCTCGGTCGCCGTGCCGATAATGCCACGCAGCGTCTCAGCCAGCCGGTCCACCTGAACCCTGCCGCCCGTCACGAATTGAGCCGAAGGAAGACCGCCCGCGATCGGGCTGAGGCGTAACGCAGCCGACTCCTCCGCCATCTCATAGCGAGCTGAAGTGAAAGTCGTGCCGATCCGGACGCCGAGCCGATACATCACGCCAGCTCCGCGAGAAGACATGCTACGAGTGCCGTCCGAAGGGACCTGCATACATGTAATACGTAGCCGCGAGCCCCGAGATCACCAGCGCTATGAAACTGTTAGCACTTTTCTGGCATGTCGGCCTACATCTTGGGAGTTCTTTGGTTGAATTCCCGAGGACAGCCAGCGCATGTTGGCGCCCGGTGGGGACCGGGTTTGATCGCGGGGGGAATTACATGTCGAGAGTGCGGTTACGCACGCCTCTTTTCGGCGCTCTGAGCACGGCGCTGATCGCCGGCGTCGTCTTCCTCGGGGGTGCGGGAGCGGCCGACGCCAAAGACAGTACGGCCCGCATCAAGGATGATCAGAAGCAGTTCATCGATCCGCAAGCTCCGATCGGCACCGAAGCCAGATCCAGCAAGAAGGTCAGCAAGAACGCTGAGCTCGACTCACCGGTCCAGACCACAGCTGCCAAGCCCGATAGCGCTTCAGACCTAAAGAGGATCTCGGCCAATGACGGCGGCCAGTGGTCGAATCTGCCTTCGCTACCCGCAGGGTCCAATGCCTATCACTTGATCATGGGACCAGGCGGAAAGATTCTGCTGCTCGCGGGGTCAGGCAATAGCTCTGACGTCTTCCAGGCTGGGACATTCAAGTCCTACATCTGGAACCCCAGCAGCGGTGAACTCAATAAACTGGAGACTCCCACCGACATGTTCTGTGCCGGCCACATGCTGATGAGCAATGGCCAGGGCATAGCCGCGGGTGGCACGACTGGCTACTCGAGTAGCAAGTCACCCTGGAAGGGCTCAAAAGCGCTCTACACGTTCGACTTCGAAAACGAGAAGTTCAAGAAGCAGGACGACATGTCGGACGGTCGCTGGTATCCGAGCGTGCTCAACACTCGTGGCGGATACGCCTTGATCGTCGGCGGCTTTGATGCCAAAGGTGCGAACTCTGGCTCCTCAGAGGTCTGGAATCCGTACGAAGGAAAGTACGACCCGCAGCCGGGCAACCGTGAGTTTCCGCTCTATCCGCACATATTCCTGACGGCCGATGCTAAGTACTTCTTCACCGGCGAGGGATGGATCAAGCCCGCCGAGGACGCCGAAGGCGCACAGGCCTTCTTCCATCCAGGTTTTTGGCAGCCGTTCAACGGCAATAAGTTCACCAAGGTCAATGACCTGAGTGTTCCCGACCGGCGTGGTTTCGGAACTTCCTGCTGGATGGGCAGCATTCGCCGGCAGAAGCTCATCGTCATGGGCGGCGGCTGGCCGGCCACCTCCTCAACGAATGTGATCGACCTGGATAGCTCATCACCAAAGTACAGGTCCGGGCCGAAGCTGGGCGCTGCCAAGGCGTACGTGAGCTGTGTTCAACTGCCGGATGGCAGTGTGCTGGAGCTGGGCGGCGGCTCTGCGAACAAGATCGAGAACGCCAGCCGCGAGGTCAGTCTGCTGAAGTCCGCGACCTCGAAGTCCTGGACATCCATGAACCCGATGACGAGCGGCGAGCATCGTCTTTACCACTCGATGGCGTTCTTGGCCGACGACGGCAGTGTCATCAGTCTGTCGTCAAACCCGAAGGGCCAGGCTCGCAGCGACACGGTGCTGCGATTCGAGCCGCCCTACCTGTTCAATGGTCCGCGACCGAGCTTGAGCGGTGTACCAGGAGAGATCAGCTACGGTCAGACCTACTCCATCAATGTGAGCAGTGATGTGACCCGCATCATCATGATGACGCCACCCTCGCCGACGCATGGATTTGATGCGAATCAGCGTGAGATTCCACTGCAGTACGCCGACGGCAAGATCACCATCAATGCCACGTCAGGCATCGCGCCACGGGGCTACTACAGACTGTTCGCGATCAACTCCAAGGGCGCGATCTCCATGGCCAAGTGGACCAAGCTGGGGTAACCAACGGCTGAGGGGTCGACCGCTCCCCTCGCGCCGACCTCGAAAGTGGTTACTCGCAACAGAACTGAATCGATTTAGCAATGTTGCTGGTGACCACTTACGGGAAGACAGCAGGTCCGCGTGGCCGCAAGAAATTGCTGATCTGTTCTCTGGGCATGGTTTCACCTAACGTGTGCCCGCGCGTCGACTACTCCCGCTTGGCCGGCCGAGCCAGAATGCGGGTATGGCTACTCAGCGGCTGCTTGCTGAGAGCGAGCAGCCGACCTAGGAGGAATACATGGAGATCATCGGAGTGATCATCGCGGGCATCATCATTGGCCTGCTTGGCAAGTTTGTTGCTCCGAGCACCAGAGACAACATCCCGATCTGGCTCACCATTTTGTGTGGCATCGGTGGTGTCATCATCGGTTGGTACGTCTACGTGCTGTTCGGCGGCAATGGGAGCCCCGGGATCGACTGGACCCGCTGGCTTCTCGCGATTGTCGTTGCCGCGGTCTTGGTGATCGCCGCAGATGCGATCATGGTGCGCAGCAAGTCGCGGCGCACTCAGGTCTAGTCCCAACGTTTCAGTTCCAACCTCAATCACGAGCTGAACGCCCCATGTCACACGGTGACGTGGGGCGTTCAGCTTTGTGGGACGCCAACAGGTGGTGAGTTGGTCGAACGTGACAGCTACGCTCCCGGTGTGGTCATTACCAGCACCGGTCTTGATCGGCGGCGGACCATCAGCCGGCTGGCCTTTGCTATCGCCGTCCTGGACCTGCTCGCCGTCGCCTTCTTGATCATCTTTTACGCGGTCGGTGGCCCCTTCGGAACCGCAAATGATGTGGCCAATGGCCTCGTCGGCCTGTTGAGCATGACCCTCGCTTGGCTGTGGATCTCCCCTCGTACGACAGTATGGAGCCGAGTCGGCATCGCTGCTGCCACGGTCGGCGGCCTCGTGATGATGACCGGCTCGATCTTGATCATCTTTGACATCACGGGCTGGTACCTTGCGGGCCTGGTATCGAGTACCGGCAGTGCGCTGATTGGCATCTGGCTGCTGGTGGCGAACCGGCTGCAGCGGTACTCAGCACGCCTGCCGCGGCGATTGATCATGCTCGGCATGACGTCCGCGATCTTCATGATTCTCGGCTGGCTGGCGGTCCCGGGCGTTATTGCCCGCATCGATGATCCGCAGCTCGCACCGTGGTTCGTCAATGCAGGATTGCTCAACTGGATGGGTACCTATCTGCTCTATCCCGTCTGGTGCCTCTGGCTGAGCCGTCGGTACGGAGGCTGACCGGTGCCGGTGAGTGGTGGTCGGGTGCTCATCTCGGGTGCCAGCGTTGCCGGGCCAGTGCTGGCGTATTGGCTTTCTCGGTTCGGGTTCCAGCCAACTGTCGTGGAGAAAACAGCGGAGCTTCGCTTCGGCAGTGGCGGCCATGCCGTTGATCTCTTCGGCCCAGCCTTGGAGATCATCGAGTGGATGGGCGCGTTGGCACACGTACAGGATGCGCGCACTCACACGGAGATCATCTCTTTCCTCAGGGCTGGGCACCGGGCCATTGATGTGTCGGCGGAGTTGGGGGCAGAGGGCGTGTCTGAGCGGCACGTCGAGATCATGCGTGGCGAACTCGCCAAGATCATTTACGAGGCAGGTCGAGACACGAGCGAGTATCTCTTCGGAAACTCGATCAGCTCGCTCGCACAGACCGAGCACGGAGTCGATGTCGAATTCCAGCATGGAGCGCCGCGAACATTCGATCTTGTCGTAGGGGCAGACGGCCTGCATTCGATCACTCGGCGGCTGGCGTTCGGGCAGGAGGAACAGTTCCTGAATTTCCTGGGCGGTTACCTGGCGGTCTTCACGGTGCCCAACTATCTCGACCTGCATCAGCGGATGCTGGGCTACGCCGAGGTTGGCAAGACTGCCGCGATCTATCCGGTGTGGGATACCGGCGAGGCACGCGTCCTCCTGCTGTGGCGTACCCCGATGCCGCATGACTACGACCGCCATGACCTGGCCGCGCAGCGGCGACTAGTCCGCAATCTGTACAGCGGCATGGGCTGGGAGGTGCCGCGGCTGCTCGCCGAGCTGGACACAGCCGACGACCTGTACCTTGACTTGATCAGCACGATCGTGATGGACACCTGGACTCGAGGCAGCATCACGTTGGTCGGAGATGCGGGCTACTCTCCTGGTCCGGCGGTGGGCGGCGGAACCAGCCTGGCCGTCTTGGGTGCCTATGTGCTCGCGTCGGAACTGGCCGCAGCAGCCGGTGATCAGGCTCGCGGGCTCGCCGCGTACGAGGCGGTGCTGCGACCTGCCGTGCTGCAGAGCCAGAAGATCGGACCCTACGTGCTCAAGACACTGATTCCCGGCTCTCGTGCGCAGCTCTGGGCTTTAGCACAAGCCATGCGCCTGCTGCCGCGGCTGCCCAGGCCAGCTCGTAGGCGGCTGACCTCCTTCGGTGGCGGTCCGGCAGCCATGCTGGAAGCCGTGAAGCTGCGTGATCCGGGAACGATGTCATGAGCCGACCGACGATCTTGACCGTCGATGATGATCCGCAAGTCTCCGCCGCGATTACCAGGGACCTCGCCGGCCAGTACGGCGCCGAGTACCGCATCGTCCGCGCCTCCTCGGGACCTGAGGCCTTGACCGCGCTGAGCACGCTCAACCTCCGTGACGAGCCCGTGGCCTTGATCGCCGCGGACCAACGGATGCCCCAGATGACGGGAATCGAGATGCTCAAGCAGTCCAGGGCGTACGCGCCGGGCGCGAAGCTGCTGCTGCTCACCGCGTACGCCGACACTGACGTCGCGATCAACGCGATCAACGACATCGGTCTTGACTACTACCTGTTGAAGCCCTGGGATCCGCCCGAAGAACGGCTCTATCCGATCGTCGATGACCTGCTGGACGACTGGCGAAAGGCCAATCCCGATCACAGCTCTGATGTCCGGGTCATCGGCCACCGGTGGTCTGACCGCAGCCACGAGATCAAGATGTTCCTGGCACGTAACCATGTGCCCTATCGCTGGTATGACGTGGAACGTGATGCCGAGGGCGAGCGGCTCCGGATGCTCGCGAAAGCGGTACCAGAAGACCTCCCGCTCGTACTGGTCCCCGATGGCGAGACGCTGCAATCTCCCTCGACGCTCAGTCTTGCCGCAGCACTGGGGCTGCATACCAACGCGCAACAGCCGCTGTACGACCTGTGCATCGTCGGCGGGGGGCCGGCCGGCCTCGCTGCTGCGGTGTACGGAGCATCCGAGGGTCTCAGCACGGTGATCGTGGAGCGTGAGGCTCCGGGTGGCCAGGCTGGCATGAGCTCGGCGATTGAGAACTACCTCGGGTTTCCCAAGGGGCTGAGTGGCTCCGATCTCGCGCACCGAGCCATCGCCCAGGTTTCCCGCTTTGGCGCCGAGATGGTTCTGGCGCGCGATGTCGTCGGGTTCGAGACCCGTGGCCCGGCACGCGCTGTGCTGTTCGACGGGTCCGGGGAGATCGAGAGCCGAGCACTCGTCGTAGCCACCGGAGTCTCGTACCGAAGACTCGAGGCGACCGGGCTCGCCGAGCTCACCGGCCGCGGCGTCTACTACGGCACGACGGTCGGTGAGGCGAACCAGTGCGAGGGAGACGTGGTCTATGTCGTAGGCGCGGCAAACTCAGCAGGTCAGGCCGCGCTGAATCTGTCCCAATTCGCCAAGGAAGTCGTGCTGGTCGTGCGGACCGGCACTCTCACGGACACGATGTCGTCCTACCTGCTCAGCAGAATCGCCTCGGCACCCAACGTTGCGGTGCGCTATCACAGCACGGTCGTAGCGGTCCACGGCGAGGGCCACCTCGCAGGACTCACGCTGGCCGATACCGAGACCGGGGCAACAGCAGACGTTGCGTCCAGCTGGTTGTTCATCTTCATCGGCGCGGCTCCCCGGACCGATTGGTTGGGCCCGAACATCGTCCGGGACGAGAAGGGATTTGTGGTGACCGGTCAAGATCTTTTGCAGCTCAACGCCACTCGATGGTCCTTGACCCGGCCGCCTTTCGCCCTGGAAACGAGCGTTCCCGGGGTCTTCGCGGCAGGCGACGTCCGGCTCAACTCGATGAAACGGGTTGCCTCGGCGGTCGGTGAAGGCGCGATGTCGGTCTATCTGGTGCATCGCTATCTGGCGACGATCTGATGCATGTCGATGATCTTCGCTCGCTGAGCATCTTCGACAGCCTGACAGATGATCAGCTTGCCGATTTGATCAAGGATGGTACTGAAGTTCGGGTCGAGACCGGCGTCGAGTTGTTCCACGAAGGCGATCATGCGGACTTCTGGTGGGTGCTCGTCGACGGCGCTATTGATCTCATCCGCCGGGTTGGGCGCGAAGACACGGTGGTGGCCCGGATGGATGTGCCGGGTCGCTGGGCGGGCGGGTTTCGTGCCTGGGATGAGCATGGCACCTATCTCGCGACTGGCCGCGGATCCAGGGACGGTCGGGTCTTGAAGGTGCCAGCGGCTGCGCTTCGCGATCGGGCCAATACCTGGTTTCCGTTCGGCGCGCACCTGATTGCCGGCCTCTATCGAACGGCGCGGTCGGTCGAATCAACCGCGCGGCAGCGCATGTCGCTGGTTACCCTCGGCACCCTTGCTGCCGGCATCGCCCACGAGATCAACAATCCAGCGGCTGCGGCCAGCCGCGCAGTGCAGACCCTGGACACCCAGTACCAGACGCTGCTGTCATCGGTACGCCTGTTGGCGGAGCAGCGCATCACCCCGGAGCAATTCGCCGCGCTCGATCGACTGCGCGGTGACATCAAGCCGGGAACCGCGGCAATGGATCCTTTGGCTCGAGCGGATCAGGAGCAAGCGCTCGCATCCTGGCTGAACCGTCGCGGCGTGGCACAGGCTTGGGCAATAGGGCCACCGCTCGCCGCGGCCGGAGTTGATCAGGATTGGTGTGCCCGGGCTGCCGCCGTCCTCGATGAATCGGCACTCGCGCCAGGTTTGGAGTGGGTGGCGAGCACGCTCTCGGTTGCCACACTGCTTTCAGAGGTCAAGGAGTCGACGCGCCGAATCTCCGAGCTCGTCGCCGCCGTCCGCTCGTACACCCAAATGGATCGCGCATCGATGCAGCACCTTGATGTGACCGATGGATTGGACAGCACGCTGGTGATGCTTGCCCACCGGCTCCGCGGCGTGACGGTGGTACGCCAATACGGCCCCGATGTGCCGATGATCGACGCGTACGCCGGCGAACTGAATCAGGTATGGACGAACGTGATCGAGAACGCAGTCGATGCGCTGGACGGCTCGGGCACACTGCGCGTCACGACGCGAGTCGAGGACGACGATGTCGTGATCGAGATCGGTGACACCGGGGTCGGCATGTCGCCGGAAGTGGCGGCTCGCGCGTTCGAGGCGTTCTACACCACCAAGGACGTCGGCAAGGGCACCGGTCTCGGGCTGGACATAGCGCGCCGCATTGTTGTGGAGCGCCACGGCGGTGCGATCATGATCGACTCTCGGCCCGGGGAGACCGTCGTGCGCGTACGCTTGCCCGCTCGGCAAAGCTGAATTGGGCTGGATCACTCGCCCGCTGGCGAGGCGATCACCGTTCCGTAGCTCATGCCGGCTTGGCTGCCACCGCTGTAGCCAACGGATGACTTGAAGGTGCCAGCGACCAGAATGCTGGCAGAGTTTGCGCCGTCATCGACTGGCGTCGACTGCACGATGCCCACGCCGGCGTCTTCACCTGGTACGCCTAGGTAGGCACGATCACTCGCGCCGTCGCCGCCATGCCAGCCAACTGCCAGCGTGCTACCAAAACGATCACTCTTTTCCGGACCATCGCTGAGCGGATTGCCCTGGTCGACGGCCTGGATGCAGGAATTCCCTGGCGGTGGAGTAAAGATCACGGCGGTCCCGGCATCAACCTTTGAGGAGCCATTGACGGTGATGTCCTCACCGGGTGCACCAATAGCAAGCTGAATGGATCCTTCGGAGCAGCGGCCCATATTGCGTCCAAACACCGCGGCTGCTCCAAAACGATCGCCGGCTTCGACCTTGCCCGGAACTCCTGGGATGTACTGCTTGACTTCGCCGGTTGGCACGGGCGTAGCGGCTGACCAGCTGAAGAGTTGCACCATCCCGGCATTGGCAAATCCGTTGACGTCCTCATCGGGTACGCCAGCCGCCAAGTGTTCTTCAAGAGTGCTGACTGCCGCACCAAAATGATCACCAGCCTCCGCGTTGCCAGGCACACCTGAGGATGCTTGCGACCAACCGAACGCCTGATCAAACCCAGGAACGTTGTCGGTGTTGGCGAGCAGTGTGATGGAGCCTGCATCCTTGGCCGAACCAACGTCCTCGAGCTGATCACCAATGAGCAAGCCTCGCGACGTCGCGGACAGTACGGCCCCGAACTGGTCATCCCTTTCTGCGCTACCCGGCACACCAGCCGAATTCTGACTGATCGTTCTTGGTTGGAAATCAAGATCCCCACCAGAATTGGTGATCGCGTAATGCACGACTGAGCCCGAATTGGTCGCGCCGACGTCATCGAGTGGCGCCCCCACCCACAGATCAAAGCCGGTATCGGATCGATTGCGCGCAATTGCGAGCGAGGAGCCGAACCGGTCGCCTGAGGTGGCGCCGCCATCCAACGCTTGACCGTCGGCTTTCTGGAAGCCATCCCGATCGCCCAGCACCACATAGACCCGACCGGCGCCCCCAATTGCGCCGGGAGCGCCGACGATGATGTCGCTGC
>Ga0207675_100007687_pt1 | contig 10171 bp, 5 predicted proteins | sample KBSSwiS42_FD_184305 | JGI IMG/M metagenome (GOLD analysis project Ga0207675, IMG submission 184305) | Switchgrass rhizosphere microbial communities from Kellogg Biological Station, Michigan, USA - KBS Switchgrass S4-2 (SPAdes) (version 2) | ecosystem: Host-associated > Plants > Roots >...
GAAGGGCTCGACGTCCCGGCCTTCAAGATCGCGTCGGGCGATCTGAAGAGCACGCCGCTGCTGACGCACGTCGCCCGGTTCGGCAGGCCGATGGTCATCTCGACCGGTGGCGCCACGATCGACGACGTGCAGCGGGCGTACGACACGATCATGCCGATCAACCCGCAGCTGGCGATTCTGCAGTGCACGGCCGGCTATCCGGCGGCGTTCGAGGAGCTCGATCTCGGCGTGATCAGCACGTATCGCGAACGGTTCCCGGACGCCGTCATCGGCTTCTCGAGTCACGACAACGGGATTGCGATGCCGGTCGCGGCTTACATGCTCGGCTCGCGGATTGTCGAGAAGCACTTCACGTTGAACCGCACCTCGAAGGGCACCGACCATGCCTTCTCGCTGGAACCGGTGGGCCTGCGCAAGCTGGTGCGCGACCTCGAGCGCACGTTCAAGGCGATGGGCAACGGGCAGAAGAAGGTGTACGACAGCGAGCGTGCGCCGATCCTCAAGATGGGCAAGAGCCTGGTCGTGGCGCGCGATCTTCCCATCGGCCACGTCCTGCGGCACGAGGACATCGTGATGAAGTCGCCGGCCGGCGGCATTCCGCCGTACGAGCTCGAGACCGTGATCGGCCGCGTCACGCTGAAGCCGCTCTACGAAGACGATTTCCTCTCCTTCGAGGTGCTGAGCGCTCCGAACCCCGAGCTCGCACGTTCATAAACACGAAGGACACACAAAATAAGAGCAAGGACACAAAGGAAGCGTGCGGTTCACACTCGAAGGCACGACCGCGGTCGTGACCGGCGCCTGCGGCAAGCTGGGCCCGATCTGGGTCGACGCGCTGCTCGAAGCGGGCGCACGCGTGGCCGCCCTCGAACTCCCTGGAGCGCCCGCATCGCCGGCATTTCAGGATCTTCAGCGGCGAGGAGGGGATGCCGTCCGACGGATTGATTGCGATATCACCAACCGCGCCTCGCTCGAAAAGGGCTTAGCTTCTATCGAGAAGGCCTGGGAGACGCCTTTCGGGCTGGTCAACGCCGCGGCCCTCGACTCTCCTCCCGACGCGCCGCCGGAGGAGAATGGCCCCTTCGAGACCTATCCCGAAGCATCGTTCGATCGGATCATGAGCGTCAACGTGAAGGGCACGTTTCTCTGCTGCCAGGTCTTTGGGGGCGCCATGGCGGCACGCGGACGCGGCTCCATCGTCAACATCGCCTCGATCTACGGCATGGTCTCCCCCGACCAGAGCCTCTACCAATATCGCCGCGATCGCGGCGAGATCTTCTACAAGCCGGTGGCCTACGCGACCTCGAAATCGGCGATCTACAACCTCACGCGCTATCTCGCGGCCTATTGGGGCGGCAAGGGCGTACGGGTGAACACGCTTACGCTCGGGGGGGTCTACAACAATCAGGATCCCAAGTTTCTCGAGCGCTACAACGCCAAAGTGCCGCTCGGCCGGATGGCCGACGCCAATGAGTATAATGGCGTGGTGCAATTTCTTCTGTCTGACGCCGCGTCCTACGTGACGGGCTCGAATATCGTTGCTGACGGCGGCTTCACGGCTCTCTAGGAAGTACCGGCCAATAGGGGAGGGCACGGGCATCGCGACGAACGCGACCATAGGAAACTGGATCAACGGCGAGCAAAGGCACGCGATCTCGGGTGCCACCTTCGAGAAGCGCTCGCCGCATGATGGCACGCCGCTGTTCACTGTGGCGCGGTCGGCCGCGGCAGACGTCGACGCCGCGGTTGAGGCCGCTTCTCGCGCCCAAGCCGCCTGGGCGGCGACGCCTGCCGTGCAGAGGGGTTTCATGCTGCACAAGGTCTGCAACGCGCTCGAGGCGCAGCAGAAGGAGCTTGCTGAAGTCGTCGCCAAGGAGACCGGCAAGTCGCCAAAGGAGGCCTTCAGCGAGGCCGGCGGCGCAATCGCGGTCGGCCGCTTCTTTGCCGGGGAAGGCCAGAGGCTCTATGGCCGCACCACCACGAGCGGGACGCCAGACAAATACGCCATGACGGTGCGCCAGCCTTGCGGCGTGGCAGGGCTGATCATCGCCGCCAACACGCCGATCGCCAATGTGGCGTGGAAGGTGTTTCCCGCGCTGATCTGCGGCAATGCCGCTGTGCTCAAGGGAGCCGAAGACACGCCCGCCACCTCCTGGCTGTTTGCCAATATCGCGCACGAGGCTGGACTTCCTCCTGGCGTGCTCAACGTGCTGCAGGGCTACGGCACGGAATGCGGCGCGCCGCTGGTCGAACATCCGAAAGTCGACGTGGTGAGCTTCACCGGCTCGACCAAAGTCGGCAAATGGATCGGCGAGGTGTGCGGCAAGACGCTGAAGAAGGTCTCGCTCGAGCTCGGCGGCAAGAACCCTCTCATCGTCTGCGACGACGCCGATCTCGACGATGCGGTGAAGTGGGTGTGGCTCTCGGCCTTCTCCAATGCTGGGCAGCGCTGCGCAGCGGGCAGCCGCATCATCGTGTTCGCTAAGGTGTATGACACGTTTCGCGACAAGCTCATCGCTGCGGCCAAGGCGCTCAGGGTCGGGCCTAATGACGGCGACGATTTCGGTCCGGTCATCAATGAGCGCCAGCTCACTACGATGCTCGCCGCCATCGGTAAGGCGAAGCAGGAGGGCGCTCGCGTCTTGACCGGCGGAGAGCGGCTGACCGACACCGCGCACGCCAAGGGCTTCTATCTTGCGCCGACCGTGATCGAGAATGCCTCGCCCGACGCCGATATCTCGCGGCATGAGCTGTTCGGTCCGATTGCCTGCCTCTACCGCGTCGGCGGCTATGACGAGGCAATCGTGCTCGCCAACGACTCGCCTTACGGGCTCACCGCCTGCATCCACACGCAAAGCGTAGACCGCGGCATCGACTTCGCGCACAAGATCAGGAGCGGGGTCGCGGTGATCAATGCCGGCACATTCGGCTCGGAGCCGCATATGCCGTTTGGCGGCTTGCGCCAGTCGGGCAACGGCTCGCGCGAGCCAGGCACCGAGGCTCTCGACGTCTATAGCGAGCTCAAGGATATTTATATCCAGGTTCGCCCGAAGCAGCTCTAAAGCGGAACGGAGTGCCGCGTCACATGCCAAGCGTAGTCGCTCTCATCCCGGCGCGCTCAGGCTCAACACGCGTGGCCGACAAGAACGCGAAGCCGCTCGGCGGACATCCCTTGATGGCCTACGCCATCGCGGGGGCGCGAGCGAGCGGCATCTTCGATGCGGTGATCTGCTCGACCGACACGGGGCGGCTGGCCCGCATCGCGCACCACTACGGCGCGGAGATTCCGTTCCTCAGGCCGGCCGAGTTCGCCACCTCGACCTCTCCCGACATCGAGTGGGTGGACGACCTGCTGAAGCGCCTCAAGGCCGAAGGCCGCACCTATGATTGCTTCAGTATTCTCAGGCCAACCAGCCCATTCCGCACCGCCGAGACCACCAAGCGCGCGTGGTCCGAGTTTCTCGCCGAAGAGGGCGTGGACTCGCTGCGCGCCGTGGAGAAGGTGACGCAGCATCCCGGGAAGATGTGGGTGGTGCGCGACAAGCGCATGCTGCCGCTAATGCCGCTTGCTCCTGCGGCGCAGCCTTGGCACTCGACGCAAATGGCGGCGCTGCCAGAGCTTTATGTGCAGAATGCGAGCCTCGAGATCGCCTGGTCGCGCGTCGTGTTCGACGGGCTCAATATCGCGGGCGTCACGGTGATGCCGTTTTTCACCGACGAGGCTGAGGGCTTCGACATCAACAACCAGTACGATTGGGACTACGCGGAGGCGGCGGTGGCGCAAGGCAAGTTCAAGCTGCCAAAGATCTCCGAGATGCCGTTCATCGATCACAAGTAGGCGAGGGATGCGTTGGGAGAGCTGATCGGAAAAGTCGTCGAGTCGACGCTCTATTACGTGCCGAAGAGCGAGTTCGATCGCGTGCGCGCGCTGAACGAGGCGAGCGCGCCGGAGAAGACGCGCATCTTCGCCGATATGTGCCGGCTGAACACGCTCTACATGATCGCTCGCGCCGGGTCAGGCCATATCGGCTCGAGCTTCTCTAGCCTCGACGTGGTGTCGTGGCTCTATCTGAACGAGCTCAAGAACGACGACCTCTATTTCTCCTCCAAGGGCCATGACGCGCCTGGCCTCTATTCGGTGCTGATCGCGCTCGGCCAGCTTCCCTTCGACAAGCTGCACGGCTTGCGCCGGCTAGGCGGCCTGCCGGGGCATCCCGACGTTGGCGTGCCCGGCATGGTCATCAACAGCGGCTCGCTCGGCATGGGTATTTCCAAGGCCAAGGGCATGGTGCGCGCCGACCGCCTCAGAGGTCACGAACGCCGCTATTACGTCCTGACCGGCGACGGCGAGTTGCAAGAGGGCCAGATCTGGGAGTCGCTGATCTCTGCCGCCAATGCTGGTATGGGCGAGATCACGGCGATCGTCGATCACAACAAGCTGCAATCGGACTATCGCGTCAGCCAGACCAGCGATCTCGGCGACCTGCCTGCCAAGTTCAAAAGCTTCGGCTGGCATGTCGAGCGCTGCGACGGTCACGATTTCGATGCCTTCTCGGCAGCGCTGCGCGCCTGCGAAGCGCATCCCGGGAAGCCGCAGGTCATCATCGCCGACACGGTCAAGGGCCGCGGCGTGTCCTTCATGGAGCATACCGCGCTCGACTCGGACACCGACATGTATCGCTTCCACTCGGGCGCCCCTGACGCCGACAGCTATGGCCGCGGCGCGCAGGAGCTACTCGATCACGTCAACCGCGCGCTGTCGCGCATTGGCGTGGCAAGGCTCAGCCTTGAGAGCGTCGAGCCACCGGCCAAAGCCGCGCCGGGCACGACCAAGCGGCTGATCCCCGCTTATACCGAGGCGCTGCTCGCGCGCGCCGCCAAGGACGACCGCATCATCGGTCTGGACGCCGACCTCGTACTCGATACAGGCTTGATTCCATTCAAGGAAAAGTTCCCGGACCGGTTCGTCGAGTGCGGCATCGCCGAGATGGACATGGTCTCGCAGGCCGGCGGCATGGCGCTTGAAGGGCTGATCCCGATCTGCCACTCCTTCGGCTGCTTCCTCTCTACGCGGCCCAACGAGCAGATCTACAACAATGCGACGGAGCGCACGAAGGTGCTCTATGTCGGATCACTCGCAGGACTGATTCCGGCGGCGCCGGGGCACAGCCATCAGAGCTTGCGCGATATCTCGGCGCTCACCTCTGTGCCAGGGCTCGACATTGTCGAGCCGTGCTGCCCCGAGGAGGTGCCGCTTCTTCTCGACTATCTGCTCGGGACGAAGCGGAGTGGTTACCTCAGGCTCATTTCCGTGCCTTGGCCGGTGCTCTTTGCCTATCCGGCCGAGCGCCTCATCGAGGGGCAAGGCGTGGTTTTGTGGCAAAAGGACAAGCCTGCTGTTGCCATCGTCACCTACGGGCTGATCACGACGGCTGAGGCTTACAAGGCGGCCGAGGAGCTTGCCGACGAGGGCATCGACGCGCTGATCATCGAATGCCCGTTCCTGAACCGCATCGACGGCGCCTGGTTCGCCGACAAGCTCGAGGGTGTCAAGCTGCTCGTCACCATCGACAACCACTATGTGAATGGCGGCTTCGGCGATCAGCTTCTATCGGCGCTCGCCCGGGAAGGCGCCTGCCTTTCGCCGCGCGTGGTGCGGCTCGGCATTGACGATGTGCCCTCCTCAGGCCAGCCAGCCGAGGTGCTCGGCCACCACGGGCTCGATTCTGCTAGTCTCAAAGTTCGCATTCGCCAAGAGCTCAAGGGATGAAGGCGCTCCGCCTGAAGCAGAGGCTGCGCGAGCAGCCATGGATGCAGCCGATTCGCCTCGCCAATCTGAAACGGCGCCAGCGCAACGGCCTGTTCCCTGACTGGCGGAAGCTTCTCGGGGAGGACTGGCCGCGTTTCGAGGCGATGCGCGATGCGGCGCGCGGTGATACGAACGCGCCTCGGGTGCTGATCGCAACCAGCGTCGGCGTGCACGCCGGCTCTTCGATCTTCGACAGCTATTTGGGCGTGGCTCTGACCGCGCGCGGCGCGCGATGCGACGTGGCTCTTTGTGACGCGGTGCTCCCTGCGTGCCTCGGTGCCGACTACACGTGGTATCCGAAACCTGAGCATTTCGCGGCCCGCGGCTCACGCGACGATCTCTGCACGGCCTGCCTCGCACCGGCCGAGAAGCTGTTCGGCGCAGAAGGCGTCGGGCTGACCGTTCACCGCTATGGCGCTCTGCTGACTGACGCCGATAGGGCCCATGCGAGATCGCTTGCTCAGAACACTGCGCCCGAGTCGGTTGGCGGCCTCACTCTCGACGGTCTTGCCGTGGGAGAGGCGGCGTTATCAGGCGCGCTCCGGTTTTTCGCTCGCGGCGAGCTCGAAGACGGAAAGGCGCAAGGGGCGATTCTGAAGCGCTATTTTGAGGCCGCGTGTCTTTCGTTGTTCGCCATGCGCAGGCTGCTTGCGCGCGAGCGCTATGACGTGGTCATCGGCCATCATGGCATCTACGTGCCGCAGGCGCTGGTTGCCGACGCGGCGCGAGAGGCAGGGGTCCGCTTCGTCGCCTGGAACCCGGCCTACCGCGAGGGCTGCTTCATTTTCAGCCATGGCGAGACCTACCACCGCGCCATGCTCGCCGAGCCGGCTTCCGTATGGGAGGACATGGATTTCGACGATGACAAACGCAGGAAGCTGATTGGCTATCTCTACGACCGTGAGAAGGGAACACAGGACTGGATTGCATTCCATCCCGCTGACGCCGCCAGATCCGGGAACATCATTGCTTCGATCGGGCTCGATAGGGCAAGGCCCGTCGCCGCGCTTCTCACCTCGGTCGTATGGGACGCCCAGCTCCACTACCGCCAGCGCGCGTTCAAGGACCAGGTCGAATGGGTACTAAAGACCATCGCGCATTTCGCCAAGCGCGACGATGTGCAGCTCGCGATCCGCGTGCACCCCGCGGAGATCACAGGCTCATTGCCGTCGCGCCAGCCGATCGCCGACGCGATCAAGTCTGCCTATCCCAAACTCCCCAAGAACGTCGCGCTGATCAGGCCGGGCGAGAACGTAAGCACTTATCAGCTCGCCAGTGCCTCCGATGCCGCGATCATCTATGCCACCAAGACGGGGATCGAGCTCGCCGCGCGCGGCATTCCGGTGATCGTTGCGGGCGAGGCTTGGCTGAGGGGCAAGGGAATTGGCTTCGATTGCAACGATGCGGATGCCTATGAGCGCATGCTCGCATCGCTCCCCCTCCGAAAGCGGCTCGACGACGAGCGCACAATGCGCGCGCAAAAGTACGCCTATCATTTCTTCTTCCGGCGGATGATCCCGATGCTCGGCTTGAAGCGCAGCACCGTCCAAGGCGCGCCTTACGAGATCGCTCCGATGAAGCTGGAAAGCTTCGCCCCCGGTGCTTGTGTGTCGCTCGATTGCGTGGTGAGCGGAATTCTTGACGGCACATCCTTCGTGCTCGGCGGAACGAATCGCTCGCAGACAACGGCAGCGCGCCTTAGCGTGGCGAGTTAGGCAATTTTGACACACTGTTCGGTGCGCATCTGCCAAATCTGGCAATCGCGCATTTCAGGCAAGCATTAGTGGACAGCCTTGGCCACCCCGGGACATTTCGCGGCCCCAAAGTTATCGACCACGATGATTCCTCCAGGAACCAGCCGGGGACAAAAGCATCGTAGACACTCCGCGATCTATGAATAGATGTCGGTATCGATGTGAACCAGGAAACATCGTCGCTCAGGTAAGATCGGGAGCACCTTCAGTGCAGCTGTCAGGTGAAGCGACGTTCGATTTCAGTGCCGGCAAAAAAGCCGGCTCACAACATGGCCTTTAGGAGATCCCCTTCATCAGGGGTGAGTAGCATGAACGGCACATTGAAGGCGTTAAAAACCGCAAGTGCCGTGCTGACGTGACTATCCATAACGTCTCCCCGCTGTTGGTGAAGCGCAATCGACGGCTTTCCATAGAAGGGGGCGACGTAAGACAGTCCGCCATAAGTTCCAGCGAAGCAACGTGATCGTGCGATGATCCGGCTTTGGACCTCGAGATTGTTGCGTGGGGTCATCCAATCCGCCGCCTTGATCAGCCGATTGTTATAACCGTAACCGTTGGTGGCCGCCTCCATCCAGGCGATTTCGTCGTGGTCGTCAATGCAAAACCCTGTGTCAAGCAGGACAACGTCACTGCGCCCAAGGAGTTTCTCGATCAAATTTCTCACGAACTGGCGATTGCTACTTGAGTCAGTGAATGACTCGCGGGCATAGAAACGGACCGCGTAGTAATCGTCGGGCAAACGCATCTCGATCTCGCCACGCTGCGGCAAGGGAAGAGGCTCATAACGTGTGTGATGGCGGAGATGGTCGAAGGACGTGCGGCCACTCCATTGCAAATGCAGAATTCCACTGAACATAAGCCTGGGGTGCAGCAGGTCGTAGTCACCAAGCTTTAGTTTCTTCTGCACCTCACGCAAAAGGCGATTCTCAGCCTCGGACATTCGCTTTTGCTTCTGCATTCCGGAGGCTTGCTGACGCTCTGCATTGAAGCTCATAAACTCCGCCGGCTCGAAGAAATCGAACAGATCGAGATAGCGCTCGGCAATGTCGTGGTACCAACTCTCAACGCCCCCACGGGAAATCACAACTAAGCGCTTTGGGTCGAGACCATAGGCTTCCTGAGCCCAGCGAAGCATGGGAATCCAATAAAGGATTTCGTAGCCGACTTCGGCAAGCCAAGGCCCAACGATGATTGGCCGATTGCTCCGGGCCATTCTTTCCAGAGACCGGTAGGCTTCGGCGCACAGACCCTGAGCCATCTTGTGGGAATGATGGGGCGATCTGCCTATGGGCTCCAGGAGGCGCGGCATTTTCGTGCGTTCGATGCCGCGGTACATGCCAAAATTGATCGCCTCCAAAACGGCCTTCCGGAGGGGGGCAACTGCCGGCAAGAGAAAGGACCGAAGCAGGAGAGCGTAAAACGGCGCCTGCCAGGGATGTTTTGTAAGCGCTCTTCCCGACTCTACCGCTTCAACGAAAACAGGCGTGGCGGGCTTATCCAGACCACAGGGACGCACGAAGTCAGCGATGAACGCGCGCACCTCGCGCTGCATCTCGCTTGGATTTGCCAGCGCACGCGACAATTGAGCAAGATGCTCACTGAAGGTCGCGGCAGTTTCGAGCAGGCCGCCTTCCGTCAGGTAGTGAAAGTGCAGCGTGCCCTCTTGCGTAGTTCGGAAGTGCGTGGCGACCGTGAGGGTTCTTCGACCGACAATGCCGGCCTCGATGAAACCGCTTGTGTTGATGCCCACGACAACTCCGGCGTGATAGAGGCTATCGAAGTAGTCTCGTTTGCGGCTCTCGTTAATCGGAGCCTCGCCCTCCGGGGGCCAAACGACAACGTGCCCGAGGCTTGAGAGGCTGGCGCCGCGCCACTGCTCGCCATGTGCCGGATGGGGCCTGACAATTACGTTAGCGTCGCGAATCTTGGGATCGGCTGAGGCGCGAAGCTCTGACAGCCATTCCTTCACGAAGGTCACTTCGTCTCGACAGATGAAACTGGAGGAGCAAAGGTAAAGAATGATGGGCTTGCCCGGATCGAGATTACCGACGCGGGAACAGAACGCGGCGCGATCAAGCGACGGCGACATCGTGAACCAGTGATCATAGAGTTGTGCGCCGGTCTTGAGGACACGCTCGCGCGGAACGCCATGCAATTGCACAGCTTCACGTTCTTGGATCGTGTTCCACACAAGAACGCGATCCGGGCAAACGTGGATCAGTCCCTTGTTGGTGAGGTTGTCCCAGCTCGCGACCGCAAGAATGGTAGGGATGCCTAGAGATCTCGCCGCCTTCACATATTCGGTCTGGCCATAAGTGAAATCGATCATCGGAGTCACGAGAAGGAGATTCGGTGCCAGCGTTTTTAGCTCGGCAACGATTCCAGCATCGGGAGGCACGGCACGCTCGATAACGCGCAGCGCACCGTTTAGCACCCGCCGTACTGGAGCACTTTTCATGCCGGGTACATGTTTGAAGATCCAGCGTGCGGGGGCGGGAAGGCGGGCACCACCTCGCTCTACCAACGCAGGAGCCTCGGCAAACTCAGGTTCGAGATAGCGCAAATAGTCGCGCATGACGCGGAGGCCGTCGCTGGCGGGCCACCACCA
>Ga0207675_100007689_pt1 | contig 10170 bp, 6 predicted proteins | sample KBSSwiS42_FD_184305 | JGI IMG/M metagenome (GOLD analysis project Ga0207675, IMG submission 184305) | Switchgrass rhizosphere microbial communities from Kellogg Biological Station, Michigan, USA - KBS Switchgrass S4-2 (SPAdes) (version 2) | ecosystem: Host-associated > Plants > Roots >...
ACCGCTGGCAGCTCACGATTCAACCGTCGGCGAAGAGCTACCAGGCGACGACCCACGAACCGATCGTGTATGCCGGGCGCAATCGACGCGCGCAGCAGGACTGGTTGCGGTTTCCCATCGGCGGCATCTCGCCCGACGATGCGGATCGATACCTGGCCTGGTTGCGCGAGACGCGTCGGGTGCCGGGCGCCCGCTTCTGCTCCGAGTTGGAATGGGAGCGGGCCGCGCGCGGCGGCGACGATCGCCTCTTCCCTCACGGCGACGATCTCGCCGAGGACGACGCCAATTTCGATCAAACGTACGACCGAACCGACGGCGCCTTTGGGCCCGACGAGGTCGGCTCACATCCCAATTCGCGCAGCCCGTTCGACGTCGACGACCTGTCCGGCAACATCATGGAGCTGGTCGCAGCGGACGTCACCCCGGGTGGCCTCGCGATGCGCGGCGGTTCCTACTACATGACGGCCGCGACGGCCCGCCTCACCAACCGCTACGACATCCCCCGATCGTTTCGCGACGTCACCGGCGGCTTGCGCGTCTGTGCCGACGCGCCCGCCGAGCGCTAGCGCCGGTCAGCCCTTCTTCTTGCGGCTGAACAGCCCGCCGAAGCGGCCCGTCGGCGCGTCGTCGGCGGGCCCGATGGGCGCAGCGCCGGTCAGCGCCGCCTCCACCTCCGCCGCGGTCTGGTAGCGCTTGGCGGGCGCGCGTTCGAGCAATTTCATGATCACCGCTTCCCAGCGCGGATCGAGATCGGGGACGGTCTCGCGCGGCGAGACGGGCCGCTCCTTCAGCCGCTTCAGCGCCATCACCGTCGTGGAATTGCCCTTGAACGGCATGTCGTCGGTGACCAGCTCGTACATCACGATGCCCAGCGCGTAGAGATCGGTCGCGGGCGTGATCGGCTCGATCCCCGAGTGCACCTGCTCGGGCGCCATGTAAAGCGGCGTTCCCAGCGATTCGCCGGTGCTGGTGATCGTCTCTTCACCCAGGCCGTGGCGGCGCGCCAGGCCGAAGTCGCTGATGACCAGGCGCTGCGGATCCTCGGGCCCCGCGCCGGCCTCGGGGACCAGGACCAGGTTTCCCGGCTTGAAGTCGCGGTGGATGACGCCGGCGGTGTGGGCGGCCTGCAGCCCCGCCGTCATCTGCAGGACGAACGGCAGCGCGTCGTCGGTCGTCAGCCGCCCGCGCCCGCGCATGTACCGGTCCATGCTGGTGCCGCGCAGCAACTCCATCGTCAGGAACATGACGACGTTGCCGTCGGGCATCTCGTGGCGTCCGAGGTCGTACGTGCGGCAGACGTTGCGGTGGGTCACCTTGCGCGCCAGCTGGATCTCGCGCCGGAAGCGCTCCACCGTCACCGCCTGGGATGCCACCTGCGCGCGCAACGTCTTCAGGGCCAGGGGCTCGGCCAGGGCTTCATCGAAGGCCTCGTAAACCTCGCCGATCGCTCCCTCGCCGATCAGGGTGACGATGCGGTACCGGCCCGCGAGCTTGTCCCCCGGGTTGAATCGGTGATCCAGGCTCGCGGTCGGGGGCACGTCGTCTGCTCTCGTCATTGCCAGGATACGCCCATTGGAACGATGCGCTCGAAGGGCCGGTGCTGTCAACGACGCAGCAGAGATTCAGCGACGCGCGCGCAGCGTGATCTCGACGGTGGCGGCGGCAGGCGTCGTCCCGTTGGCGACGGTCGCGGACGACAGCCCGGCGAGCGCCGCCCGCAGGCAGTGGGCGGCGTTGCGATCGCCGGTGATCAGCTCGACGCGCACGATGCGCCCCTGCGCATCGACGGTCAGGCGCACCCGGATCGGCTTGCCGACATCCGTTTGCGACGCCGCCAGGCAAGACGCCCGGCCCGAAGCCAGCGCCGCCCGGATCGCCTCGACCAGCGGCGCGGTACCGCCGACGCCGCTCGCGTTGCTCGCCGTCACCGTCCAGGTGACCGCCGCCGGTCCCTTGGACTTGGTCTTCGCGTCCTCGTCCTTGCCGCCCTTCTTGTCGTCGCCCTTCGCGAATGACCGGCCCCGGTCGTCGCGGGATTCTTCGCGCGACACGCTGGGGGCTTCCTTCTCGGCCGCGCGACGGCTGTACACCGGGGGCGGCGGCGCCGGAGCGACGGGAACCGCCATGCCCATCTTTCCGTGCCCCACCGAGCCGTATCCGCTGCCAAATCCATTCATCGCCTTCATCGGCGCAGACTGCTCGGCGACGGCGAGGTTCGACACGCCCTCCGGCATGGGCAGCGGCTGCCGCACGTTCATGCCCTGCCCGCCGGCGTTGACCACCTGCGAATCGATCGCGACGAACGACGTGAACGCGGTGAGCAGCCGGTAGTCGAGGCCCAGCGCCGTGATGCCGTCCTCGGCCGCCTGGCCCGCGCCCATCGCGCGCTCGTCGTCCAGCAGTTCGACCCAGCGGCGCGCCCACAGCCAGCGCAGCGCCGCGTTCTCGCCGCGCACGTCGGCGGGGCGCACCTCGACGACCTGGCGCAGCGGCCCGCCCCCGCTGGTGCCGCGCACCTCGATGCGGCCGCCCGCGTTGCCGTGGTACTTGCCGAACAGCACCAGCGGCCGGCGCGCCATCAGGTCGGGCAGCTTCTGCGGCGCGACCTCGTAGGCGTCGAAGCCCGAGAACGCGACGTGGACGCCGGACAGCACGGGCTGCTCGATGTACGCGCGCAACTTCTCCGCCTCCGCGGCGGCCTTCTCGGGCTTCAGCACGACGAACGGCTCGCCCTGCCCCGCGCGCGCCATCCCCTCGATGAGGCCGCGGTTCACGCTGCTGCCGATGCCGAACGCCCACAGGTTCGCCTCAGACAGCCGCTCACGTATGAAACGGAATGCCTGTGCCTCGACACCAACGTATCCATCAGTGACGACGACGACCGAGCGCGAGAGCTGGTTGTTCGCCCTGGGAATCTTGTACGCCAGCTCCAGTCCACCCATCAGCTCGGTACCGCCGCCCGCGTGAACTTGCTCGATATCGGCGATGGCCGCGGCGATCGCGTCCTTGCGCGCAGGAATCGATCCCTGCGGGCTACGCACGTGCGCAGCTCCTGAAAAAAGTACGATGTTGAATGTGTCGGTCGGACGGAGCTTGCCCAGCAGGTTCCGCATCAGCGTCTTCGCGGTGTCCAGCGGGAACCCGTGCATCGATCCCGACACGTCGAGCAGGAAGATGTACTCGCGGCCCGGGATCTGCGCGGCGGTCGGCCGGCGCGGCGGCTCCATCATGAGCGCGAAGAAGTTTTCCTTCCGGCCGCCGCCACCCTCGCCCTCCCACAGCAGGAGCCCGCTCTCGATCTTGTCGCCGGACAATCGGTAGCGCAGCACGAAGTCGCGGTTTCCGCCGCCCGGCACGCCCAGGCGCACGTCCGCGCGCGCCGGACCGGCGTAGGTCGCCGCGATCTGATGCGACGGCGACGACAGCTCCTTGATGGCGATGCCGGTCTCGAGGTGGACCTTGATGTCGAACTTGTACGGCTCGGCCGTCCCGGCCGGCAGGTGGGGATTGGCCATCCACTGATCCTTCTTGGGATCCGCGCCGCCCGTGTAGCGCGGGCCGACCACCGTCGGATAGACGAACTCGTAGATCGCCTCGTCGGGAATCAGCATCTCCGAGTAGTCCATCTCCACGGCGATGCGATCGCCCGGCATGATGTTGGCGACGCTCATCGTGAACACGTTGGGGCGCTCCTGCTCCAGCAGCGACGCGCGCTTGCCCTCGCGGCGCGCGGTCTCGTAGCTCTCGCGCGCCGCCTGCTTGCGATCGATCTTCGCCTCGATCACGCGCTGGCCGATCTTCATGCGCACGCCGTGCACCGCCGCGCGGGTCGACGCGGGGAACACGTAGACCGCCTCGATGGGCACGCGCCCGGTGTTCTCGAACACCTGGTGCACCTGCACGCGCGCGATCACGCCGGCGATCGACACGTCGGCCGACGTCTCCTTCAGCGGCACGCGCTCGGTTCCTTGCGGACCGCCCTCGCCCACGACGGTCAGGTACGGCGCCAGGCTGCGATCGTTGTCGGGACGCTCGCCCTGCTGCCCGAACGACGCGTACGAGACGTTGCCCTTCCGTTCGCCGAGCTGCGCCAGCACCTTGCTGGGACTGAAGGGCGTCGCCACGGCCGCGGCCGGCGGCGCGGCCGCGGGCGCGCGGCCAGACCACCCCGACACCGACGCTGTAACCAGAGCAACCAGGAACATCTTCTGCCGAGCGCGCGCCATGATCGTGACCCTCCTCGGCCTGTGCGGCCGTGGGGTCTCTCGACGTGCCTCGTGCGCGAAAGATCTCGTTTCTGTGCCGGCCGCCGACCGGTCTGTGCACCGGGGTGCACAGCGTCCGACAGCCTCAGCCGCGTTGTGGCGTCGGCACGGTGTTTGCCGCCGAGCGCCCGCGTGGACGTGTATTCTCGGTGGGCGATGAGCACCCAGAGCTGGGTCACCCTGATCGCCTGTGTCGGTGAGCTGGCGGTCGTTCTGCTGGTCGCGCTGCGCGCGATGGGCAGCCCCCTGGCCACGCCGCTGCTGGCGCTCAGCATCGACCTGGCCGGCTGGAACTTCGCGCAGCTCGCCTATCACCGGTCGGGAACGATCGGCTGGCACCTCGTCGACATGGTCGCGTCGCCGCTGGCCACCGCGATCGCGTTCCACTTCATGCTCCGGTTCCTGGGGCGCGCGCGCCAGCTGCGCTGGGCGCTGGCCGCCGTCTACTTCTACTTCGGGACGGTCGCGGCGACGGCGGCCGCCGGCCTGATGTCGGACGCGGCCCGGCAGCTCGCGCTGTCGCCCATCTGGAGCTGGTGCTGGCTGGCCGGCTTGCTGCCGCTCTCCGCCATCGTGGTCGCGGCGCTCACCATCCACATTCGTCGCGCCGCCACCGTGGAGGAACGCAGCCGGACCTGGCTGCTGCTGGCGGCGGTGGTGGTCATCTCGCCGCTCGCCTCCAGCGAAGTGTGGGCCGACCTCGGCTTCGCGGTGCCCCGCCTGGGCAGCGTCGGGATCCTGTCATTCAACGCGATCCTGATGCTGGCGGCCCTGCGCTTTCGGTTATTCGACAAGGCGCTCTCGCCCGCCGCGGCGCTCTCGGCGACGGTGCTCGCCTCGGTGGGCGGCCTGGCCTATCTGTCCATCGTCCGCCTCACGGGCACGAACACCGCGCTGCTGGTGTTCGGAACCATGACGGTGACGGTGTTCCTGGCCGCGCTGGCGCGGCTGATGGTGGTGTCGCTGATGTTCCGGCGCGATCAGGTGGTGCGGCTGGCGACGATGGGGCGGCTGTCCGCGCAGATGGCGCACGATCTGAAGAACCCGTTCGCGGCGCTGAAGGGGGCCGCCCAGTACCTGCGCGAGGAGCGCGCCCAGGGCCGTTCCATCGACGACAAGAACGAGTTCCTCGACCTGATCGTCCAGCAGATCGATCGGCTGAAGGGCGTGGTCGACAAGTATCAGCGCATCGGGCGGGTCGAGCCGGTGCGCACGCCGGTGCAGGTCAACGAGCTGGTGCAAACGCTGGTCGCGCTGCAGAAGTTCGCCAGCCCCGAGGAGATCGCTGTGAAGGCCGACCTGGCCGACGATCTCCCCACCTGTTCGATGGATCGCGATCTGGTGACGGGCGCGCTCGAGAACCTGCTGCAGAACGCCCTGGAGGCGACGACGACGAAGGCGACGACGACGGCGCCCGCGACGGTGACGGTGCGGACCGCGCTGGTGAACGCGGGACAGACCCGAGGCGTCCTGCTGTCCGTCGAGGACGTCGGTATGGGAATGAGCGCGCGGACGCGGGAGCGCGCGCTCGACGATTTCTTCACTACCAAGGCGACGGGGAGCGGGCTTGGTCTCGCGTTCGTCCGCCGGGTGGCGGAGGCGCACGGTGGTGATGTGTCGTTGATCAGCAAAGAGGGCGCGGGCACGACCGTGCGAATGTTTCTTCCTTTGGGGTAGCCATGGAGGCAGACGTGGAGGACAGCAATCAGGGCGACGTTCTGGTCGTCGACGACGATCCGGCTGTGGGCAAGGTGCTGAGCGCGCAGCTCGCCCAGGCGGGCATCGCGTGCCGCCACGCGTCCGACGCCGCCGCGGCGCTGGCCCTGCTGCGCGAGCAGCCAGTCGACGTGGTGATCACCGATCTGAGGATGCCGGGCGCGAGTGGCATGGAGCTGCTGACCGAGATCGGCGCGCGCTGGCCGGGGATCCCCGTGATCCTGTTGACCGCGCACGGCACTGTCGGCGTCGCCGTCGAGGCGATGAAGAAGGGCGCGGCCGATTTCCTGCTGAAGCCGTTCGACCGCGAGGAGATCCTGTTCACGGTGCGCAAGCACATCGCGGCGGCGCGCCACGGCGACCAGCCGGCGGCGGCCGAGGTGAAGGCCGACACCGTCCTCACCAGCTCGGAAGAGATGCGCGAGGTCAACGAGCTGATCCGGCGGGCCGCGGGCAGCACCGCGACGGTCCTGATCCGCGGCGAGAGCGGAACCGGCAAGGAGGTGACGGCGCGGGCCATTCACGAGAGCGGCCCGCGGCGGAGCGCGCCGTTCGTGAAGATCCAGTGCGCCGCGCTGCCCGACACGTTGATCGAGAGCGAGCTGTTCGGGTACGAGAAAGGCGCGTTCACGGGGGCGGCGTCGCGAAAGCCGGGGCGGGTCGAGCTGGCCGAGGGCGGCACGCTGTTTCTCGACGAGATCGGCGACGTCACCCCGGTGATCCAGGTGAAGCTGCTCCGCCTGCTGCAAGACCGGGAGTTCGAGCGGCTGGGCGGCAACCAGACGCTCAAGTCGAGCGCGCGCATCCTCGCGGCGACCCACCAGCCGCTGGAGGAGCTGATCAAGCAGCGCCGCTTCCGCGAGGATCTCTTCTACCGGCTGAACGTGCTGCCCATCTGGATTCCGGCGCTGCGCACCCGGCCGGGCGACATCGAACCGCTCGCCCGCGACTTCTGCCGGCAGTTCGGCGCCGCCAACGCCCGCGGTTCGATCGAGCTGGCGCCCGACGCCGTCGCGCTGCTGCAGAAGCAGCCGTGGCCGGGCAACGTGCGCGAGCTGCAGAATTTCATCGAGCGCCTGGTGGTGCTGTCCGATGGACAGGTGCTGACCGCGGCGGACGTCATCCGCGAGCTGGCGCGCCGGCCCCCGGTCGTCGCCAGCGCCGAGTCGTCCATCAGCGGGGACCGGCCGACCCTCGCCGACGCCCCGGCGACCGGAACGGGAACGCTGGAGGCCACCCGGCGCGACGCCGAGCGCGAGGCGATCATCACCGCCCTGGCGAAGTCGGGGAACAACCGCGTGATGGCCGCGCGCCTCCTGGGCATCAGCCGCCGCGGCCTGTACCACAAGCTGGGCGAATACGGACTTCTTTAGCCACTCCCGCGCGAAGCGCGGGTGTGTGGCTACTTTTTCAGATGTTCCACGAAGCTGTCAGTCGTCTGTACCCCGCCGTCGTGATAAGACGGGGCCGCCAAACATGTCGCTGAAGATTGCGGTCGTGGGCTGCGGAAAGATCGCGGACGGCCACGTCGAGGAGATCAAGAAGCTGCCGACGGGCATGGCGGAGGTCGTCGCGGTCTGCGATCGCGAGATCTTGATGGCCGAACAGATGGCGACCCGCTACGGGTTGCCCGCCTACTACGACTCGTTCGAGCAGATGCTCGACAAGGCGCGCCCGGACGTCGTCCACATCACCACGCCGCCTGAATCGCACCTGGCGCTCACGCGCGCCTCGGTCGCCGCGGGCTGCCACGTCTACGTCGAGAAGCCGCTGGCGTTGAACCACACCGACGCCCAGGCGCTGGTCGACGCCGTGACGAAGTCCGGCAAGAAGATGACCATCGGCTACACCTTCCTGTTCGATCCGCCCGCGCTGGAGATGCGCCGGTTGATCGACGAGGGCGCGCTGGGCGACATCGTCCACGTCGAGAGCTACTTCGGTTACGCCCTGCGCGGCCAGTTCGGTTCAGCGGTGCTCGCGGACCCGGCGCACTGGGTGCACAAGCTGCCCGGCAAGCTGTTCCACAACAGCATCGATCACATGCTGAACAAGCTGACCGAGTTCATGGACGACGAGGAGCCGCGCCTGCAGGCGACCGCCTGGCGACGGCGCGCCAACACCTTCGGCGACGTGCGCGACGACCTGCAGGACGAGCTGCGCGTGATCATGTTCGGCAAGCAGGTCACGGCCTACAACACCTTCAGCGCGCACGTCAGCCCGGCCGCTCACTTCGTTCGCGTCTACGGCACCAAGAACATCGCGCACGTCGACTACGTCAGCCGCACCGTCACGCTGGAGCCGGGCGCCACGCAGCCGTCGGCGATCGGACGGTTGCTGCCCGCCTTCGGGCAGGCCTGGCAATTCGCGCGGGAGGGCCTGCGCAACACGCGCGCGCTGGCCGGCGGCGACTTCCAGTTCTTCTCCGGCCTGAAGCGCCTGTTTCACATGTTCTATCAATCGATCACCGACGGGGCGCCGCTGCCGATCTCGACGCGCGACATGCTGCGGATCTCGCGCTGGATGGACGAGATCTTCGCGCAGATCAAGGCGGGAGGACGCTCGTGAACATCGTGGTCACGGGGGCCGGCGGCTTCCTGGGCGGCGCGCTGGTCGAGCGCCTGCTGGCGCACGGCGTACGCGAGGTCGGCGTGGTCACGCGTCCCGGCGGCAAGCGCACGCGCCTCGACGAGGCCGCCTCGCGCTATCCCAACTCGCGCCTGCGTTTCATCGAAGCCAACGTCATCGCGCCGGCGGACGCCCGCAAGGCGGTCGAGGGCGCGGACGTCGTCTACCACCTGGCCGCGGCGATGAAGGGCGCGCCCGCCGACATGTACCTGAACGGCGTCGTCGGGACCAAGACGCTGCTGGAGGCGATTGCCGCCGGCAAGCGGAAGACCCGCGTCGTCCTGGTCAGCTCGTTCGGCGTCTACGGGGTCGCGGACCAGGGACGCGGCGCGCTGGTGAACGAGGACACGCCGCTGGAATCCCACCCGGAGCGGCGCGACGTCTACTCGCAGGTGAAGCTGCGGCAAGAGCAGCTCGCGCGCGAGCTGGCGCCGAAGCTGGGCCTCGACCTCGTCGTCTTGCGTCCCGGCGTCATCTACGGACCGGGCGGCAGCGCGTTCTCTTCGCGCGTCGGATTGAACTTGTTCGGTGTCTTCCTGTCGCTGGGCGGCAGCAACCTGCTGCCGCTGTCGTACGTGGACAACTGCGCGGAGGCGATCGTGGTGGCCGGCCAGGCGCCCGGCGCGGCCGGCCAGGCGTACAACGTCAACGACGACGACCTGCCCACGTGCCGCGACTACCTGCGTGAGTACAAGAAGCAGGTCACGCCGGTGCGCAGCGTGCCGGTCCCTTACCCCGTCCTCAAGATGTTGTCGGTCGGCGTCGAACGCTACCACCGCTGGTCGAAGGGGCAGCTGCCCGCCATCTTCACGCCCTACAAGAGCGCCACCATGTGGGGCGGCAACCAGTTCGACAACAGCAAGATCAAGACGGTCGGCTGGAAACAGCTGGTTCCGACGGAAGAAGGCATGCGCCGTACGTTTGAATGGCTGCGAAGCCAGCTGGGCGCTTCGCACTGACCTCGTCCTGGGAACTCAGTTGCACCGCTGGGGAAGAGCACGCTACGGTAACCCGCGATGATCGCCGCCGCGCCAACGCGCGTCTACCTCACGGTGGACGTCGAATGTGCGGAGGAGCGGGTCCGCAACGGGCGCGTGTCGCCGACGCTGGGCTACGACCTGCGCGTGTGGGGTCGCTTCAGCAACCAGTCGGAGGACCTGGGCATCCCGCTGATCCTTCGCGAGCTCGGCCGGTACGGACACAAGGCGACGTTCTTCGTCGAGGCGCTGGGCGCGCGTCACTTCGGCGAGGACGGCCTCCAGCAACTGGTGAAACGGCTGCTCGACGACAAGCAGGACGTGCAGCTGCACACGCACCCGATCCAGCAGCGCGCGGACTGGCATACGCGCGGCGAGCCCGCCGCCAGCGACGACATCGCGTCGTACGACCCGACCCAGCAAGAGAAGCTGCTGCGCGACGGGATCGACACGCTGGTCCGCTGCGGCGTCGACCGATCGACGCTGCGGGCCTTCCGCGCCGGCAACTACGCGGCTAGCAACGCGACCTGGCAGGCGATGCGCGCGGTGGGCCTGCGCGTGTCGTCGAACCTGAACATGTCGTACAA
>Ga0207675_100007691_pt1 | contig 10168 bp, 9 predicted proteins | sample KBSSwiS42_FD_184305 | JGI IMG/M metagenome (GOLD analysis project Ga0207675, IMG submission 184305) | Switchgrass rhizosphere microbial communities from Kellogg Biological Station, Michigan, USA - KBS Switchgrass S4-2 (SPAdes) (version 2) | ecosystem: Host-associated > Plants > Roots >...
GATGAAGATCGCGGAGCTGTCCCAGTCCGGCCCGCGCATCACCGAGTTCACGATCCGGGTGACGTGGGCCATGCCGGCGGCGACGCCGCGGCTCGACTGGGGGTGCTCGCTCACGCCGTCGCCCGGGACGACCCACGACACCGACGGGAGGGTTCCGTCCCGTGCGCTCCGCTCGAAGCTCCGGTAGTCGAGGATGTGATCCTGCTGCTCCGTCTCGTACAGGGTCGCGAACCCCGGGAGCGGGTTCTTCGGCGCCGAGGTCGTTCCCGCGGGGCCGTCGGGCGCCTTCCCGGGGCACGGCGGGAACGAGCAGGTACCGGGGGCGACGTAGTAGCCCCAGGACACGCCATCGCGGTCGAGCAGCCACGTGATGTCGGTCCACGCGTAGATCGGGGCCTCGCCGTAGTCGAAGCGTTGGTGCTCCTCCCCCAGGCCGACGTCGGAGATGCACGACATCGGGTCGCCCGGGTCGGAGCAGTACGCGGACCAGCCCGAGATGAGGAACAGGTGCGCGGGCAGGGTCCAGCCGTCGGTGGGGGCGAACATGCGGTCCTGCAGCACGAACGCGTCCGCGTAGGCCCAGTAGTTCGGGATGTTCCGCCGGGTCAGGTAGCTCATCACATCGGGCTGCGCCTGCGGACCCAGGTAGCGGGCGCACTCGCGCGCCGCACGGTCCACGCACCACCTGGGGGTCCGGGGGAGCGCGTCGATGAACCCGTTCATGGCGCCGCCGTTGATCGCGGTGAGCGCCGACGGCCGGCCGTGCGGGCCGCCGTTGAAGTCGTCCATCGACGTGTGGTACACGCACGAGTCCCGACCCAGGACCGGGTCGGGCACGCAGTTCATCGGCACGCCACCCACCATCTCGAGACCGTCGGCGCCCGGGTAGGTCCCGAAGTAGTGATCGAACGAGCGGTTCTCCTGAACGATGAAGATCAGATGGTCGAGCTTGAAGATCCCTTCCGGCCCCGCGCGCCCGTTCGGTGAGGCAGGCGCCGGCGACCGGGCGACGGCCCGGGAACCTGTTTCCTGACCGTCCCCGCCGAGGCCCGCCATCGCCAAGGTGGCCGCGGGAAACAGCACCACGACCAGTGCGACGAGCCAGCCCGTGCGCACAGGGCCACCCGTGAAGAGGCGAAGGCGGGGAAGACGCCCCATGGGGAGGTGGAGTCTAGCCCGCGCCCCGCCCGAGACAAGCATGTCGGACGAGGAGTCCCGAGCCGCCCCCGGATGGAGCTCGTGTGGTCGGGGCGGCCTACAACCAAGCGCGGTTGTGGTGTGCGTATGCGCGGCTACGTTCGAGCGATCGAGATGGCCGGCCCGCGCACCACTCGAGGCGCCGTTCCGCGCGCCCATCGCATCGTGGCAGGATCCGTCGCCGCGCTCGTTCTCGCCTGCCTTCCTGGGGTCGCCCTGTCGAGCTCCTCTCCGATCGACGACCAGCTCAAGGAGTCCAAGCAGGAGCTGCACCACACCAAGGACAAGGTGCGGACCCAGCAAAGCAGGATCCGGAAGCTGCAACGGCGCATGAACGCCCTCGCGACCAGGATCTCCAAGACCGAGTCGGACATCGTGGCGGCGGAGCAACGCGTCGACAAGCTCGAGCGGCGGATGGTGATCATGCAGGTGCGCGCCTCCCTCTTGCAGGCCCAGCTCGACGAGCGCAGCCGCGAGGCGTACATGTTCGGCGGCGCGCCGGTCCTGTACCTGCTGACGGCCACGTCGGCGGCCGAGGCGGCGTCCCGGATGTCCTTCCTCACCGAGATGAACCGCCGGGACGCGGTGCTGGCCGCCAAGGTGCGCCAGACCACGGACCGGCTGTCGCGCACCGAGGGCGAGGTCGTCCGCGCCCGTCAGGTGATCGAGCTCACGAAGCGGCGCCTCGAGCTCGACCAGCGGGAGCTCCGCAAGACCATGGCGCAGTCCAAGCGGCTCGTCGCCGGGCTGCGCGATCGCGTCGAGCAGATCCAGTACGAGATCTCGACGATCCGCCCCTTCTCGGTGTGCCCGGTGGTCGGTCCGGTCGCGATCGCCGACGACTTCGGCATCATGGTCCACCATCCACCGAAGCAGGGCGGCGATCACATCCACCAGGGCAACGACATGCTCGCGCCCATGGGTGCGCCGATCGTCGCGCCGTTCGACGGCGAGGCCGTCGAGGCGTCGAACCACATCGGGGGAATGGCGGTCGAGGTGTTCGGCGAGTTCGGCTACGTGTACAACGCACACCTGTCGGCGTTCGGGCAGCTCGGAACGGTGGAGGCGGGCGACGTGATCGGCTACGTGGGCGCGACGGGCAACGCGGGCGGCCCGCATGACCATTTCGAGTGGCATCCGGACAACGGCAAAGCGGTCGACCCGCACGAGTTCCTGCTCATGGTCTGCGACTCCGGCGCCCTTCCCTACTAGCTCGGTCAGCCGGAGGGAGCGCTCCGGGCTCGGCGCCACCGACGAGGTCTGGTTTCCGGCTCCGGCGGCGGCTCCGAAGGTCGCTCCATCCGCAGTCGCTCGAGCTGGTCGGTGAGGAGGTCGTGCACCTCCGCGAGCCGGTCGGCGCCGGCCGAACGGATATGTTCGAGCTCGATGTCGTTCGCCGCCCAGACGCGGTCGAGCTGACCCTCAAGGACGCTGCACAGACGTTCGATGCCCTCGTCGATCGCGCCCCGGATGCGCTCGAGCTCCTGGGTATCGGCGGCGCGGATCCGGACGAATGCCTCGCCGTTCGCGCTGCGGATGCGCTTGGCCTCCTCGCGGTTCGCGGTCCGGAGCGCCTCGATCTCGCGTTCGAACGTCCCCTCCATCCGCGCGAGGGCCGCGTCGATCCGCCGCCCCAGCTCGAGGGTCAGCGCGACGCGCACCAGCTCGAACCGTTCCTCGAGGTCGTGGATGTCCCGCGGCGCCGTGTCGGCGTCGTGGGGCACCCGCGCGATCGCCCGTTCGGGCGCGTGCTCGCGGGCACGCTCCTCCGACTCCTCGCGCCAGCGGTCCCGAACGCTCGGGTGTCCGGCATCGGGACTCCCCGGTGACGCGGCATCCGCCCGGACGACGTCGGCATCCCCGGAGGGTGAGGGGGTGACGACGGAGGGCGGTGGGGCCGAGACCTCGGTTCGTGGCCGGCGACGCGGGCCGTCGATGCCGTACCACGTGCGCTCGGCCTCGTCCTCGATGGGCTCCACGACCTTGGGACGGTCCACCTGGATCTCGTTCGCCTCCCCGCACTGCACGCTCGGACGTTCGATCGATTCCGACCGTAGGACAGCCGGTCGCCCGATTCAACGACCTGCACTACGATGGCGATGCGGAGACCCCCGCACCCTCCGACCGAAAGGAGCCCCGATGCGAGCCGCGATCCGATGCCTCGTCGTCGCGCTCGCCCTCGTCGTGCTCGCACCGGCGGTCGGCGCGCACGAACGGGGAGGCGGCCCACGCGTTGCGACGCAGGTCGTCCGCGTGCGGGTCGTCGACTTCGCGTTCCGTCCGCGGAACCTCTCGATCGCTCGGGGGACCGTCGTCTCGTGGGTGAACCGCGGCGACCGACCCCACACGACGACGTCGAACACGAGCCTGTGGAACCACACCCTGGCGCCCGGCGAGACCTTCCGCCGTCGCTTCCGCCGGACGGGGACGTTCGCCTACCACTGCTCGATCCACCCCCAGATGACGGCGAGGGTCATCGTCACGTAGCGCTCGATCACGAGGCTCCGGCTCGGCGCGTTCGGACGGAACGCGCGTCCGGGCCGCTGGGGTAAGGTGCGGCGCATCATGGCGGGCGAACGGCGCACGATCGTGTTCATGCCCGAGAGCGCCTACGGGCCGACGAACAACTGCATCGGCATCGGCAAGGTGCTCGAACGGCGGGGACACCGCGTCGTGTTCGCGGCCGAGGCGTCGTGGAGGGGCAAGCTCGAGCCCCTGGGTTTCGAGGAGGATCTCGTCGATCTCTCGCCGCCGGCCGAGGGCGACCAGGACGCGGGCCAGTTCTGGATCGACTTCGTCGCCGAGACCGCGCCGGAGTTCCGCAAGCCGACCATCGAACAGCTCGGGACGTTCATCGAACCCGTCTGGTCCTCGCTGATCGACGGGGCGGTGTACTGCCACGAACAGCTCCAGGCGATCTTGGATCGGGCCGAGCCCGACGTCATCGTCGAGGACAACGTCAACAGCTTCCCGGCACTGCTCACCCACGGCGCGCCCTGGGTGAGGATCATGTCGTGCAACCCGCTCGAGCTGAAGGACCCCGCTCTCCCACCGACGTTCAGCGGTTACCCCACGGACGACCGGACGGGATGGCACGAGTTCCGCGCCGAGGTCGAACGCACCCACCGCGACACCTGGGAGCGGTTCAACGCGTTCGTGGTGGACAGCGGAGCGCCGCCCCTGCCCGACCTCGAGTTCATCCACGAGTCGGAGCGCCTCAACCTCTACGTCTTCCCCGAGGCGGCCGACTACCGTCGGTCACATCCCCCCGAACCCACCTGGCATCGGTTGGAGTCGTCCGTTCGGCAGACCGAGGAGGCGTGGGACGTCCCCGAGGAGCTCGCGGGTGACGGCGCGCTCGTGTACCTGTCGCTCGGGTCGCTCGGCTCCGCGGACATCGAGCTGATGCGCCGGCTCGTCGCGGTGCTCGCGGACACCCCGCACCGGTACGTCGTGTCGAAGGGTCCGAGAGCCGACGAGTTCGAGCTGCCGGACAACATGTGGGGAGAGGCCCGCGTGCCCCAAACGAACGTGATCCCGCACTGCGATCTCGTGATCACCCATGGCGGCAACAACACGACGACCGAGGCGCTGCACTTCGGCAAGCCGATGATCGTCCTGCCGCTGTTCTGGGACCAGTACGACAACGCCCAGCGCGTTCACGAGCTCGGGTTCGGCGAGCGGCTTCCGACCTACGCGTTCGAGGACGACCAGCTCCGATCGGCGGTCGACCGCCTGGTGGCCGATGCCGACCTGCGAACCCGGATGGACTCGGTCGGACGTTCGATCCGGGCCGAGGACGGCCTGGTTCACGCGGCCGACCTCATCGAGTCCCTCGGCCGAGTTGCCACGAGCTGACGGTCAGATGGCCTGTCGGAACCGTCGAACGGCCAGCGGCGCGGCCACGGCGATGATCCCGACGATCCACAGCAATGCCTGGAGGACGTAGCCGTTGTTCGGCGTGCCGAGCATGAGCGCTCGAGCGGCCGAGGCGACCACGGACACGGGCTGGTGCTCGGCGAACGGCTGGAGCCACGGCGCCATCAGGTTCGCGGGCACGAACACCGTCGAGGCGAACACGAGCGGCGCCATGATCGGGAACGCGGCCGCCTGTGCCGTCTCGGGATCCTTGACGGCGAGCCCCACGCCGGCGAACACCCACGAGAGCGCGTATCCGAACAGGAGCACCAGCGCGATGCCCCCCACGTACCCGAAGACGTTCGTCTGTACTCGGAACCCGATCAGCATGGCGACACCGCTCACCAGCAGGATCACGAAGACGTTGCGAACGACGTCGGCCGAGGTCCGTCCCGCCAGGACGGCCGAGCGCGCCATCGGGAGCGCGTGGAACCGCTCCAGCAGGCCGCTCTTCACGTCCGAGGCGAGGCCGATCGCCGTGCCCATCGCGCCGAACACGGACATCTGGACGAAGATCCCGGGGACCAGGAAGTCGATGTAGGGCAGCCCGGTCGCGTTGCCGACCGCCCCACCGAACACGTAGACGAACAACAGGACGAAGATCACAGGCTGGATCGTCGAGAACACCAGCAGCTGCGGCACGCGCCGCAGCGTGATGATGTTGCGCGTCAGCATCGCCACCGAGTCGGCGACGAAGCCTGTGAACCGGCTCCACCCCTGCCGCTCGGCCGGGATCGGGATCGCGACGGCTGCCTGGCTCATGCCGCACCTCCTACGGGGACGGGTTGCTCGGATCCCGCCTCGACCGCGGGCTCCGCGTGGTGGCCTGTCAGGCGAAGGAACACGTCGTCGAGACTGGGTTCGCGAACGGTCAGCGACGACGGGTACAGCCCCTCGGCGTCCAGCGTCCGCAGCATCTCCATGAGGGACCTCGGCCCCTCCGTGGTCGGCACGCGGATCGTGCTCCCCTCCCGCTCGGCCTCGGCGCGCTGCCGCGACAGAGCCCCCACCGCGCGCTCGGCGTCCATCTCGTCCGACATCGCGAACTCGATCACGGTGCTCCCCAACTGCGCCTTGAGCCGGGCTGGGGTTCCCTCCGCGATGACCCGCCCCAGGTCCACCACCGCGATCTGCTCGGCGAGCCGGTCGGCCTCCTCCAGGTACTGCGTGGTGAGCAGGACCGTGGTGCCCTCGGCGACGAGGTCTCGGATCGTGTCCCACAGCGTGTTGCGGCTGGGGAGGTCAAGGCCGGTGGTCGGCTCGTCCAAGAACAGGACCGGCGGGCGACCGACCAGCGCGGCCGCGACGTCGAGCCGTCGGCGCATGCCGCCCGAATACGTCCTGATCGGGCGGTCCGCCGCCTGCGTGAGGTCGAAGTTCTCCAGGAGCTCGGCCGCCCGCTGCTCGATCCACGGTCGGGGGCGCTGCGAGAGCCGCCCGACGAGCCGCAGGTTCTCGCGCCCCGTCAGGTTCGGGTCCACCGTGGCGGCCTGGCCTGCCAGGCCGATGCGCAGCCGGACGCGTTCGGGGTCCCGAACGACGTCGAACCCGAGCACCTCCGCGGTGCCCCCGTCCGGCTCAAGGATCGTCGTGAGGATGCGGACGGCCGTCGTCTTGCCGGCGCCGTTGGGGCCGAGGAGCCCGAACACGGTCGCGGGGGCCACCTCGAAGTCGATCCCGGCGAGGGCCTCGAGGTCGCCGAACCGTTTCTGCAGCCCACGCACCGCGATCGCGGGGTCGTTCGCGTTCGACATCGGCACCTCCATGCTCGCGCACCGTTCGCGGACCGGACCAGGATGCCACAGATAGTTGAGAGATGACAAGTATCCAGGATCCTGGAAGATTGAATGCATTGGACCTTCGGCGCTCCGTTGGGTAGGATGCCGTCATGGCCGTCCGCACCACGGGCACGAGCAAGCGAAACCTCGCCACCCAGGCCTGGAAACCGCTCGCCCGCTTCTTCTTCGAGACGGCGAAGCACCGCCAACGCGTGTTCGCCGACAGCGGGCTGACGCCCAACGACGCGCGGGCACTCTTCGTCCTCGATCGCACTCACGGACGTTCGATGAGCGAGCTCGCGGACGAGTGGCTGTGTGACGCGTCCAACGCGACATGGATCGTCGACCGGCTCGAGGAGCGAGGCCTCGCGGAGCGACGAACGATCCCCACCGACCGCAGGGTCAAGCTGGTGGTCCTCACAGCGAAGGGCGACCGGACCAAGCAGGAGGTGATCAGGACGCTCTACGAGCCGCCGCCCGAGCTGCTCGAGCTCGATCTCGACGAGCTCGAGGCCCTCCGCGACGCCGTCGCCAAGCTCCCGCTCAAGGGCATCTCTTGACGCCACGGATCGCCTGTGCGATGGACCGTCTCAGATCACGGTGATCGGTGGAGTTGCAATGCCTCGTCCTTGGCGTCGGCCACCGCTGGCTGGCCACGCGCCAGGAACCACACCGGAAGGAACAGACACACCCCGTTCCTCGCCAGCAGCATGACTGCCCCGAGTCCCCCGAGGCTGTCGGCGTAGTGCCAGAGCGCGACGGTCATTCCCGCGGTGAGCGCGACGATCGCCCACGCCGAGGCGATCGGAGTGCGGCGCGAGTCACGACTCGCGATCGCCGCCCACGGGGTCAACCATCCGGCGTATTGGAGAGAGAAGACGGGGGAACACGCGAGCACCGCGCACACCGCGACGAGTGACGGCACCCCGTCAAGATCCTCCCGGCCCGACCGGAGTGCCTTCCACCAGATGGCGCCGAGGAGGACCACGAGCACCATCGCCGGTAGCCACGTGAGGCCCTCCGACGAGCCGACACGAACCGCACCCGCTTCCCATCGAGGCTCGCCCCCGCCGAACAACCAGACGATGCTGCCGACGGTGCTCTCGATCTCCCAGCCGGTCGCGGACCGGAACGTCAGCACCTGTCGGATGCCGTCGATGCCCCCGAGGAGCAGCCAGCCGATGCCGCCCACCACGCCGGCCGCGATGAACGCGAACGACCGACGACGCGCACCGGCGAGGAAGGCCGGAGCCAGGGCGATCGGCCAGAGCTTGGCGAACACGGCCAGCGCGGCAACCACCCCGGCAAGGTTCGGCCGACGTTTCCGCAGGAGCGCGAACCCCCAGACCGAGAGGGTGACCGGGAGGTACCACATCCTGACGTATCTCAAGACGAGCAGAGGGACCCCGAGCCAGAGGTAGGTAATCGCGGTACGACGGCCCCAGCCGCGCCACATCCCGGCGAAGGCGAGGAGATCGAGGAGGAAACACAAGATGACGAGCCGGGTGCCGGTCGCGCGGGTGTCGCTGCTGCCGATCGCCCGGATGACGCCGAGCTCGACCGGGGCGTACTCGACGGCATGGTCCCTGTACGGGACGCCGGGCGCGACGGACAGCGCCGAGAAGCGCTGCACGTCGGCGTCGAAGAAGGGCCCCGCCCAGAACGTGAACAGGGTCGTGATGACGACGACGACTCGGATGGCGATGTTCGTGCCGATCGCGAGCGCGGCCCACGGAGCCTGCACCGGCCCTGTTCGATCAAGCGGCTGATCAAGCGATCGTTTGAGAGGCCTCCACCCGACCGTCGACCAATCCATCGCCAGAGTGGCATCGGTAGGTCGCGAATCGAACTTGATGTCCGTGCGTGAGGGCGCGTTCCGGTCTACGGACGACCCGGGTCAGCGCGGCGCAGACATCTCGCGTACGTGCCCGGGGCCGGGCACTGTCTATCTAGGACGCACCTTCGAATCGCCCGAGCTGGTGTTCGTTCGATCACCCGAGGTGGACGCCGGATCCGCTTTGGTTGGTGCACCGGCCGACCGGCTATGGCCCGTCTTCGGGGTCATTGAGAGCGACTTCATGCCGCCCCCACCCGGGGCATCCCCGTACGGGTCGCTGAGCTGGTCCCCGGACGGATCGCATCTGCCGTTCTCCGCGGCGCCTACGAAGGACTGCCCTGCTCGCTTCGGTCAAGTCGATTGCCCAGCGACATTTCGCGCACCGTCCGGTGTGAGGATCACCACCGGGATCGTCCTGGTCGTCTTCCTCTGATAATCGGCGAAGGCCGGGTTTCTCTCGGTGATCATCGCCCACAGACGTGAGCGTTCATCCGGCCCAGCAGGCACGGCCGTGACGGCGAGCCGTTCCTTCCCAACCTCGATTGATGCCCGAGGGTTCGCCAAAAGGTTGCTGTACCAGTCCGGGTTCGTCGGCGCTCCACCCTTGGACGCGACGACGACGTATCGATCGCCATCGCGGAAAGATGCGAGCGGATTCGTGCGCCGGATTCCCGTCTTGGATCCGGTGTGCGTGAGGAGCAGAAGCGGCTGCCGCGCGAAAGCCCTCACCCTCCCCTCGTTCGCGCGAAACTCGTTGATGACGCCTCGATTCCAGTCCGACATCCGTCCGACCTCCGTCCAACTTCCGTATGGAACGACCTAGCTGCATAACGCCGGGGAACGCCGCGTGTATGCCATGCCCGACTCTAACGCCCGGCCTGAAGAGGATCGGTACTGGTTGAGAGGGCCTTGGAGCGGACGACGGGATTCGAACCAGCGACCCCACCTTGGCAATGGCATGGCGGATGTCTCATGCGTCTCCACCCGTCTCACCAGTGCCCTGAGCTGCGCGTTCTTCGCGATCTTGTCTCATCCGTCTCACCAGATTGCTGGGGCCGACTCAATCTCGTTGGGATCTCGCTCGTGCTTTCCCGCCACGGCCCACCTATCCCCCGAAGGAAGTCGATCACCCAAAGCGACGGTGTCGTGGCAGAGGCGTACCTACTGAGGGAAGCCCCAATCCTTCCCCCCTTCGGGGCACCTCACGGCGCCTCGATGGTAGGAATAGGCTGATGCCCGCGATAAGGAAGGAGATAGCAATGCCGGCGAGAAGGAGCAAGACCAAGAGTGCCACGCGCAAGACCGCCGCCCGGAAGACGACCGTTGCAGCGCGAAGGCCTGCGGCCCGCAGGAAGCCGGCGGCCAAGAAAGCCACGACCCGGAGGAAGACGGCGGCCCGGAGGAAGACGGCGGCCCGGAGGAAGACGGCGGCCCGCAG
>Ga0207675_100007693_pt1 | contig 10168 bp, 10 predicted proteins | sample KBSSwiS42_FD_184305 | JGI IMG/M metagenome (GOLD analysis project Ga0207675, IMG submission 184305) | Switchgrass rhizosphere microbial communities from Kellogg Biological Station, Michigan, USA - KBS Switchgrass S4-2 (SPAdes) (version 2) | ecosystem: Host-associated > Plants > Roots >...
CGCTCGTCGATCACCGAGGACATCGTGTAGCGGTCGAGCTCGGCCTCGTTGCCCGCGAGGTGCTTGGGCGTCGTGGCGACGTCGCGCGACTGGACGCCGCGGACGTACGCCGCGGCGGCGCGGCCGGCCAGCAGCGGGTCCTCGGAGAAGCACTCGAAGTTGCGGCCCGCCAGCGGCGAGCGGTGCAGGTTCAGCGTCGGCGCGAGCAGGATCCGGCAGCCCTTCGTGAGCGCCTCCTCGCCGAGCAGCGCGCCGAGGCGCTCGATCAGCCCCGGGTTCCAGGTCGCCCCGAGCGCGGAGCCGCACGGGATGCAGACCGCGGTCGCGTCGCCCGCGCCGAGCACCGAGGAGCCGCGGGCGCCGTTCGGGCCGTCGGTCATCCGCACGCGCGGGATGCCGGCGCGCTCGACGGCGGCGGTCGCCCAGTTGTCCGCGCCCGCGGTCAGCGACGCCTTCTCGTCGAGCGTCAGCGAGGCGATCAGGGCGTCGAGGTCGCGGCTCACTGCGGCCGTCGCGGCGGCCGCGGGCGGCGGCGGTCGGGGCCGAGCCCGAGCGTGCGGGGGTGCGGCTCCTCGGGCGGCTTGCCGTTGCCCGACTCCGGGCCGGGGTCGCGCCCCTCGCGGCGCGCGGCCGCCTCCTCGCGATCGCGGTCCTCCGCGCGCCCGATCGCCCAGAACATCATCGAGACGGCGCCGACGGCGGCGAGGCCGATCAGCGCGATCGCGATCGCCGTGAGCGCCGTCGAGTCACCGGCGGCGAGGGCGAGGATGCCGCCCACCGCCGCGAGCGCGATCAAGGCTGCACCGGCGAGCTTCACCGCCCGAGCATCGCACACGCCCGCGTGCCGGCGCGCGCCCGCGCGCGCCCGGTTGACCCTCCCCCGGGGCGGCGGCACACTGGTGCGCGTGAGCGCAAGGGCCCGCAGGGTGGCCGGATGGGGGCTGGCGCTGCTCGCGCTGGCCAATGCGGCCGTGGTCGTGAGCCTGTGGCTGGCCGCCGGCGGGCCCGCGGACGTCCACGACACCTCGAGCGCGCTCACCTCCGCCGGGCGCGTCGCCGGGCTGCTCGGCGCCTACCTGGTGCTCGTCGAGCTGCTGCTGCTCGCCCGCATCCCGCTGCTGGAGCGGCTCTACGGCTTCGAGCGGCTCGCGGTCGCCCACCGCATCAACGGCCGCGTCGCGATCTCGCTGCTGCTCGCCCACGCCGCGCTGATCACCGCCGGCTACACGACCGGCGACCGGATCAGCCTGCCGGGCGAGGTCGAGCGCCTGATCACGGGCTATCCGGGCGTGATCACCGCGATCGCCGGCCTCGCGCTGCTGACCGCCGTCGCGATCACGTCCGCGGTCGCCGTCCGGCGGCGGCTGCGCTACGAGACGTGGCACTTCGTGCACCTCTACGCGTACCTCGGCGTCGCGCTCGCGTTCAGCCACCAGCTCGCCACCGGCACCGACTTCCTCGCCCGCCCGGCCGCCCGCGCGTACTGGACCGCGCTCTACGTGGTCACGCTCGGCGCGCTCGTGATCTTCCGGCTCCTGCTGCCGCCCGTCCGCAGCCTGCTCGTGCACCGCCTGCGCGTCGAGCGCGTCGTCGAGGAGGCGCCCGGCGTGGTGTCGCTGGAGATCGGCGGCGAGCGGCTGCACCGCCTGCGCGCCCAGGCCGGGCAGTTCTTCACCTGGCGCTTCCTGACCCGCGACCGCTGGTGGGAGGCGCATCCGTTCTCGCTCTCCGCGGCGCCCGACGGCCGCCGGCTGCGGATCACCGTCAAGGGGATCGGGGACTACACCGCGTCGCTGCGCGCGATCCCGGCCGGCACGCGCGTGATCGCCGAGGGCCCGTTCGGGAGCTTCACCGCGGCCGCCCGCCGGCGCCCGCGCGTGGCGCTGATCGCCGGCGGCGTCGGGATCACGCCGATCCGCGCGCTGCTGGAGTCCATGCCGGGCGGCCCGGAGGACATCACCGTCGTCTACCGCGCCGTGCACGACGACGACGTGATCCTGCGCTCCGAGCTCGACGAGCTGGCCGGCCGGCGCGGGGTGGAGGTCCACTACGTGCTCGGCGGCCACGACGCGGCCGAGCCGCTCTCGCCGGAGCGCCTGTGCGCGCTGATGCCCGACATCGCCACCCGCGACGTCTATGTCTGCGGCCCGCCGGCGATGGTCGAGGCCACGCGCGCGACCCTCGGGCGCTCCGGCGTCTCGCGCCGCCACATCGTCACGGAACGGTTCGCGTATTGAAGGCGCTCGCCGCACTCGTCGTGACCGCCGCCGTCGTGGTCCTGCTCGCCCGCTTCGAGACCGAGGCGCCGCGCACGTTCAACCCCAATTCGGGCCTCGGCCCCGTCAGGACGCCGCGCGCGCTCGCCAAGCCGGCCGCCACCCCGCCGCCGCGCCGCTCGGGGGAGGGGACGCGCAGCTTCGACGGGCCGGCGATGACCACGCCGTTCTCGGCGATCCAGGTCCGCGGCTACTTCACGGGCCGCCGCCTGACCGGCATCGAGACCGTGCTGCTCAGCGGCGACGGGCCGCACACGGAGGCGCTCAACGCGCGCGCCGAGCCGATCCTGCGCGAGTCGGCGCTGGAGGCGGGCGACGCCGACGTGGACGTCGTCTCCGGCGCCACGTCGACCAGCAAGATCTGGCTGGACTCGCTGCAGGGCGCGATCGACAAGGCGCGCCGCGCGCCTCAGTGACCGATCCCCGCCGGCGTCACGCCGGCGGACGCGCGCTCCGGCGCCGTGACGACCGTGACCGGCAGCCCGAGCGCCTCCACCCGCGAGGGCAGGTCGCGCCGCAGCCAGCGCGACACGCGCTTGGGCAGCGTCGAGATCAGGACCTCGTCGAAGCCGCCCCCGGCGATCGCGTCGCGGACGGCGTCGAACGGCTCCGGGCCGCCGCTGAGCCCCTCCACGGGTCCGCCGGCGGCGCGCTCGAGCAGCGGCAGGGCGAGCTCCAAGGTCCAGTCGGAGTGCTCGGCGCCGGGCGAGTCGGGCACCAGCAGCGCGAACGTGCTCGGCCGCTCCTTAGCGCGGCGCTGGATCTCGTCGAGGAGCGTCGGCGTGGCGGCCGTGCGGTTGGCGACGACCAGGATCCGGCGCGGGGTCGAGGCTTCCATCGAGGGACCTCCTCAAGACCTTGGTGGCAGGCCAAGTGAGTGTCCCACCGGCGCCATCGTGCGTCCAGCGTTTGCCGGGCGCCCGCCGGCCGCGTAGTCTCAGGCGGGATGCGCGCCGTCAAGGAGACCCGCCGCTACTGGCTGCCGCTGTGCGCGGCGGTGCTGTGCCTGCTCGGCGCGTCGTTCGGCGTCCCGCCGCTGGTCGCCTACGCGCTGATCATGCTCTCGTTCGGGTTCTGCTTCGACGCCGCCACGGCGTGGCTGGCGCGCGCCGGCGGCACCGGCGGCATGCGCCAGTACAAGCAGTAGCCGGCCGGCCGCCCCCGCGAACGAGGACGGCCGGCGCGACCGGAAGGGGCTAGCCCTTGACGGCGCCCGCGGTGAGGCCCGCCACGATCCGCTTCTGGAAGAAGAGGACGAGCAGGATCAGCGGCACCGAGATCGTCACCGACGCGGCCGTGATCGTCCCGTAGGGGATCTCGAACTGCGTTGAGCCGGTGAAGAAGGCGATCGCCGCCGGCACCGGCCGTGCGGCCGGGGACGACGTCAGCGTGATCGCCAGGAGGAACTCGTTCCACGTCGCGATGAAGGTCAGGATGCCCGCCGTGGCGAGACCCGGCGCCGCGAGCGGCACGACGACCTTCCGGAACGCGACGAAGTGGGTGGCGCCGTCGACCAGCGCCGCCTCCTCGAGGTCCTTCGGGATCTCCTTGAAGAAGGAGACCAGGATGTAGATGGCCAGCGGCAGCGCGAACGTGAGGTTCGGGATGATCAGGCCGATCAGGGTGTTGTAGATCCCGATGTCGCTCCACAGCCGGAACAGCGGCGCCGCGATGGCGATGGCCGGGAACGTCGTGATCGACAGGACCAGCGCGAGGATCCCGAACTTGAACCTGAAGCGCAGACGCGCGAGCGCGTAGGCGCAGAAGGAGCCGACCAGCAGCGCGAGCGCCGTGGTCGAGAGCGAGATGATCGCGCTGTTGAGCAGCGCCCGCGTGAAGTCGGAGTTGTTGAAGATCGACTCGTAGTTCGCGAGCGTCGGGTTCGGCGGGAACAGCGACGAGTCGCCGAGGTCCGCGCCGGTCTTGAGCGACAGGTTGACCAGCCAGTAGAAGGGGAACAGGCAGAAGACGACGATCGCCGCGATGGCGATCCACATCCACCACGGGGTCCCGCCCTGCGGCTTGGGTGCCTTCTTGGTCTTGGTGCGGGGCTCGGCGCGCTCCGCGACGGCAGCTTCGGTCGCCATGGCCTAGTCCTCCGCCAGTCCGCGGATGTTGCCGCCCACGGTCCAGATGTAGGTGAACGAGACGATCATCACCGTGATGAAGGTGAGGATCGAGTACGCCGCCCCGAGGCCGTAGATCCGGTTCGTGGCGAACGTCTCCTGGGCTATCAGCGATAGCGTCGTCGTCCCGTTGGCGCCCTTCGTGAGCACGTATGGGAGATCGAAGATCCGCAGTGCGTCCAGCGTGCGGAAGATCAGGGCGACGAGGATCGCGGGGGTGAGCAGCGGTAGCGTGATCTTCCTGAACCGCTGCCACGCGGTCGCCCCGTCGACCTTGGCGGCCTCGTAGATGTCGCTCGGGATCACCTGCAGGCCGGCGAGGATCAGCAGCGCCATGAACGGCGCCGTCTTCCACACGTCGGCGATGATGATCACGATCAGTGCCTGCGGCTCGGAGCCCAGCCACACGGTGTCGCCACCGATGATCTGGTTCACGAAGCCCTGCGGCGACTCGAAGATCGTCCGCCACATGATCGCGGTGACGACCGTGAGCACCGCCCACGGGACGAGCACGACCGTGCGCAGGAGCCCCTGGCCCTTGAACGCGGCGTGCATCGCCATCGCCATCGCGAGCCCGATGAGCAGCTCGAGAAACACGCTCGCCACGGTGAAGATGAGCGTGGTGACCATCGCGTTCCAGAAGTCGGCGTTCTGGAGCGCAGCTTGGTAGTTGCCGAGTCCGAATGGTTCGGCCCAGCGCGACAGGCCGGCCACGCGGACGCTGTACTCGTGGAGAGACAGCCAGATGGCGTAGATGATGGGGTACGCCGCGACGAGTGCGATCAGCACCATCGACGGCGAGACCATCCAGAACGCCAGCCCCTTCTCGGAGAGGCCCCGGGAGCGCCGCTCTTGCGGCGCTCCCGTGTTTGCGGTGGCTTCAGTCATGGCCTAGAAGGTCGACAGCGCCTTCTCGATGTCGCTGTTGGCCTGCTTGATGGCGTCCTCCGGGGACTGCTGACCCGACAGCGCCGCATTGACGTTCTTGTAGATCGCCTGCGAGATCTGCGGGTAGACCGGGGAGACCGGCCGGGCACGCGCGTTCGTGATGCCCTCGCGGAGCTGGGTCGCGAACGGGATGGCCTTCTGGACCTCCGGGTCGTCGTACACGTCGGCACGCACCGGCGACAGCGAGAACTGCGCCGCGTACGCCTTCTGGATCTCAGGCGAGCCGATGTGCTCGATCAGCTTCAGGGCGCCGCCGGGGTTCTTGGAGTAGACGGAGATCACGCTGTTGTGACCGCCGAGGATGCCGGCCTTCTCGCCGCCCTCGAACGTCGGCTGCGGGCCCACGTCGAACTTGCCCTTGACGTTCTTGGCCTTCTGGTTGAGCGCGTAGGCGTACGGCCAGTTGCGCATGTAGGCGGGCTTGCCCGTCTGGAAGGCGGTCAGGGACTCCGGCTCCATGTAGGTGGTCACGGCCTTCGGGGCCGCGCCGTCCTTGACGCCGTCGACCATGAACTGCAGCGCCTTGACGCCCGCGTCGCCCTCGGCGAACGCCGACTTGGTGCCGTCCTCGGAGAGCACCTCGCCGCCCGCGCCGAAGAACAGCTCGAGGAAGTCGCAGGTGAGGCCCTCGTAGGCCGCGCCCTGGTAGACGATCCCGCCCTTGCTCTTGGCCTGCTCGTAGACCTCCTGCCAGGTGGCGGGGATCTCCTTCACCTTGCTGGTGTTGTAGTAGAGGAGGCCGGCGTCGCTGGACTCCGGGACGCCCCAGATCTTGCCGTCGTAGGTGACGGTCTCGACCGGCGCCTCGATGTAGTCGGCCTTCTTGTCCTCCATGTACGGCGACATGTCGTAGAGCCACTTCTGGGAGGCGAACTCCGCCGTCCAGATCACGTCGGACGAGAACACGTCGCAGTCACCCGACTTCGCCTGCTGGCGCTGGATGAACTGGGTCCGCTGCTCGTCGGCGGAGGCCGGGAACTCGACGAGCTTGGCCTTGAGATCGGGCCCGTACTTCTTGTTGAACTCGTCGATCATGTAATGGGCGTTGCCAGAGGTGTCCTTGCCCTGGCAGTAGGTCACCTCGCCCTTGGCGTTGTCGGCCAGGCTCGGGTCGATGACCTTCGCCCCCTCGGTCTGGCCAGACTCCTCGCTGGCGCCGCCACCGCCACCACCGCTACTACTGCTGTCGTCGCCACATGCGGCGACGAACACGCCGCACAGCAGCGCGGCGCACAGCATGAGCATCAAACGCTTCGTCACAACCACTCCTCCTCGGTCCTACGTCAGTGAAGACTGCGAGATCATGCCATCAGTGGCAGTCGTGGGCGCGCCTTCCTCGCGGCCCGGTCCACCCTCGCGCGGCGGTGCAGTCGTACCCCGCACCACCAGCTCGAGGGACAGGTGCTGCCTCGCCTGGAGACCTACCTCCCCTTCCAGGGCCGAGAGCAGCAGCTCCGCTCCCCTTGTGCCGCTCGCCTGCAGCGGCTGGGCGACGGTGGTCAGGCCCGCATAGCGGGCCAGTTCGACATCGTCGAACCCGACCACCGAAAGATCGTCCGGCACCCGCAGGCCGAGCGCCTCGAGGGCCTCGAGCATCGCGAGCGCCTGCAGATCCGAGGCGGCGAAGACCGCCGTCGGAGGGGAGGCCAGCGCCAGCAGGTCGCGCGCGATCTCGGCCGCGGCGCGGCCGTGCGGGCGGAGCCTGACGAGGTCGGGGCGCACGGGCACCCCGGCGTCGCCGAGCGCGCGCTGGTAGCCGACGCAGCGGCGCGAGCTGGCCGAGGCGCCGTGCACGCCGTCGACCGTGTCACCGGCGAACGCGATCCGCCGGTGGCCGAGCTCGAGCAGGTGCTCCGTGGCCATCCGGCCGCCCTCGACGTCGTCGACGGTGACGGTCGGCAGCGTCTCGTGCGCGGCGTCGACCAGCACCACCGGGATCCCGGCGGCCTCGAGCCGCCGCATGTCGGCCGCCGGCGGCGCGAGCGAGATCGAGAGCAGGCCGTCGACCCGGCCGATCACCGAGCGGAAGACGGCGGTGCGCTGCTCCGGGCGCTCCACGTCGAACAGCACGAGCTGGTAGCCGGAGGCCGCGAGCAGCGGCGCGACGCCGCGCAGGCGCTCGATCACGGACGGGCGCGTGAAGAACGGGGCGATGACGCCGACGGAGCGCGTGCGGCCGGTCGACAGCGCGCGGGCGGTGGCGTTCGGCTCGTAGCCGAGCTCGGCGACGACGTCGAGCACGCGACGGCGGGTGGCCTCGCTGACCGATGCAGAACCGTTGATGACGCGCGAGACCGTGCCCACGCCCACACCTGCCTCCTGCGCGACCCTCGCGATGGTTGTCAACCCCTCCAGCTCCCCCTCGTGGAACCGCTTCCATACAATCACGGAGCGCGCGGAACTGTCAACGGCCTGCACACATCGCGGTACGTATCCTGGCGCGCGATGGCACCTACGAATTGGTGGCGCGACGGCGTCCTGTACCAGATCTACCCGCGCTCCTTCGGGGACTCCGACGGCGACGGGATCGGCGACCTGCGCGGCATCACGGCGCGGCTCGACCACCTCGAGTGGCTCGGGGTGGACGGCATCTGGCTCAACCCGACCTTCCCGTCGCCCAACGACGACTGGGGCTACGACGTCAGCGACTACAAGGGCGTGCACCCCGACCTCGGCACGCTCGAGGACCTCGACGAGCTGATCGAGCAGGCGGGCCGGCGCGGGATCCGCGTCCTGCTGGACCTCGTCCCCAACCACACGAGCGACCGCCACGCGTGGTTCCAGGACGCGCTCTCCGGCCGCGACGCGCGCCACCGCGACTTCTACGTCTGGGCGGACCCGGCGCCCGGCGGCGGGCCGCCGAACAACTGGATCTCGAACTTCGGCGGCTCGGCCTGGACGATGCACGAGCCGACGGGCCAGTACTACCTCAACCAGTTCCTGCCGACCCAGCCCGACCTCAACTGGTGGAGCGAGGAGCTGCGTGAGGCGATCGACGACGTGCTCGGGTTCTGGTTCGACCGCGGCGTGGCCGGGTTCCGGATCGACGTCTGCCACGCGATCGTCAAGGACCGCGAGCTGCGCGACGACCCGCTGCCCGGGCCGGACGACCACCCGCACATCGTCAAGCGCGGGCTCAAGCAGGTCTACTCGATGAACCGGCCCGAGCTGCACGACGTGCTCCGGCGCTGGCGCGCGCTCGCGGCCGCGCGCGACGGCGACGAGCCGGTGCTCGTCGGGGAGACGTATGTCCTCGACCTGGAGCAGCTGATCCCCTTCTACGGGCTCGGTGAGGACGAGCTTCACCTCGCGTTCAACTTCCTGTTCTTCCACTGTGACCTCGATCCGGCGCAGATGCGACCGATCGTCGAGGGCGTCGAGCGGATGCTGCCCGAGGGCGCGTGGCCGGTGTGGACCGGTTCCAACCACGACGGCAAGCGTCTGGCGACGCGCTGGGCGGGCGGCGATCCCGCGCGCACGCGCGCGGCGTTGTTGATCCTGCTGGGTTTGCGCGGCACGCCGTTCCTCTACTACGGCGACGAGATCGGGCTTCCCGACACGCCGCTGGACCCCGCCGACGCGCTCGACCCGGTCGCGTCGCGGCTCGGCGATCCGGAGGAGAACCGCGACGTCTGCCGCACACCCATGCAGTGGGCGGCGGCGCCGGGCGGGGGCTTCACCCCGGACGGTGCGCGGCCGTGGCTGCCGTTCGGCGACCTCGACGCGTACAACGTCGAGGCCCAGCGCGACGATCCCGGGTCGATCCTGCACCTCGTCCGCGACCTGATCGCGCTGCGGCGCTCGCGCCCGGATCTGCGCGAGGGCGGCTACGAGACGCTGCCGGCGCCGGAGGGCGCGTGGGCGTGGCGGCGGGGCTCCGGGACCGCCGTGGCGGTCAACCTGGGCGCGTCGCCGGTTTCGGTCGACGGGCTCGCGGGCCGGGTGCTGATCGGGACCGTCCGCTCGCGTGACGGGTCTTCGGTCTCCGGAGCGCTCGAGCTGGCGCCGGGCGAGGGCGTGGTCGTGGAGCTCGGCGCGTGAGCGTTCCCGGGCTCGATGAGCTGCTCTCCGAGGAAGGATGGCCGTACGCCTCGACGCCTCCGGTCGAGGCGGGTGACCCGGGGCGCTTCCATGCGTTGTTCGGGCGAGACTCGCTGATCTGCTCGCTTCAGGTGCTGCCGGAGCGCCCGGACGTCGCTCGAGTCACCCTGCGGGCGCTCGCGCGGGCGCAGGGCCGGGTCGAGCACCCCGGCACGCTCGAGGAGCCGGGCAAGATCGGTCACGAGTTCCGCGACGAGCCGCCATCGCAGTTCGTCGAGTCCGGGTGGCCGCCCGAGGGGCCGTTCGCCTATTACGGCACCTCGGACGCGACGTCATGGTTCCTCGTGCTGCTCGCGGCGCTCGGCGACCGCGCGCTGGCCTCCGAGCTCGAGCACTCGTGGCGCGCGGCGGGCGAATGGCTCGCGGGCGCGCTGGAGCGCGGCGGCGGCTTCGTGCGCTGCGCGGCCGGCACCTGGGGCGCGCTGTCCCAGCAGGGCTGGCGCGACGCCATCGACCCGGTCTCCGCCCAGGATCACGGCGGCATCCTGCGGGCGGACGGCAGCGCGCCGGCGTCGCCGCTGGCGGACGTCGACAGCCAGGCGGCCGCCCACGCGGGACTGCGGGCGCTGGCGCGGCTGTCGGGCGAGGACCGCTGGGAGCGGCTCGCGGCGGAGCTGCGCGCGCGCTTGAGCGAGCTCGGACCCGAGGCGATGGCCGTCGAGCCCGACGGGACGATCGTCGCGGGCGCCGGGTCGCAGCTCGGCTGGCTTCTCTGGG
>Ga0207675_100007696_pt1 | contig 10167 bp, 8 predicted proteins | sample KBSSwiS42_FD_184305 | JGI IMG/M metagenome (GOLD analysis project Ga0207675, IMG submission 184305) | Switchgrass rhizosphere microbial communities from Kellogg Biological Station, Michigan, USA - KBS Switchgrass S4-2 (SPAdes) (version 2) | ecosystem: Host-associated > Plants > Roots >...
GCTTCGGCCTGTGGTGGCTCAATCGCCAGGAGGCGATCGCAAGGAGGAACGGCGAAAGCTTTGGCGATGGCGCGCCGATGCCGTCCGACCGTCTCGCCGTCGACGAAATGTTGCGCGAACGCGCCACCACCGCGCGGGAGTTCGATCCGGCGGAGATCATGCACGGCGGGACGACCGATGTGCCGCCTCCGGCCATGCTCGCCGCGCTGCCGCTCGTCACGGTGATTATTGTCAATCTCACAATGTCGTTGTTGATCCTGCCGGCACTCGACACCCGCTTTCTCGCCGAAGTCCGCTGGGGCGGGACGTCGCTTGCCGCTGTCGGCGGCGTGTGGGCGGTGATCACAGCGCTTGCCTGCGCGATTCTGACCGTGCTCGCGGTCAGCTATCGGAGACTGCCGGCCCTGCGCGCGACCATGGACGCTGGCGTCAACGCCTCGGTATTGCCGGCGGTGAGCGTGGCGAGCCTGGTTGGCTTCGGCGCCGTGGTGGCGGCGATGCCCGCTTTCGCCGTGGTGCGCGACGCCGTGCTCAGCATCGGCGGCGGACCGCTGGTATCGCTGGCCGTCGCCACCAACGTGCTCGCGGCGCTCACCGGTTCGGCATCGGGCGGGCTGACCATTGCGCTCGACGCGCTCGGGGCGACCTACATGGCGCGCGCGGCGGAGATCGGGCTCGATCCCGCGCTGCTGCATCGCGTCGCGGTGATCGGTTCAGGCACGCTCGACAGCCTGCCGCACAATGGCGCGGTGGTCACATTGCTCGCGGTCTGCGGATCGACGCACGGGCAAAGCTATCGCGACATCGTCATGGTCGGTATCGTCGGCGCCCTCGTGGCGCTGGTCGCCGTCATTGCGCTCGGCGCGATGATGGGGTCGTTCTGAGTTATCTGGACCCGGATATTTGAAGTCGGCCCACCGCCCGGCGCAAGCCAAACGGCCCGACTCTTGCTTATGGGCCTTGCGAACTTATGGGTCTTGCGAAGTGATGCGTCTCGAACGATGCTCGCAAGCTCCGCAAGCCTTTATCCTCCGCAAGCCTGCATCCAAGGGATCATCATGTCCGTCGACGTCAAAACCGCCACCGACCGCCTCATGCGCTTCCTCGCTGTCGAGGGAGTGACCGGAAAGGAGGCCGCGATAGGACGCGAGCTCAGCGCCGCGCTGCAGGAAAGCGGCGTGCCGGCGAGCGCGATCCGCCTCGACGACGCCAATACGCGCATTCCCGTGCCGACCGAGACCGGCAATCTCATTGTCGATCTGCCCGGCCGCGGCGCCATGCACAACCAGCCGCGGATCATGTTCATGACCCACATGGACACCGTGCCGCTGTGCGCCGGAGCGAAGCCGAAACTGAAGGGGCGCAAGATCGTCAATGAGGCGAAGACCGCGCTCGGCGGCGACAACCGCGCCGGCTGCGGCGTTCTCGTCACGCTGGCGGCCGAACTTGCAAAACAGAATCTCGATCATCCGCCGATCACGCTGCTGTTCTGCGTGCGCGAGGAGAGCGGGCTCTATGGCGCGCGCCACGTCAAGACCGAGGAGCTGGGCTCGCCGGTCATGGCCTTCAACTATGACGGCGGCTCTGCCTCCAATGTCACGATCGGCGCCGTTGGCGCGGATCGCTGGCAGGTCGAGATTTTCGGCCGCGCCTCGCATGCCGGCGTCGCGCCCGAGCGCGGGATCAGTTCGACCATGATCCTGGCGCTTGCGCTCGCCGATGTGAAGGCGGGCGGCTGGTTCGGCAAGGTGGTGAAGCGCAAGCTGCAGGGCACGAGCAATGTCGGCCCCGTCACCGGCGGCGACGGCCGCCCGGCCGGGGACGCCACCAACGTCGTCACCGACTATGTGCATGTGCGCGGCGAAAGCCGCAGCCACGACAGCAAGTTCTTCAAGGAGATTACGAAGGCGTACAAGGCGGCGTTCGAGAAGGCCGCAAAGAACGTGAAGAACAGCGATGGCAAATCGGGCAGGGTCAAGTTCAAGGCCGAGACCGACTATTATCCGTTCCGCATGAAGGAGAGCCTGCCCGTGGTCAAGCGCGCGGTCGCGGCCGTGTCCGGCATCGGCGCAACACCAAACATCCGTGCCGCCAATGGCGGGCTGGATGCAAACTGGATGGTCCGTCACGGCATTCCGACGGTGACCTTCGGCGCGGGGCAGAACGAGCCGCACACCATCGACGAGTGGATCAATCTCGATGAGTACGACCGGGCGTGTGCGCTCGCAGTCCAGCTCGCAACGATGCGGTGAGCATCGCGGTTCAGCTCACGAACCATTGGGAGTGCGCAACGGGCTGCCGCCGCCGGTCGGGAACTAGTGATCCCAATCGGCGTCGGCCAAGGCCCCCGACAACTGTTCCAGCAGCGCTTTCAAATGCTCCCTGTCGGCGCGGCTGAAATTCTTGAACAGCCGCGCCTCGCGCTCGCGCGAGACTTTCAGCAGCTTTTCCGAAAGCTTCCGTCCCTCGGCTGTGAGCTTGGCGATCGCGGCGCGGCCGCGGGTTCGGGTCTGCTCGACCGAAATCAGTTTGCGTTCCTCGAGCAGGGCAAGGCTGCGGCTGACGGCGGCCTTGTCCAGATCGGCCGCCCCTGACAATTCACCGACATTGAGCGACTGCGTGGAGTTGAGCACCATCAGCAGGCGCCATTCGGTCATGCCGAGGTCAAAGGCGCCGCGGTAATAGGCGGTGGCGCCGCGGTGCAGCCGCACGCCGATATTGGACATCAGCACCGCAATATGTTCCTGCGCCAGCATCCCGTCATGTTGGGGCCGCTTCGGCGGCGCATCGTTGACCGTCAATCGCTTGGTCGAAGGCATCAATAGAGTCTCCCGGCAGCTCGGCCAACCTCTCAACGCGGCGGTTCCCGCCGCTTTGATCTATATCAAATTGCTTGACATGTCATTTATTGATGCATCAACATAAAACCGACGCCGGCCCAAAAACCGACCAAGAACCGGCGACGCATCAGGGTGGTGTCCATGGCAGACGGCGAGATGGCCAATGCAGAACGTCCGGCCAGGTACGCCGGCGCGATCGACTGCGATCTTCATCCGGCCGTGCCGGCCATGAGCGTGCTGTTGCCGTATCTCGACGAGTATTGGCGCGAAATGGTCTCGGTTCGCGCGCTTGATCGGCTCAACCTCGCGCTCACCAGCTATCCGCAGAACGCGCCGTTGTCGTGCCGTCCCGACTGGAAGCCCGCCGACGGCCAGAAGCCGGGCGCATCGCTGCCGGCGATGCAGGAACATGTGCTGGACCGCTACCAGCAGCGCTTTGGAATCCTCAACTGCCTCTACGGCGCCCAGGTCATGCACAGCGAGGACATGGCGGCGGTGTTCTGCCGGGCGACCAACGACTGGATCCGGGATGAGTGGCTGAGCCGCGATCCCAGGCTGCGCGCCTCCATCGTGATTGCGGCCCACAACACCGAGCTCGCCGTCGCCGAGATCGAACGGCGCGCGGACGACATGCGGTTCGTGCAGGTGCTGATGCTGGTATCGGGCGAGGTGACGCTCGGCCGGCGGCAATTGTGGCCGATCTATCGTCTGGCGGAGAAGCTTGGGCTGCCGATCGGAGTTCACGCCGGCAGCGCGTATCGCTATGCGCCGACCGCGGTTGGATGGCCGTCCTATTTCGTCGAGGACTATGTCTCGCAATCCGCCGCCTTCGAAAATCAGCTGCAGAGCATGATCTCCGAGGGCGTGTTCGCCAAATTCCCGGGGCTCAAGGTGGTCGCGATCGAATCGGGCCTGACCTGGCTGAGCGGCTTTGCCTGGCGCGCCGACAAGACCTGGAAGGGGGTTCGCGCCGAAGTTCCCTGGGTGACGCGCGCGCCATCGGAGATCGTTCGCGAGCACGTTCGCTTCACGGTCCAGCCGATCGACGCCGCCGACGAGGCGGCGGCCATCCTGCGGCTGATCGATCACCTGCAGTCGGACGAGCTGTTCCTGTTCTCGACGGATTATCCGCACTGGCAGTTCGACGGCGATGCGGCGTTGCCGGACGGGCTTTCCGCAAGCCTGTTGCGCAAGATCGTCAGTGACAACGCGCTTGCGACCTATCCGCGCCTGATGAAGGCCGATCGAGCCATGGAGATTGCCGTATGAGCATCGTCGAACTCGAGCGAAGCAGCGCCGCCAGATCCAGGCTTCGGATCATCGATTGCGATATTCATCCCGCGATGACCGCCTGGACCGAGGTTCATCCGTATCTCGCCGAGCAATGGATCGACCACCTCTCGGTCTATGGCAGCCATTTGCGCCACGCATTCTCCGAAGCGCTGTCGCATCCGCGGATGTCGCCGGATGCGGCGCGGGTCGATGCCTATCCGGAGGAGGGCGGCCCGCCCGGTTCAAGCCTCGAGCTGATGCGCACGCAGCATCTCGATCCCAACGGGGTCGAGACCGGCATGTTGATCCCGCTGCGCTGGAATCCCGGCAGCCAGCGCAATCTGGATTTCGGCGTGGCGCTCACGCAGGCCATGAACACCTGGCAGGTCGAACGCTGGGTGAAGAACGAGCCGCGTCTGCGGGCATCGGTTCTGATCGCGCAGGAGGACACCGGCGCTTCGGTCGCCGAGATCGACGCGCGGGCAGGCGATCCGAACTTCATGCAGATTCTGGTGTTGCCGAAGACCGACGAGCCGTTCGGTCGCCGCCGCTACTGGCCGATTTTCGAGGCGGCGGTGCGCAGCAATCTGCCGATCGCCATCCATGTCGGCGGCACCAATGGCCATCCTTCCACCGGCGGAGGCTGGGCGTCCTACTACATGGAAGAACACCATACGGTGGCGGAAACCATGCAGGCGATCCTGACCAGCCTGGTGTTCGAAGGCGTATTCGAACGCTTTCCGCAGCTCCGCGTGGTGATCATGGAAGGCGGGCTCGGCTGGATCCCGTCGCTGACCGCGCGCATGGACAAGCACTGGTCGCGGCTGCGCAGCGAGGTGCCGCATCTGAAGCGACCGCCGTCGGAATACATCCGCGAGCAGGTCTGGTTCACGACCCAGCCGATGGAAGAGCCGGGAACGGCCGCGCAACTGATCGATCTGTTCGACCGGATCGGCTGGGATCGCCTGCTGTTCTCGACCGACTACCCGCATTGGGACTTTGACGATCCGCGCTACGCCTTCCGCGCCAATCTGAGCGAAGCGCAGCGCGACCAGATTCTCTACAGGAACGCGCAGGCGTTCTACGGGCTGCCCTGATGGCGCGGCACGTCGTTGCAACCGTCGATGACATCCCGCCCGGCCAGCGCATGCTGGTGAAGGTGGGAGGGCGGGAAATTGGCATCTTCAATGTCGGCGGAGAGTATTTTGCCGTCAGCAACCGTTGTCCGCACGAGGGCGCATCCCTGTGCAAGGGACGCATCGTCGGTCTGGTGGAATCCAGCGAGCCCGGGTCCTATCAGTTCAGCCGGCGCGGCGAGTTGTTGCGTTGCCCCTGGCACGGTTGGGAGTTCGACTTAAGGACCGGAAAATCCTGGTGTGAGCCCGATCGCACCAAGGTTCGCAGCTTCGACCTCAAGGTGGAATCGGGCGGGGCCCTCGTCGAAGGCGAGCTGCAGGCCGAAACGTTCCCGGTCGTGATCGAGAAGCAATATGTGGTGCTCGAAGTCTGACTCCTGATCGATGCGGTCGATCGGCAAAACAATAAACCGCGTGGAGGATAAAGTGTTCTTGAAGCTGAAGAGAATTGCCCTCGCTGCCCTGGCTGCCGGTTTCGCATTCCCGGCGTCGGCGCAGGATGCGTCTTGGGATTCCGTCGTCGCCGCGGCCAAGAAGGAAGGCAAGGTCGTCGTCTACAATATGGCGCTCGGCGCGCCTTACTTCGCAGCCGTCGTCAAATCGTTCGAAAAGGAATACGGCATTGCCGTCGAGAGCCTCGATCTGCGCGCCAGCGAACTTGTCGAACGCATCCGGACCGAGCAATCGGCGGGACGGTATCTTGGCGATGTCGAAATGGTCACCACGACCATGATCGAGGAGCAGCTCAAGAACGGCGATTTCATCCAGAAACTGCCGCCGGTCCCGAATGCCGCGAACCTGCGGCCGCCGTTCAAGGCCACCGAACACAGCGTTCCCGCCTACGTCCAGCCGATGGGGATTTTGATCAACACCAGGCTGGTCAAGGACGACGACGTTCCCAAGAGCTGGAACGATCTGAATTCGCCGAAGTGGAAGGGCAAGCTGCTCTCCGACGACATGCGTCCGCTCGGCAGCGGCAACACCTTGTTCGCGGTGCTCCAGAACAACATGGGCGCCGCATTCAACGAAAAGCTCGCCGAGCAGAAGCCCGTCTTCAGCCGCGATATGCGCAATGATGCCCGCCGTGTCGCCCGCGGTGAATATCCGATCTACATCACGCAGGTGTTCGCCTTTGCCTCCGATCTCAAGGGCCTGCCGGTGAAGGTGATCGTGCCGCAGGAAGGGGCGCCGTATGCCCAGATGGATCTCGCGGTCCTGAAGAACGCCCCGCATGCCAATGCGGCCCGCGTCTTCATGCAGCATTTCCTCAACGTCGAGTCCCAGTCGCTCTACGCCAACGCCTGGATGCTTCCGGTCGTAAAGGGCGCGGCCGAGCGCGCCGATCCCGACGCGCAGCCTTATGCCAACGCCAAGCTGATGGGCATGGCGAAATTGTCCGAACGCCCGGACATGATGTCGCTGGCCAAGAAACTTTATCCCTGAGGCATCAGCAGATGGCTCTTTCGGCCGACGACCGCGTAGCCGATATCGTACCAGCGCGGACGCGGCTGCCTCACGCGCGGCGCTTCCTGAACGGCGCGCCGGCCAGCCGTGTCGTCGGGCTGACGCTGCTCGCGCTCGTTCTCGCCTTCCTGTCGGTCTACCCGCTGTCGATGCTGCTCTATGGCAGCCTGCATTCGACGCCGCCGGGCGTTGCCGGCGTCTTCACGCTGGACGGCTATCGCGAGATCGTTTCGCAGCAGAATTTGCTGACGCTGCTCAATACCGTCGGCATCGCGCTGGCCAAGACGATCCCGTCGCTGATCCTGGCCGTGCTGCTCGCCTGGATTCTGGCAAGGACCGACACGCCGTTTCGCGGAACGCTGGAGGTGCTGGTCACGCTGCCGTTCTTCATTCCGCCGATCCTCACCGCAATGGCCTGGGGCATGCTGGGCAATCCGCAGGTCGGACTGTTGAACCAGCTCTACCAGTGGATCACCGGATCGACCGGCTCGCCGATCAACGTCTATTCCTATGGCGGCGTCGTCTGGCACATGATGCAATATTCGGTGCCGTTTCTCTTTCTTCTGATCGTCGACGCCTTTCGCGCGATGGACCCGAGCCTCGAAGAGGCGGCACGGATGTGCGGCGCCACGCGGTTGCGGACCTTCTGCACCGTCACCCTGCAATTGATGCTGCCGGCACTGACTGGGGCTGCGATCCTCAGCTTCATCAGGGGAATCGAGAATTTCGAATCGCCGTTGTTCTTCGGCTCGCCGGCCGGCATCCACGTCATCACGACCGATATCTACGACTCCATCAACCAGCGCTCGCCGCCGCAATATCAATATGCCACCGCGATCAGCTTCGTGATCATGGCGCTGATGTTCCTGATCATCCTGATGCAGTGGCGCATTCTGCGCGGCCGCAGTTTCCAGACCGTGACGGGGAAGGGCTATTCGCCCGCGGTCATGAAGCTCGGCAAATGGCGCTGGGCGACGTTCGCCTTCTGCGCGCTGTTCTTCGCCGTCACGGTGGTACTGCCGGTGAGCCAGCTGCTGATCGGATCCTTCTTCAAGTTCTTCGGCTTCTACGAATGGGACATGCTGACGCTCGAACATTATCAGGCGGTCGCGGGCAGCAGCGAGTTCTGGCGCGCCTTCAGCAATACCATGCTGCTGGGCTTTGTCGGCGCTACGTTGACCATGCTGCTCGGCGGCATCGTTGCCTACGTCTCGGTCCGGACCAAATGGCGCGGGCGCCGCCTGATCGACGCCATGGCCTGGTTGCCGTGGATGATGCCGGGTATCGTCCTGGGCGTGGGTTTCCTGTGGGGGTTCGCGCTGCTGCCTCATGCCATTCCGATCTACGGGACGATCTGGGCGCTGCTGCTCGCCTACATCTCGCTGGGAACGCCGCTTTCGGTGCGCGTCATGTCCAGCGCCTACGGTCAATTGTCCTACGACCTCGAAGAGTGCTCGCGCGTGCACGGGGCGGGCTGGCTGCAGACGATGTGGCGCATCATGATCGCGCTGGTCTGGCCCTCCTTTGCCGTGGGCTGGGTCCTGATCTTCTTCGGAATCATGCGTGAGTTGAGCGCCTCCGTGCTGCTCTATTCCGTCGGCTCCGAGGTTCTGTCGGTGGTGCTCCTGAAACTCTGGGCCAACGGCAGCGCGGAACAGGTGAGCGTGATCGGTCTCATCATGATGGCCATGGTGATCGTTTTCAGATGGGTGCAGCTCCGCGTCATCAAGCGATGGATTGGCGCCCTGTGACTGGATTAGGTGTCTGATGTCAAATGTCGTGCTGGAGAAAGTCAGCCGGAAGTTCGGCGAGTTTGCCGCCGTGAACGACGTTGATCTCCGCGTCGCCGAAGGCGAGTTCGTGACGCTGCTCGGGCCGTCCGGCTGCGGCAAGACAACCACTTTGCGGATGGTCGCAGGCCTCGAACAGAATACCAGTGGCCGGATCAGCCTCGACAACGAGGTGGTCAGCGATGCGGCTTCGGGCGTGTTTGTTCCCTCGGAGCGGCGGCGCCTCGGGATGGTTTTCCAGTCCTACGCGATCTGGCCGCATATGACGGTTTTCGAAAACGTTGCATATCCGTTGCGGGTGCGCCGCCGTCCCGCCGCCGAAATCCGCGATCTGGTTTCAAGGGCGTTACGCCTCGTCGAAATGGAGCGCTTCGCCGAGCGTCCTGCGCCGGCGCTCTCGGGCGGTCAGCAACAACGCGTGGCGATTGCGCGGGCGTTGGTGTTCGAGCCGAAGGTGCTGCTTCTTGACGAGCCACTGAGCAATCTCGACGCCAAGCTGCGGCTGCAGATGGGCGACGAGTTTCGCGCGATCCAGCGACGGCTCGGCATGACGACCCTCTATGTCACGCATGACCAGTCGGAGGCGATGGCGCTCTCCGACCGCGTGGTCGTGATGGATCAGGGGCGCATCCAGCAGGTCGGTGCGCCCGAGGACATCTATCGTTACCCGGTCAATCGCACGGTCGCGGGATTCTTCGGCAACCCAAATCTCCTTGACGCCAGTGTTGCGGCTTGCGCGCGCCTGGAGGGAGGTCGGGTCCAGCTCGACGTCGTCGGGCAGGGGTGGGCCGGCCGATGCGAGGCCGCAACCGAAGTGCCGCCCGGACAGACCGTCACGGTCATGGTGCGGCCGGAAGACATCAGGATTGCGCCCGCCGGCACCGACAAGGATGGGCTGCGATGGTCCGGACGGATCGCCCATACGATCTTCCGTGGTTCCACACGGTCGATCGTGGTCGAGATCGAGGACGGTCGCCTCAATGTCGATGCTCCCGCCTTTGGCGGCTATTCGGTCGGCGACAATGTGACGGTGGTTGTTCCTCAGCACGCGGCCTGGGCCGTAGGGTAATCATTTTCAAGACGGGCGAGATTGCGGCGCGTGCGGATTGCGCGAGGAGGGCGGTGCAAACGCCGGTACCTCTTGCCATTCTGACAAGGAGAAATTCCGCAGTGACCGCGCGGCGGACAATTTGACGTCAATTTCGGGGCATTTCTGCGGGCGAAATACGCCGTGGTTAACTATGCCTTACGGAACGCGTGGTGTCGCCACAAAATCAATCCGATTCAGACACAATGTTGGCGAGTAGGCGAGTAGGGTTGTAACGCTGCCCGCTCGCATCACGCGTTCAAATAATTTTACAAAAAAAATGGGCTCACAGGGGGGACCGCAATGTCAACGATCGACGTCACTCGTCCGCGCATGGAGCAATTGTCCCGGTTTCGGACAAGAGAGGCCATGCGCCGGCTTTTCACCGCGCCTCGGCGCGGCGCCGCAACGGCGCTGATGCTGGCCGCGATGGCGGCGCCGGCTTTCGGGCAGGGCCAGGCGGCGGGCCCGGGCGCCAACGAGATCCGGATCGGCAACACCGTGCCCTATACCGGTCCGGCTTCCGCCTATGGCGTGATCGGCAAGGTGATGGCGGCCTATTTCGACAAGGTCAACGC
>Ga0207675_100007698_pt1 | contig 10166 bp, 8 predicted proteins | sample KBSSwiS42_FD_184305 | JGI IMG/M metagenome (GOLD analysis project Ga0207675, IMG submission 184305) | Switchgrass rhizosphere microbial communities from Kellogg Biological Station, Michigan, USA - KBS Switchgrass S4-2 (SPAdes) (version 2) | ecosystem: Host-associated > Plants > Roots >...
GGCTTGTGAATATTCCATATATCCGGTTTTGGTTTCGGGTTTCGAGTTCCGAGTTTCGGTTTTCGGGTTTTCGTGTTGACGCTAGGGTTTCTAAGCAAGGCTCGAAACTCGAAACTCGAAACGCTAAGTGATCACTTCACTAATGATCAGGATTACCAGGAACAGGATAAAAAGCACAGCAGCCACGATGAGGAACCGGAAGCTCGGATCGTAGGAAGCCTCTTCCGCTACTACGCTTGATATGTCGCGCAGCTTGCCGACGCTTTGCTTCACGTTGTCGCCAAGCGTTTCCCCGGCAGCCCGAGCGCGTCCCATGGCGTTGCGCGGAGCCGCCAGTGTTCTGGGTAGCATTTCAGTCTTTGCCGCAGCCAATGAAGCCGTAGAGGCGGCAACGTGCGGAGGCTCATCGTGCATCCGTGGCTCAAGCGGCAGGGTTTTTCCGATATCCGGCAAGTCGTAATTGTCAGTAAGATCGGCCGTCGGCGCTGCAGCCAGATTTATAGTCGCTGTTTCGCTCGAAGGTATTTCTGACGTTTCGTCCGAGATCGCTGCCGGTTGTGAAACGCCTTTGCTTTGCGGGACTGGCTTGCCACATTGCGGGCAAAACGCTCCCACCACACGAATCGAAACCCCACACGAGGGACAACGACGAGAAATTTCCGGATTTGCCTTCATACTAAATAGCTTTGTACTTGGTCTTTGGCCTTTGGTTTTTGGCCTTTGATCTTTGACTAGCAGCTTCCATCTTCAAAGGAACGGGCTCGTTGAACAAGTCCCAAACCAAAGTCCTAAGACCAAAGACCACTTTAGACGCGATGCATCGCATTGAAGAGATCTTCCCGCTGCGCGTAGATGCGGACTCCGAGTTTCTCGCCGGCCTTGCGTAGGCGTTCTTTCAGTTCTGTAGTGTTCTCGCGGGCGCGCGACGCATCGCCGATAATCACCATTGCAAACTTGCCCTGCACCACAGTCTGATTGATATCGACGATACTACACTCAGCTTCCGCAAGTATCTGAGCAACGCCGGCTACGATTCCGGGATGATCTACACCAAAGACGGAGATGATCAAGCGATCGCTGGAGCCCTCACGAGGCGTAGACGAAACACTGCTCGAATTTGGCAGACTCGGGATTGTGGAGTAGGGGGTGCCGTTGGTCTGAATGAAGGGTTCGACCTGACGGTAGATGTCCGTTACGAGCTGTTCGACTGTTTGCTCTTCTGCGGTAGTTCCCAGGCGATCGTACACCGCGCGGGTGATGCGATAAATCAAATCCTCGTGGGCCATGGTCACATTGCCGATTTCCGATTTCCGATTGCCGATTTGCAATCAGCAATTTTCGATTTACACTCCCGCTACTGATAGATCGCTACAATTTCTCGCTAGCCCTTTAAATTTTCTCGTGGCCAGCAATACCAATTGGCAGTCGGCAAATCGCCAATTGGCAATCCCTCACGGTCTTCCGTTATCGCGGCTCAGTTCAAGAGCGGCTTCTCTCATCTCGTCCGACGCTACATCGTGGATATCAACGCGATCGACAATGCCTACAACCGCAGCTTCGATGGACATGTCCTGATTACCAATTGCTGACCGAGCGGCTTTACCAAAAGCGCACATCACCATCTCGCCGGTTCCGGCGCCCAACCGATCCGCAACCACGACGATGTTGCGGGTCGGCTCCTTATCCAGATCATAAGGATGAACGACCAGAAACCGCACACCTTCAAGATCTGGTGTTTTCTTTGTTGACCAAACTGTACCGACTACTTTGGCAAGAAACATGGCTTCGCAGTTTCGCGTTCCGAAATCGTAAATCGTAAATCGTGAATCGTGAATGTTTAAATCGTTAGGTCGCTCGACGGTGGTTGGAGAGTCAGTGAAGTTCTCCTGTTAACGATTTGCGATTCACGATTTACGACTTCGCGAACACTTCACCAGGCTCGCCAATATCGCGGGCCGCGGGTGTGATGATGGTTTTTGCGTTGATGTAAATCTTCTCGCCCTTTTGAATCGCGCGACGGACGTCGTCCTCGCTTACAAAATCCACTGCCTGCCTGCCGTTCGCTGATGCTTTGCCACTTGCTGCGGAGGGCGTTGGTGCATTTACACTTTCGCGCGATGGAGTTGTCCTTGAACTGGCTGACGGACCGGAATACATGCTTCCGGCCTCAACCTCAACCGATCGCTGACTCTGACCTCGATTAGACATCGGCGTTTCTTCAGGCGTTCGACCCGCCAGGAACTTATCGACGATCGCAGCGATCTCTTCGCGTTTGATCTTGCCGCCCGCGACTGCCTGAGCCGGTTGGGGTCTCGAGGCGGCAGGAGCTGCCACAGGCTGCGCCGTTTCCGATGCGCGGCTTGCAAGCGCCGGTCGAGTACTCTTGACGGGTCTCGTTTCAAACGCAATCCGTTTGATGTCCATCAAGTGTAGTGGCGAGACGTTGTCCGAAGTCACATTTCCACCCCATGAACCGCATCCGAGCGTCATCGATGGTGGTAATGCTGTCGAGAACCCAATCGCGCCATGAGTCGTCGGCGTATTGATCGTGATGCGCGACGCCGGGAGTTCCGCGCCAACGCGAACTGCAGCCTCCCGTGAGCGCGTGTGCATGCCTGCTGTGTGGCCCATCCCGCCATAACTCAGAACTTCACGACTCCGAGCGGCACCTTGTTCGACGCCATCGACGACATAAAACGCCAGAATCGGGGAAAGCTTTTCCATCGAGAGAGGAAAATCGCGACCGATACCGCCCACGTTCGCCAACAGGCAGCGTGTACCTGCAGGGACGCTGAGCCCCGCCATTTTCGCTATCACTTCAACTGATCTGCCCACAATTGCGGGGTTGAGCGAACGCTGTGGTGTCGATACTATCTTTCCCAGCTGATCTGCTTCAGAGTCTGACAGGAAATGCCCGCCCTGGGCCTTGAACTGTTCTCGAACTGCCATCTCGATCGGAGCGTCACAGATCACTGCCTGCTCCGAAGCGCAAATCGTTCCGTTGTCGAAACATTTTCCAGTCAGGATGTCCTGCACCGCCTTGGGGACGTCAGCGGTTCGTTCAATGAACGAAGGAACATTACCCGGACCGACACCGAACGCTGGTTTGCCAGATGAATAGGCGGCGCGCACCAAACCGATGCCTCCAGTCGCGAGGATCACGGCGGTCTGTTTATGTTTCATGAGGGTTTCAGTTCCCTCAATCGTCGCGGTGGTCATGCAGCCAATCGCATCACCAGGCAAGCCTTCCTTGATCCCGACTTCGCGCATCACTCGCACCGTCTCATTGATACAACGAGCGGCAGAGGGGTGCGGCGATAGTACGATTGCATTTCGAGACTTGATGGCAATCAGAATCTTGAAAATTGCCGTGGAGGTGGGGTTTGTTGAAGGAATGATGCCCGCGACAACTCCTCGCGGGCTGGCGATTTCAACGACGTCCTTCGATTCGGAAACGACCCCAACCGTGCGCAGACCGCGAAAGTAGTTCCAAACGTCTTCGGCGGCGAAGCGGTTCTTTTCCTGCTTGTCTGCAGGAACGCCGTATCCGGTTTCTTCTACAGCCATCGCTCCCAGCCGCGCGGCCTCGCGCATAGCGGCTTTCGCCATTGCCTCGCAGATGCGATCAATCTTGGCCTGATCGAAGCGGGCCACTTCGGCCTGGGCTTTATGAGCTGCTTCTATAAGGTCGCGTGCTTGCTGTACTGATACGAGATCCTTATCTACCGACATCGCAAACCCCCTCGGGATTGATGATTGCCAATTTCCGATTTGCGATTTTTCAGATCGGGTTGGAACTAAAGTGATTCGAACACTTCAAATCGGCAATCTTCAATCGTCAATTGGCAATCGCTTCACCTGGCTCTTTCCTTGTTTCCTTCACGAGCGCCTGCGGGAAGCGAACGGCCCTCGCCCTGACCGAGTTGCCCTCGCGGACCGCCTTGCAGTGAGTGTTCATCGGGACTCAAGCCGGTGCGACCATCTACTGGAAGCACGCGTTCAACTTCCGCGTGAGGCCTGGGAATAACGTGAACACTGATCAATTCGCCGACGCGACGCGCAGCGGCGGCGCCCGCATCGGTGGCAGCCTTTACCGCACCAACATCTCCGCGCACAAAGATCGTAACGTAGCCGGCGCCGATATATTCTTTTCCTAAGAGCTGAACATTCGCGGCCTTGACCATCGCATCCGCAGCCTCTACCGCTCCGACGAAACCTTTGGTTTCGACCATTCCGAGTGCTTCTAAGGGCATCTCAAGTATCCTCACTTTTTCAGTTGTAGAAATTAAAGCCGATTGTTTCGGGAACTGGCGTCAACGTAACACCGTGGGCACGAAGAATCAAGAGACGCTGATCTTGGAAGTGGTTTACTTTGAGTCGTGTTCACGCCGCGCTCTTAGGCTACTGATTCATCGCTCGGATGAAAGGAACCGTTTTATTTAGTTTCGTGTCGCTTCTTGACTCGTTTCTTCCATCCCAGTCTTAACTACAAAAGTTTGACAGCGTTTAGCGACGCAAGCTATATTGCCGCCAAGAGTAAGTCACTCTTAAAGTTACGTTTCACAAGAAGTTCAACGAGAGACCTGCGCCGGGATTAAGATCAACCTCTTATTTCCTGCTCTGCAAGGTTGCCACTGACAGAACACGCGCAGGGGCCTGACGCGGATTGGTAATGGCAGCTACTATCGGCGAACAGTTGCGACTCGCACGCGAGGAGCGGGGCATTCCTCTCCGAGAAATTTCCGACGAAACACGTATTTCCATCCGTTATCTCGAAGCAATCGAATCAGGTGATTTCAAGCGACTACCGGGCGGAATCTTCAACCGGAGCTTCGTAAAGGCTTATGCACGCTGCATCGGGTACGACGAAAAGGAAGCGATCGAGGGATACGCGCGTTATCTACGCGATCAGGGCGACGCCGAAGACGATGTCGTAACTACGCCCTATCAGTCGAAAGTCTATACTGATGTGCCTGCGACACGTTCCCCCGTTTTGACAGTCGTGCTGGCAATCATCATTTTGGGTTTGCTTACTCTTGGCGCCCTCGCTGCCCTGCACTGGTTTCAGCGACGAGCCGCGAGCGTGAATCAGATATCAGACTCAACGTTTGCTATGATTCAGCGAGATGAGGCGCATGGGTTGGTCGCAGTTAGCGCGCATTTAGAATCGAGGAAGAGCGATTACCTGGCATTGCAGCAATAGAATTTGTTCTGACCATTGGCTTGTGTTGCGAGGCGCAGCGGAGATGGTTGCGCAAAATGAGTTTGGAAAATGACTGCCCGCTTGTAGAAGGCGGGCAGTTCTGTTTTTGTCGCACTCACAAATGCTGTCACGAACGAATCGAATCTTATTCATACTTTAAGGAGCAGTTTTCAATACTATGATTCCGTCCAATATTCCTGAAGGTCTTACATTCGACGACGTTCTGCTCGTGCCTGCACGTTCCGATGTGCTTCCGTCTGAAACCGACACTTCTACTCAATTCACTCGCAACATCCGCCTCCAGATTCCTCTCTGTTCCGCGGCGATGGACACCGTTACGGAAGCCGCGCTCGCAATAGCTCTCGCGCAGCAGGGCGGCATCGGCGTGATTCACAAGAATCTGAGTGTCGAAAGGCAGGCTGAGGAAGTTGACAAGGTCAAACGATCTGAATCCGGAATGATCGTGGACCCAGTAACGATTCGTCCCGATCGACCTGTGCGCGAAGCGCTGCTCGTGATGGAGAACTACCACATCAGTGGCGTTCCGGTCGTTGATGAAGATGGACATCTCGTCGGCATCATCACCAACCGCGATCTGCGCTTTGAAACAAGGTTCGAGATTCCCGTGTCTGAGGTGATGACCAAGCAGCCGCTGGTCACCGTTCCCGTCGGCACAACACTCGAACAGGCGAAGGCAGTTCTGCAAAAGCACCGGATTGAAAAGCTCCTGGTCGTAGATGATGACAAGAAAATAAAAGGCCTAATCACAGTTAAAGACATTCAGAAGGCGATCAAGTATCCAACCGCGGCGAAGGACAACCTCGGACGCTTGCGTGTTGCCGCAGCGATTGGAGCGACAGGCGACTTTCGTGAACGCGCGGATGAGTTGGTCAAAGCGCGCGTGGATTGTCTCGTAATTGATACGGCACACGGTCACTCGTCGCGCGTGCTCAACGCCATCAAAGAGATCAAGGCGAAACATCCTGAAACCGATCTAATCGCTGGCAATGTAGGTACAGGAGAAGGCGCATCGGATCTGATTGCTGCAGGTGTAGATGCAGTGAAGGTTGGCATTGGGCCGGGTTCGATATGCACAACTCGCGTTGTGACCGGCGCGGGGGTTCCACAGATCACTGCGATTCAATCTTGCGTTAAAGCAGCGCGAGGTTCGGGTGTTCCGGTGATATCTGATGGCGGTGTGAAGTTTTCGGGCGACGTTGCGAAGGCGATCGCATCGGGGGCCGATACTGTAATGATCGGTTCACTGTTTGCCGGAACAGAAGAAGCGCCTGGTGAAGTGATCCTATTCCAGGGGCGTTCGTTCAAAACTTATCGCGGGATGGGTTCGATCGGAGCGATGCGCGAGGGTTCGCGCGATCGCTACGCTCAGGAAATGGCTGAGAGCGAATCGAAACTCGTGCCTGAAGGCATTGAAGGTCGTGTTGCTTACAAAGGAACGATTGCGGAGATGACAACGCAGCTCGTCGGCGGCTTACGATCGGGGATGGGCTACACCGGCTGTCGCACGATCAAGGAATTTCAGGAGCAGTGTCAATTCATCAGGATCACTTCGGCCGGGCTGCGCGAGTCGCATGTACACGATGTGATCATCACGAAGGAAGCGCCGAACTACCGCGTTGAGTAGGTCACGAAGAAGTTGTAGGGGCGGCACTCCGTGGCCGCCCCTTTTTATGTCCTTCAATGGCGGTCTCACAACGGTTTTGCCGTCCACCAGTGCGGTAAGGCCGCGCCAAAAGGACCCAACCCGCATCACCCTTTCAACCACGCCGCTCGCAACGCTTTCTGTGCTGCCGTCGCATCTTTCTTATCTTCGATTCGATACTCAATCCGGTCAGGCTCGCCGAGCACGATGGTTGTAGAAATCGTTTTTCGATCCCTCGTCACAACAACCGGCACGCGATTGCCCTGTTTGTAACGAGCCAAAACGCGCAGCCAGTTGTCGATCGTTACCTTGTTTCCCCCAAGCGAAACCAATTCATCGTCAGCCTGCAAGCCTGCGTCCTCCGCCGGGGAATTATTACGAACACTCCCGATCACGGGCCGGCCGTCGCTCGCATTGACGGAAAGACCCGCGTTATAAGGTTGCGGCTTCACTTCGCGCACCAGCCTCAGTCCCATGTAACTCAACGCCTCGTCATAGGGAAGAACATCAGTACGTCTCACATAACGCGCGAAGAAGTCGCCCAGATCATAACCTGCAACCTCGCCTGCCACTCTTTGAAAGTCTTCCGTGGTGTAGCCTCGCCCACGCAAGTAGTAAGTCGCATTTGGGCTCCGCAAATAAAACTCGTCATACATTCGTCTCATTACTTCATCGAGCGAACCTTTGCCGTTCGTCTTGCCTCGGATGATCAGATCCAAAACAAACCCAATCAGTTCACCTTTGGGGTAATAACTGATTGCTGTGTTCTGAAGGTTTGTGCGTTGCGAATGCGCAGCATCGTCAAGGAACGACGCTGACTGCGACGATTGCTCCGCGCTCATCAGCTTGCTACCCGGCGCTCCCTCGATGTTGCTGATCGTCTCCGATTCCCGTTTTAAGAACCGAGCTTCATTCCAAATGCCCGAACGATGCATCATCAAATGGCCGTAGTAATTTGTCAGGCCTTCCGCAACCCACAATGCGCGCGTGTTCGCAGGACGAGTGAAATCCCAGGGACCGAATTCAAGTGGCCGCAAACGCTTAACATTCCAAACGTGGAAAAACTCATGCGCAACAGTGCCGAGGGTGTCTTCGTAAACTCCGGAGTCTGCCAACGCACCCGGCTCAATGATCTGAGTCGACGTTAGATGTTCCATCCCATCTCCCGAACGGTCGTCGGCGGCGAAGTGCATCAGGAAGGTGTAGGCATCAAACTCGGGCGCCCCCCACATCGCTGTTTCCGCACGTACGATCTTCTCGATGTCCTTCACGAGCGCGGGGCGCTTTCCACCTTCATCGCCAAACGAATGCACCACCACGTGATAGGTCTTTCCATTCACTTGAAAAATATCTTCCGTCCAGTCGGGTGCAATCTCAGTTGGCGTGTCGATCATGATGTCCCAGTTGGGAAACTGCCATTCACGTTGGTTCGCGCTTTCCATCCGCCCATTGACGATGCGCCAAACACCGGTTGGAGTGATCGCCAACTTCACTGGGTCGGCCTTGTGATCGACGATGTACATGTAGATTGAGCCGCCGTTGTAGTTCGCGTGCCGGCTATCGAGTTGGGAAAACGTGCCGGAAAGATCGTTACCGAAGACCTTGTAACTAAACGTCAGTGCTGAGTTCCCTTTTGTTTCCACCCGCCACGTCTGATTATCGATACGCGTGACAGGAAGCGGGGCTTGTCGGCAAACGGTGGTGTGAGTTCCCTGCCCTGGTTGAGTGGGACAAATTCCTGATGCCGCCCAAACCTCCTGAACATTCTTAGCGAAGTCGAAGACGGCATAACGACCGGGCGACCAGCGCGGCATTTGAAAATCCAGCGACTGATTTGCGGCGTCCGAAAGTTCAACCTCGATCTTCACTTCAAACAAGTGCGAAGCCGGCAGCGACATTGACAGCCGATAAGTGACGGAGCGAAGCGGTGGCTCCTGCGCGGAGACAACTGCAAAGTTTGCCAATAGGAGGCTCGCAAACAACAGACGAAAGCCCGGTTTCAGGTAAGAGTTCTTCATTAGTTTTCAGAAGGGTCGTTATTTGAATTCAATCTGGGGGCGCTGGATTATGACATTGGGAACGAGCCTGGCCAAAACACACAAACGATCCACGAATCCACACAAGCGACACGAACACAATCATGTAGCGGCTGCATTGCCCTTGCCTACTTGCATATCCCGCTGGCTTCTACTAATAAGTTCAACAACAAAGCCCAAGACCAAAGTCCAAAGCCCAATGGCCACCGAACGTCTCTATTATCGGGACTCACATTTGATCGAGTTTGAAGCTCGTGTCGTCGACCAGACAGAACGAGTCAGCGGCTGGACAGCAGTCACACTCGATCGCACAGCGTTCTACCCGACTGGCGGCGGGCAACCAAGCGATACGGGTACGCTCGGCGACTCGCGGGTGGTTGAATGTATCGATGACGAGCAAAACGGAATTCTGCATGTGATTCAGGGGCGAGCGCCCGCCATTGGTTCGACTGTGAAAGGCAGAGTTGACTGGCTGCGTCGTCTCGATCACATGCAACAACACACGGGGCAGCACATTCTTTCGCAGGCCTTTGTCAGTCTCTTTCACGCACCGACCCGCGGCTTTCGGGTGCTCGAGCAGTCATGTGAGATTGATGTGGAGTTGGACAATCCGAGTACTGCGCGTATCGAGCGTGCAGTAGAACTTGCGAACAATGTGATTTGGGAAGACCGTCGGATCACGATCAAGGACGTCACATCTGCCGAGGCGGCCGACCTCCCGCTGCGCAAAGAGCCGGCACGGGAAGGTGAATTGAGGCTAATCGAGATCGATGGTTTTGATCTGACTCCCTGCGGCGGGACGCATGCCTATCGCACAGGCGAGGTGGGGATGATAGTAGTCCGCTCGTGGGAACGCGCGAAAGGCCTGACGAGGATCGAGTTCCTCGCTGGCGGTCGGGCCCTCGCCGATTATCGTCGTGCAAACAATACCGCCCGCAGCGTCGCAGCTTTATTCAGCGCCGGGCGTGATGACACGCCTGGCCTTGCCGAGCGAATGCTTGACGAGAACAAGGATCTTCACCGCCGCTTGCGCGCGCTCGAAGAAGTTGCGGCAAAAGTTGAAGCAGAGGAATTGGTGAGGGATGCTCTTGACCCCGCAGGGGTCGAAGCCAATAGCCGGGTGTTGAGCGCGCAGCGCGATAGCCCCGGATCGAACCCAATGGATTCTTCTGACCCTGAATGGGTCAAACCACGGTGCGTTGTCACGAAGATTTTCGACAATCGCGAAGCGGAGTCCCTGAAGCAGCTCGCGCTTGCGTTAATC
>Ga0207675_100007699_pt1 | contig 10166 bp, 7 predicted proteins | sample KBSSwiS42_FD_184305 | JGI IMG/M metagenome (GOLD analysis project Ga0207675, IMG submission 184305) | Switchgrass rhizosphere microbial communities from Kellogg Biological Station, Michigan, USA - KBS Switchgrass S4-2 (SPAdes) (version 2) | ecosystem: Host-associated > Plants > Roots >...
CTTGGCGATTTCCAGCGCCGGCGAAGCGGGCCGTTGCCAGCTGCGCGCGTTGTAGCCGTCGTTCTGCGTGGTGCCCCAGGCGTTGCGGATCTCGCGCGCCAGCGACCACAGCACCATCGGGGCCTCGAAGCCTTCGCTGCGCAGTCCGCCCAGGATCCGCAGGGCGCGCGGCACGTCGCCGGCCAGCGCCGCATCGCCGAGCTGGAACACGTCGTAACGCGCGCTCTCGCCGATCGATGCCTGCACCGCGGCGAGATCGATGCGGTTGCCGGTCGCCAGCAGCTTGAGCTTCTCCAGCTCCTGCTGCGCGGCGAGCATGTTGCCCTCGGTGTGCTCGACGATGAAATTCACCGCGTCATCGTCGAGCTCGAGCTCCATCGTGGCGGCGCGGCTGCGCAGCCACTGCGGCAGGCGCGCGACTTCCACCGGCCAGATGGCCAGCCACGCACCGGCGTCCTCGAAGGCGTTCACCCACGCCGACTTGTTCTGGTCGCGATCGAGTTTGCCGGTGATCATGAGGTAGACGTTGTCGGGGCTGACGTTTTCGAGCAGCTCGGCGATGGCATTGGCGCCGCCGACACCGGGCTTGCCCGACGGCAGGCGCAACTCGATCAGCTTGCGTGAACCGAACAGCGAGAGGTTGTTAGACGAGGCGCGCACGGCCTCCCAGTCGCCGACGCGCTCGATGAAATGCACTTCGCGTTCTTCGAAGCCGGCGCGCCGGACGCGGGCACGGATGGCGTCGGCGGCTTCGCCGACCAGCAGCCCTTCGTCGCCGGATACCAGGTACGCGCGGGCGGGCTCACCGGCGAGGTGCGTGCGCAGGGTGTCTAAGGTCAGTTTCAACGGGGTCAATTATGAGTGAGTTGGCGGCCCGGAAGCCATACGAAATCGCTCCGGCTGGCGTTATTCTTCGCCATGGCTACGATTTTCGAGAAGATCATCGCCGGGGAAATTCCCGACACCATCGTGCACCGGGACGATCGCGTCACCGCATTCCGGGACATCAGTCCGCAGGCGGCGGTGCACGTGTTGATCATCCCCAACAAGCCGATACCCACCGTCAACGATGTCAGCGAAGCCGACGAGGCGACGCTCGGCCACATGTTCATCGTGGCGCGCGACATCGCGAAGCGGGAAGGCATCGCGGAGAACGGCTTCCGGCTCATCATCAACTGCAACAAGCACGGCGGGCAGGTGGTGTATCACCTGCACATGCACCTGCTCGGCGGCGCGCCGCTGGGCCCGATGCTCGCCGGAGGAAAACATGGCTAAGAAGAAAAAGAAGCAGGCAGTTCCGGCGCGCAAGGCCGGGGATTTCTACCCGCCGATCAAGCCGTACGACAGCGGTCACCTGCGTGTCTCGCCGGTTCACGAGATCTACTACGAGCAGAGCGGCAACCCGAAGGGCAAGCCGGTGGTGTTCGTGCATGGCGGGCCGGGCGGCGGCACCGACGCCAAGATGCGCCGCTTCTTCAATCCAAAACGTTATCGCATCGTGCTGTTCGATCAGCGCGGCTGCGGCAAGAGCCGGCCTGCGGCAAGCCTGGTCGACAACACCACCTGGCACCTGGTTTCCGACATGGAGGCCATTCGGGAACATCTGAAAATCGAGCAGTGGCAGGTGTTCGGTGGCTCGTGGGGCTCGACGCTGGCACTCGCCTACTCGCAGAAACATCCCGAGCGCTGCACCGAGCTCGTGCTGCGCGGCATCTTCCTGCTGCGGCGCTGGGAGCTCGAATGGTTCTACCAGGATCCCGGTGGCGCGGCCGCGCTGTTTCCCGATCTGTGGGAACACTACATCGAACCGTTGTCGGCGGAGGAACGCAAGGACTGCATGCGCGCGTATTACCGGCGGCTGACCAGCGACGATCGCAAGACGCTGCTCGCGGCGGCGCGCTCCTGGTCGATCTGGGAAGGCGCGCTCTCGTACATCAAGATGAATCACGATGCCGTGAGGAAATACGGCGATCCCGAGTTCGCCGCGTCCTTCGCGCGCATCGAGTGCCACTACTTCGTGAACGGCGGATGGCTGGAGCGTGAAAGCCAGCTGCTCGACGATATCCCGAAGATCCGCCACATCCCGGCGACCATCGTGCAGGGACGCTTCGACATCGTCTGCCCGATGCGCACGGCCTGGGCGCTGCACAAGGCGTGGCCCGAAGCCGACTTCCGCATCGTGCCCGATTCTGGCCATTCGGCATTCGAACCCGGCACCTTGCGCGAGTTGATCAAGGCCACCGACCGCTACTCGAAGTAGAAACGGCCGCGTCCCTCGATCGCATCACACCCCGCTGATGCAGCGGGGAAGCGCGTCGCCGTTTTCGTTCGCGCGCAATCTGTCAAACCTCGCGACCGCGCGATCTGTGAGCGCGCTCTAACTTCCCTTCCTCAAGCTCCCACAGTGCGCCGCCGATGCAGCGGCTAGCTCGGCCTGCGTCCATTCGCAGTCCAAATCACCTCTGGAGGGAAAGAGTCAAATGCCAACGGTCCGCCTGTCGCCGCGCCACGTGCGCGAAGTCTTCGCCGCGATGCTGCTCATCGCTTTTGTCGTGGTTGCGTCCGCATGCGGTGGCGGAGGCTCGTCGAGCACGCCCCCGCCGGGCGGTAATGCCCCGCCGCCGGCCCCGCCCGCCCCCGCCGCCATCGAGGGTGTCGCCACCCCCACTTCCGTCGCCGTGGTTACGGCCACCAACGCGCAGTAACACCGGAGCACCCATGAAAAACTATCTACGCGCGGCCATTGCGCTGGCCCTGGTCCAGTCATCGATCGCGCTGGCCGACCCGCCGGCGAATTCGCCCTACAACACCGACCCGCAGAACAGCCACGTCGAGGACGCCACTTCGCGCGGCATCGGCATGGTCAACATGATCACCTGCATCATGGGCGCGCTGCGCCCCGATGGCACGGTCAACGACGGCCCGTACAACGCGCTGGTCGAGATGCAGAAATGCGATCCCGAGTCGCGTTCGTCCACGGATAACGCCAGCGGCGCCGTGCAGTCAAACCAGTTCGTCACCGCGACCGTCAATTCCACGCGCGCCAGCAATGACGACCCGATGCGCGCGCGCATCTGGCTCGACGATCCGGAGGCCGACGGCGCCGCGATCTTCGTGAACCTGAGCGCCACCGCCCCGCCGACGGCCGCGAACCCTTATGGCGTGTTCCGCGTCGACTACTGCGGACATGGCGCCGACCCGGGCTGCATGTTCAATGGATTCCTCGACGGCGCGGCGTCCGGCGTGTCCTTCTTCGAACGCGAACAGCGCGACCAGGGCGGCATCGGCACCAAGGCCCTGCGCATGTCCGCGACCAGCACCAACAGCGGCGCCGGCGCCATGCAGATGCAGGGTCCCAACGAGTCAGCGTCGTTTTCCTTCGCCTACAACGCCGACTACTACCGCCGCAGCGACGACAATGGTGAGCAGTGTTTCGCGCGCGATGCCCGCGACGCGGCCACCGGCATGTCGGTGTGGCGTTACGGCCTGTATGACAGCGTGACCGGTGCGCGCATCGAGCGCCACTCGGGCTTCCCGATCGAATACAACCATGCCGGCACGAAGTACCAGGGTTATCTCGGTTATTACGGCCTGTCGCTGCCGCCGGCGGCGCAGGAAGCGCTCGCCAACGGCGAGACCATCGACAAGGTGGACTACGGCAACGGCAACACGCCGACGCGCACGCCGTACACGGTGATGAAGGCCGGCGGCAAGCTGACCAGGTACACGCGCCACACCCGCACGTTGCACGAGATCGACCAGATCAAGTTCACGACCTGGGTGGGCATGGAGGCCAGCAACATGTTCGCGGGCGCCCAGCCCAACGCCCAGTACGAAATGAACTGGGATGACGCAGCCGGCAACTTCAAGGTCACGGCGGTCATGAACTGCGGCCCCAACGGCTGCAACACGCAGGCGCTGCCGCAGGTGCAAGCCGTGGCGGCATCGTTCTGGGCGCCGCGCGGCGGCATCCAGGGCTGGTCGCAGCAGCTCGGTGGCGAGTTGTTCGTGAACCTGCAGAACGTGGGCTCACCCGTGGACCCTGCGAGTGTGCAGGTCGCGTACCGCAGCCAGGATCTCGTGTATCCCTCGCAGATCCCCGCGTCGCTGTACTGCGTACGTGACTGCCCGACGGCGGCCTCGATGTCCGCATTCTTCAGCGGCGCGCCCATCGACTCGCCGTTCGCCGGCCTCACGGCGAACAACTTCCAGCCCACGCTGCTCGGCAATGTCGTCGCATACACCGGCGATGCCAGCGCGGCGCTGCTGCGCGACGTGAGCTCGGCCGCGGTGGTGGTCAGCGCCAGCCGCGAGCAGCTCGAGTCCAGTCCGCAATTTCGCAACGGCGTGCGCACCGGCAAGTTGTTCGTGAACCTGGCGGATGCCGAGTGCGATGCCGGCTCGAACACCTACTGCGAATGGCGCGTCAACAATCTCGACGTGTACTACCAATGGGAAACCGGTCCTAACCAGTACAACCAGTTCGCCGCGGTCAAGGACTCGAACGGTCAGTTCGTGAATCTCGATCCGCCGCTGCAGGTGAGCTTCAATGTTCCGCAGGGCGCGGCCTACGGCCAGTACGCCGGTCAGAACATCGTGCTGCAGTACGGCGGCTTCGGCGACCTGTGGGGCCTGCCGGGTATCTGCGTCTCGCCCGTCACCAACCAGGAAGTGGCCTGTGACGGCGGCGAAGCGCGTTACGTGCCGTCCTTCGTGATTCCGCACAACGCCACCCAGGGCGTGGTGACTGCGAACGGCACGACCTACCTGGTGAAGTGGCTGGAGCGCGAAATCCGTTTCGCCCGCAAGAACCTCTCGGTGTGTGACGCCGCCGGGCTGACGGTGCCGTCGGGCATCACGCTGCCCACGGCCTCGGACCTCAAGGATCCTTCGGACTCCGCCTCGGACATCTACATCGGTACGCGCCCGACCGTGACCTCCGCGCCGCGCGTGATCCACGGAGAAGTCATGTACTGAGACCACGGCTTCTTCGTTGCTGGGGCGCGGGTTCTTCCGCGCCCCTTTTTTTCGGAATTCTGTAAAAACGGACTCAAGTCCGAAGGTCGGGGGCCGATACAGCTGCTACCGGGGCTTGCGTCCGCTCAACGCAGGTTCCGTCGGTCCAACGGCCGGGACGATGGGGGCGGAGGTTTTTTGAAACGACTCCACTCTCACATTTCAGGCGACACCGCCTCCGTCTCCCGGCCCTTCATTCACATCACCTTGAACGTCCCTATGAATTTCTCGCCCGAGTCCTCGGGCTTGAGCTCGAGCTCCATGGTCTGCTCGCGTTGCGTCGGGCGACCGTAGTCCCGGAACAGCCGCGCCTTGACCACCGTGCTGCCATTGGGATTGATCCGGTCCGCCCGGTAGACGTTCACGCTGATTCGGTACTCGCCCTTCGCGGCGTGGCGCAGCAGGTATTCCTCGGGCCCGAATCCATTCGTCATGTCATTCGAGAGGCGCCCGCCGATCGCGGTGAGCGGATTCGAATAGATGGCGCGTTCCCCGTTGGGTTCGTCCACCCACAGGTCCATGTCGGTGGCGGCCGTGTTCCATTCGATGACCACGCGCAGGTCGACGTCCAGCAGTGCGCGCAGCCGCTCATCGAGCGGTGACCCGGTCACCCCGAGTTTCTCGAGCCGCGGCAGCAGGGCGTTGGTTTCCATGAGACTCACGACCTCGATGCCATCGTAGGAGTCGGGCCACGGAGTCATGATGACTTCGTTCAGCAGGCCCACCGCCCGCTCCAGGTCGGCGCGGGCACGCGGGTCCGTGGCGGTCTCCGCGCGTCGGGCGAGCGCCAGTGCCAGTGCGCGCCGGGGCTGCGGCAGATAGTCGGACTGCTCGGCCGCGCGCTCCAACAGCCACACGGCGCGGTCCAGGCTGCCGTAACGCTGCAGGCGCTCGGCAACCATGGCGGCGGTTTCCTCATTGGCGATCGGCAACTCGAGCGCCGACAGCAACATCTCTCGCGCATCAGCCTCGCGCTCGTGGCGGTACAGCCATTCCGCCACGTCGAAATAGAACACCGGCAGCTGGCCGTAATTGCGTTCCTGCTCCGCGAGCACGCGCTCGATCTCACCCGGCGCGGCGGCATTCAGCGCCTCGATGTACGGGCGCTTCAGGTCCCATTTCCCCAGCTCGATTTCGATACTGCTGCTGGAATCGATCATGCCGATCGCGTCGCGCTTCACATCCATGGACACATTCAACGACCGGCGAACGCCGGTGACGACGATCCGCTGCAATACCTCCGAGTCATCAGGTTCCGGAAATCGACCGATGTCTTCCGCGGTGATCGCATCCACTCCGGCTGCATTGGCGGCGGGCGCACTCGCGGCCCGGGTCGGAACCGGTGCCTTCTCGGCAATCTTCTTCTGGGCTTTCTGGTCGAACTTCGTGTTCCACCACCCGGTGACTTCCCGCCACCGCTGCATGACGGTTGCCAGCCGCTCGGACTCGGCCTGTTTGCGCTGCTGGTCATGTTCGGCCTTGAGCTCGCGATATTCCTCGAGCATTTCCGCCGGAAGGTTGGCGGGCGGGGAAATGTCGGCGTTGACGTAGTCCTGCGCGTCTTCGAGCACCAGGAACGACATCCCGGGGCTGGCGACCGAAAACTGGCGCGACAGCGCGACGAATTCCACGTGGGCCCCGTCCTCGGCCGCGAGGGCGGCCGCGCGATCCGCGGCCCACAACGCACCGGCGGCATCGAAGCGCGCCTTGCGCGTCACCGCCGTCGCATAACGTCTTTCGACCAGTTCACTGCCGAGTCCGGCGATTCGCAGGATGACGTCGCCGGTGACCGGCTCCTCGGTGATGACGGACCATCCCGACTCACCACCGTCGAGCGAGGTGAAACGCAGCGCGCGGCCGTCTTCGCTGCGCGCCTGCACCACGCGGGGTCCGCCGCCCGCGAGCCTCGCGAGGATTTCCTTCTCGGCCTGCCTTCCCAACTGCAGGACGGCGCTCGCCGCGCCTCCCGTCAGCCGGCGCAGGAATGCACGATCCGCGTCCACGGCCGACGTGATCGCGAATACCTCGCAGCCCGGATCGAAGTCGCGCCGCGCATCGATGGTGGCGACGCCGTCGCTGAACACCAGGCACACGTCCGCGGACGGAGCCGGGAGTTTCTGGAGCACCGCGAAGCTGGTGCCGCCGCGATAGGTCACCTCGCGCAGCGCCGCGTCCAGCTGCCCCGCCATCACGCGACGCACACGCGCACCGCTGCTGTTGAACAGCACGAGGTCGATCGAAGCAGGTTTCGATTGGGCCAGGTATTTCGCGAGTAATGAACGCTCGTCGGCCAGTCGCTGATCGCGCCGCGACAGCGAACGATCCCAGTAGACGCGCAACCGCCGGCCGGTCGCGCCGCGCGTGAGCATGCGCGCGGTGGTGTCGACGATGTGCACGTGGCGCTCGCCATTGGCGTGGCGGCTGGCTATCGCGGGCAGCAGCGGATGTACCGGCGAGATTCGCAGCTCACCGGTGAGCGCCGCGCCGCCGAGGCGCGCGCTGGCTGTGAATCCCTCCGGACCCCGTTGCCAGTCCAGCGGCACCCTGTTTGGCAACGTGAGCTCCGGCGCCTTCGACAGCGACGAGCCACGTAGTTTGACCCTGAATTCACCGACCGCCGATTCCGTGAGCAGCGGGAAGGTCAGCCCGCGCTGCGGATGAACCGGCGCCGCGAATTTCAGGCGGATGATGCGCGAGCCCTCCGCCGGAATCGGGAATATTCGCGTGGAGAACACGTTGGCGCGCGACACCTTCGCGACGCCCGGATCGATGCCCTGGCGAACCTGTTCCTCGTAGGTCCGCTCCGCCTTGAGCGGCTCCACGAGTACGCCGTCGACCAGCTGCCCCTCGATGTCGAGGGCATAACCCGTGACCACGGCGCCCGCGGGCAGCTCGAATGAAAAGTCGCCTTCGAGCACCCTGTCGGAAGGGTTGGCGAACTTCGCGGTCAGCGTGGTTTCCGATAACGCGCCCACCACGTCGAGCTCCAGCGTGAGCTCCGCCAGCCGCAAGGCGGTACTGGCCGTTTCGGGGTCGTTGATGCCCTGTACGTGGGCCATGAGCGCCGGATTCGCGGCCGACGAGGAAGTCGCTGGCAGCCCCAGGAGCACCGCCAGGGTGAAAAGGATCGTGCGCATCGCACCCACCTGTTTGTTGTTGTCGTGGGTTAGACGGAGCGACTCGGCAAATCTTCTAATGAAACTTGAAAGCGAAGCCTTCCGGCAGGGTCGACGAGGCCCGTTCGGGCCAGCCAGGACCGGGCGTCGGCCGCATCAGCTTCGAACCAGGCGCGCGCCGACCCCAGCCGGAAGGTGTAGCCCCAGGCGTCCATGTCGCGCAGCATGCGATCCCTGCCCAGCATGGGCAGCTCGTCTGCCAGCAGGATCTGCAGGTAACACACCGCGCACTCCTCGGCGTCGTCACCGCCCGCGTCCCGGTCGAGGCCGGCACGACGCTGTGGCGACATGCAGGCGTAGTGGCTCAGCTCGTGCAACAGCGAGTGCAACGGCGTGTCGGCGCGCACGTAGAGGCGATTGGCCCGCAGCCCGGCCTCGCTGTCACCCCAGTAGGAACCCGGTGGCGTCTCGTGTTCGCCGCAGGGCACGAGCTCGACACCGTACTTGCGGGTCAGGGCGGCAATGGAGGGATGTACGTCCCGGCCAACGCGTATCACATCGGGGCCGGCCAGCTCCGCGTTCATCGGAGCCTTGCTACAGCGCCGCCAGCCGGCGCATGACCAGCGCCACCAGATCGCGCGCCAGGCCCTCGCGCAGGATCTCCTGCTCGCGCTCCTTCGCCAGCAGCTGGGTCTCGTCGAAGCTGAAGTCGCGGGTGGCCTCGACCTCTTCCTGGTCGATGAGCGTCTTGCCGTCGGCGACCACCGAGAATTTCACCTTGTAGGTCAGCTCGTATTCGGTGGGAATGTTGCGCGCCGACACCGAGAGGATTTTTTCCGTCAGCTCGTCTTCGTGCACGCTGATGGTGGCGCCCGAGGAACCCTGGGTGGTGATGATCTTCGAACCCGACGAGATCAGCGCCTTGCGCAGGTCCTGCACGAAGTCGGTCTGTTCGTCCTTAGTCTCGATGAAGGTGTTCGAGAACGACGCCGGCAGGGGCTGGCGGCCCTGCAGGTGAAAGCCGCAGCCCGCGAGCAGCACCAGAAATGGGGTCAGACCCCATTTCATACGACGATGTTCACGAGTTTGCCGGCCACGTAGATAGCCTTCCTGATCGGCTTGCCTTCGACGAACTTCTGCACGTTCGCATCCGCCAGCGCGGCCTGCACGGCGACATCCTGCGTCGCATTCGCCGGGACGCTGACGCGCGCGCGCATCTTGCCGCTCACCTGCACCGAGATCTCGACGGTGTCCTGCACCAGCGCATCCGGATCCGGCGCCCACCAGCGTTCGTGGATCAGCGCGGTTTCGTGACCGAGCTGATGCCACAACTCGTGGGTCACGTGCGGAATCATCGGCGACAGGCACATCACCGCGATCTCCAGCGCCTCGTGTGCGACCACGCGGCCCGCGAGCGTCTTGCTGTCGAACTTGCCGACGGCGTTCAGCAACTCCATGACCGAGGCGACCGCGGTGTTGAAGCTGCGGCGCCGCCCGATGTCGTCGGTCACTTTCTCCAGGGTGTGATGCGCGATGCGGCGCATCTCCTTCTGCTCGGCGTTGAGTTTCGTCTTGTCGAACTCGTTCGTGTCGATGGCGTCGACGGGGGGCGGCGCATTCACCTGGTCCCAGACCGCTTTCCACAAACGGCGGATGAAGCGGAACGAACCCTGCACACCCTCTTCCGACCACTCCAGGGTCTGCTCGGGCGGCGCCGTGAACATCATGAACATGCGCGCGGTGTCGGCGCCGAACTGCTCGACCAGCGCAGTCGGATCCACACCGTTGTTCTTGGACTTGGACATGGTGCCCAGTCCACCCGCGATCACCGGCTGGTTGTCGCTGAGCAGGATGTATTGCTTCGCCAGGCCATGCTCGTCCAGCACGGCTTCCACGTCGGCCGGGTTGTAGTAGGTGTACGCGCCGGTGGGACCGATGCGGTAGTAGATGTGCGCCAGCACCATGCCCTGCGTCAGCAGGTTCTTGAACGGCTCGTTGACGCTCACGAGACCCAGGTCGCGCATCACCTTGGTC
>Ga0207675_100007701_pt1 | contig 10165 bp, 3 predicted proteins | sample KBSSwiS42_FD_184305 | JGI IMG/M metagenome (GOLD analysis project Ga0207675, IMG submission 184305) | Switchgrass rhizosphere microbial communities from Kellogg Biological Station, Michigan, USA - KBS Switchgrass S4-2 (SPAdes) (version 2) | ecosystem: Host-associated > Plants > Roots >...
GTTCCGATCATCTCACTTGCTGTCTTTGCTATAGTAGTAAGTTTTCTTGCTGGCTTTTATCCCGCTATGATCTTATCGGGAGCAAAGATCCTGAATGTTATAAAAAAGGGATTTCGTATCACAGGTGGAAGTGGTGCATTAAGAAGATCATTGATAATAATTCAATTCAGCATTTCCGTTTTCCTGATCATTTACACTGCGATCATTTTGCAGCAAATGAATTTTATGAAAACGAAAAATCTTGGATATGATAAAGATCATGTTGCTGTGCTTCCTATCGGGGGAAGAGTGTACAAGGAATTTCAAAATACAAAAGAAGCAATAACAAAAGTGCCCGGAGTAGAAAGTGTAACTGCAGCATATGAAACGCCGGAGTTTGTGGAGTGGGGCGATGGTATCAGCGTTACAGATGAAAAAGGGAAAAGAGAAATTTCGTTAAATGCGATGCCCGTTGATCTTGATTTTACAAAAACGCTAAAGATGCAATTGATCGCAGGTCGTGATTTTCAACAATCCGATTTTGCGATCATGGATACATCAAACAATTATGCAAACTTTCAACAGCCATATATTATTAATGAATCGCTGGCAAAAAAAATCGGATGGACGCCGGAAGAAGCAATTGGTAAAATTATTGACAAAGGCTCACCGGGCCCGGTAGTAGGTGTAGTAAAAGATTTCAACTTTAGCAGCCTTCGTGAACCGATTGGCCCCATATTAATATTTCTTGGCCGTGATTTTTCCCGTGCTTTCATGGCTCGCATCAATGGAAAGGATATACAAGGCACATTGGGTAGATTGGAAATGATGTGGAAGCAAAGATTTCCGGAACGTCCTTTTACTTATCATTTCCTGGATGAAGATTATAATAAGTTATATGTAGGAGAACAACGATCATCGACATTATTCAGCGTTTCAGCTACGCTTGCTATTTTACTTGCATGCCTGGGTTTGTTCGGATTGGCTGCATTTACAACTGTACAAAAAACAAAAGAGATTGGAATCCGAAGAGTGCTAGGCGCAAATGTTACGAATATTACTATGCTGATCGCAAAGAATTTTTTGATAATGGTGGGTGTGGCAATTCTTATTGCAATTCCATTAGCCTGGTATGCAGGTAATCAATGGCTCCAGGATTTTGCATTTAGGATTTCAGTGCAGGGCTGGGTATTTATTGCTGCAGCGGCTGCTACTATATTAATAGCATTAGCAACTGTAGGATTTCATTCAGTAAGATCAGCATTGATGAATCCGGTAAAATCATTAAGAACAGAATAAAACCATAGCCATGATAAAAAATATTTCAGTTATCCTTCGTCGTTTTGGAAGACAAAAACTTACTACCACATTACATGTTACAGGTCTCACATTAGGTATCACTGTTTGTGTTCTTATTGGATTATTCATTAAACATGAATTAAGTTTTGATACTTATCAAAGCAAGGCAGACAGGACATATCGCATCAACCAGGTATGGTTAGACTTTGGTAAAAAGCAATTTCATTATTCAACTCCATTTCCGTTGGCAAACCAGCTGCGTAAAGATGTTCCAGGCCTGGAATACGTAACAAAAGTTCATCACCCGTTTGAAAACATTATACAAATAAATCCGAATAAGCGGTTCAGACAAGATCATGTAATGATGACAGATGCTGAATTTCTCGATGTGTTTGATGTAAAAGTAATAGAAGGTAATGCTTATGAAGCAATGCGCAAGCCTTACAATGCATTGCTTACTGAATCAACTGCAAAAAAATTCTTTGGTAATGAAGATGCTCTTGGAAAAACATTCACATACAATGACAGTTTTAATATCACAGTCGGCGGTGTTATAAAAGATTTCCCGGCTAATACACATTTACCTGCATCCCTAGTACTTTCTCTTTCGGATAATGAAAAATATCTTCAAACGAGTACTGAACACTATGGTTCCGTTTCAGGCGGATCAACTTTTATTGTTTTACCAAAAGGAACAAAACCAGGCAGCGGTTTAAAAGCGGCTATACAAAGTATATACGATCGGTTTGCTAATAATCAAAAATGGGCAGGCAAAGATCATCGTGAAGAAGCCGAGTTGCAGCCATTAAGTAATGTTCATTACAATGATAAGTATGCCGGTGGTGGTGAATGGGTGCAAGCGATCAATACAAGTTGGCTTTGGTTTTTTGGAAGTGTTGGAATAGCGGTCTTGATCTTAGCATGTATCAACTTTGTAAACCTTTCAACAGCACAGGCACTTGGTCGTGCAAAAGAGATCGGTGTTCGTAAATCAATAGGTGCCGCAAGATTTCAGTTGATCCGGCAATTTTTAGGTGAAGCATTATTACTTGTAAGTTTCTCAGCTATCCTCGGGATACTGATATCAAAGCTGGCATTACCTTATATTAATAATATAGCTGAAAAGCAAATCTCTTTTAATATTTTACAATCACCTGCTCTTGTTATTTCATTGCTCGCAGGAATTTTCCTGACAGCATTATTAGCTGGTATTTACCCAGCATGGATCATAACAAGATTTAATCCGGTGACTGCATTAAAATCTGGTTCAGTAAGTTCAACTCCAAGATCATCATTGTTAAGAAAAGGATTGGTAGTTACGCAATTCAGTATTTCTGTTTGCTTATTGATCGGTTTGCTTCTTATTGGAAAACAGATGACATACCTGCGAACCAAAGAACTTGGTTTTGATAAAGAGAATATTGTTATGGTGAAAGTTCCTTTCAATGAAAGGATTACGAAAGAAAAAGAATTATTTGGTAACGAGTTAAACAATATTCCAGGAATTAAAGCTTGGTCATTCTCGACAAGCTCCCCCAGTGGTGAAGGACATTGGGGAACAGTGATGAGTATTGTTGGAAAGGACGATCCTAATCAAAAATCGGTAACAACGATCATGACTGATGAAAAGTTTTGCTCTTTATATGATCTAAAATTAAAGGCTGGGAGATATTTCAATGTAGCCGACACCGGCAGCGTTTCACATTCTATACCCGAAGGTCAGAGAATTGCAAAATCTGTGGTCAATGAAAAACTTATACAGGAATTGGGTTTTCAATCAGACCAGGCGGCGATTGGAAAAAGATTCTGGATAGGAATGATGGGTTGGGAAGCTGAAGTGGTAGGAGTAGTAAAAGATTTTAATATTAATTCATTACATGAAGCTATCAAACCAACTTTGATCACACAATTTGTTCCCTTCTGCGAGAAAACAAATATTAAAATACAAGCCGGAACTGATGTGCCTGCTCTTATGAGCAAAGTAAACCTGGCATTTAAAAAAGCATATCCATCGGGGATTTTTGAATATAATTTTCTTGATCAGAAATTAGATGCCTTGTATAAATCAGAAGCAAGATTATTTGATCTGTTCAAAATATTTTCTGTGCTGGCAATGCTTATTTCATGTCTTGGTCTTTGGGGCTTGATAACTTTTGCTGCGCAACAACGAGTGAAAGAGATCGGAGTAAGAAAAGTATTAGGCGCTTCTGTTCCCAATATCGTTTCATTATTGACAAAAGATTTTCTGATCCTTGTTTGCATTGCAATTGCGATCGCTGCACCGCTTGCTTACTGGGGTGTGCATAAATGGCTCCAGGATTTCGCTTATCGTATCAATATCGGATGGACATCATTCATAATTGCAGGAGTCGTTTCAATATTGATCGCTTTAATAACTGTGAGTTTCCAGGCTATCAAAGCTGCGATCAGTAATCCTGTAAAATCATTGCGAACAGAATAAAGAAGCCCTTATGTTTAAAAACTATTTCAAAATAGCATGGCGTCATCTTGTTAAGAACAAGATGTACTCTTTCATAAATATTATCGGATTATCTATCGGGATGTCTGTTGCTATCCTTATCGGTTTGTGGATGTATGATGAACTTTCATTTGATAAGAATTTTAAAAATTACGACCGAATTGGGCAGGTAATACAAAATGTGACCAACAATGGTGAAGTTCAAACCTGGACATCTGTTCCTTATCCACTTGCTGAAGAGCTTCGGCAGAATTATGGCAGCGATTTCAGGCATATTGTGATGGCAGTTAATTGGTCAGATCATTTGCTTACCTATGACAATAAAAAGCTGAAACAAGAAGGCGGGTATTTTGAAAAGGAAATGCCTGATATGTTCAACCTGCAAATGCTGAAAGGCTCTGCAAGTCTCAACGAACCTTCTTCAATTTTACTTTCTGCCAAAGCGGCCAAAGCTTTTTTTGGAAATGATGAACCGATAAACAAGCTATTAAAGATCGATAATGATCCGCCTGTAAAAGTAACTGGTGTATATAAAGATCTTCCACATAACTCTTCTTTTGCTGATCTGAATTTTATTTCAACCTGGGAGTCTTATTATAATAACGGTGGTGTGCAAGGAATATCAGATCCATGGCGACCTAATTTTGCGCAACTTTTTGTTCAGTTAAATGAAGGTGCAGATTTTAAAAATGCTTCTGTAAAGATCAAAGATGCAAAGCTAAAAAAAGTTAATCAGCAGCTTGCTAAGAAAAAACCTGAACTTTTTTTACAGCCAATGAGCAAATGGCACCTGTATTCAAAATTTGAAAATGGTGTGAGTGCTGGTGGTGCTATTCAATATGTAAAGATGTTTGGTGTTATCGGTGTTTTCGTTTTGCTGTTGGCTTGTATCAATTTTATGAATTTAAGCACCGCCCGGAGTGAACGTCGTGCAAAGGAAGTTGGAATTCGTAAAGCTGTAGGATCATTAAGAAAGCAACTGACCCAGCAGTTTTTTAGTGAATCATTGTTAACAGTGATTTTTGCATTTGTATTATCATTGTTATTAGTACAACTTATCCTTCCTTTTTTTAATGAGGTAGCAAATAAGCAAATATCAATTTTGTGGCGCAACCAATATTTCTGGTTAATAAGTGCAGGGTTTATTCTTTTCACGGCTTTAATTGCCGGAAGTTACCCTGCTCTTTATTTATCTTCTTTTAAAGCTATTAAAGTTTTAAAAGGAACTTTCAAAGCAGGACGCTTTGCTGCCATTCCACGGAAAGTTCTTGTAGTATTACAGTTTACTGTTTCTGTTGCATTGATCATAGGAACGATTATTGTTTATAAACAGATCCAATTTGCAAAGAACAGACCTGTTGGTTATAACCGCGAAGGTCTAGTCGGAATTCCAACATTTATTGACTCTTCTATTCATGCACATTTTGATGCTTTTAAAAATGAATTAATACAGACTGGAACAGTTTTATCAATTACAGAAGCTGGAAGTCCAACTACAAGTATTTGGGGAAGTAGCAGCGGCTTCAGCTGGAAAGGGAAAGATCCAAATCTTTCAATAGACTTTAAAACAGTAAGAGCTTCGTATGAGTATGGTAAAACTGTTGATTGGCATATTAAGGAAGGAAGAGATTTTTCAAGGGACTTTGGTACAGATACATCTGCATATATTCTTAATGAGGCCGCAGCTAAGTTTATGGGGTTGCAAAAACCGATTGGAGAAACAATAACATCTTTTGGCAAAGACTACACTGTGATCGGCGTCATTGGTGATATGGTGATGGAATCCCCTTACGATGCTCCAAAGCCTACCATCTATAGTTTATCAAATCAACAGGGAAACTATACTATTATAAAGATCAACCCTAATTCGAATACCAGGGATGCATTAGGGAATATTGAAAAATCATTTAAGAAATTCAGCCCGGAACAACCATTCGAATATGAATTTGTAGATGCCGAGTATGCAAAAAAGTTTACAAGTGAAGAACGCATTGGTAAATTGTCGGGCTTCTTTGCTTTACTCGCCATCATTATTTCGTGTCTTGGGTTGTTCGGTTTAGCATCATTTGTAGCTGAACAACGTACAAAAGAGATCGGTATAAGGAAGGTTTTGGGTGCATCTGTGTTTGGCGTTTGGAATTTGCTATCGAAAGACTTTGTCATACTGGTTGCTGTTTCATTTGTTGTTGCTGTACCAATTGCATGGTACATGATGAATAAATGGTTGCTTGATTATAGTTATCGTATCAATATTGGTTGGGAAGTATTTGCCGTGGCCGGCATCCTGGCACTTGTTATTACATTGATCACGGTAAGCTTCCAATCAATAAAAGCAGCCGTAGCGAACCCGGTAAGATCATTGCGAACAGAATAAAAGGCTAATTATGATCAGAAATTATTTAAAACATGCCTGGCGGAGTTTAGTAAAGAATAAAACATATTCAGTTTTGAATATTATTGGTTTGTCTATTGGCTTAACTTGTTTTGCCCTTATTGCTCTTTGGGTAAACGATGAATTGAGCTATGATAAATTTAATTCTAACTATGACAGGATCGTTCGTTTAACGGGAATTGAAAAAAGAGAAACGGGGATTACTGAATCCGCTGTATCAAGTGCGCCAATGGCAAAGGCATTAAAAGATGATTACCCGGAAATTGAAAACACTGTTCGATTTGACATGCATGAGGAATTGGTGATGCACAACAGTCAGCAACTATTGCAACCTGGTATTTTGCTAACTGATCCCTCGATCTTCGACGTTTTCAGTTATACTCTTACGAAAGGAGATGTTCATTCAGCTTTAAATGAACCTTATTCGATCATACTCACACAATCAACTGCAAAAAAATATTTTGGCGATAGTAACCCAATGGGCAAAATCCTTATCATTTACATGAATGATAGTACAGGAAGAGGAGCTTCATATACTATAAAGGGAGTGATGCCTGATCCTCCAAAGAATGCACATTTCACTTTTACAATGCTAGCTTCTTTTAAAACTGTTGAGGTAGCAAATCCTGATGTATTGACTGTTGATGGGTGGGGTGATGCCAGTTTTTACACTTATTTATTATTAAAAAAAGGTGTTGATCATAAGACGCTTTCAAATAAGATATCTCAATTCTATGGAAAATATATTGGAGATCGTTTTGATATATGGCGTAAGATATATTCTTATAAACTACAACCCCTGAGTGATATTCATCTTCGTTCTAGTTTACAATATGAAATAGCGGCAACAGGAAATGCAAAACAAGTTTATATTTTTTCAACAATTGCTATTTTTATTTTACTACTGGCAGGTATAAATTATACCAATCTTGCAACTGCAAGATCTGTTAGCAGAGCTAAAGAAGTAGGTGTTAAAAAAGTTGTGGGGGCCGGTAAAGGCCAATTACTATTACAGTATTTATTTGAATCTGTATTTACAGCAATTCTTGCATTAGCACTTTCTCTTGTTCTTTCAGTCTTATTACAGCCTTTTTTCTATAAGCTTACAGGCAAGGATATTTCCTTGGTTTCATTCCCTATGTTGTTATTATTCTTGGCCGGCGTAACTGTTTTCTTAGGAATTGTCTCTGGTATCTATCCTGCTATCGTTCTTTCAGGATTTAAACCAATTGGGATATTAAAAGGAGCTTTTAAATCCAACACTAAGGGAATATTGTTACGCAAGACCCTTGTCGTATCGCAATTTGTTATTACGATCATACTTGTAACCAGTATCATTGTTATAAACTCTCAAATGTTATATATAAAACATAAAGACCTTGGATATAATAAAGATGGATTGGTTTTTTTACGAGTACATGGAAATACAGATGTGATAAACGGATATAATGCTTTTAAAAATGAAATATTATCAAGCTCGCTTGTTTATGGTTCAACGGTTTCTAATACATTATTAGGTAGCCTTGGCTCAGGAGGTTCTGAAACTGTTGATATAAATGGCAATCCGCTGCAAGTAAACACTTCGCGGCTTCGGGTGGATGCTGATTATCTTAATGTGCATGGAATAAAATTAATAGCAGGAGGGAATTTTGGAATTCATGCGTCAACCGACTCAATAAGGCCTGTTATCCTGAATGAAAATGCTATAAAAAAATTTGGCTGGAAAGATGCGGCATCTGCGATCGGCAAGCCCTTTAAAATGGGAGACAAGCCTGGAAAAGTAATAGGTGTTGTAAAAGATTTTCATTTTAGCACTTTACAACATTTAATAACTCCATTGGTCATCTTTCCTTCGCAAGATAGATTTTCAAGGATTACTTTAAAAGTAGATATTTCGAAACTGCCTCAAACTACAGCGTGGTTGAATAAAACCTGGAAAAAGAATTTCCCATCTGCATTGCTTGATTATAGTTTTTCTGAAGACGTAATAGAAGAGCAATATGCCGCAGAAGAAAAATTTTCAAGCATATTCTTTTACTTTTCTATACTATCAGTGTTGATCGCATGCCTCGGTTTATACGGTTTGATCTCTTATACCACATCACAAAAAGCAAAAGAGATCGGGATAAGAAAAGTCTTAGGTGCTACTGCAAGCGGAATAGCTGCTATGTTATCCGGAAATTTTTTAAAACTGGTTTTATTTGCAAGTGTTATTGCAATGCCAGTTGCATGGTATGTAATGAATAAATGGCTGGAAGATTTTGCATACCGGACACATATTTCCTGGTGGATGTTTACAGTTGCCGGTATATTGGTTTTGCTGACTGCTTTCATCACAGTAAGTTTTGAAGCGATCAAAGCTGCAATTGCAAATCCAATAAAATCATTAAGAACAGAATAAATCAATTGTTATGTTCAGAAATTATTTTAAAACAGCGATAAGGACACTTTTCAAAAACAAACTTTATACAACACTCAATGTAGCAGGACTTGCATTTGGATTGAGTTGCTTTTTGTTAATAGGGCTCTATGTTTTTGATGAGCTCACTTTTGATCAACAACATAGCAAAGTTGACAGGATATATAGAGTAGTAGAGCATAAAACTGTAAATGGAGAAGCCACTACGATTGCCGGGATCGGTTATAAATTGGCAGAAGAATCAAAAACAAAAGTTACAGGTGTTGAGAATACAACAAAAATCCAAAGAATAGGAAGAGCAAACATTCTTACTCCTGATAATCCAACTAATTTTTTCCAGGAAACGGTAACTGTTGCTGATCAAAACCTTTTTGAAATTTTTGACTTTCCGCTTATAAGTGGAGACAAAAAAGCTGCATTGGCTGAGCCTAATTCAATTATTATTAATGAGGACCTTGCGTTGCGTTTGTTCAATAAAAAAACTGACCTACTTGGAAAGGCTTTGCAATTCAGCTTTATGCGAGATCCTGTAAAGGTCACAGGCGTTTTAAAAAATCATCCACGCAATTCAAGTTTTGATTTCAGTTCGGTTATTTCAGAGGCATCTTTTTTAGTTGATACAAGTAATAGAAACCGCCAGGAGAAGGATTGGTTGTCTAATAATTATTCGGTATATACTCTATTAGGATCAAATGCAGATCCGAAGTCAGTGGCTGATGGAATGTCAAAACTTGTACATAATAATTTTACAGCACCTGCGGGTACGTCTTATTCTTTCAGCTTACAACCATTAAAAGATGTTCATTTAAAGTCAGCGAATATAGTTGAAGGTGCCAGGAACTCAAACGTTGATCCTATTCCGCAAGGCAATGTCTTATACATAAAAATATTTTCATTCATTGCATTATTCGTATTGCTGATCGCTGGTATCAATTACATGAATCTTACAACGGCAAGGGCTTCGAGTCGTTTAAAAGAAATAGGAGTTCGTAAAGCGATCGGCGCTTTTCGAAGTAATTTGATCAGGCAGTTTTTGGTTGAATCATTACTTGTAACATGTATTGCATTCCTTGTTTCAGTTGGCGTTGTTAATCTTATTCTTCCTGCGTTTAACAACTTTACTAATAAGCAACTCTCACTTAGTTTCTCAAGTGATTATCGTATTTGGCTATATGCTATAGGATTTGCGGTTGTAATGGCATTGTTATCTGGTAGCTATCCTGCTTTAATGCTTTCCCGTTTCAAACCTGTTTTATTGGTAAAAGGATTAAGACTGGAAAATAAAAGTGGGTTATCATTAAGAAAAGGTCTTGTAATATTTCAATTTACTATTTCTGTGGTAATGATCATTGCTACGATGATATTATTCCTGCAGGTTAAGTATATGAACACCACAAACCTTGGTTTTAATAAAGACCTGTTGGTTGTGATCGACGTGAATACCAGGAAAGCAAGATCAAACTTTGAGGCAGTAAAAGCTGAGATGGCGAAAATTCCATCTGTAAAGAATGTTTCAGTTACATCACGGGTTCCTGGTGAGTGGAAAACATATAGAACAATCAAAATAAAAAATAACGGTAGCACTGCTGAACCAAAG
>Ga0207675_100007703_pt1 | contig 10164 bp, 9 predicted proteins | sample KBSSwiS42_FD_184305 | JGI IMG/M metagenome (GOLD analysis project Ga0207675, IMG submission 184305) | Switchgrass rhizosphere microbial communities from Kellogg Biological Station, Michigan, USA - KBS Switchgrass S4-2 (SPAdes) (version 2) | ecosystem: Host-associated > Plants > Roots >...
GGGGGTTCTTTGATGACGTGCTCTGGCCTGCAGTCCGCGACGGAGCGTCGCTCGCTTGCCGAATCGCGATGCTCGAAGTTCTGGCGCCGCACCAGGGACCCAGCCCGAGGCCGGAGGCGCGCTGCAACAGCACGCGCGAGCCGTCGCCGATGCACTCACAGATCCGAGCTTCGCTGCACGACGGCAAGTCGAAGCGGCTCAGACAGTGGTTCGCGGCCCGAGCGATGTCGGTGCACGAATCGATCAGCGTACCGTCGAGGTCGAAGACCACGGCCGCGATGCGCGCCTGCGCGCCCGCTCGCGTCACGGCGTCACGGAAGCCCAGGCACGGTGCCCGACGAAGAACGGCCCCATCTGCACGATGTATTGCGCGGTCTGTCGCGTGCGGCGCATCGCCTGCACGACGTGCGAGAGCGGATGCAGTTGCTCGCCGCACAAGCCGATCACGAACTCGTTGTCGTTCTGGTCCAGTCCATGGCAGGCGAGGCGCACGTCGTGGGCCAGGTTCTGCGCTCCGTAGGCCTTGCCGATCTCGGCGTGCTCGCGCAGGATACCGCCCTTCTCCTTGTCCTCCAGCAACTCGAAGGCTCCCGCCCGCCGCAGCGGGTACCACACCGCCCACGGCCAGGCCGTATTGCGCACCGTGTCCTTGGGGCGCTGGATCAGCCAGTGCTCCAGATCGGGCTCATAGCCCGTGGAGTACGTGCGCCCGATCATGGTCAAGGCGGGCAGCGAGCGCAGGCCGCGCAGCGTGGGGTGGCTGAGCGTCGGCCGAACCCGGGTCACGAAGTCGCTGGGGTCCTCGCTCCAGCTGAGCAGCGCGATGCCGCGCGGGTTGTTCACGTCGGCGTAGATGACGGCCGAGGCGCGGTTCTCGTCCAGTGCGGCGCCGAGAGTGCCGATGGCGCGTTCGGGGTCGAGGCCCTCGCTGCACTCGTAGCCGAGCAACTGCATGAACAGGCGCCGATTCATGGCCTGAACGGCTTGCCCGCTGTGACCCTTGGTGCGCTCCCAGACGTCGATCTTCAGCCCGTCCTGTGCTTCGCTCATGCGGAACCCCATAGCGCATTTCCGGGCGCAGGGCCTCCTTCCCATCCCTTCCGCGCACTTACGAGTGGTACGGTTCGGGTCCTTTCGCTCCATGGCCGGCATACCGGTCGTACGGCCTTTCCAGAGAACAGGGTGGCACTACACGGTCACGCGATGTTTGATAGGGTGCGCCGCTTTGCGTGCCCAGTCCTCGCCCCCGCCGGGTAAAAGCCCGACTCCCGCGCCCTCCGAGCCGATGGGCGCGCGCTCGCGTCCGTCCCACCCCCTGCCGTCGGGAATGCGCGACTGGCTGCCCCGGCAGGCTCGCCGCCGCGCGCGCGTGAGCGAGCGCGCGTTGTCGAGCCTGGAGCTGTTCGGCTACCAGCGCGTCGAGCTGCCGCTGTTCGAGTACAGCGAAGTGCTGGAGCGCGGCTTCGGCAACGCCGAGGAGGCGCTCTGCTTCGTCGAGCCGGAGACCGGCAAGATCACGGCGCTGCGTTCCGATGTCACGCCGCAGATCGCGCGTCTGGTTTCCACGCGCCATGCCGACGGCCCCTGGCCCGCTCGGCTCTCGTATCAGGCGTCCGTGCTGCGCCGACGCCGCGAGCGGGCTCGGCTGGATCAGCAGGTGTTGCAGGTGGGCTTCGAGCTGGTGGGACCGAGCGCGGAAGAGTCCGGCGATCTGGAGGTGCTGGAGGCCGCCACGAGCGCACTCGCCGCCACGGGCATCCGCGATTTCACCGTCGACCTGGCGCACGCCCAGATCGTGGGCGCCCTGGTGGATTCGCTCGACGCGCGCGCCCGCGCCGAGGCGCTCGAGTGTCTCGCGCTCAAGGATCAGACGGAGTTGCGCCGCGTGGGAGCGCGCGCCGGGCTGAGCGGGCGTGCGCTCGATGCGCTCGTGGCGCTCCCGGAGCTGCACGGTGGCGCCGATGTCTGGCCGCGCGCGGAGCGCGCACTGTCCGGAACCCCGGCGGAGCAGCCCATGCGCTTGCTGGAGCGGGTCTGGAACGCAGCGGTACGAGCCGATCTGGCTCCGCGCTTTGTGCTCGATTTGGGCGAGACCCGCGAATTTTATTACTACACCGGCGTGATGTTCCACCTGCTCGCGGAAGGACCGGGCGAGCCGCTCGGTTCAGGGGGCCGCTACGACACGCTGTTCCAGCGTTTCGACCTGCCCTGCCCCGCCGCCGGCTTCGCCTTCCACATCAGCAACGTGTGCTGGGCGCTCGACGACCAGGGCGAATGCGAGCCGGGCCGCGCTCGCGTGCTGGTAACGGGACGTGCGGGCGACTCGCGGCTGGCTCCGCTGCTGAAGCAGCTGCGCGCGCGGCGAGTGGCCTGCGCCTCGGGTCCCGAAGTGCACCAGAGCGACGCGTACGCGTTGCATTGGGACTATACTCACGTGCTGGAGCTGGCAGTGGAGGGCGCCCGCCTGCGCGCTCTCCCTGCGGACGCCGCGCTTCCGGAAGAGGCGGCGGCCGACGAGGCCACCGAGCTGCTCCTGGATGGCACGGACGTTGGCAAATTGGCTCAGGTTGTCGCGGGTCATCTCGGGGTGCTAGAGGAAAGCTGATATGTCTTGCGTGATTGTGGTTGGTGCTCAGTGGGGCGACGAGGGCAAGGGCAAGATCGTCGACATTTACACCGAGCACGCCGATCTCGTGGTGCGCGCGGCGGGCGGAGCCAATGCCGGCCACACCCTGGTGGTGGGGGACGAGCGGACCATTCTGCGGCTCTTGCCGAGCGGCATTCTGCGCGAGAACACGCGCTGCGTGCTCGCGCAGGGCATGGTGGTCGATCCGGCGGTGCTGGTCGCGGAGATGAGCCAGTTGACGCGGCAAGGCTGTCAGCGCGTGGACACCCGGGTCGCGCTCTCTTCGCGCGCGCACCTCGTGCTCGGCTACCATCAGCAGATCGACGCGCTGCGCGAGACCGCTGCCAAGGCGCGTGCCATCGGCACCACCAAGAAGGGCATCGGCCCGGCGCTGGAGGACAAGGTGCGGCGCACCGGAGTGCTCGCTGGTGACCTGCGCGATCTGGCGCGGCTGCGCGACCGTATCGAGGGCTCGTTGTTTCACTGGCGCCCGATGCTGGCCGCGCTCGGCGGCACCATCCCCAGTGTCGACGAGGTGATGGCAGAGCTCGAGCCGCTGCGGCCGCGTCTGCTACCCCTGCTCGCGGATACTTCACGTCTGATCAACGAGGCGTTGTCGAACGGCAAGAAGGTCTTGCTCGAGGGCGCGCAGGGTACGCTGCTCGACATCGATCACGGTACCTACCCCTTCGTCACGTCGAGCTCGCCCATCGCTGCGGGCGCTGCGGTCGGCGCCGGCCTCGGGCCGACGCGCGTCAGCTGCGTGCTCGGGATCAGCAAGGCGTATGCGACGCGGGTCGGGGCCGGGCCATTTCCGACCGAGCTGCCCGATCCCGAGGCGGCGCGCCTGCGCGAGGCCGGAGCGGAGTTTGGATCGGTGACGGGCCGGCCTCGCCGTACGGGTTGGTTCGATCTGCCGGGCTTCAAATACGCCGCGCGCGTCAACGGTCTGGATGGGTTCGCACTCACCAAGCTGGATGTGCTCACGGGCATGGGCGCGCTACAGGTGTGCGTGGCCTACGACACGCCGGAGGGCCGCACGGAAGAGTTGCCGCTCGATGCCATCAGCGATGATCCGGGCAGCGTCAAGCCCGTCTATGAGGAGCTGCCGGGCTGGACCGAGCCGCTGCGCGAGGTGCGCAAGCTGAGCGACCTGCCCAAGGCCGCCTACGACTACGTTCGCTTCATCGAGGAGCGCTCGCGAGTGCCCTTGTACTTGCTCAGCCTGGGTGCGCGCCGAGTCGAGACCATCGTGTTGAAGGACCCTTTCACCCGGCCGTCCCCGGAAGCTCTGGACGTGCGCTGGCCCTGAGCGAATCGTGGAGGCTGGATGCTTGGCACGACGGCAGTGTTCCTGGTCGCAACCGCGCTGAGCGGTGATCTGTCGACCGCTGCCCAGCTGAGCGCGCGTCCCAGCCTGTGCGCTCCCCGCCGGGCTCGAGCCGGCGAGGCCGACGCCGCCGGCGCCTGGGAGCAGGTGCGCGAGCAGGCGCAGCAGCAGATCTGCCGGCGCCTGGCTCGCGCGCAACTGGAGCTCGCTGCACGTCCGGAGCGGGCGCTGCAGCTCGGGCAGGAGCTCGCTCGTGATCTGCCGGCGCGGGCCGAGCCCTGGGTGATCCAGGCTCGTGCCCAGACGCGACGCCGGGCGTTTGCCGACGCCTGGCCGCTCTGGGAGGCAGCCAAGCAGCGCGGCGACGAGCCGCGCTCGGCGCATGCCCTGCACGACTACGCGCTCTGTGCAGCGCTGACAGAGCATGCCGAGGCGGCGCTCGCCAGCTACCGGCGCCTCTTGCCGCTGCTCCAGGCCTGGCCTGATCCCGTCGACCGGCAAGCGATCGAGCTCGAGGCAGCGGTCGCCGCGATGCGGCGCGGGCCGGAGGGGCTGGAAGAGGCCGCGGGCCAGCTCGGCGCCGCGCGCGCGCGGGCCACCTCCACTGGCCTGCGCGCGGTAGCGGCCGGGCTGAGCGCGCTCTGGGCGGCCCGGCGCGGCGTGGCAGCAGACAGCGCAAACCGGCTGGACGCGCCGGAGGTGTGGCACTTCGTGGAGAGCGTGCAGGCAGAGCGTTGGCCTGGGCACTGGCCCGTGTTGCCTCCGTACGAGTTGTTTGGTGCGGCCGCGCTGCTGATCGAACCCTACTCCGACACGCTGGCCGCGGAGCTCTGGCAGCGGCACTCCGCCGGGCTCGAGCAGGTCGCCGCGCCCGCGCCCTGGCGCGCCCTGGCCGCGGAGCGTCTCGGACGCAGCTCTACCGTCCGCCGGAGCAGGCCGTGAGCGCGGGGCCGCGCTGGCTCGCGCAGCCGCAGGCGGCGGCGTGCGCGTTCGTGCTCTGGCTCGGCCTCTCGCCGGACGCCGGCGCCGCGCCCACGGTCTGGGATCGGGTGAAAAATCCGAAGCTCGGCGCCGCCGAGCAGCTGCTCGCGCTCGCCGAGCGCAGCCGCACACCGGCCGAGGACAGCGCAGATGACGTCAGCTTGCCCGCCACGGCCACGACGGAAGAGCTGAACCGCCAGCTCAACGCCCGCGCGGCGGCGCTGATCACGATCGCCGACGGCCATCAGCTCGGCGATCCGCGCCTGCTCTACTTGCTCGGCGACGCGCTGGTGAAGGCCGACAAGTCATATCTACCCGAGGGGCGGCTGCGGCTGCAGCAAGCGCTCGAGCGCGATCCGGATTCGCCCTTGGCGGCAGACGCCTGGTTCTCGCTTGCCACCGCAGAGGGCAAGCTGGGCCAGCGCGAGGCGGAACGTGCCGCGTACTCGCGTGCGCTCGCGCTGGAGTGGCAACCGGAAGCCCAGGCCATGTTCGCGTCCAATCGCGCGGAGTCGAGCATGGCGAGTGGAGATCTCGGCCCTGCCCTCGAGGACTATCGGCTCGCCCTCAGCCTGGCGCGTACGGGCGCGACTCGGGCGCTCGCGCTCTGGGGCATGGCCGTCGCGACCGAGCGCGACGGTGATCTGCCGACCGCGCTCGCGCTCGCGCGCGAAGCGGCGGGCTTTCGCTTTGGTCCGCCGAGCCGCTTCGTCGTGGCCCTCGATCTGCCCAACGTGTACTTCGAGCCCGAGTACGAAGAGCACTACTACCGTGCACTCGCCGAGATGGCGGATGGAGACGCGCAGGCCCGCCCCCAGGACGCGAGGAACCGCCTGCAGACGGCGAGCTTGCTCTGGTCGTTGTATCTCGAAAACGCCCGCCGCGATCACGAGCGTTGGGTGCCGAACGCGGAGCTGCTGCGCCAGATCTGCCAGCGCAAACTGGCGCGCATCGACGTCGAGAAGGGGGCGCCCCAGCCGAGCTCTCGCTCACAGCCCGGGCGCCACAAAGACTAGCTCGATGCGCTGATTGCGCTCGCGCGCTCGCGGCAGTTGCGGGGGCAAGAGCGGCTGCCGCGGCCCCGCGTCATGCGTCGAGAAGCGTTCGAGCCCGAGCGACGCGAGCTCGCTGCCGAGCGAGGCGAGCTGCCGGTCCATCGCGGGCTGGGCGTCAGGCGACGCCGTGTGGCCCACCAGCAGGAGAGGAAACTCGGGATGCGCCTTGGCCGTTGCACCGAGCTGCTGCAGCTGCGTGCGTCCGGCCTCGGTCAGGCTACCGTTCGCGGCAAACAGGTCGCGCAGCACCACCGACACGCCGCGCTCGTCGCGCGCTGGCGACTGGCCGGCAGCGCTGAGCTCGGCCAGCACCTGATCCGCCGGCACTGCCGGCAGCAGCGCCCCTGCCGTGGCGGCATCCGGGCGCGGCGGGTTGCTGCGCGAGTGCCGGCGCCGCGCTTCCGAGATCACGCGCAAGCACTGGCCGCGTAGCTCCGTCGCCGTCTCCAGCGCCTTCGGGGCCTTGCCAGCTCCGGCGCCGCGGGCCCCGGCAGCAGCAGAGTCGAGCTCGCGATCCAGCTCATCGAGCCGCGCCAGCGGCTCCTTCACTGCATCTGCTTCACCGAGGAGTCGGGCGGCCACGCACAGCAGCCGGCCCTGCGTCGAGAGCGCGGCGGCCGCCTTGCGGCGCGCCTCGCTCCGCTCCGGACCCGCGGTGTCGTGGGCAGCGAGAGGCAGAGCATTCTTCAGCACGCGCGCGCGCAGCTCGAGATCCGCGGCTTCCGCGCTCAGGCGTTGCTCTTGCGCCTGCAGCTCTGCGAGCGCGCGTTGCTGCTCGGTGAGCTCCGCCTCCGCCGACAAGCGCCGGCGTTCGGCACGTGCGAGCCGCGCCAGCACCCAGGCGTGCTCGTGAGCTGCGAGCGCGCCGTCCGCCAGGAGCGCCGCGCCAGCTGCGTCGCCGGCGGCGAGGGCTTGCTGCGAGCGCCGCTCCAGCTCGAGTGCGTGCGCGTGGGCCTGCGGAGCCCACGCCTCTGCCTCGCGAGTGGCGGGAGATGTGCGCACCTCGGCGACCTTGTCCAGCGACGCGGGCCGCGGCGTCGGAGTGCAGGCGGCGCAGCAGATCACGAGCACTCCCGCGATCCTGTTGAATCGAGGCATCAGCGCTGTGCCCCTGGCGCCGCTGAACCTCCGGCTTTGTTCCGCTCCAGATCGAGCAGCTCCTGGCGAGCGCGCCCGACGCGCGCCAGCGCTTGCTCGACGCTTGCCCGCGTTCGCACCAGCTCCGTCTGTAGCGCGGACAGCGACTGTTCCAGTCGATCGGAGGCTTGCTCTGCGTCCCGCGCACGCTTCAGATCTCGCGCGATCTCCGCCCATTCGAGCGCCGTCAGGTCCAGCGTTGCGCGCTGCTCGGGCGCGGTCGTGTGTGCCGCCTGGTCGAGCGTGACGTGCGCTTGGTTCACGGCTCGGCTCACCAGCTCGCGCGCCGAGTCGTCCGCCTCGACGGCCTGGAGAATGGCGCGCGCCTCTTCGACGGGGTTGCTTGCCACGGCTGGCGCCTGTGCACGGACCGTTGACCACACGGTGAGCAAACCGAGCAGTGTGCACGCGCTCGCGAGAATCTGCTTTTGCACGACCTCCACGGCGCGTACCAAGCCATGCCGCAAACGCCCCGTCAAGCCTCGAGCCGGAGCCGCGCGGCAGCGCGCCGCGCGTGTAGCCAAGCGCCGCGCATGAGCGAACGTCCACGGCCGAGTCGCCTGCTCGGGGTGGCGCTGCTGCAGGCATTGGACCCGCCGTCGCCGTTGCCCGCGGGGCACGAAGCTCCATGAGATGTTGCGGAGTCCGTCCCCTGTCGTTTCGGGAACGCAGCGTTTTGCCGGGGAATCTTCGCTGCCCCCAGCGCTCCCCTGCGAGCCGCGCTGCTCGCGCGCAATCTCGCAACCCGCTGTGCAAAGTCGCGGCGTTGCTTCTACGAGCAGAGCGCATTCTTCGCGTGGAGCGGCGGTACTACCTCCCGCATCGGCCGAACGCCTTACGGACTGCAGCTTTCGTGCGTTGTGGATCGTACACGCGCCGACGTGCGGCGCGCGAACGGTGTGCTACCTTCACGGTACATACCAGGAGGTTTGGTGTGCTTTCGGTCCGCTCGCTCCTGCTGCTCTGGGTGTGCACGAGTCTCGCCACCCTGGGCTACGCCTACGTCGACCTTCGCGTTACGCCGGGGTTGATTCAAGAACGTGGTTTTTCCATGGATCTGGACTTCGCCCGTGTCGGCGAGCTCTGGCATTGGGGAGGTCGCTTGTTGAATGAGGGGGCGCTGAGCCTGCTCATCTTCAACTCAATCATCGTGGGAGGATTTCTCGCGCTGATCGTTTTGTGGGTAGGTCAGCTGCTACGCCGGGTCTGGCTGCCCCGAACCGAGCCGGAGCCCGCGCCCACGTCCGTCTCGACCGTCGCCTTCGGCAGCATTCCTCCGCCAGCACAGTGACGTAGGAAGGGGTCGAGGGGCCAAGGGGTCGGGAGACGGAACGGTTCCGGGCTCCGCTCGTGCGGTGTCACGTCTCGACACGGCCGCGGGCGCCGGATGACACGCGCCGCACACGCTAATGACATGCGCTGCGAAAGCTCGACATTCGCTTGTCGGCTTCGCTCAACGTCACCGCGAAGCCCCGCGTCACCGGATCGTCCTTTGACTGCAGCGGAGTGAAGACCGCGCCCAGGTCGCGGCGGGCTTTGTCGGCGCTGGGCCACGTCACCTGCGACGTTTCAAACGAGCTGCGGATGAGCTCCGCACGATCCTCGATGGTCTTCCAGGTGCGGACACGCTCGTCTTGCTCCGCTTGCGACAGGCTCGCTCCTTCAGGGATTTGCTGGCGCGAAGTGGCCGTGTCACGCAGCGTTTGCCACGTCTGCGCCAGCTCCAGCCGGGCGGCTTCGCATTCCTGATCGTGGCAACCGAGGGCCACCGCAGCGGCTGCCAAGCAGCCCACTACCGGCTTTCTCCATGACGAGCCCTGTGGGTCCGCTTCCGATCGATCGCTGAGTTGACACCGTCCCACCATGGGACATCCGATTACTCTGAAGTCGCGCGACTGCCAATCATTTCTCGAGCCGCTTCGACCCAGCGCCCCTTGACGATTCGGCTCTTCGGGATCTTCAAGGCCTTGGCCATCTGACGCACGTCGGTGTCCGACCAAGCCGCAATCTGACTGACGCGCGTGATGCCATGTTTGCGCAACGCGGCCTCGAAGCGAGGCCCGATGCCGGCGATCTGCCGCACGTCCTCTGGCCCGGTAGGAGGCGAGGCGGCGTTGCTCGCCAGCTCTTCCTCCGTGTCAAACCGGACGCTGCCGCCAGCCGTTTCGGGAGCTTCCGAAGCGACCGACTCTGGCAGCTCCTGGTCCTGCGCAGTTTCCTGCTGCTCGGTCTCCTGTTGCGCAGTGGCCTGTACCCTCGCCGCGTCCATCATCCGCGCCGGCGTGGCCCGGACTAGCTCTGCGGCCTTGGCCACATCTGCGGGCTTGGGGATGGCGATTGCTGGTTTGCTCGTAGTGCGTGCGCCGGCAAGCCCCATCGCGATAGAGCTGGCTGCCACGGGCGTGACCGCTGACGGCGCGGTCTTCGCTGCCGCGGCGTTCACTGCGGCAACCGTGGCCGATGGCGCGACCAGCGGTGCGGCATCGAGCTTGCGCTCGAGCTCTTCCAGCTTCTGCTGCGCGGCCTCGAGGCGATCTTCCAGCGACAGGATGCGCGCATCGCGAAACGCGATCTGGTCTTCCAGGGCGCTGATGCGCGCGTGCGCGCGGCTCAGCTCGAGCGTCTTGTTCGCCAGGATCCAGGGATCACGCTGCGAGGGCGGTTGCGAGGGGAAGCTCGGCGGCGGCAAGCTGCTACCGAGCCACGAACGACGGGGTGGCGGCAGCGACGTGCTCGGGTTACGCGGACGCATCGACGGCGGTGCCGGAGGCCGGCTGCGCGTGAAGCTACCGCCAAAGGCGGGCAAGCCCGAGGTCAAGGTAGGCCGGGTCGGCTCGGCGCTTTCGATCTCGTCATCCGAGACCTGAATGGCGTCGTCGTCGAGTATGGCTTGCTCGAGCAGGGCTTCGTTGAGCCGGGCTTCGTTGAGCCGGGCTTCGTTGAACAGAGTGGACGATGAGCCCGTGCCGTTCGTCTCGACCGTCTGCGTGATCATCTGTGCACGCGGAACGTGCGGTTCCGCCAGGTCGGTGTCG
>Ga0207675_100007707_pt1 | contig 10163 bp, 8 predicted proteins | sample KBSSwiS42_FD_184305 | JGI IMG/M metagenome (GOLD analysis project Ga0207675, IMG submission 184305) | Switchgrass rhizosphere microbial communities from Kellogg Biological Station, Michigan, USA - KBS Switchgrass S4-2 (SPAdes) (version 2) | ecosystem: Host-associated > Plants > Roots >...
GGCGGAGCGGCCGTCCCGGAAACGCCCCTCCCGAAAATGTCAGAGGGGCGTGGCAGCATCCGGGGTATGACGACGCAGGAGCCGGTCGAGACGATCGGTGGGCCCGCGGCCCGGCGGGCCGTGCTGGCCGCGCAGGGGTTCGCCGCGCCGCGGCCGAGCGGGGTGGTCACCCGGCGCCACCTCGGCGCGCTCCTCGAGCGGCTGCGGCTCCTGCAGCTCGATTCGGTCAACGTCGCCGTTCGCGCGCACTACATGCCGGTGTTCTCCCGCCTCGGGGCGTACGACCGGGCGTTGGTCGACGATGCGGCGTGGGCGCACACGGCGCGCCGTCCCCGGCTGCTGGTGGAGTACTGGGCCCACGAGGCCAGCCTGGTGCCGGTGGCCGATTGGCCGTTGCTGCTGTCCGGTGCCAAGCGGCGTGGCTGGTGGAAGCACTACGCGGCGCTCGTCGAGCAGGAGCCCGCCATCGTCGAGGACGTGCTGGCGGCGGTGAAGGAGCTCGGGCCGGTCGGCGCGGGCGGGCTGGAGAAGGCGCTCGGGGCGGCGAGCGTGCCGCGGCCCTCGGGCGTGGGGTGGTGGGAGCGCTCGCAGGTGAAGCGGGTCTGCGAGTGGATGTTCGGCATGGGCCTGCTCACCACCGGCACCCGCGTGCACTTCCAGCGGCTCTACGACCTGCCCGAGCGGGTGCTGCCGCCGGAGGTCCTCGCCGCTCCCGCGCCGTCGCCGGAGGAGGCGGCGCGGCGGCTCGTCGCGCAGGCCGCCACGGCCCTCGGCGTGGCCACCGAGCCCGACCTGCGGGATTACTACCGGTTGGGGCCCGAGGCGAGCAGGCAGGCGGTCGTTGAGCTTGTGGAAGCGGGGGAGCTGGAGCCGATCGCCGTGCGGGGCTGGCGCGCGCCCGCCTACCGCGTGCCCGGCGCGCGGATGCCCCGGCGGATCACGGGGGGCGCGCTGCTGTGCCCGTTCGACCCGTTGATCTGGGAGCGCGCCCGCACCGAGCGGGTCTTCGGCTTCCGCTACCGGATCGAGATCTACACGCCGGAGCCGAAGCGGGAGTACGGCTACTACGTGTTCCCGTTCCTGCTCGACGGTGAGCTGGTGGCCCGTGTCGACCTGAAGGCCGATCGGGCGACCGGTGTGCTGCGGGTGCAAGGCGCGTTCGCCGAGCCCACGGCCGATCGTGCGCGGGTGGCGGCCGAGCTCGCCGCCGAGCTGGCCGTCATGGCGCAGTGGCTCGGGCTCTCCGGCGTGTTCGTCGCGGACCGGGGGGACATGGCCGCCCCCCTCGTGGCGGCCATGTCCTAGCCGGGGTGCCGAGTGGCCCGCGCTGCCCAGCCCGCGCTGCCCAGCCCGCGCTGCCCAGCCCGCGAGGGCCAGGTGGGCCAGGCAGGGGTCCGCCCCAGCCCGCCCCGGCCCAGGTGGCCGGGCAAGAGGGCGGCCCCGCCCAGGTAGGGCCGGGCAGGGCCCGCCCCAGCCCGCCCCGGCCCAGGTGCGCCCGGCGGGGCCGGGCCGGTGGGGTCGGGCGCCGGGTCGGCGGTCAGGCGGGCACGGTCGCGCGGGTCACCAGCACGTCGCCGCTGCCGGTGCGGCCGCGCACGTGCAGCGCCACGGCGTCGTCCGGGGGCGCGGAGTCGACCCTGAGATCGCTGCGCGCCCGGCCCGAGCCCGAGCTGAGGTCCAGCTCGGCCCGCACGCCCGGGTGCACCGCCACCCGCAGCTCGCCCGAGCCGGTGGTGAGGTCGAAACGCCCCGAGCACGCGTCGTCGATGCGCACCTCGCCGGAGCCGGTGCGCACGCCGAGGTCGCCCGCCACCTTGCCGAGCGCCACGTCGCCGCTGCCCGCCTTGATCTCGGTGGGCCCGCCCGCCGCGGTGAGCCGCACGGTGCCCGAGCCGGTGCGCAGCCGTGCCCGGCCCGCCACCTCGCCGAGCACCAGGTCGCCGGAGCCGGTGGTCACGTCGGTGTCGCCGTCGACGGCGGCCACGTCCACCTCGCCCGAGCCGGTCCGCACCGCGGCCCAGCCCGCCCGGCCGGTCACGACCACGTCGCCCGCTCCGGTGCGGGCGGCGAGGCGGGAGCCCGCGGGTGCGGTCACGGTGACCACGAGCGGCACCACCCGCAGCGGCAGGTCCTGCGCCGAGCGCACGATCAGCCGCCGCCCGGGCTCCGACCAGGTGATCTCGGCGGCCCGCACGGCCTCCGCGGCGAGGTCGGCGGGCTCGGCGCCCGGCCCGGCCGTCGCCTGGCCGATCCAGCTGAGCACACCGCTGATGCCCTGGCCCCACATGCCGCCCGCGCCCGGGTCGTGGCGCACCTCGACCTGCACCTCCGGCTCGTCGGCCCGGTCGAGGTGCACCTCGATGCGCCCGACGTCGACCGACAGCTCCAGCTCGGCGACGCCGCTCACCGGCCAGCTCTCCCGGCGCACGAGCTCGTTGTCGATCCCGGCGTCGGAGCCACCCGTCGGCTCGTCCTTGGTGAAGTCGATCGGCTCGCTCATCCCTGCACCCACCCCTTCACGCGCTTGCCGTCCCTGCCGTCCCTGCCGTCGCGGCGGCCGGACTTGCCGTGCTGGTGGCCCGCGAGCGCGCCCTGCACGGCCTGCGCCACCCAGGAGTTGAGTGACATGCCCTGGTTGGCCGCGGCCTGCTCGGCCTGGTTCTTGATCTGCTCGACCAGCCGGAGCGTGACGCGGGAGATGTCGCCCGCCTCGCCGCCCAGGCCGCCGAAGCCCGCGAAACCACGGGGCCCGAAGCCCGCGAACGGCGATTGCGCGGACTCGGGCTCCGGCTCGTCGGCGTTGTCGTCGGGAGCGCTCACCGCGACGCGGACGTCGCGCCCGTCGAGGCGCACCTCCACCACGCGGTCACCGAGCGCTTCGGTGACCTCCGCGGCGAGGTCGGCGAGCGCGTTCATCAGGGCGAGCCGGGCGGCGGGCTCGATCGCCGCGCCGAGCAGCGCGCCGGTGCGCTGGGTCTGCTCGTCACCGGCCGCGGCGGCGGACGCGAGGTCCTCCCGCAGCTGGGTGACGTACGTGCTGAGGTCCATGACGCCATCGTGGCGTCACTTGTGACGTCAGTCAAGGACGATGTGATGTCAGGTTACGCTCGCGGCATGCCGGACATCGTTCCCCTGCGCGTCCAGCTCGTGGCCAAGACCGAGTTCGTGGCGCCGGACGACGTGCCGTGGAGCACCGACGCCGACGGCGGCCAGGCCCTGGCCGAGTTCGCGGGCCGCGCCTGCTACCAGTCGTGGAGCAAGCCCAACCCGCGCACCGCCACCAACGCGGGCTACCTGCGGCACATCCTCGAGGTCGGGCACCTCTCGGTGCTCGAGCACGGCTCGGTGAGCTTCTACCTCACCGGGGTATCGCGCTCGCTCACCCACGAGCTGATCCGCCACCGGCACTTCTCCTACAGCCAGCTCTCGCAGCGCTACGTGCCCGAGCGCAACGCCGCGATGGTCGAGCCCGAGGTCATCGCGGCCGACCCGGAGCTGCACGCGCTCTTCGCGGAGGCCGCCGAGGCAGCGGTGAAGGCGTACGAGGAGCTGTTGGAGGGGCTGGAGAAGCGGTTCGCCGACGTCCCGAACGCGACGTTGCGGCGCAAGCAGGCCCGGCAGGCCGCCCGGGCGATCCTGCCCAACGCCACCGAGACCCGCATCGTCGTCACCGGCAACTACCGGGCCTGGCGGCACTTCATCGCGATGCGGGCCACCGAGCACGCCGACGTCGAGATCCGGCAGCTGGCCGTCGAGTGCCTCCGCCAGCTGCAGCGCGAGGTGGCCAACGTGTTCGCCGACTTCGAGATCGCCACCCTCGAGGACGGCACCGAGATCGCGTCCAGCCCGTTCGTCACGGAAGGCTAGCTCGGCCGGTCGGCACTACTGTCGGGCGCATGAGCCTCGCGACCGCCGAACGGGCGGCCATCTGCGACACGTTCGACGAGCTCGGCCCGGACCGGGCCACGCTCTGCGCGGGGTGGAACACCGCCGACCTGCTCGCCCACCTGCTCGTGCGGGAGCGCCAGCCCGCTGCGGCGGCCGGGATCGTGATCGGGCCGCTCGCAGGCGTCACCCGGCACGCCATGCGCGGCTACGCCACCACGCCGTGGGCCGACCGGGTGCAGCTCCTGCGTGCGGGCCCGCCGTTGTGGTCGCCGTTCCGCGTGCCGGCCTTCGACCGGGTCGGCAACGGCGGCGAGCTCTTCGTCCACCACGAGGACGCGCGACGCGGGGAGCCCGGCTGGGCACCCCGGCCGCCCGACGAGGAGCGCGACCGCGAGCTGTCGGCGCTGCTCGAGCGCATGGGCAAGATGCTCTACCGGAGCAGCCCGGTCGGTGTCGTGCTGGCGCGGCCGTCGGGGCAGCGGATCGTCGTCAAGCAGGCCGACCGGTCGGTGACGATCACCGGCGAGCCCGGCGAGCTCGTCCTGCACGGCTTCGGGCGCTCCGCCGTGCGCGTGGAGACCGACGGCGACCCGGCCGACGTCGCCGCGCTCGCCGCGGCCTCCCGCGGCATCTGAGCGGAGCGAGGCGCCGAGCCAACCCCTTCCGGTACGGGCCTGAGCAGGCGCGCCGGGCCGGGCTTCATGGCGATGTCGGTCGCGCAGCGCACCTCGTGCTGCCGGAGCTGGTGAGCTCGTGCGCTAGAGGATCCAGCGGATCGGCCGGTCGGGGTCCGGGTCGTAGCGGCAGGTCGCGCCGGTGCTGATGGTGTCGATCAGCAGCCGCCCCAGCGACGGGTCGACCGCGGTGATCCGGTCGATGGCGGCGGCGATGGCCTTGCGGACGGCGACCCGGGCACGCTCGTGGGTGCCGACCGCCACGCGGGCACGCCCGCCCAGCCCGGTGGCGGCCCGAAGTTGGTCGAGCAGCGCTTCGCGCTCCCGGTCGAGGCGCTGCTCCCGAGCGAGGTCGGCGTGCGCCCGGGCCTCGGCCAGCTCGTCGTCGAGCTCGCCAAGCCTGCTTCGGTAGGCCGCGAGGGCCTGGCGGTCGAGCAGCGGGCCCGCGTCGCCGTCGACGGCCCGCGCGTCGAGGTTGCCCGCGACGGCGTCGGAGAGCGCGAGCGCGGGCACGTCGAGCCCGGGCCGCGACAGCAGCAGGTGCAGGTAGTGCAGGCCGCGCACGTCGCGCACCGCGGAGGGCCCGCCGTCGCGGCCGACCCACCAGATGCCGTCGCCGCCCGGCCGCAGGTGCAGGACCCTGGGCTCGGCGCGGTCGCTGTGCGGGGCGGAGGGTCGGGTCGCCGACGGCGCCTGGCCGCCCGCGGAACCGACGCGAGCGCCGTGCGCCCCGACCGGCGGATCCGCTTGCCGCGAGGGAGCGGTGGCGGGCGTGTGCAGGAGCCAGGTCGCGCCGATGCGTCGGTAGGCGGCGTCCGCGCGCGCCGACCACCGGGCGGCGTCGTCGGGGCGGTCGAGGACGGCGCCTGCCCGTGCGAGGGCCGCGTTCACCACGCCGACGAACGCGACGCCGCCTGCGTCGATCACCCCGCGGCCCGCGTAGGGCGTGAGCAGGGAGAGCCCGGCCTCCGTCTGGGCGCGCTCGCCGACGGCCGCGGCCACCTCGGTGAGCAGGTAGACGGTGAGGAGCCAGTCGACGTCGCGGGGGATGGTCGCGAAGTCGGCGAGTTGGTGGAGCACCGCCCGCGCCCGGTCCGGGTGGCCCGCCGCCGCCCAGTGGTTCGCCGCCCACGCCGTGATCGACCGGATGCCCTCGGCGAGCCCGTACTCCTCCCAGTTCCGGGCTTCAGCGACCAGCGCCGCGGTGTCACCCGCTTGCCGCGCGATGCCCGCGCGCAGCGTGTGCTCGACCGCCTCGACATCGGGGGACCCCGCCGCGCGCCCGGCCGCGCCCGCGTCGGCCATCGCGGCGCGGGCGGCGTCGAGGTCCCCGGTGAGCAGCGCGTGCATGCCGCGCCGCGACGCCGCGAAGAACGCGACGCGCGCTGATCCGGACTCGGTCGCCAGCAGGTCGAGCGCGCGCAGCTGGCGGCGGACGGCCGCGCTGTCGAGGACCTCGAGGCCCGTCGAGAGCCGCCACAGGTGGGCCGACAGCCGGGCCTCGACGTCGGTGACGTGCGCGGTCGCCTCCTCGAGGCGGTCGGTGAGGCGGAGGCGGTCGGCGAGCTGGTCCGGTCCCCAGTGGACGGCGAGCTGCGCGTCCAGCGCGTCGGCGAGCAGCGTCGGGTCGCCCCGGCGTTCGGCGTCGGCTTGGGCCTCGGCGGCGAAGCCTGCCGCCCGGGCGGGCTGTCCGGAGTAGGCCCAAGCCCGGGCCAGCGCCGCGGCCAGCCGGGTGCGGGCCACGCCATCGGTCCTGGAACGGGCCTCGAACAGCAGGGCGGGCACGCCGCCGGGCACCCCGCCGAACGTGGGGTTGGCGGCCAGCGCGAGCGCGGCGGCGGCCATGGCCTCGCCGTCACCCGCGGCCTTCGCGCGCTCCCACGCCGCGACGAGATTCGCCACGCCCGGATCGTAGGCCGCGTCCTGCACGTCGCGGCGCGATCTTCGCTCGCAGGCAGGCATCGGCGGGCCGGTGGCCGCCTGACCACGAGGCTCGACGACCGCGATGCGGGAGGCAGCCCAGGGGCTCCGGTCACGGCCGGATCAGGTCCACGGCCGCGGCGTGCTCGGTGATGCGGGCGGGATCCCAGTCGCCGGTGCAGTACACGGCGAGCTCGACGATGCCCTCGGGGCCGACGTCAGCGCGCAAGATCTCCCGGCAGTACCATGGCGCGCCCGCGTCGTCGGCCCACTCCTCCTCGAACTCGAGCACGAAGCCCCGGTCGGTCGGGTCGACCCGGTGGCGGGTCACGCGGCTCGGCCACGGGTGGTTGTCGGTGCGCAGCGCGAGCGTCGCCGCCCGGCCCGCGCTCTGGTTACGCCACGTGGGCCGGGTGAAGTCGCAGAAGACCTCGGGCGCGAACAGGCCGGGGTCGGCGGTGCCGGTCTCCAGGAAGCGTACGAGCGCGGCGGCGATCCCCGCGGTGACTTCCGGGGCGCGGGTGGTGGTCGGGCGGGCCATGGGTTCCTCCTCGGTAGGGGCGTCACCTCCGAGGCGTGAGGTCCGGCGTCACGATGTGAGCGGGCGGCGATCGAGCTGCCTGCGCTCCGGATACGGCTTCGGGCGGGCGGCCGGCCGGTCCGGTCGGGGGCGGGCGGTACCGTTTTCGGTATGAGGTCCGACCCCGGCCGCCCGTTCGGGCGCGTGCTCACCGCCATGGTCACGCCGTTCGACACCGAGGGCGCGCTCGACCTGAAGCGCGCCGAGGAGTTGGCGGCGCACCTGGTCGAGCTGGGCAACGACGGCCTGGTCCTCAACGGCACCACCGGCGAGAGCCCCACCACGTCCGACGACGAGAAGGCCGAGCTCGTGCGGGCGGTCGTGGCCGCGGTCGGCGATCGCGCCACCGTGGTGGCCGGTGCGGGCACCTACGACACGGCGCACAGCGTGCGCCTGGCCCAGGCGGCCGAGCGGGCGGGCGCCCACGGGCTGCTCGTCGTCACGCCCTATTACTCCCGGCCGCCGCAGGAGGGGCTGCTGCGGCACTTCAGGGCCGTCGCCGACGCCACCGGGCTCCCGGTGATGCTCTACGACATCCCGCCGCGCAGCGTCGTCGCCATCGAGGCGGCCACGTTGGCGCGCCTCGCCGAGCACCCGCGCATCGTGGCGGTGAAGGACGCCCGCGGCGACCTGCCGCACGGGGTGAAGGTGCTCGCGAGCACCGGCCTCGCCTACTACTCCGGCGACGACCCGATGAACCTCCCGTGGCTCGCCGTGGGGGCGGCGGGCTTCGTGAGCGTCACCGGGCACGTCGTCGCCGATCGCCTCCGCGCGTTGCACGCGGCGTTCGAAGCGGGCGAGCACGCCCGCGCGCGCGAGATCAACACCGCGTTGCTGCCCGTGTCGCGGGCCATGGACCGGGTGGGCGGTGTGGTGTTCGCCAAGGCCGCGCTGCGCCTGGTCGGCCTCGACGTCGGCGAGCCGCGCCTGCCACTGCCCCCGGCCGACGACACCCAGATGCGCGCCATCGCCGCCGATCTGGCCGCCGCAGGCCTCCCTGTCACCCTCCCGAGCTGAAGGATCACACCCAACTTGTCTCGTCCCGAACGTTCCGATCGCCGTCCCCGCCGCCGGGAGCAGCAGTCCCGGCCCGTCCCCACGCCGCCGGAGGAGGTGAACCGCGCGGAGCTGCCCGCCACGGCGCCACCCGAGCTGCCCGAGGGCGGCCTGCGCGTGGTGGCGCTCGGCGGCATCGGCGAGATCGGCCGCAACATGACGGTGTTCGAGTACGACGGGCGGCTGCTCGTCGTCGACTGCGGGGTGCTCTTCCCGGCCGAGGACGCGCCGGGCGTCGACCTGATCCTGCCCGACTTCCGGGCCATCGAGGGCCGCCTCGACGACATCGACGCGATCGTGCTCACCCACGGCCACGAAGACCACATCGGCGCGGTGCCGTTCCTGCTGCGGCAGCGGCCGGACCTCACGGTCGTCGGCTCCCGCTTCACGCTGGCCCTGGTCGCGGCCAAGTGCAAGGAGCACCGGCTCACCCCGCACCTGCTGGAGGTGAAGGAGGGCACCCGGCTGCGGCACGGCAGCTGGGACTGCGAGTACTTCGCGGTCAACCACTCCATCCCCGATGCGCTGGCCGTCGCCATCCGCACCCCCGCGGGCCTGGTGCTGCACACCGGCGACATCAAGCTCGACCAGCTTCCCCTCGACGGTCGGCTCACCGACCTCGCCGGGTTCTCCCGGCTGGGCGACGAGGGCGTCGACCTGTTCCTCGTCGATTCCACCAACGCCGACCAGCCCGGGTTCGTGATCTCCGAGGGCGAGATCGGGCCGGTGCTCGACGGCATGTTCCACCGCGCGGGCGCGCGCATCATCGTCGCCTGCTTCGCCAGCCACGTGCACCGGGTGCAGCAGGTGCTCGACGCCGCTTCGGCGCACGGGCGGCAGGTGTGCTTCGTCGGCCGCTCGATGGTGCGCAACATGGGCCTGGCCGCCGAGATGGGCTACCTCACCGTGCCGCCCGGCCTGTTGGTGGAGCCGGACGACGCGGCGATCATCCCGGACAACCGCATCGTCTACGTCTCCACGGGCTCGCAGGGCGAGCCGCTGTCCGCGCTCGCCCGCATGGCGAGCGGCGACCACCGGTCCGTGCGGATCAAGCCCGAGGACACCGTGATCCTCGCCAGCTCGCTCATCCCCGGCAACGAGACGGCCGTCTTCGCGGTGATCAACGGGCTCACCCGGCTCGGCGCGCAGGTGGTGCACCAGGGCACCGCGCGGGTGCACGTCTCGGGCCACGCCCCCGCGGGGGAGCTGCTGTACCTGTACAACGCGGTGCGCCCGTCCAACGTCATGCCGGTGCACGGCGAATGGCGGCACCTGCGGGCCAACGCGGCGCTGGCGGTGAAGACCGGGGTGCCGGAGGACGCCGTCGTGCTGGCCGAGGACGGCGTGGTCGTCGACCTCGTCGACGGCAAGGCGGCGATCACCGGCCGCGTCGAGGTCGGCCGGGTCTACGTCGACGGCCTCGCCGTGGGCGACATCGGCGAGTCCACGCTGGGCGATCGGCTCGTGCTCGGCGAAGGCGGCTTCATCGCCATCACGGTCGTGGTCGACACCACCACCGGCCGGGCGGTGTCGCGGCCCGAGATCTCCGGGCGCGGCTTCTCCGACGACCCCAAGGCGCTGGCCGCCGTGCTGCCGCTGGTCGAGGACGAGCTCTCGCGCACCGAGGCGGAGGGGATCACCGACACCCAGCGCATCGCCCAGGCCGTGCGGCGGGTCGTCGGCAAGTGGGTCGGCGAGACCTACCGGCGCCGTCCCATGATCGTGCCCACGGTGATCGCCGTGTGACCGGGCGGAGGCTCCGTGGCTGACCAGTTCGGGCCCTACCGCCTGGACAAGCTCCTGGGTCGCGGCGGGATGGGGGAGGTGTACCTCGCCTACGACGCCGCGCACCAACGGACCGTCGCGCTGAAGCTGCTCCTGGAGTCGCTGTCGAGGGAGCCGGACTACCGGGCGCGTTTCGAACGTGAGGCGCGGATCGCGGCGGGCCTGCGCGAGCAGCACATCATCCCCATCCACCGGTTCGGCGAGATCGACAACCGGCTGTTCATCGACATGCGCCTCGTCGAGGGCGAAGACCTGGCCCG
>Ga0207675_100007712_pt1 | contig 10161 bp, 7 predicted proteins | sample KBSSwiS42_FD_184305 | JGI IMG/M metagenome (GOLD analysis project Ga0207675, IMG submission 184305) | Switchgrass rhizosphere microbial communities from Kellogg Biological Station, Michigan, USA - KBS Switchgrass S4-2 (SPAdes) (version 2) | ecosystem: Host-associated > Plants > Roots >...
CCGCATCCACTCGTCCGGTCATAAGGAGTCGACGTGATGACCGAAGACACTGCCCAGGGGTTCTCCAGGCGCAATTTCATCAAAGGGGTCGTCGCCGCCGGCGCGGTCGCCTCGTCGTCCGCGTACCTGTTCCGATCGACGCCCCTGCACGGCCAGCCGTCCGGCCCCGGCAGCGTCGAGCGCCTGGTGACGCTCAACGTGAACGGCCAGGATCGCCGCGTCGACATCATGCCGCAGGAGACGCTGGCGATGACGCTCCGCTACAAGCTGGGGCTCACCGGCACCAAACTCGGCTGCGATCGCGCGGAATGCGGCGCGTGCACCGTCCTCGTGGACGATGTGCCGCACTACTCGTGCTCGTTCCTGACGCACCGCGCGCGCGGCAGGAAGGTCGTGACGATCGAAGGGCTCGCCGATCCCGCCAGCGGCAAGCTGAGCGCGGTCCAGCAGGGCGTCGTCAACGAACAGGGCTTCCAGTGCGCGTTCTGCATGCCCGGGTTCGTGATGGCGGCGACCGGCTATCTCAAGACGAACCCGAACCCGACGCGCCAGGAACTGGCGCACGGCGTCTCGGGCAACCTGTGCCGTTGTCAGGATTACGACAAGATCCTCACGGCGTTGATGCGCGGCGCCGAGCTGCTGCGAGGCTGACATCATGGCGAACAAATTGATCGGCCAGAACTACTCGACGCCGGACCTGGTCGCGAAGGTCACCGGCCAGGCCAAGTACGCCGAAGACTTCCGCGTCGACGGGATGCTGTTCTGCAAGCTGCTGCTCAGCCCGCTGCCGCATGGGCGCGTGACGCGCCTCGATACCAGCAAGGCGCTGGCGATGCCGGGCGTCAAAGGCATCCTCACCGCCGACGAGCTCCCCGCCCCGGCGGATATCGTCACCGACCTCGGTCAGCGCATCCCCGCCAACACCAAAGGAGAGAGGGCGCTGACCAACGAGCCGCTCTACCAGGGCGAGCCGATTCTCGCGGTCGCCGCGGTCGACGAGGAGACGGCGGCCGAGGCGATTGAACAGATCACGGTCGAGTGGGAGCACCTGCCGTTCGTCGTCGATCCGCTCGTGAGCCTGCGGCCCGGCGGCGCGAACGCCCGGCTCGAAGGCAATATCTGGGGCCGGCCGAAGCCGGGCGCACCGGGCACGCCGCCGACGCCGCCCGCCATCGAAGAACTGAAATGGACGGACGCCGATTTCGCCGACTACGCGCAGGGACGGCTGCCGGCCGGCAAGACGCCCGATGAGTGGTCGTACGGCGACCTCGACGCCGGATTCAAGAGCGCCGCGCTCGTCCTCGACGAGACCTTCCTGACGCCGAACACCAGCCATCAGACGCTCGAACCGCGCACGGCGATGGCGTACTGGCAGAACGGCAAGCTCTACATCCACTGCTCCACGCAGAGCGTCGTGCAGACCGTCGGATCGGTGTCGCGCTGGATGGGGATGGATCAGAAGGACGTCGTCGTCATCAGCCAGTACACGGGCGGCGGATTCGGCAGCAAGGCGACCGGCACGATCACGTCGATGATTCCGGCGCTGCTGTCGAAAAAACTCAACGCGCCGGTGATGATGCGCATCGATCGCGAGACGGAGCACTACATCGGCGGCGCGCGGCCGGCCGTGCACGGACGCCTCAAGGTCGGCTTCGCGAAAGACGGCCGCATCACCGCGCTCGACATGTTCGTCGTCAACGAAAACGGACCGTACGAGCCGCAGGGCGACACCGGCATGACCGGGCGCACCGTCTCGCTGCTGTATCAGCCGCCGGCGATGCGGTGGCGCGGCGTCTCGGTCCTCACCAACACCCCGCCGCGGCGCGCACAGAGCCAGCCCGGCGGCATGCAGGGCATCGTGGTGATCGAGCCGATTCTGACGAAGGCCGCGCGCAAGCTCGGCGTCGATCAGGCGGCCATCCATCGCGTCAACGCGCCGGAAGGCAAGGCGAAGTTCGGCCCGGTGAATCCCCGAGGGGAGCGCGCCTACGCGACGAGCGCATTCGTCAAGGAGGCGATCGATCGCGGCGTCGAGCTGTTCCGGTGGGAGGAACGCAAGGCGCAGGGCGGCAAGCGCCAGGGATCCAAGGTTCGCGGCTACGGCATCGCCACCAGCGCGTTCGTCGCCGGCTCGACCGGCTACGACGGGCTCTTCGTGATCAAGCCTGACGGCCGGATGTATATCCAGTCGGGCATCGGCAACCTCGGCACCGAGTCGATGGTCGACTGTCATCGCGTGTCGGCCGAGATGGTCGGCATGCCGTGGGAGAAAGTCGAGGTCACCTGGGGCCACACCGGCAGGAACCTGCCGTGGAGCTGTGTGTCCGGCGGCAGCCAGACGACGCACGCGCACACGCGCGCGGCGCATGCGGCGGCCACCGACGCGATCAAGAAACTCCAGGAGATCGCCGCGAAGGTGCACGGCGGCAAGCCAGAGCAGTACACCGTCGCCAACGAGCGCGTCTCCGGCCCCGGCGGCGGCATGACGCTGGCGCAGGCCGCGCAGAAAGCGATTGAACTCGGCGGCACGTATGACGGCCACGAGCTGCCGAAGGACATCAACGCGTTCACGAAAACGTCGGCGACGGCGCTCGCCGGTCAGGGGTTGATGGGCGTCGCCCGCGACACCTACAAGCGGGATGGCGCGACCCATTCATTCGTCGTCGGCTTCGCGGAAGTCGAGGTCGATGTCGAAACCGGCAAGTACGCGATCCTCGACTACCTCGGGGTGGCCGACGTGGGAACGGTGATTCACCCGCACGCGCTCGGCGGCCAGGTGCTCGGCCGATCGATGCTCGGCATCGGCCACGCCATCGGTCAGCACTGGGTCTACGACCAGCAGTACGGCGTGTCGCTCGCGAGGCGGTTCCACCACAACAAGCCGCCGACGATTCTCGACGCGCCGCAGCACATGGCGTGGGACGCGCTGAACATCCCCGATCCCGAAACGCCGGTCGGTGCGCGCGGGATTGGCGAGCCACCTGTCGCCGCGGGCTGCTGCGCCGTGCTGAATGCGCTCGCCGATGCGGTTGGCGACGACGTCTTCAAGCGCGCGCCGGTGATGGTCGGCACGCTGCTCGCCGCGCTCGATGCGGGCAAGGCCGTGCAGGAGCCGCTCACCGCGCATATCTGACATTGCGGATCGCGGATTGCGGAGTGCGGATTCAATTGCGGATTCAATCCGCGATCCGCAATCCGCAATCCGAAATACAGGGAGGCACGATATGGCGGTGATTCGCGACATCATGCCGGTCTTCGAGTTGTATCAGCCGGCGACCGTGGACGATGCGCTGAAGCTGCTCGACACGCACGGCAGCGACGCCCTGGTGCTGGCGGGCGGTCTCGACAGCATGGACTGGCTGAAAGATCGTCTCAAGAAGCCGAGGGTCGTCGTCGACCTCAGCCAGGTCAAGGAGCTGCGCGGGATCAAGGAGGCCCACGGCGGCCTCGAGATCGGCGCGATGACGACGCTCACCGAGGTCGTGGCGCATCCGGCCGTGCGCGAGAAGTACTCGATCCTGATGGACGCGGCGGAGCTCGTCGCCTCGCCGCAGATCCGCAATCAGGGCACGCTCGGCGGCAACGTGTCGCAGGACACGCGCTGCTGGTACTACCGCGGCGGCTGGAACTGCTACCGGGCGGGCGGCAATATCTGCTACGCCGACACGCCGACCGCCATCAACCGCGAGCACGCGATCTTCGACGCCGATCGCTGCGTCGCCGTGAACCCGTCGGATACCGCGCCGGCGCTGGTCGCGCTCGACGCCCAGATGGTCGTTCGCGGGCCGAAGGGCGAGCGCGTCGTCAACGCCGAGGACTATTGGATCGGCCCCGGCGTGGACATCACGCGCATGAACGTCCTGGCGCCGGCCGAACTGCTCGTCGCCATCCGCATCCCGGCGACGATGTCGGGCGCGCAGTTCTACTTCGAGAAGGTGCGCGATCGCCAGGTGTGGGACTTCCCGCTCGTGAACGTCGCGGCGGCGTTCACGCCCAACGGCGACAACATCGGCGCGGCGCGCGTCGTCGTCAACGCCGTGGCGGCGACGCCGAAACGGCTGAAGCAGGTCGAAGCCGCCGTCGTCGGCAGGCCGCGCAACGAAGACACGGCCAGGATGGCCGGCGACCTCGCGGTGCAGGGCGCGGTCGCGTTGAGGCACAACGGCTACAAGGTGCCGCTGATGCGCAACCTGGTCAAGCGCGCGATCCGGGGCGGTCCGGCCGTCGCAACGACCTAGAGGTGACACGTTGGAACGCAGAGACCGCTGAGATCGCAGAGAAAAACAGCCGGGATTCTCCGCGTGCTCTGCGAACTCTGCGTTCAAAACGTCGTTTTCGCAGACGGAACGGCCTGAAACCGGCGTCTTGAACCATTGAGCGACAATCAGCGTCAGAGTCTTTCAGTGCCCGTGGTCACGCCCCGAGCGTCGTTCCGCCGCCTGTTTTCCCCGTTCATCCGTATTGCCGAACGCCTTCTCGGGCACGAGTCCGCGTGGGAGCCCGTCCCGATGCGGGTGCCGGCGAGCGCCTTCGGGCCCGGTTCGCGGCAGCCGTTCGCGGACTATTTCGAGGGCGAGAGCTCGGTGCGGGTGGAGTCCATCGACGACATCGTGGCGTGGCTCCAGACCTGCGAGTACGTCAGCGACATCGAGCTGTTTCAGGAGCGGGACTTCTGGCAGCATCCCGGCGCCTTCGAAAGCCGGCGCCGCGGCGATTGCGAGGACTTTGCGCTGTGGGCGTGGCGCAAGCTGGCGGAGGTCGGCGTCGACGCCGAGTTCTGTGTGGGCCGCGTAATCTGTGACGACCGGCCCGAGGTCGATCGCCAGCATGCGTGGGTGGTCTTTCGCGTCGACGAGGCGGCCTATCTGTTCGAGCCGGCCGCGCGCGTCCGCTCGAAAATGATTCGCCCGCTCGCGGACGCGATGGGCGAGTACGTGCCGCACTTCGCCGTGAACCACCGCTTCGATACCAACGCGTTCGTGGGATGCGCGTCCGACTCGCACCGCGGCCACCCGAGCCACGATCCGCTTCGCGCGCTCTGATCACGTCGCCGGTGTCGGGCGCGTGTCACTGACGGTGCACCTCGATCTTGAGGCCGTTGGGCAGCGGCGCCGGGCACGATCCGCCAACCACCCCGCTCGCACTGGTCAAGGTCAACGTCGAGGCGGTGGCCGTCCCGACGACGTTCGCCGTTCCTGTACACACCGTGCCGTTGGCCGCCTGTCCCGAGAACCTGAACTGACCGTCGAACGACGACCCGTTGACGGCGCCGCTGACCTGTCCCGACCAGCTCACCGAGGTCGAGCTCCAGGTGCCGCTGACGTCCGGCCCTGATTGCGACAGGATCATCGACAATTGCATGGTCTCGTTGTTGGACGATGCGATCGTCCCGTTCCAGGTGCCGGCGATGTTCATCGTGGTCCCGCCGGCCGCCGAGGTCGGCGCACCTGGGCTCCCCGCACACGCCGAGGCGCTGACGACCAAGCAGACGAGCAGTGCGATACGCATCGTTCCCTCCTTGAATGTGACGTCGAGAGAGTGGCTGGCAGTGGGCGATGGCTTTCGATTGCGTGGCGGGACCGACGGATCTGGCCTTCGCGTGCCTTCGAAGCGACGATTAGCCTCTCTTGTGACGGGTCACCTCTGAGGGAGGGCAAGCTCCTTGCCACGGCCGGACTGCCGGTCTCCTGGACGAGCCAGCGTCTGCGGCCGCGGGTTCGCGCCGATCAACCGATCTAGTCGCAGCGGAGCGCGACCATCGGATCGACTTTCGTCGCGCGGCGGGCAGGCACATACGCCGCGACAAGCGCCACCGCCACCATCGCGACCGCGGCGACGAGGATGGGGACCGTGATGTCCGCGGACAGCGTGACGGGCCCCCTGGCCTGAGCTGCCGCGAGGATGGCCAGGACGCGGGACGCGTAGCCTTTCGCCCCGAGCGCGATCGGGACGCCGATGACGAGACCTGTGCCCACGAGGCCGAGTGCGCCCGTCAGCACCATCCCGATCACATCGCGGCCGGTCGCGCCAAGCGCCATGCGAATGCCGATCTCGTTGATGCGGCGCGTCACGGTGTAGGCCAACAATCCATAGAGTCCGATCGCGACGAGCGTCGCCGCCACCATGCCGAAGATCACGGACAACATCGCGATCAGGCGCTCGGGCAAAATCGACGCATCCACCTGCCCGGCCAGCGTGGTGACGTTCGTCACCGGCACGTTCGGCAGCATGTCGTGCACGGTGCGCCGCACGTCGGCCACCGCCGACATCGGGGGGACGTCGGTGCGGAGGACAAAAATCAAACTTGTGCCAGCGCCGCCCTGAAACGCATGGCTGTAGATCGTGCGCGGCGGCGTCTCGTGCAGGTCCAGGTACTTTGCGTCGCCAACCACGCCGACGATCTCGAGGGGCGTGGTCTGACCCTCGATGGTGAACTGATGTCCGAGGGGGCTGCTCGTCCCGAAGTAGTGGCGCGCCATCGCCTGATTGACGATCGCCACGCCCGGCTGTCCTTCGTCTGCGAACGCAAAGTCGCGGCCGGCGATCAACGGGGTGCCGAGCGTCTCGAAATATTTCGGGGCCACGAGATTCAACGACACTCGGCGCCGATCGGCCGGATTTTCCGTAACGCCTTTCACGCTGATGAATCGACGGCCGGCGGCGCCGGAGATTGGCGTCATCGCGGCGAGCGTCGCCGACCGGACGCCGGTGATGGCAGCGAGCCGGTCCAGTACCTGCCGGTTCATGGGTCCGAGCTGCGCGGGCGTGTACCCGCTCCGTGACCAGTCAAGGCGCAGTTGCAGAACGGATGCGGCCCGGAAGCCGACGCCGACAGTTCGCAGATCGGTGAGATGCCGGACGAACAGCGCCGCCGCGGTCAAAAGGATCATGGAGAATGCCACCTGCGCAACCACCAGACCCTGACCGAAGCGCTTCCAGTGTGGCGTCTCCGCGGCGCCGCCGATGCCGCGCAACGAGGATGACGGAGCGGAGCCGAAGGCGTTCCAGGCGGGCGCGAGTCCGAACAGCAGACCAGTGGTCACCGCCGTTCCGGCAGCGAAGAGCAACACGCGAAGATCGAGATGGACGGGGATGTCGAGTGGTTGGGGCATGCCGACCGGCGATCGACCGGAGGCGATGAACGCCACGAGCGCGTTGGCGCCCACATAGGCCACGACCACGCCGCATACGCCACCCACCGTCGACAGCAGGAGCGATTCGGTCAGCACCTGCCTCACGAGACGGATCCGTCCTGCCCCCAGCGCCACGCGCACGGCCATTTCGCGGCGACGGGCCGCACCGCGCGCCAGCAGCAGGCTGGCGACGTTGATGCACGCAAGGAGCAGCAGCACGCCGACCGCCGACATCATCAACAGCAGCGAGCTGGCAAACCGCTCGCGCAGAACGGACAGTCCGGCGCCGGCCGGTTCGACGTCGACGGTGACGTGGCGCCACTGCACATCGTGCATTCGCGCTTCGAGATCTGCCAGGCGCGGCCGGTCCAGCACGCGCGTCTCCGCCTGCGCCTGCGCCAGCGTCGCGCCAGGCTTCAGGCGCGCCACGAGGGATGCACTCGACGAGCCGTCGGCCAGGCGGCCCGGCTTCTGAATCAACGGTTCCGTGGCGACGGGCAGCCACAGCGGGGGATCCATGCCGAGTTGAAGTCCGAAGAACTCACGGGGCGTCACTCCGACGATCGTGACGGGCACATCGTTGACGACCAGTGATCTGCCCAATACGCCAGGATCGAGATTGAAGCGGCTCTGCCAGTACGACCAGCTGATCACCGCCGCCGCCGCGCCGGCAGATCCGATCTGGTGGTCTTGCGGACCAGTGAGGCGGCCGATCGCCGGCCGCAGACCGAGGCCATCGAAGAAGTTGTCGCTCACGAACATGCCGTCCAGGACTTCAGGCGCGAGCGCCGCTCCGGTGACCTGAAAACGGCCGGGCACAATGGCCATCACATCCGAGAACACGTGATTCTGCTCGCGGACGCGTTCGTAGTCCTTCCACGGGTAGAGGTTGAGGCGCGGATCGCCTGGGTACTTGAACAGCATCTCGACGAGCTGTTCAGGCTGGCGCACCGGAAGCGAGCGCAGCATCAGCGTGTTGACGAGGCTGAAAATCGCGGTGTTCGCTCCGATGCCGACGGCCAGCGTCAGGACGGCAACCGCCGTAAAGCCCCGGCTTCTGAACAGCGCCCGGGCGGCAAAGCGGACATCGCGCCGCAAATCGTCCAGCCACGCCAGGGGGTTCATGAGATGGCCTAGTGCTGCGGCGCCGCAATCGGCGCGCGAATCGCGCGGCCCGGCCGGGCCGCCGTCACGTTGCCGCCATCGACCACGGCCTGGCCGGCAATGATGACCGTGGGGATCCCGGCCGACGGGATCGACGCGTCTTCATACGTCGAGCGATCGATCACCGTCGCCGGATCGAAGATCGTCAGGTCGGCATCGGCGCCCGCCTTGATGCGGCCTTTCTTCGCCATCGCCGGCGTCCGCTTCTCGAGCCGGCGTGCCGGCTCCAGCGTCATCCGCCGCAGGGCGTCCATCAGCGGCACCACCTGGTCCTCGCGGACGTACTTCCCCAGCACCTTTGCGAACGTGCCGGACGTGCGCGGGTGCCCTCGGCCGTGTTCGATGAAGCCGTCGCTTGCGATCATCGCAAGAGGGCTGGCGATCGCCGCGCGCGTCTGCTCTTCGGTACGGCCGTGGATGATCACGGTGCCGCCGGCCGCCCGGGCCTTCTCGAAGGTGGCGCGCGTCAGGCGCTCTCCGGTCGAGACCAGCTGATGCTCGGCGAACCTCGAGTCGGGCCAGCGTTTCCAGTCGTCGAACAGCGCCGACTGGATCTCGGTCATGCCCGCGCCGTACGGATACGCCTCGGTGGTCACGTCCTGCCCCGCATCGCGCGCGGTCTTGATCGCCGCCAGGAACGCGTCGATCTCCGTATCGGCGGACGAGTTCACGTGCACGATGTGCAGCGGCGCGTGCGCCGCCGCGGCGGCTGCGATCGTCTCCTGCAGGCCTTTCAGCCCGCCGCGCATGTGAATGTGGGCCGACACGCCGCCCGCCGCCGCCACCCGGAACATGCGCTCGATCTCCGCCATCGGCGCCCCGGGCGTGTAGGCGCTGCCGAAGCCCATCGCCACCGCACCCTGCGCCAGCCCCTCGCGCAGGATCGCTTCCATCTCGGCCATCTGCGCGTCGCTGGCCGTGCCGCTTCCGCCGATGCCGGCGGGCAGGAGGCCCTGGCCGGGATCGCCCAGCACCTTCATCCGCGCCGGGATGTGTCCGATGGATACCCCGTAGTTCACGATCTGGCCGCCTTCGCGCGCGGCGTACCACGCCGCCACGTCCCCCGTGCCCACCTCGAGCTCGAAGGCCGACGTGACGCCGTCGCGCACCATCATCCGATACGACTCCTCCTGCTGCCCGTGCTCGTGCAGGTCGATGAAGCCGGGCGCGACGACGAGGCGCGATGCGTCGATCACGCGCGACCCCTGGAGCGGCGTGGTGGACACCGCCTCGATGGTCCCGCCGCGAATGCCGACGTGCCGCACCTCGTCGATGCCGGACTCGGGATCCATGACGCGGCCGTTGGCGACGACGAGGTCGTAGGGCGGTGCCGGCGCCGGCGTGGGCGCGCACGCCGCGAGCGTGACGGCGGCGGCGGTGAGCAGAGCAGGAAGGCGAATCATTGGCGGCCGACGTTAACACAGATAGCGAAGGGCACGGCCCGAAGAGGTCGTGTAAAATTTTCGCATGACCTGGAGACATATCCTCGTGCTCTCGCTGGCCCTCGGCGTGGCCTCCGCGGCCGGCGCCCAGCAACACGAGCACGCCGCCTCGACCGGCGACAAGCTGGGGACCGTGGCGTTCGCCACCTCCTGCAACGCGGCGTCGCAGCCGCAGTTCAACCGCGGCGTCGCGCTGCTGCACTCGTTCGAGTTCGGGCGCGCCATCGAGGCGTTCACGACGACGCTCGCGGGCGATCCCTCCTGTGCGATGGCGGCGTGGGGCATCGCCCTGAGCCGCTGGAGCAACCCGTTCGGCCCCGGCATCCGTCCGCCGGCGGCGCTGCAGCTCGGGCGCGACGCCGTCGAGCGCGCGAGGACGATCGGGCCGAAGACCGATCGCGAGCGCGCCTACGTCGACGCCG
>Ga0207675_100007714_pt1 | contig 10158 bp, 8 predicted proteins | sample KBSSwiS42_FD_184305 | JGI IMG/M metagenome (GOLD analysis project Ga0207675, IMG submission 184305) | Switchgrass rhizosphere microbial communities from Kellogg Biological Station, Michigan, USA - KBS Switchgrass S4-2 (SPAdes) (version 2) | ecosystem: Host-associated > Plants > Roots >...
CCTGACCGGCGACAAGTCCCGCGCCATCGCCGCCGCCCGGGAGGCGGGCCTACCGGTGCTCGGGTCGTCGGCGCCGTCCGCAGAGATCGAGGAGCTCGTCGCGGCGGCGGCCGAGCTGGGCTTCCCGCTGTTCGTCAAGGCGGTGGCGGGCGGCGGCGGGCGCGGGATGCGGCCGGCCTCGACGGCGGCGGAGCTGGACGCCGCCTTCGAGCGGTGCGCGTCCGACGCTTTCGAATGCAGCTTGCAGCGGCTGGATCGTGAACGGAAACGAGTAGATCACCGACGCCAGAACCAGGCCCGCGAACGAAAACGTCAACGTGGTATCGGTGATGCTGAGCCACGGGGCGCCGATGAAGCCGGCCGGACCGAGCAGCACGAGCAAGTAGAAGCCGAGCACCGTCGGCGGCAGCACGAGCGGCATCGCGACGACGGCTTCGACGACGGTGCGCGCGCGGCTACCCGTGAACGCGAGCCACCAAGCGAGTGGTGTGGCGACGACGAGAAGGACGATGACCGTCACGGTCGCGAGCTGCAGGCTGAGCCAAACAGGTCCGAGCTCGAGTTCCGGCATCTCAATCGTCCGCGATCGTGGCGGGCCCATGTAGCCACGCGCCGCGACGCATTGTCAACGCAGAGCGGCGCCGCGCCGAGCCGCGAGCGCTTGATGCGCGCAACGATCGCTGCGCACGACGGAAGGTCCGAGCGGCGTTCCTATTGCCGGCAGGTCGCCGGCAGGTACTGCATCGGGACGGTGGGCACAATGTACGATGCGGTGTTCGCGCCGTTCGCCGTGCCGAGCTCGTTCAAGCCCGGCGGCGCGACTGAGTACCCGCAGCGCCAAACGACGCTCAAGTCGCCCGATTCGTACGGCGTCAACGTCACGGTCAGGCCGCTGATGAGGTCGCTCGCGCTACCTCCGTAGGTGACGACGATCACGCCGTCTGTGACGTCGATCGACGTGACGTAGGTACCGCTCGAGTCGGTCGCATTGACGGACAGCCCGGCCGTGGTGCGATCGGCGGGCGCTTCGCCGTGGTCGACGAACGACGTGGTGACCGCGGCTCGCATCGCGGCGGCGAGACTGATGCCCTCGGACACTTGCGCGCGCACCGTATAGTTCTGGTACGCCGGAATCGCGATGGCGGCGAGGATTCCGATGATCGCGACGACGATCATCAGCTCGATCAGCGTGAATCCAAGCTCTGGCTTCGTTCGATGGTTCATCTGGTTTTTACCGGTGCACGACTAGGCGCTCGCGCGCCGACGTGTCGAGGTTCTGCCCGAATATCGAGCAAGACGTGTGCCACCCACGGTGCGTGGCCGTTCTGCGGGTTCGGGACCGCGTTATGTCTATCGGCTGCGTGACGATGGCGGTCAGATTTGGCCCTAGCAATCCGTTATGTCGGCGTCAGACGCGATCACCGGCTCGTCCGATCATCGTCAAGAATTCGGCGCGCGTACGGGGATCCGAACGAAAGTGGCCGAGCAGCTGGCTCGTGATCATCGATACACCGTGCTTGCGGATGCCGCGCGTCGTCATGCACTGATGGACGCCTTCGACGACGACGCCCACGCCGCGCGGCTTCAATATGCCCTGGATGCAATTCGCGATCTGCGCCGTCAGCGACTCCTGCACCTGCAGGCGCCGCGCGAACGTCTCGACGACGCGCGCGAGCTTGCTGATGCCGACGACGGCGCGATCGGGAAGATAGCCGATGTGCACCTTGCCGATGATCGGTGCCATGTGATGCTCGCAGTGCGACTCGAAGCTGATGTCGCGCAGCACGATCATCTCGTCGTAGCCCTTGACCTCGCGGAACGTGCGGCGCAGGAACTCGAGCGGATCGTCGTTGTAGCCGCTGAACCAATCTTCGTAGGCACGGACGACGCGGCCCGGTGTGCCCGTGAGACCTTCGCGGTCCGGATCGTCGCCGATCCACCGCAGCAGAGTGCGGACGGCCGCTTCGGCTTCGGTGCGAGAGGGTTTGCTTTCTTTCTTGGCCGTGGAAGCTCGTTGGCGCGTCGTCACTCGTTCGTCTCGTTCCACGAAGTGGTCGGCAGTCTAAGTCTGTGTTCCTGCGTGGTGCAACCGAGCTACGTTGCGCGACGACCGAAGCCGCGATCGCTCGGACGAAGCCCATCGCACGACTCGAAGCCCGTGCTCCGCGATCTCCCTGCGGGGGTTCGTCGATTCCAACTCGTTGTTTGCGACGCTCGCAACTCGCTCATTGTGAAGCTGATGCGGGAGGACCTTGACTCGTACTACGCTCCCAGCGCGGCGGCGGGAGCGCCACGGCGGTTAGCCGCCCCGGGCGCAACAGGGCTTGCCTCGCGACTGCCGAGATTCCAAGAAATGGAGGCTCCCGGCCGCAGATATTGGAAAGGGTACGGCCGATGGTGAGACGCGATTGGCGGTATTACCACAGTCGAATCCCAGGAGCCATGCGGCCGAGCGGGCCACGCCGCGATGAATGTGGTTGGCGAGCCACGGTCCCCGTGGGGCCTTTTCAGCACAAACCCTAATAGCATGCAATGTCCGTGCCTCTGAGCGCTCGGCTGCCATCGCTTGTCGCTGCAGCGCGACGTTTTGGAGTTGGTCTCGCGCTTTGTCAGTCTGCGCGAACTTTAACCTACGCTAGATAGGAGTTCCGATGCGGTTACGTCTCGCTCACTTGCTGCCCGCGTTTGCTTTCCTCTGTGCCACGACAAGCGAAGCGGCGACCTACTATGTACGCAACGGCGGCGACGATTCGGCGGACGGGCGTTCGCATGCGACAGCCTGGGCGTCGCTCAACAAAGTCAACGGCTACTCCTTTGCTTCAGGCGATCAGGTTCTGCTGTACGAGGGAAGTCGCTGGGTGGGACAAGTCACGGTCGACTGGGGTGGGACGAGCTCCGCGCCCGCCGTTTTAGGCGCGTACTACCTCGACGGCAGCACGCCGAAAACGGGGTATCGCAGCACGGCGCCGATCATCGACGGTGAAGACCGATTACCCTCGTCACGCTACGACGCGCTCGTGACCGTCAAGGCGAATGGCGCACGCGTCGAGAACTTGCGCGTCGCGAACTCCGAGGGGCGGGGCATCGCCGTCGTCGACGGCGATGGTGTCGAGGTCATCGGCTGCTCCGTTTCGAATGTCGTGGCCGCTGGAATCCATTTTTTGAGATCGGACGGATCGCGAGCCGAGAACAACTTCGTGACGGTGGCCGGCATCGGCGCCCGGGACCTGGGATACAGCACCTGGGGCGCCTCGATCGAAATCGTATCGAGCAACTCGGCGGTCATCCGCCGTAACACGGTCAGCGAAGTGTGGGGCGAAGGGATCAACACTCACAGTGGCTCGCAATACACGTTGATCGAGCTGAATCGCGTGTTCGGCGTGCGCGCCGTCGGTCTCTATGCATCTGCCGCACCCGACACGACGATCCGCCGCAACATCGTAATCGGCACGGCGAACAGCGCTTGGTGGCGCAGCGGTAGCAGCGTAGGCGCGGGCATCGCGCTCACCAACGAGCTATACCACTACCCGATCGGCGGCGGATCGCTGAGCACCAGCATCGTGACGAACCGCGCCAAGGTTTACGGCAACCTCGTCGCCTACACGAGCACCGGCCTCGCCATTTGGGGCAACGGCTTGCCGGAATCGACGTTCGACGACATGGTGATCTACAACAACACCTTCGTCGACAACAACGTTCAAGTCGCTTCGAGCTCGAAACCGAAACCCGGCGCCAAGTTCTACAACAATATCCTGCTGAGCCTGAGCAGCGGAACGAAGGACGTCGATGGCACGAGCCTGAACGGTATGGTTGCCAAGAACAATTACTTCAGCCAAGGCGATCCCGGTGGCGGCTATACGAATTCGGGCAACCGCTTCACGGGCCTCAAGCTCGCGAGAATGTCGGGTTGGCGCGCCGTGACTAACATCGATCAGATCACGTGGCGCGACTTCGTCTTGGTGAGCGGCTCTCCCGTCATCGGAGCCGGAGACGATGAACCGCGGAAGACCGCGACGAGCGCGCAAAACTATCAACTCGACCACAACACGGCCGAGCATCAGCAGCCGATGGATATGGGCGGCCTCACGTTCTCGACGCCGACTACGCGGCGGCCGATGGCGCCGACCGCATTGTCGGGTACCTGACGAGACGCGGCGATCGGGACGGCGCCCGGGGCACGGGCGCCGTCGAGTCACTCCTCGCATGAAAAGCCAAGCTGCACGTACGCGGGCTCGAAAAGCGCGCCAGCCTACGTTTTCGCTTCACAGGTGGTGCAACCGAAGAACTGCCCTGGCATATTGACGCGGCCGAAATTCGCTCCTGCAATTGCAGCACGCTGCCATCCATTGCGGCGCCAACGTTGTCGAAGAGCACGAATGGGAGCTCGTCACCTACTTCAGTCGTTTCATTCTTGGCGCGCGGCCAAAGAACCGCTCGTGCTCGCCACGGTGTACGAAACGGCGGGCTCGACTTACAGCAAGGCAGGACAGCGAATATTGCTCGCCGCGAACGGCGACTATCGCGGCCTCGTCAGCGGCGGCTGCCTCGAGGGCGACCTCGCGGAGCGCGCGCGCGGCGTCATCGCGGCGGCGCGCGCTGCGGCTGTCACTTACGACCTGCGCGATTCCGCCGACGATCTGTGGGGACTCGGCGTCGGCTGCAATGGGCTTCTGAGAGTGTTCCTCCAACCATTGTCGGCGGCCAACGACTATCAGCCGTTCGGCGCGATCGCGGAACGGCTCGCCGGCACCGGAACCGCAGGCGTTGCGACGGTCATCGAGAGCGATAGGGCCGACTTGACCGTCGGCGCGACGGCCGTCGTCGACGCAACCGGCGAGCGGTTATTCGGCATGGAGGGCGAGGGCGCGGCGCTGTTGCGCGAAGCCGGACACGCCGCGATGCGGAGCTCGAGCGCGCGCCTTGCGCCCGAGCCCGGCTGCCGGATCTTGTCCGTGCCGCTCCGACCGATACCGAAAGTGCTCGTGCTCGGCGGAGGGCTCGACGCGATCCCGCTGGTCGGGATGGCTGCCGAGCTCGGCTGGTTCGTCACGGTCGCCGATCATCGGCCCGGGTATCTCGCGCGAGGCGGTTTCGAGCGCGCGGAGCGCGCAGCGCTCGTGGAGCCTGGCAACTTGGCCGCGTCGCTGCCGCTGCGCGATTTCGACGCAATCGTCGTGATGAGCCACCATCTTGCGACGGACCGCCGCTATCTTGCAGAGCTCTCGGCGCTCGACACGCGCTTTCTCGGCGTGCTCGGGCCGCGCGCGCGCCGCGACCGGCTGCTCGCGGATCTTGGCGAGGTTGCGCCGGGCTTGCGCGAGCGACTCAGGGGGCCCGTCGGCCTCGACATTGGCGCGGATTCTCCCGAGTCGATCGCGCTCTCGATTCTCGCCGAGCTTCAAGAGACTTTGAGCGCTCGATAGCGCCGTGCCACCTGGAGTCGTCTCCGCGGAGCGGAGAGCTATGCGCTCGCTTTGCGGATCGCGAGCGACAGGTACGGCACGAGACTCGTGCTGTCGACGAAGCGCGCGGCGATTCGCAACAACGGTATCGCCTTGCGCTTCATCGCCCCGACCGGCCCGCCGCCGGGCGTCGCATAGCCGCGGAACCACAGATCCAGCGGGTCTTTGATCCCCAGGCGGTGCGGCTCGAGCAGGATCGGCCGACCGTCGGCCTCGGGGAGCAGCCCGAGAATCTCTTTGACGCTGCCGCCGCGGATACCGTTGCGGCACATCGTGTCCCAGGAGTGATCGCGACGCACTCGCCGCGAGCAGCGTCGCGCGTACGCTGCGGCCAGCCGGTCGGGCAAGTAGTTGATGAACGGCAGGCCGGTGGTATGAGTTTCGATCGGGAACCACCGCGACGGTGTCTCGTCGATGAACATCACGCCGCCGGGCTCGAGTAGGCCCCAGAGCATCGGCAGCAACGTCTTGCGCTCGACGGGCAGGAGATGCTCGAAGACTGCGCTCAACATGACCGCACGAAACGGGCCGATTCTGTCCGGCAAGGTGTTCTCGGCCGGCGAGAGCATCAACCGTGTGCGCTGCAGCCCATAGAACTGTGCCCGCGCGTGCGCGATGCTGAGATTCTTCGAGCTGAGCTCGACGCCCGTGATGTTACTGTTCGGCAGCAACTTGCTGAGAATGACCGTCGACGCGCCGGCGCCGCAACCGAAGTCCAACACTTCACCGCCGGCGAGCTCCTCAGGATCGATGTGCGCCGTGACCGTGAGCTCGACGTGCCGGCGGATGTAGGTCGGATCCTCGTCGCGCATGATCTCGTCGCACAAGTAACCCAGCCCCTTGGCTTCGAGAACGATCTTGATCAGCCAATCGGGATACGCGGTGTGCCACTCGGCGCGGCGCACGTACGCTCCTGGCCGCGACAGCTCCGCGCGAAGTCGCCGCTTGCCGTTGGCGAGCGCGCTCAAGGTAGCTCGGCCGTCGGGGTGCAAGATCTCGGTAGTTGCCGCGATGGCGGGGTGTTCATGGACGGGCACGAAGTGTCCGGCGCCGCCCTGCGCGCCGACGTTCACGGATTCCACTGTGTTGCTCCCTGTGGCCGAGGTCGGCCCAACCCAGCGCTCAACCAGCGCGGAAAAAGCAATGCAAGTCTCGGTCCACACTTCGCCGACACCGACGTCGCGCAACGGCAACGCCGGCTCGCGTGCCGAGCCGCTAACCCATCACGTAATTGGAATCGCCTCCAAAGATTGGAGGGATGCTCCGATTGGCATTTGAGCCGAACAAGGAGCATCTCATGACCAATCGCGATTCCTGCCGCTTAGTACGTCATGCCTCGCTTGGAGTCGTCGTGCATCTTGATGAAGAAGGAGCGCAGCGCCGGCTCGGCTTCGGCGGCCGTCATCAGCCGCTGCTCGACGTCCAGCTTCGCCATGTCCTTGATCGAGCGGCGCCCGTCGATCAGCGACATCAGGAACGCGTGAATGCGTGTCGCGGCCGCTTGGCCGCGGAATGCGTCGCTGAGCGGTACGGGGTCCGCGCCGCGCACGAGCCACTCCGGCAGCGCGTGGTAGCGCGGCACCTTCTTGACGGCGCGCCGCTTGCGGCCCGACCAGCTCACGACGCGCTCGCGCCGTGCGTGCCGGCTCGCCGGCGAGCTCAAGTACGGGATCTCGCGCTCTTCGACTGCGACGTCGCCGAAGCCGTTTTCCTCGAGCGCCGCGCGGCACTCGTCGATACCGTAGCGCGCGGCGGGGTCCGCGTCGTGAAAGCTCAGCGAGCCGAAGTTGAGCCAGCGGCCGCCGTCGGCGAGCAACGCGTTGACTCGCGCGCAGAGCACGTCGAACCGCTCGGGCAGGATGTCGACGAGCCACGGCGTGACGACGGTGTCGAACGCGCCGTGGCGGAAGGGCGGCCGATGCGCGTCGGCGACCACGAAGACGAGTCCCGCGCGCGCCCGTGCGGGCGCTGCGAGCGTGCGCAGCACGGCTGCGTCGGCGCGCGGCGCAATCGGGAACTCGTAGAGCTCTATCGGCTCTGCGCGCGTGACTTTGTCGGCGACGATCGAGAGCAGGGGATTGAAGTCGAGCGCGACCGTCGTGCGCGCCGTCGTTTGCATGTGCACGTCGTAAGCGAGTCGGCCGGCGCCGGCGCCGAGCACGAGCACGCGGCTCGGCGGCGCATCGCGCAACGCGCCGGCAAGTGCCTCGAACGAGGCTGCGTTTTCGGCGTCGCCCCAGCACCAGTCGCGATGGATGTTCGCGTAGTAGGTCGTGAGGCCTTGATCCGAGGGCAGACGAGTGCGGAGCGCGAGGTACATCTCGTAGCTCGCGGAGTGCTGCTCGAGCTCGAGCGGCGCGAGCAGCGCACGCAGGCGCTCGCCATGCTCGCGCGTGGCACGCTCGAGGCTCTCGAGACGCGCGCGCGTCGCCGGCCGCAGCGACGCGTCCGCGAGCGACGCGGCGATGCTCTGCCGATCGCGCTCGAGTCTTTGTAAGGAGAAATGCAAGCGGCCGCGCCATTCGCCGAGTGCGGCGTTCGGCTCCGCAAACATCCACGGGATGCCGGCGACGCGCGGAAACTCGACCTCGCAGCCGGCGCAGCGCCATGCAGCGCCGGCCTCGGCGAGCGGCGCGTCGCAGCGCGGGCATGCGAGAAGCTCGCGCAGCGCGTCGGCGGCAGTCGTTGCGTTCGGTTCGTCGCTCAAGGCGGAAATCGTCGCCGGGATTCTCGGGTCGAGCCCGTGCACCGCTCACGTTAAGTGAAAGCGGCGGGACAAAAAAGAACAACGGTTACTCAGCCATCCGTGGCCGAGTAACCGTCGTATCGAACAAAGGAACCGCTAGGACCGTGAGCTTTGCCGCTCGTCCGTTAGACGATCGGAGCGAACGCGATGTACCGATCGAGCAGCGCAGGGTCGCCCAGGCCGTGATTCGGAAAGACCGTCGTGAACTGGCCTTGGTCACCGTTTAGCGCCATGTAGTTCAGGAGAATCATGTAGACGAGCAGGTTGACGTTGTTCGCGCCGGGCGTGCCGGATCGCACGACGTTGCCGTCCGCCGAGAAGGCGCCGAGCTGCTGGTGCTGAGCGGCGGTCATGCCCTGACTGGTCAGCAGCGTGGGGCGCTGGCCTATCGTCGGCGGGTTGTAGACGAGGAAGAACGGCGCCGCCGTATCCTGGTTGTCGCTCGTCCACTCGCCCTTACCGCGGCCGGCAGTCGAGTTATCGATGACGCCGTTGCTCGAGAGCGAGCCGTCGCTGAACACGTAGAGCATGACCGGCCTCTGCATGCGCATGGCGTATGCGAGGACCGCTCCCATGCAGCGTCCCGCGCGCTCGTCCTTCGTTTCGCCTTCCTGCCGCATGCCGCCGTGGTAATCGTAGCCGCCCATCGTGATGCAGCCCGCGCCGGCGTAGCCGTCGATGACCATCTTCATGACCGACGCGGTCTTGCGGAACTCATTGCCGTCCGTGCCGCCGCCGGTGAACTCGGCGTCGGTGAAGATGCCGTTCGCGCCGACGATGTTCGGGTCTATCGCCGGGTTCAAGACCACGTTGCCGAATTTTTCCTTCGTGTACGCGGCGTCGAGGTACCCGCACTTCACGAGCTCCTCGACGACCTGGTCGCGCGTGATCGGCGCCCTGACCGGGTCGGGGAAGTTCAGCCCCGTCGACACGTTGTTGTCCATGCGCCGTTTGCTGAGCCGATAGATCGCCTCGGTGACGGCGACCTCGTCTTGGTGGCTCAACCGCTTCGGCCTGTCGCTCGTGCCGACGAGGCCCGTGACGTCGCTCGGGCGGTCGACCTTCGTCGGGCGGAACTCCGCATTGACCATCATGGCCGGTGCCATCGAGTTGCCGCCCGAATCCGTGTTCTGCGAGCCGATCAACGTCAGGATCGAGCCCTCCGCGCCCGCGCGCTGGATGCCATAGAGCGGGTTGTGCGGATTGTTTCCAGTGTCGTTCTCGGAGCGGGCCGGGATCACGGCGCCGTTGGTGCCCGCGGCGATGGCGGCCGCATCTCCCTTGAAGCTCTTGTACATGCCACGCAGGAACGCGCTGTCGCTGTGGAACGCGAGCCCGAGGCTCGTATCCGTGTGGTCGCCGTTGCTCGTGCCGGTCTCGCTCGCGACCGTCTCCGCCACACCGGGAACCTGGTCGCCCGGTAAACCGAGCTTGCTGTAGCCGGCCGTAGACAGAACGTCGCGCTGGCCGAGCGCGCCGCCCCTGCCGACGAGCACGTTCGAGCCCGCGAGGTTCGCGCCGCCCGCGAGGTCGATGCAGATGAACGGAATCTTGGTGCCGGACCGATCGACGCCGCAGCCGAGCAGGTTCGCGTCGAACGCCAAGTCCTCGGCGAGCTGCGCGAGAGCCGCACGCGGATTCGCGAACAGGCTGAACAACCCCGTCGTCAGCACGGCGGCGCCGCCCGTCATGAAGCCCTGCGCGATGAGCTCGCGGCGCGTCATCGGACGGCGATGGTTCTCATGCCGTTGCGGCGCGTCGGGATGACGGAGCTTGCGTTTGACTCTGATGAGCATGGTCGTTACCTCGGATTCGAAGCGCGAATCACTGGACCAACATCGGGGCGCCGCCGACGACCGCCGCGCAGACGGCCTTCGCGATCGCGCGGGTCCGCTGCTCGTCGTTCACCTGCCCCGGCGGTAGCGAGTTCAGCAGGCCGGCGCGCACCAC
>Ga0207675_100007715_pt1 | contig 10158 bp, 9 predicted proteins | sample KBSSwiS42_FD_184305 | JGI IMG/M metagenome (GOLD analysis project Ga0207675, IMG submission 184305) | Switchgrass rhizosphere microbial communities from Kellogg Biological Station, Michigan, USA - KBS Switchgrass S4-2 (SPAdes) (version 2) | ecosystem: Host-associated > Plants > Roots >...
CAACAATTAATAATTTTTCACATTCTTTTGTCCTGCATTTATTACACAAAAGGTTTTGAACTATTTTTATGTATTCGGATGTATTCAGCATCTCTTGAATAATAAAAAACCGAACTGTTGTCTACTTTATGAAGCGTTACCTTATTCTCATAGCCACCGTATTCGTTTGTTTTTTTGCTCAAAGCCAGGGAAAGCCTAAACCCAAAAAATATCCAAGTCTTTTTTGGGAGATCACTGGCAATGGAATGAAGAAACCCTCTTACCTCTTCGGCACCATGCATGTGAGTAGCAAGATCGCCTTTAATCTTTCGGATTCATTTTATACTGCTATCAGAAGTTGTGATGTGGTGGCACTTGAAACCAATCCTGAAACATGGCAGCAGGATATGAATGATTATGACATGGGCTCTTCTAATTATGGTTATCCACGAAGATTTTTAGTTGCTGGTGGTGAAATGCCAGGTGATTATTTTAATATCAAAACTCTTCGTATTGGCAAGTATGAAAAGAAATTAGAGATGGCAATGTTCAGCAAGCCATCAATGATCAATAATCTTCTTTATCGAACTCTTTCAGATATGTCAAGCGATTTTGAAGAAGATACATATCTCGATCTTTATATTTATCAGACAGGAAAGAAGATGGGGAAAAGAGTTGCAGGTGTTGAACGATATGAAGAGAGTATGAAGCTTATGGCGGAAGCATTTCGCGATGCTGCAAAAGACAGGAATGTTAAAGAAAGAAGTTTTGATATTGATGAAGAATATTCACCGGCTAAATTGCAGGAAGCATACAGGTTAGGAAATCTTGATCAGCTTGATTCGATCAATCGGCTGAATAGCCAGTCCGATGCTTTTGATGAAAAATTCTTGTATCGCAGAAATGAGATACAAGCTAACTCGATCGATTCGATTCTTAAAAAAGCAAGTTTGTTTGTTGGAGTAGGTGCAGCACATCTTCCCGGTAATAGAGGTGTTATCGAATTATTGAGAAGAAAAGGATATAAGCTTCGTCCAATTTTTATGGGCTCAAGAGATAGCAAGCAAAAAGATGCTGTAGAAAAAGTAAGAGTGCCTGTAACATTTTCTACTCAAACTGCTGAAGATGGTTTTTACAAAGTAGATATTCCCGGAAAATTTTATCGCTTTGGAGATGGATTTCTTTCTGATCAGCAACAATATGCTGACATGGCGAATGGAAGTTTTTATATGGTGACAAGAGTGAAAACAAACAGTCTTTACTGGGGGCATGGCAATGAAACAGTTTCAAAGAAGATCGATAGTTTGTTGTATGAGAATGTGCCGGGAAAGATATTGTCTAAAATTGAGATCACTAAGAACGGGTATAAAGGATATGATATAACAAGCCGTACAAGAAGAGGCGATTTTCACCGTTACAATATTTTCATCACTCCTTTTGAAGTTGTTTTCTTTAAAATGGGTGGCAATGGAGATTATGCAAAGCTTGGAGATGAAGCAAAAAAATTTTTCGGAAGCATTCAATTAAAAGAATTTAAGAACAGCGGATGGAAAAAATTCCAACCTGCATACGGTGGCTTTTCTGTGGACTTTCCGCAAATACCTTATGAGTCTTTTGGTGACAATGTTCAATATGATGCAGAGGATAAAGCAACAGGTCAGCATTACTCTGTGATCAGGACGGATATACATAATTATAATTTTGCCGAAGAAGATGCATTTGATCTTGGATTAATGGATGAAAGTTTTGGCTCTGCAGATTTCATAGAAAAGAATATTACCCGCAAACAACTTATATACAAAGGTTATCCGGCACTTGACTGCCAGTATAAACATAAAGACGGTTCAACGATCTATACACGTTTCATCATCCAGGGGCCACATTATTATACGTTGATATCACACGGCAAAAATGAGAATGGCGCAGCTGAAAAGTTTTTCAATTCATTTGAGATAAATCCATTCGTGTATAAGGAAGCAAAACAAAGAAAGGATACTTCACTTCATTTTACTGTATCCACAACCTGGTTTCCTGAAGAGAAAAAAAATAAGATCGATCTTCCCGATATGAGTTCATATATGAGCGATGACAATGATGATAACGACTATTATTATGAAAGAGATGATTATAAAACAAGATTGATCAAAAACGATACGACTGGGGAAGCGATTTTTATAAATTTTTCCTGCACCTCACGATATGAATATGATGACACAGCTTCAAGAAAAGAAAGGGATAAGTATCTTTTTTATCCCGGGTTTGATACAGCATGGATCATCAGGAAAGATGTGAGAACAAAATTGCCAAATGGATTGAAGGTGGTAGAGCAAATGTTTTCTGATACTAATAGCAGTCGTGCTGTGATCACTAAAACATTTTACAAAAAAGGTTTATACTTCCAGATATCTACGCAAACCGATACACTGTCGCAACCTTCGAGCTTTGTAAAAACTTTTTTCGAAAATTTCACACCGGTAGATACAATGAAGATCATTGACCCATCAGTGAAAAAAACGAAAGTATTCTTTGAAGATTTTTTTGGAAATGATAGTATACAAAGAAAAAAAGCCGTTGCAGCATTATGGACCATCAAAATGGATTCAACAGATCTTCCAAATCTTGTGAAAGCGATCAACTCATTTAAGTGGAGTGAGAAAAAATATTTGGAAAGGAAAGTTTCATTTATTGAAAAGATAGGGACAATACCAACAAAAGCGGCATCAGATTTTCTAAAGAATGCTTATTATGCTGCCGGCGATACTTTGCAATTGCAGCACACTGCCTTAGAGGCATTGCTTCGTCAACAAACACAATACTCTTATAACATCTTTAAAGATATTATCACTACAGAGCCGCCAATACTTGATGATAACTCATCAACTGATAATTATTATTCACCAGCCTACTTGTATACTCCAAGGAGGGCTCGTTCGGTCGCCAATTACTCTTCTTATGGAAGTGGATTCATGGGTAAATTGTATGATTCATTAAAACTGACAAAAACAATTTTACCCGGATTGCTTCCCCTGATGACCCTGGATGATTATAAAAGACCAATGATGAGTTTACTGAAGGTTATGGTTGACAGCAATCTTGCAACAGCAAAGGACTACGAAATGTATTTCAGTAAATTTCTTATTGAGGCTAAACAAGCAATAAAGAAACAAGCTATCGCAGAAAAGAATACAGCAATTGAAAAAGCAGAAGATGCAAAAAAAGAAAAAAAACAATTGAATCTTTATTATCCGAAGGATAATGATGAAGACGCTGGCAATGATGAGTTGATAACTTATGCTACCTTATTGTTGCCTTTCAGGGAAACAAATCCGGTTGTCAATGATGTGTTCAGGCAATTACTTTCATCAAGCGATAAAAGGCTTAAGTATAATACCGTTTACCTGTTCATGCAGCATAAAGTTCCGGTTCCCGATACAATGCTAGCTTACTTTGCTAAAATGGATGATTACCGGTATGAATTGTTCAACGATATGCGCACAGCGAAAATGATCGATAAATTTCCGTCAGCATATAAGAATCAATTGGATCTTTCAAGAAGTAAACTTTTCACTTCTTCCTATTCAAATAAACCGGACTCATTGGTATTTATCGATAGTTTACCTGCAGCTTTAAAAAATAAGAAAGGATATGTTTTCTTTTACAAATACAAAAGTAAGAAAGATGATAATTATTGGAAGCTTGCGACTGTTGGATTGCTTTCACATACAGGAGAACAACTGAGCTATGATGGCGATGATGATAGCGAAGATAATGACCAGGATCCTGACCTTGCAATAGATTATCCATCTTTGGTTTCAGATTGGAGCTCTCCCAAAACAGGAAAGATCGTTATTACAGAATTTACTGATGAAAAGATAAAAGAGGATACACCACTTCGTGAGCAAATGGAAAAACAATTGAAAAAGATCATTTACTCAAAAAGAAAAAGTGCAAGAGTATTCTATAATGAAGGCAGAGATTATGATGAGATGACTTACCGGCTTATGGATTGATCAGTTATTTATTAGCACAATTTTTATCGCTATGCTTTTTGATGGCTTAGGATAATAAGCCATACAAACGGCACAGTTGCTTACATAAGAAGAATCGATCTTAAAATAAAACTCATCGCCTTCTTTTATTGTAGCAGGGAAATTACATACGCTGCCAAGAGCAAAGACATTGGTATGTGTTTTTCCGGTTGATTCATCTTTCCATTCAGCAAGATATTTTGTCTTGTCAAGATCACCTTCTAGTAACTTAATAGTATAATTCATGCACATTCCTTTTACTTCCAGTCTGCCTTTGTATACCGAATCCTTGCTTTTGCATTTACTTGCAGTTACAGACAAAATAAATAGCAGTGGCACGACAGAAAATAACTTCATAAATAAGGTTTTTAAAATCTGAGATGGCGAACAGTATGACCCCTGTTCATCAACTGTTTTAAAGAATCAATTCCGATCTTCAAATGTGTATCGACAAATTTTGAAGTAATACTTTTATCACTTGCTTCAGTTTTTACACCTTCTGGTACCATTGGTTGATCGCTAACCAGCAATAATGCTCCTGTTGGTATACGATTAAAAAAACCAACGGTAAAAATTGTGGCTGTTTCCATATCGATGGCATAGGCTCTTATGTCCTGCAAATATTTCTTGAACTTTTCATCGTGTTCCCATACTCTTCGGTTTGTTGTATAAACAGTACCTGTCCAATAATCGACTCCATAATCACGGATTGTTGTCGAGACGGCTTTTTGTAATTCGAATGCGGGTAATGCAGGCACTTCAGCAGGGAAATAATCGTTACTGGTTCCTTCACCACGAATAGCCGCAATGGGAAGAATAAGATCACCAAGCTTGTTTCTTTTTTTTAAACCGCCGCATTTGCCAAGAAATAAAACTGCTTTTGGTTGAATGGCAGAAAGAAGATCCATGACAGTTGCTGCTGTAGGGCTTCCCATGCCAAAATTGATGATAGTGATATCATCTTTAGTAGCGCAATGCATTGGTTTGCCTTTCCCGATCACACGTACTTTGTTCCATTTGGCAAATTTGTCAATGTAATTACTGAAGTTGGTAAGTAAAATATATTTTCCAAACTTTTCTAATTTCTCACCTGTATATCTTGGCAACCAGTTTTGAACGATCTCTTCTTTTGTCTTCATAACGCTAATTTAATCAATACTTTTGACCCGATGATTAAAGTGAACTATCCTGAGCCTGTCTTTCGTTTCAAAGAAGAGAATGGAAAGGAACTGATCTTTGACTTTATTCGTAAACAATGGTTGTTGTTGAATGAAGAAGAATGGGTACGACAAAACTTTATTCAATTCCTTGTACAGGAAATGAAATACCCGATTGAGTTGATCGCTGTCGAAAAAGAAATTCAATTGGGAGAATTAAAGAAACGTTTCGATATACTCGTTTACGATCGCAATCATAAGCCCTGGATGCTGGTAGAATGTAAAGCAGGAGAGATCAATCTTGATGAAAAAGTTTTAATGCAGGTGTTGCGATATAATATTTCAATACCGGCATCTTTCCTCGTGATAACGAATGGACATTTCACATATGCCTGGGAGAAAGCCGAAGGTAAGTTGAAGGAGATCCTTCAAATGCCTTTGTGGAAATAGTTTAATTAAACAAAAATCCCTTCCATTTGCATGAAAGGGATCGGGCAGTTAGTATTGGTTTATGTTTATGGAAATATTCCTAGTTCAACATAGCTGGTAGCTACTTTATTGATCGCAACAACATAAGCAGCAGTACGCATATCCGGTATCTGCGGATTGCTTTTCCAGGCATTCATGATCTCATGTGTAGCCGTGATCATTGTTTCTTCCAAACCGCTATATACAAGATCCACCTCGTCCGGTCCATGCATGATAAATTCTCTTTGCCTGTCATTTACTTTTTTTGCAGTAAGATCTTCCATCGTGCCAAGTATCTGTGCATTCAGATTTTCTGTAAATCTTTTTTCCATTCTTCCATAGCGAACATGGCTCAGATTCTTTAACCATTCAAAATAACTTACAGTAACACCTCCAGCATTCAGATACATATCAGGAACAACCAATACTCCTTTTTTTGCAAACACTTCATCTGCTTCAGGAGTTAAAGGACCATTTGCACCTTCACCAATGATCTTTGCTTTTATTCTCGGCGCATTTTCACCATTGATCACATTCTCCAGTGCAGCTGGAATTAAAATATCACATTCCAGCTCCAATGCTTCAGCGCTGGTATTAAGGAATTTTGAATTCGGGAAATCTTTGATCGTGTTATTTTTCTTTTTGTGTTGGAAGAGTTCTTCTTCATTCAAACCTTCTTCACAAAATACTGCACCATCATGTTCTGCAATACAAACCAATTTAGCGCCGCCTTCTCGGAAGAATTTCGCTGCATGGTATCCCACATTTCCTAACCCTTGTACAACTACTCTTTTACCTTGAATGCCTGTTGAAAGACCAAGTTTCTTCATCACATCTTCCATTTTACATACTTCACGAATTCCATAAAACACACCAAGGCCTGTTGCTTCTCTTCTTCCACGAACACCACCTTGAGTAACTGGTTTACCTGTAACACAACCAGCAGCATCAATTTCACCGGGGCGCATTGAAGTATACGTATCGAGTATCCATGCCATCTCTCTTTCACCGGTTCCATAATCAGGTGCAGGCACATCAGTACCTGGACCAATAAAATTCTTCTTGATCAATTCTGCTGTATAACGTCGTGTAATACTTTCCAATTGATAAAGAGTATATTTTTTAGGATCGATAGCAATACCGCCCTTTGCTCCGCCAAAAGGAACATTCACAATTGCGCATTTGTAAGTCATCAATGCGGCTAACGCCATCACTTCATCAAGATTCACCATTGTTGAAAAACGAATACCGCCTTTGCATGGTGTTTTATGATGACTGTGCTGAACACGATATGCTTTTACTACTTCTATTTTATCACCTATTTTAACAGGGAAGTTCATCCTGTAAACAGCGTTACATTGTTTTATTTGTTCAAGAATTCCCGGATCCCAGTTGGTAAATTTTGCGGCCTTATCAAAACTCTTTGATACCGCGCCAAAAAAACTATAATCTGACATGAGGCAAGCTTTAAATGATTAGATTGTTTATTTATTATTTTCCAGTTTAGAAATTTTTCTGTCAAGACGAACAAGATATAAAATAAGCCCAGCAAGAATTGTCAGCATCACGGCGATCACAACATAAATTTTTCCATTCTCTTTCATCAGATCAGCCATTTTCGTGCCTTGAGCATTCATAGCAAGGCACAAGAGAAATAATATTACAGTACTTAATAGCTTTTTCATTTCATCAATCTTTGTTCGTTAATGATCTTCATTCTTATTTTCAATGTTGCGATCCATACGCCGATCAATGTCCACCCGGCAATGGCAGGATAAAACACCAATCGCATATTCATGGACGCATCTTTAAAATTTAATGCAGGATTTCCTTCACTACCACCGGGATGTAAGCTTGGTAATAATCTTGGAATGATCCATATGGAAGGAAATAACATGGCAAATGCAAAAATGTTGTACACTGCACTTATCCTTGCTCTTTTATCAATATCCTGTATTGAATCTCTCAGTACGAGATAAGCTGCATATACCAATAGGGCAATAGCTGCGCCAATAAGTTTAGGTTCCCGGGCAACTGTATCAAATGAATTGAAAAGAGTTTTGTTCTCATCAACCCATGTATAGCTCATCCAAATGGCGCCAGTAAGATATCCAAGCAATCCAAACAGAATTCCGACACCTGCGTATTGTCTTGATGCGATATCACTGTTATGATCGTTTGTCCTTAGGTATTTAATGGCATGAATAAATGAAATAATGAACAGGATCATCATGCCAAACCACATACATACATGAAAGAAAAGATTGCGAATGGTTTCCTGCAACTGGATATTTCGCGGTACTTCAATCAATAGACCCGCAATAAACGTGTAAACGAGAAGGAGAACACCCAGAATTTTCCACCAGGATTTACGCATAAAAAAAATTATGGTTCGCATAGGAAGGCTGCTATCAAATGCAGCAGTCAAACAAGCGTTTGCAAAAATAAGGGGAAATGAATAAGGAACAAGGATAAGTATCAGGTAAGAAGATGATCAATCTTTCCAAAGAAATGGAAATAAAATAACTGCGAGTAGTATTACTAAAATGTCAAGTGCTACGATCAAAAATAATGTGGATGATGCAATGGCTATTTTATCGCTAAAAACGCTATTGGAAAGTTGCATCAGCAGCATTATTTGAGGGATAATAAGTGGAAATCCTAAGATTGCCATGATAGCTGCGTTCTGTTGCGCTTTTGCAGCAATAGCTGAAAGAAAAGTAAAAACAAGATTAAGACTCCAGCCTCCCAGCAAAACCAACCCGATAAACTGTGGCACTTTCTGGATCGGATTTCCTAAAAAAAGAGTAAAGAGAATTATGCTGAGAAAACTCATCAACAGCATCAATACGGAATTGAATGCAAGTTTCGCTAATACAAAATCCCTTGGATTGACGATCGAATAGAAATATAACATGCGACCACGGGTCTCTTGTAAAAAGCTTTTAGCAACTGCATTTATACATATAAATAATTGTATTACCCAAAATAAACCGTTCCAGACTTTTGCTTCAGGTTCCCTGATCGTCATATACAAAACAAAGATGGTAGCTATCACATATAGCAGTATTCCATAAAAACTATACTGCTGTCTTACTTCAAGCAATAAATCCTTTTTGATAAGAGTAGATATGTGTTTAACAGAACTCATTTTATTAGATGATAACTGATAGTTGATAGATGATAGTGGTTTTTGAATTATCAGTTATCATCTATAAACTATTATCTAAATCATTCTTTATAGCAACTTCTGCATCTCGGTTCATACACATCTTTTGCGCCCAGCATTACCTGGTCTTCATTCGGAACTTTCCGATAGCTATAGTTTGCAATATTGCCGCACCGAACGCAGATTGCATGAAGCTTGGTGATATAATCAGCTTTTGACAAAAGATTAGGAATTTGACCAAACGGCTTACCGAGATAATCCATGTCAAGTCCCGCCACGATAACACGAATTCCACGAAAAGCAAGTTCATCACATACATTAGCGATCTCGGGATCAAAGAATTGAGCTTCATCAACTCCAACTACGTCTACATCCTGTGCCATTAACAATATCTTTTGTGAATTATCAACCGGGGTTGATTGTATGGCATTCTCATCATGAGAAACGATCTTGATCTCATGATAACGAACATCAATGGCGGGCTTGAATATTTCAACTTTCAGGTTGGCGATCTTGGCTCTTTTTAACCGGCGAATCAATTCTTCAGTCTTGCCGCTGAACATCGACCCACAAATGACTTCGATCCACCCCCGGCGATCACCTCGTATGTTAGGTTCAATAAACATCGTTAAAATCTGCTATAATTATTTTTCTTGGTAAACTGTTTGTAATTTTAAAGACGGAATAGTTTTTGCGAATATCCCTTGATCTTTAAAAAATCCTTTATCCCGGCCAAATGTAGTATAAACAAATGGAAAGAATTCAGACTCTGATTAACCGTCTACAAGAACAAGTAAGACAAAATGCCGATGTTGCTCAAATGCAACTGACTCTTCAATTATTACAGGCTGAACTTAATCAATTACAGAAAGCTTCAGTAAGAACATTAGGCACTTCAAAAGTTGCTGTTGTAATGCCAACCCGTGTGTCAGTGGCTAAGACCGAAGTGATGATGGAAGAGGTTAGGCCACAGATTAAAGAAGAAGAACCTGAGATTGCGCCAGTAGCAAAAACAAAACCTAAAAATGAAAATCAGCTCGATTTTCGGTTTGATCCTATGAACGAGATACCGACATTTTCACAGCATAAGATGGGTAAAGAGGTAAACGAAGCAGTAGAGCAACAACTATCACTCAACGACAGGTTAAAAGAGAATCGGACTGAAGTAATGCATGCTATAAAGGATACACCGATAAAAGATCTTCGTAAAGGAATTGGCATCAATGATCGTTTTGTTTTTATCAATGAACTTTTCCGTGGTGATGAAGCCATGTATGAACGCAGCATAAAAACGATCAACAGCTTCAATATCTACCAGGAAGCTGAGTATTGGATGAATCGTGAGTTAATGATCAAA
>Ga0207675_100007718_pt1 | contig 10155 bp, 8 predicted proteins | sample KBSSwiS42_FD_184305 | JGI IMG/M metagenome (GOLD analysis project Ga0207675, IMG submission 184305) | Switchgrass rhizosphere microbial communities from Kellogg Biological Station, Michigan, USA - KBS Switchgrass S4-2 (SPAdes) (version 2) | ecosystem: Host-associated > Plants > Roots >...
CGTCATCGTTCGCCGCGATCGGCTACGGCCAGCCGCCGCAACAAAAGCCGTTCGACGAGACCAATTGGACCAACCCGAATGGCGACGACGTTCGCGCTTACACGAAGTCTAAGACCATTGCCGAGAAGGCCGCATGGGATTGGGTGAAGGCCGAAGGCGGGTCGGTGGAACTGAGCGTCGTCAATCCAGTGGGCGTATTCGGTCCGGTGCTCGGTCCCGATTATTCAACGTCAATCCTGCTGATCCAGCGGCTGATGGACGGCGCGATGCCGGGATGTCCGCGCGCGAATCGCAGACATTGGTGAACTTCGGCCCGGCGCTGGCAAGGCGGCTGCCCCGCCATCACGCTGCGGCCCAAAACTGCGCGACGCGCTGGGCATCTGCGAGCACCCCCTGGCGTTGAAAGAGCCGCCGCAGCAATGAGTTCGACGGCGGCCGGGACGAGGAGCAGATGGTTTCCGCTATCGCACAAGCGGATCAGCGTGGGCGCCGAGGCGCTGACGATACAGCTTTGGGCCGCCAGTCTGGTCGGCCGTCGAGGTGCAGTCGACCGTTGAAGCCAAATTGTCGCTGCGCCGTTCCCGTCTGGCGGCACCACATTGTCTGGCGCCGGGTGAACTTCTCGTCGAAGTCCTGCGTGGTAGTAGTAGGAGGTTTGAGATGAATCCGTTACTGATGGTCCACTTTTCAGCCGGCACGTCGTTCGCTGGATTTGGCCTGGTGAAGTTTCAAGCGCGACTTGAGCGAGCGATGGGCTTACGAACGGCACGCAGAAGACTGAAGTGAGCCGTCAATTGAGGCACGGGGACGAAACGGATCGCGAGTCGGACATCTCCCACCGCCGACCGACCAGATTCGACTCCGCACGCCCGACGCGATGCTGTTCGCCGATGCCCAACAGGCGGTGGGCGGCCACGGGCTGACGGCACCCTTGATCTGAACCAACTCGGCCTCGCCCAAGGCCGCGGAGCTATCGACCAGTCGCGCGGTGGACGCGCTGAGCATCACCCCGCCCGGCGAGGCGACCGACTCCATCCGCTGCGCCATCCCCACCTGCTCACCGATCGCGGTGTAACCCAAAGTGCCTGAACCGATCTCACCGGCGATCACCTGACCGGAGTTCAGCCCCACCCGCAGCCCGAGGTCGATACCGTCGCGATCGTGGACCTCGGCCCCGAGCCGCTGCGCTTCCTGCTGAATGCCCAAGGCCGCCAGGCAGGCGCGAACAGCATGGTCCTCCAGCGTGATTGGTGCGCCGAACACTGCCATGATGCCGTCGCCGGTGAATTGGCTCAGCGTTCCGCCGTAGCGCGTCACCACGGCGGTGGAACGGTCCAGCAGTTCGGACATGATCTCGCGCAGCCGCTCCGCGCCGACCGCCGCCGCGATGTCCATCGAATGAACAACATCGGCGAACAAAACCCTCACCTGCTTGTACTCCGCCGCTCTCGCGGCTAGCCTGACCGGCGCGCCGCACTTGTTGCAGAACCGTGAGTCCGGCGGCAGCTCTGTGCCACACGACCCACACAAGAGTCCCGCTGCTGTCACCGCACTGCGACCGTCGCCCACGCCAGTATCGTTTCACTGCTGGTCAACAATGTCGGCGGATGAACCAGGTGGGGCCGTCTTTCGTATCAATTGTTGACATACGCATTAATTGTTGACATACGCAAAAGTTGCCGCTGATCTTGCGTCCGCGGGTACTGGGAGGCCGCGACGTGCTGCAACGAATCGCATTGTTGGCGATCGCAGCGCCGCGACGGGTCATAGCGGTGGCCGCGTTGGTGACGCTCGCAGCGGCGATTTTAGGCGTCCCGGTCGCCACGAGCCTGTCCTCGAGCGGATTCCAGGACCCGAGCTCGGAGTCGGCAAGCGCGACACAGCTGCTGACCGCCAAGTTCCATCAGGGCAATATGCAGATGCTGATCTCCGTCACCGGTCCGGGCAGCGCCACCGCCCCGGCCGCCCGCGCGGTAGGTTCAGCCATCGTCGATCAGCTGAAGCGATCGCCGAACGTCACTGCGGTGACGTCGGCGTGGACCGCGCCACCGGCGGTGGCGAAGCGCCTGGTCAGCAAGGACGGCAGGACCGGACTGGTCGTCGCGGGCATTGGCGGCGGAGAGAGTGTCGCGCAGACAACGGCCCAGACGTTGTCCGAAGAGATCGCGCGCGATCATCCGGTCGGAACGACTGGCGTCGTGGTCCGGTCAGGCGGGGACGCCATGGTGAATGCGCAGATCAACTCCCTGTTACAGCGCGATCTGTTGCTGATGGAGTCGATCGCCGTTCCGCTGAGCTTCCTCGTGCTGGTCTGGGTGTTCGGCGGCCTGTTGGCGGCCGCACTCCCGGTTGCCGTTGGGCTGATGGCGATCCTGGGCTCGATGGCCGTCCTGCGCCTCATCACCTTTAGTACCGATGTGTCGAACCTCGCACCCAACCTGAGCACCGCGATGGGCCTGGCCCTGGCGATCGACTACACGCTGCTGATCATCAGCCGCTATCGCGACGAACTGGCCGAGGGCGCCGACCCGAACGCCGCCTTGGTCCGCACGATGACGACGGCGGGGCGCACGGTGCTGATCTCGGCGACGACGGTCGCGCTGTCGATGGCGGCGATGATCCTGTTCCCGATGCACGTCCTGAAGTCCTTCGGCTACGCCGGTGTCGCCACCGTCGCGTTCGCCGCGCTGGCGGCGATTGTCGTCACGCCGGCGGCCATCGTGCTGCTGGGTGACCGGCTGAACGCTCTGGATGTCCGACGGCTGGCGCGGCGATTGCTGCACCGGCCCGACCCCGTTCGCCGTCCGATCGAGGCCCAGTTCTGGTACCGGTCAACGACATTCGTCATGCGCCGCGCACTGCCGCTTGGCCTGGCCGTTGTCGCGCTGCTGCTGATACTCGGCGCACCCTTCGTCAGCGTGAAATGGGGCTTTCCCGATGACCGGGTGCTGCCGACGTCGGCGTCGGCACATCAGCTCGGCGACCAGTTGCGCGACGACTTCGCCGACAACTCGGATACCGCGGTCACCGTGGTGCTCCCTGACGCCGACGGCCTGACGTCGGTCGATCTGGCGCGCTACGCCGCTGAATTGTCTCGTGTCCCAGATGTTTCGGCGGTATCAGCACCGACGGGCACCTTCGTCGGAGGCACGCGGGTCGGACCACCGTCGGCACCCTCCGGGGTGGCGCAGGGTAGCGCGTTCCTCACCGCCGATAGCACGGCACCACTGTTTTCCGCCGCCTCGCAGGCCCAACTCGACCGGCTTCATGCGGTACCCGGACCGGATGGCCGGCCGGTCGAGCTGACCGGCATCGCGCAGACCAACCGCGACAGCGTCGACGCCATAACGTCGCGGTTGCCCAGCGTGCTGGGGCTGATCGCGGTGATCACATTCGGGCTGTTGTTCCTGCTGACCGGCAGCGTCGTGTTGCCGCTCAAGGCATTGGTGCTCAACGTGCTGTCGCTGACCGCCGCGTTCGGTGCGCTGGTGTGGATCTTCCAGGACGGGCACCTGGGTGCGCTCGGAACGACGGCCACCGGAACCCTGCCCGCCAACACGCCGGTGCTGTTGTTCTGCATCGCGTTCGGGCTGTCGATGGACTATGAGGTATTCCTGCTGTCGCGGATCCGCGAGTATTGGCTCGCATCCGGGCGGACCCGTGCCGACAACGACAAGAGCGTGGCACGGGGGTTGGCTCGCACCGGCCGGGTGATCACCGCCGCGGCCCTGGTGATGTCGATATCGTTCGCCGCCCTGTTCGGCGCCCACGTGCAGTTCATGCGGATGCTCGGGCTCGGCCTGACGCTGGCCGTGCTGGTCGACGCCACGCTGGTGCGGATGGTGCTGCTCCCTGCCTTCATGCACCTGCTGGGGAAATGGAACTGGTGGGCACCGAAACCCTTGGTGTGGCTGCACGACCGCGCCGGTCTGCACGAGGGTGAGGAGTCGACCGAGCGCACCGCGATACCCGTGGCGTAACGGATCACGGTGGATGCCCGTGCGTTCCGCTCGCGTCTAGTCGCGTCCAGCTTCGCTCAACTTGTGAGCTAGGCCAATTGGATTTGTGAAGACCGCCTCGTGGCTTCCCGGCATCTGGACCAACCGGAACTCCCCGAGCCGGCTTGACATGCGGGGATGCCAGCCCGAATCGCCGGCTGGCATCACCAAGTCGTCAGCCCCGACGAGGAAGCTCGGTGGAATCTCGAGCGAATGGAACGTCTCCATTTTCAACGGCTCGGCCCACGGCCCAAACTGCTCTGAGGAGAGCTTGTCGTAGGCACGCTGGACAAGATCGGGGTCGCCATCATTGATGAAGACATCGCGCCACATTTCCAAGGGGATCATGACGGTGTTGTCGGCTGAGTCGGCCGCCATCTGTGTGAGCATCTCAATCTGTCTGGCAGCATTTCGAGCGCGCTCTCGCCGTCATTGAGGACGTAGGCACTCCAGAAGACCAGGCGGCGAACGCGTTCGGGGATGACCTCCACGACCTTGCTGATGATGGTGCCTGCGTAGCCGTGGCCCACCAGAATGAAGTCTGTGAGGTCCCTGTCCACGATGAAGTCCACGATCGATTGCGTCGATTCGGCGTGGGTGACGTTCTTAGGAACACCCTTGCCGTGTCCTGCCACGGTCGGGCGTATGCCGTGTGTCCGAGTTGCTCTAGGTGTTCGATAACCGGCTGCCAGAGGGACCCGCCGTGGCAACCTCCGTGCACCAGTACGAAGGTGTATGAGTTCGCTGTCGCCGATCGCGGCTCATCAACGCTCACAACACTATCGCCCACTCTTCCTCCACGTGGTGTCGATGGTGAAGTTAGGCGGCTCTGGCCTCCACGACGCTGAGGGGTGAAGCGGTCTGCACAACCCGCGTCATGCGGAACCCAGCTTGGCTGAGCAGGTCGCGGTACTCGGCCGCGGTGCGTTCACGGGCACCCAGATTCAACAGCATTTCCAGATCAACCCATTTTCCCGGGAAGTCGCGGTCGTGTTTGGGGATGACGAATTCGATCAGCAACACCGTGGCGCCGGTTCGGGTTGCCGCGCGGACGTTACGGAGGATTTGCACCGCCTTCTCGTCGGGCCAGTCGTGGACGATGTTCTTGAGGACGTAGGCGTCACCACCGCCTGGAACGCTGTCGAAAAACGAGCCCTCGGCGATGAGAACCCTGTCGGCGACACCTTGCTCCCGCAACAGGTCTGGCGCGTCGGCGACGACCAACGGCAGGTCGTATAAGACGCCCCGCGACGCAGGCGCCGCCGCCAGGATCGCGGCCAGCAGTGGGCCATGCCCGCCGCCGACGTCGACGATCGTGGGGTGGGTGCTGAAGTCGTAGCCCGCGACCACGGTCGCATCCGTCATCTCCGAAACACTCGTCATGGTCTGGTTGAAGAGTTCGGCTAGCTCGGGCTCGTCGGCGAAGTATTCGAAGCTCGACTTGCCGCGCAATGCCGGGACGATCGAATTCCCGGTTCGGACCGCATCCACCAGCAGCGTCCAGCGCTCGCGCTGTTCCTGTGACCCATAGAACCGTGCCGCAGAGGTCATCGACACCGGTGCACCGGAACGCAGCGTGTCGGCAAGGGAGTTCAGCTCATACCGCCCGTCGTGGCGATGACGGAAGATGCCTCGGCTGATCAACGCCCGCAGCAGTCGGCGTAGCGCGTCGGCGTCCGCATCCACCCGGACCGCCAGTTCCTCGATCGGCAGCGGGCCGTTCGCGAGGGCATCGGCGACACCGAGTTGCGCTGCGACCGTGATCGCCTGCGACGTCCAGGTGGCAATGATCATCTCCATCATCGCCGCCGGTGCGGGTACCAACCGTTGATGGAGTCGATACAGGTGGTGGCGACTCCACTCGATAACGCGGGCCAGTTTGGCGGGTGGCACCTTGGCGGTCGTCGACATCGCCTGAACCTTCACAGTCGGAGGGATGATCATCAGCACCGCACGAACCGGCTAGACAGGTCGCGATCGACCTCCGCGGATATCCGGCGGTGACTGAGCCAACGCAGAAACGTCGTCATCGCCCAGGTGCCAAACGAGTCCGAGATCAGGGCGGCCGGTTTCAGCACCGACTCACTCTGGGACATCTGCCGCGACGTCACCCAGGACACGGCGGAGAGCCGGCGTCGCCTGGTCTTCTCGTACCAGCGCAGCGCGCTCGAGAGATCACCATTGCCGCCGCTCGCGCCGTTGCGGAAATCCGAGAGTGCCTTGCACAACACCATCGTGTCGAGCAGCGCCTGATTGGTCCCCTGCGCGAGAATCGGCGGCATCGTGTGTGCGGCATCGCCGAGCAACGTGACCGCGCCCAGGCGTGGCGAGCGGGGAATCGGATGCCGAAAGTGCGGGAACGGCGACGTCGCCAGGTCTTCGTCCGTCAACGTCGCGAGAACTTCATCGACCAAGTCGGACCATCCGCCGAAATTGGACCGGATCATGTCGATCGGACATTCCGGTCTGATGAAGTCCGGCGACCACGGCAAGTCGAACCACCACTGCAGATCTGAGCCGCCCGCCGGCCACAGGCCAAGGTTTCCGTGCGCGCCGATGATCTGTACTGCGACGTCCTTGTCGGCGATGTGCGGGAGGGTGATCAGTCCCTGCCAGCTGCACCAGCCGGTCGGCTTCGCGGGTTTCGCACCGGCGATATCTCGGACCTTCGAGTGCAGACCATCCGCACCGATCAGCAGATCCCCGTCCGCACGGCTGCCGTCCTCGAACTCGATCTGCAGTCCGTCGTGCGTACTGACCGCCCCGACAGCACGGGAGTTGCATCGGATGCGATCGGCCGTAAAGCCTTGCAGCAGACGGTCGAGCAGGACTCGACGTGGGACCATCCGAACAGATCCGCCCAGCCGGTCCACGATCGAGGTCACGTCGATATTGACCAGCGGACGACCCGTCGATGTCGCGATCCGCACGGTCGACAGCAGCTGACCTGCCCCGTCCATATCGACGCCGAGTTGCTCCAGAACCGTCGAACCGTTGGACCAGATGGTCACAGCGCCGCCACCGGGCCGCATATCCGGCCGCTGTTCGAAGACGGTGACGTCATGACCGTCTCGCAGTAAGCCCCGTGCAATGGAAATGCCGCCCACTCCGGCACCGATGATAAGTATCCGAAGCGGATTCGACGCCCGCTTCGCGGATCGTGTGCCGGAGATACGGTGCCGCACAGCAACTTTCATCCGCGGCTCATCCAGCTGTGGAAGCGACCGTCCGGGTCGTAGGTCGAGCGCACCTTGTCCAGGCGCGTCATGTTCGGCTCGGTGATGAACCGCGCCGGGCGCCTGCCGAGATTCTCGTCGGCAAGCGCGATGCCGGTCGCCAGATGCGACATCGCCGCCATACTGGACGCTGCCCAGTCGCGGTACCGTTCGTCGTCGGCCGGATCCTGCCAGATGGTGTAGAGCGCCATATAGATCTCGTCTTCCAGGCCGTACACCTTGTCCTCGCGATCCGGTGATGCGTTCCACCCCGTGAAGATGAAGTGCGAGGGGTGCGGTGGCATGGTTTCGATGATCTTGCGGATGCCCGGCAATAGTTCTTCGGCAGAAGCCGACGTGAACATGTTGTCGGCGATATAGCGGTGCCCCTTCGGGTAGCTGTTCATCACGGCGGTATACCAATTGGCCAAGGTTGTTGGCGCATAAGGAAGGTTGACGATCGCCTTATCGATGACCGGGCAGGTGCCCAGCGGAGCAAGGGCTTTCGCCGCATCCTCCTCCGAGTCGGCGAATACTGGCGAGGCGATCGTGATGCCGGGTTGGTTGAGCCCGGCTCCCGGAAAGCTGCGCGCGGTGTGGATCTGCAGTTCGACTCGGTCGTCGATCTCGGAAACGATCGAGCGTCCCCAGGTGAACACCTCGTCGGCGACCTCGATCGGATACATGTACAGGCAGGTGCCCCAGACCGCGGGACGTGGGTGAACCCGCAGTTTGAAGGAGGTGGCCACACCGAAGAAGCCCGGTCCAGAGCCGCGAGCCGCCCAATACATGTCTGGATGGTTTTCGGGGTCGCAGTAGATCTGTTCACCGTCGGCGGTGACGACTTCCAGCCCAAGCACGCTCTCGCATGCCGGCCCGAGCTCCGGACTGTTCCAGCCGTATCCGCCCTGCAAAAGATAGCCACCTAGGCAAATGCCTTCGCAATGGCCGGCAGGAAAGAACAGCCCTTGCGAGTCCAGTTCTACCGCAAAGACGCTGGCGACCTTGCCTGGGCCGACGTCCGCGATCATCCGATCCGGTTCGACAGTGCAGTGATCGAGGCGGCTGACGTCGAGAAGCATGCCACCGTCGCGCAGGTGACTGGCCGCCCAGCTGTGCCCGCCCGAACGTACGCCGACTTGATGTCCGTTGGCCCGCGCATAACGGATCGCTGCGACCACGTCGTCGGTGTCGTGCGCCTGCACGATTACATCGGGAAAACGGTCCGGCAGCAGGCCATTCCACACCGTCGCCCGACGGGCCGTCTCGTATCCTTCCGCGCCGCGGAAGTAGTACTTTTCGACGGAAAGCAAAACCATTGCGTCTCCTTGATTTCGCATTGCGGCAGTGACCGCGCTTCGGATAAGCATCGGTGCGTTGGCTGAACGTCTCGGTGACCGGGCCTAACCCTCCACCTACCAAGTGATACGACTCGTGAACAATTGCCGTTCATCGGGAGTGGCCGAGGTCACACACTGCGCGACAGCACGAGGACATTTCAGGCGCCCGGCCGAAAACTACTTGTATCGCAGCGTTTGGTCGTTCGCAGAGGCTGGGAGTCGGCTGTGATAGGTGAGCTGGTGTGATGTGTAGTGGTGGTGTGAACCGTCGCTAGGTGGGCGGCGATCTCACGGGCAAGGGGCGTTGCTGCCCGGCGGATTGCGCGCAGTGGGCCATTGGGCGGAATGCCGTAGCCGAGCGCGAACATTCCATCGCCGATGTGCGAGGCGAATCCACCGTGTGGCTTGCCGCTTTCGTCTAGGACGCCGAGGTGGCCGACCAAACCGTCGAGATCCATGCTGAAGCCGGTCGCGGCGATGATTACCGCGGGCGGTATGCAGTTGCCGTCGGTGAGGATCACACGGTCGGGTTCGACCGCCTCCACAGCGGCGACGACCTCGACGTGGCCGGCTCGCACGGCGTCGATGAGCTCGTCGGCCAGCGTGGGGATGCGGCCCGTCTGTTCCACCGTCGCCTTCAGCCCTTGTGGCGGCCGGTTGAAGCCGTAGGCCGACAGGTCACCCCACATCAGGCGCTCGGAGAGCTCGATAATCGGGTCGACCGTCCTCGCAGGCGCCCAGGCGAAGAGCTCGAGGAAGATGTCCGACGGAAACCCTGCGATGGCACGCCGCACGAGATGCGGCGGTGTGCGGACAGCAAGCCAGATCCGGCGCGCGCCGTTATTGGCGAGCTGGACGGCGATGTCGGCGGCCGAATTGCCGGCGCCGACGACGAGGACGTCGCGGTCGCGGAAGGGCCAAGCGTTTCTGAAGTTGCCGGAGTGAACGAGGTCGCCGGTGAACTGACTCACGCCTGGCCAGGAAGGGATGGTGGGCGTGCGGTAGTTGCCCGTGGCGAGGACGATCGCCCGCGTTCGGACTTCGCCTGACGATGTGTCGAGTCGCCAGCCGCCATCGGCGCGGTCGATCCCGTTGACCTCACAGCCCAACTCGAGGGTGATGTTCTGTCGCCGCACGTAGTTGTCGAAGTAGCGAACCATGTCCTCCCGGGTTGGCCAACGGCCGGCGGTCAACGGGATCCGTTGTCCGGGAAGATGTGACAGGAACCCGGTGGTGTTGAGACGGAAGTTGTCATAGCGCGTGCGCCACGAAATGGCTGGCGCCGCTGCGCGGTCGATAACGAGCGTCTTGACGCGGTGCTGATGCTCGAGCTGCCGTGCGACAGCGAGACCGGCTGGACCTGCCCCGATGACCACAGCGTCGCGGCTGTGGTGGACCTGTGTGGTCATTGGGATCTTCCAGTTCGAAGCGGTCGGCGAAAGCCGCCAAGCAACGTGAGAGCGGTTTGCACGCCGTCGAAGAACCGGGCGGTATGGCGCACCGGTGCGTCGTGGTCCGCGGCGACGTCGACGTGCGGGCAGTCCAAGTACCTAACGAGTGCCCTCTGCAGCCCGGGCGGCATCCGCCGATCCTCGGTGAGCA
>Ga0207675_100007719_pt1 | contig 10154 bp, 12 predicted proteins | sample KBSSwiS42_FD_184305 | JGI IMG/M metagenome (GOLD analysis project Ga0207675, IMG submission 184305) | Switchgrass rhizosphere microbial communities from Kellogg Biological Station, Michigan, USA - KBS Switchgrass S4-2 (SPAdes) (version 2) | ecosystem: Host-associated > Plants > Roots >...
GTTCAGCACCTTTCAATGCCGTCGGGATTTCGCCACTTGCGAGTACAGAGGTTGGGATTTGGGCGGATGAAAGGTAGCGCGGATTGACGTGCCGCTCGTTGATTGAGCTGATTACTTCCGCGCTGCGCGACCAAAGCCGTACGTCATGACCGGCGCGTGCGGCCATGACTGCCAGCGCCGTTCCCCAACTGCCGGCGCCGATGATTGCGATGCGTTTCATGAAAATTTCGGTTCAGTGCCACGCAATAATCTTTGTATGTTTTCTCGATGCGCGAAGGCAATCAGTAATGCGCCAAGAACTGCGGCCGCCATCGCTGGTTTAACGTCCGCTGCCGGCTGAACGACGAGTTTCTGCAACCAAAGAAACAACGGAATTGACACGGCAGCCGTGAGCGAGGCGAGAGAAACGTACCTCGTTATCAAAACCACTGCTGCGAAAACTACTCCCGCACACAACAATGCAAACGGCGCGAACATGAAGAAAACTCCCGCGCCCGTTGCCACGCCCTTACCGCCGCGAAATCCCAACCACACAGAAAAGATGTGGCCCACGATGGCGGCAACCGCCGCCGCCGCGACCCACCATTTCGCGTTCGATGTTGCTGCGCTGCCGCTGAGCAGCACTCGCGCAATGAGCACCGCAATTGCCCCTTTCAACGCGTCGAGTATGAGCGTCGCGATTCCGGCGAGCTTTCCTGCACGACGCGAAACGTTCGTTGCGCCCGTGCCGCCAGATCCGGTTTTTCTGACATCTCCTTCCCCCGTCGCTCGCACAATCAAGTACCCGAAAGGAATAGAGCCGACCAGGTAACCGATTACAATTGCCAGCAACGAGAGCATTAGATGAGTCTGCGTCTTAAGAGATCTAGCGCTGCCTGCGAGGCGCGCCAGCGAATCAGATGTCGATCTCCAGGCAGGTGCAATTTGCGGTGTTCTGTTTGCACTTCGTTCGCTAACGCAATGAACACTGTCCCAACAGGCTTTTCCTCACTCCCTCCGTCTGGACCAGCAATGCCTGTAATCGCCAAACCGAAATCAGTTCCAGAACGTTTGCGAATACCTTCGGCCATCGCTTCCGCAACAGGCGCACTAACCGCACCGTGCTCGAGCAACAAGATCGGCTCGACGCCGAGCGTTCGCGTCTTGGCGTCGTTCGCATACGTTACAACGCCTTCGACGAAATACTTCGACGAGCCCGGTACGTTCGTGAGACGTTCTGCGACCAGTCCACCAGTACAACTTTCCGCGACCGACAACGTGTAGCCGCCCAGTGATAACTTCAGCCCAACAACTTCTTCCATCGTCTCGCCTGCAAACGAAAAGATTGCGTTGCCGAGACGCTCTTCGATCTGAGCTGAAAGGCGATCGAGTAGATCGTTTGCTTCTTTTTCCGTGCGGCCGCGCGCTGTCAGGTGAACTTCAATCTCGCTCTGGTTGAACAGAATCGTAGTCACCGGGTTTTCGTATTGCGTGTACACGGGCGCGATCCTTTCGTCGACCGCCGATTCACCCATGCCCGCAACGCGCAACATTCGTCGCACGACTCGCAGACTTCCCGCACGCCCGGCGAGCTTCTCCGCCACGTGATTCTCAAACATCGGCCGCATCTCGCGCGGAGGACCGGGCAAGAGAACGATCGCGGTTCCCTGGTGATCGATGAACATGCCTGGCGCCGTCCCGTTCGGATTCGGCAACACGACCGCGTCTTCAATCACCATCGCCTGACGTGAATTTCGCTCCGGCATTGTGACGCCGAACGACTGGAAGCGTTGCCGGATTTCCGCGAGCACTTGTTCGTCCAGTAATAACCGCCGGCCAAGCGCACGCGCGGTAATCTTGCGTGTGATGTCGTCTTCAGTTGGACCAAGTCCTCCCGTGGCAATCACCACTTTTGATCTGCGCACAGCGTCTTTGATTGCTTCTTCGAGGCGGGCGTCGTCATCGCCGACGATAGTTTTGAGTTTTACTTCAATGCCGAGGCGATTGAGTTGCTCGGTGAGCCAGAGACTGTTTGTGTCAGTGCGATCCGGGGCCAGAAGCTCTGATCCGATAGCAATGATTTCGGCTGTGAGAGTTTCAAACAATTAGCGTACTGGGGTTCAGTTGCTGGCGTTGCTTTCGTCCTGGTAGACGTCGCGCAACACCGTCGAGATTGGCGGCGGCGCAGATATCGAACTAAGGGGCGCTGAATCCGCAAAGATTGGCTCGTCTCTTTTCTCCCGCTTTTTCTCTAAGTTTCTTTCCGGCCGCGCTTCAGCAGATGCCGCCACAACGGCTCCACTATCAACCAGCCCGCGACTATCGATCAGCATCTTTTCAGCGTTACGTTGACGTGCGCGCTCGAGACTCCGGATCGCCGCCAGCGTTTGCGGCTCGGTCGCAGGGTGTTGTTCGAGCCGTCGCAACATCGTTACGTAACGGCGCAATTGCGCCGACGCAGCAACGCGATTCGTCTCGTCGTAGTGCACGTCTTCAGCTAATCGAGCGAGATATTGAACCGCTGCATCGTGATTGCCCAACCGCTGATACAGCGCGCCTAACACGAAATAGTTGAGTGGCGGCGGATCCGGCATCATTTCGAGCAGACTCTCACCGTCTTCGATCACTTCCGCGATCTCAAACCCGTACCAGCGTCGCTCTTCATCGCGCAGTATCGCTTCCGCCGCAACGTAAAACTCGAAGATGCGTTCGACTTCGCGCATCTGCGCCCGGCGCGCAAACAACCAGATCACAAAAACGACTCCGGTAGCAAAGACCATCACGACCGCTGAGAGTCCAACTACATTCAGGAGCGCCACAATAATGACAACTGCGATCGCCTTAGTCGCGAGTTTCCAATTACCCGAAGTCATAAATCCTCCACTTCTACTTCCCCAAACGCGCAATGATCGCGCTACCGGCCTGCTCTGTAGAAAGTTCACCACCGAGATCTTTTGTAGTCTCGTTTGCAGAGACTGCGCTGCGCACAGCCTCTTCAATCTCATCGCTCAAAGTATGGAAGCCCAAATATTCTAACATCATCGCAGAGGTCAGAATAGCTCCAATCGGATTGGCAATTCCCTTTCCTGCGAGCGGCGGCGCGCTGCCATGCACCGGTTCAAACAGCGAAACTCTTCCGGGATGAATATTTCCTGAAGCCGCAAGTCCCAGACCGCCCTGAATCGCAGCGCCGAGATCGGTAAGAATGTCGCCAAACAAGTTGTTACTGACGATCACTTCGTATTGCGCCGGATTCAACACCATGAACATCGCCATCGCATCGACATACTGATGGTTAGCTTCGATGTCGGGATACGTCGCGGCGACTTCTTTAAAGACACGCTGCCACAGATCGCCGCCAAAGCGCTGCACGTTTGACTTGTCAGCCATGGTTACGCGCTTTCTGCCTTTCGCGCGTGCATACTCGAACGCCGCGACGATGATCCGTTCCACGCCGCGGCGCGTGTTTACCTCGTCCTGCAAAGCGACCTCGTGCGCCGTTCCCTGTTTCAAAAAACCACCCGAGCCGCAGTAAGCGCCTTCAGTGTTTTCGCGAAACACGACGAAGTTGATGTCTGAAGTCTTACGGTTTCTGAGGGGAGTCAGTCGATCGTCAAGCAAACGCACGGGCCGCAGGTTGATGTAGAGATCGAGTCCACGACGCATGCCGAGCAGAATGTCTTCCGCGTGTTTGTTCGACGGAACACGCGGGTCGCCGAACGCGCCCGCGAGTATCGCGTCGAAATCCGTAGTCAACATGTCGAGAGCGCCGTCAGGCAGCGTCACGCCTTCATTAAGAAACTTGTCGGCGCTCCAGTCGAAATCTACGAACTTGAGTTGTAGATCTCTCCTGTCTGCAAGATGTTTCAGCACGCGAACAGCTTCGCGCGTGACTTCCGGTCCAATTCCGTCACCGGGAATGACAGCGATTCGTTTCATCGGATTAGTAAGGCACGCAGAGTACGGGCACTCGCGAGCCACGCAAGACTTTCTCAGCAGTTGAACCAAACAACAATTCTTCGGGCGGCGTCGAACGTCCCCTGACGCCCATGACGATCAACGGCAGATCCAGATCGCGCGCAATCTTCAGGATCTCGACAAACGGCAAGCCAACAACGATCATTTTTTCAACGTCGATCCTTCCCGTCTCAATTCCTTCGAGCATAGTGCTGAAGTTTGTTTCCGCTTGTTCTTTCAGCCGGTTCCTGATGTCGTCGCTCGAGCCCAAACCTGTCGCGACCGCGTCATCGACGAACTCCTGATCGATCACGTGCAGCAAAGTTAGATCGCCCTCCGGCGCGGCCATTCCGATCGCCACTTTGAGAGCGTTGACAGAACACGGTGAAAAATCGACCGGTACGAGTATCTCAGGTGATGTAAGCATCGCTAGTTTCTCGCGCGCAGTTATGGTGCGCTCTTTGTGCCTTTTTGAGACTCAATTCTAGCAACTATCTTCGGCAAACTCGCGAGCACTGTGTCGCCTACGATCTTCATACTCTGCGCGGAGATCTTGTCGATCGTATCGTCGGCCTGGTGCCAGTAGGGATAGCCGCTGAGTTGTATGAGATCGACTGACGGAATTCCTGCGTTAACGAACGGCTCGTGGTCGTCGCCACCGACGCCTTCGTCTCGATCGACGAAGATCTTGTCGTGACCGAGTTCGCGGCCTGTTTGCCAGACGATGTCCTGCAACCATCGCGTGCTCATCGTGTCGCGGCCGAGTTCGAGGTTTTTATAACCCACCATGTCGAGCAGAATCATCGCTTGCGTGTTTTCGAGTTCGTTCTTCGCCTTCAACTGCGCAACGTAATGACGGCTGCCGTAGGTGTTGTCAGGTTGAGCTTTGGTACTGCAATCGTCCCAGTTTTCGCAGAACGATTCTTCACCATCGAAGAAGACAAGCCGGTAAGCGAGTTTCGGTTTGTTTGTAGCGCTGCCGAGCACGCGTCCAATCTCGAGTAACGTTCCTACAGATGCGGCAGGATCATTCGCTCCGACAAACTGCATGTCTTTGTAGTGCTTGGTGTCGTAATGGCTCGTGATCAGAATCGTGTTCTTCGTCTCGCCAGGCACATCGGCAATGATGTTCGCCATCTTCTTCTCGCCTTGCGGCGTCGCGGCGGTGAACTCGTCGAGACTCACTTTCAAACCGTAAGACTTCAACTTGTTTACGATGTAGGCGCGCGTCTTTTCCAGTTGTGCACTGGCAGGTGGTCTTGGACCAATCTCGACTTGCGCACGCACGTGGTCCATTGCGCGTTCACCGTTGAACGTCGCGGGTATCGGCGTCGGACGTTCTGTGTTGCGTGTCGTCGAGACGCGAGCTGGAGGTTGTGGTGGGGGATCTTTTGGACAGGCGGCAAAGAGCAACGGGGCGAGTAGCGCGATGGCGAGAACGCCGGCGCGTTGAGCTGTGCTCTTTGAATTGTTCATCGACTCATTTCTTCTTTTGATCGTTTTTACCGCGAGTTCTGTTCATGATCGCGTCGAATGTTTTTGAGCCAAACTGTAGTGGTTTCTCGATAGCGGCGTCGAAAGTTTCAGACATCGTGATCGCTTCGAGCTGCATGAGTGTTGCGAGTTTTTTGGTCAATGGCAACGAACCGAATTTCGTTCGCAGTTCGGCTTCAGTATCTACTGGTGCGGCTGTGCGTGGTGGAACCGTACTCACCATGACGACGACGTCGCCGTGGTTTTCGATCTTTGTCTGACATGCAAGGCGATATGACTGGTCGAGGTGCTCGACTCCCAGTTGCCGCTCTTCGGCTGCGCTCGGCGATGAGAGTAGTTCGGCGCCGGTCTTGACAGAGACGACGCAGGCGGGACATTCGCCTTTTCCAGAGGTGCAGCCGGCGCCGAGAGATGCGCCCATGCGTCGCGCCGCATCGATTAAGTAGGTTCCTTCAGCGACGATTCCGCTGATTCCGGAAGGTTCAAATGTAATCGAAACGCTCATTCCAACCTCCATCAAGAGCTGGTGGTGTGATGTTTCAAGAGATTCCGGGGGTGGCTGTGGAGTTGGCCGCGCTTTGGTTTTCTGCTTGGCGGCATTCGGAGCAGACGCCGATCATGCGCAGCAGATGCTGCGTGATTTCGAAGTCGTGTTTGGCGGCCATTTCGTCCTGGATCGACTCCAACTCCGCAGAGAAAAACTCGATAATCTTGCCGCACTCCGAACAGATCATGTGATCGTGATGCTGATGTTTGTAGTTGTGTTCGTAGTGAGTGCGGCCGTCGCCGAAACGGACTTCGCGCGCGAGCCCGGCGGCGGTCAGGATTTTGAGGGTGCGATAGACGGTAGTTTGACCGACCGTTGGGTCTTCTTTTTTGACTAGCTGATAGAGGTCTTCGTTTGAGAGGTGTTCCTCAGTACGGAGGAAGACGTCGAGAATCAGGTCGCGCTGGGAAGTGCGCTTGAGTCCTTTCTTCTGAATATGCTTAAGAAAGACTTCCTGTTCTTCAGTCAGTGGCTCTTCTGCTGTCGTCATGCTTGCGGAATTTTAACATAGCACTTTAATCCACCCCTAAATGATGAGAGACGAGTTTTGCTATTTCCGCGTGATATTCCGACCACGATTCCCACACCGCCCGCGCCCACTCTTTGACAACCCTGATGTGATCCTCAGTCGAGTTGCAAAAAGCCACGTCGAAGACGGTCAGAAGCGTTGTTTTTGTTGGTGGTTCGTAGTGGGGCCACACTTCGATAGCGGTCGCGAGACGCTGAAGCAACGGCGGTATGTAAGGCGAGCGAATATCTTTTTGCAGTGCGAGATAGAGTCCAAACAGGTGAACTGCGAGTGACTTATCCGGATGTGGTCCACCAGCATGTTGCACAGCGTATGTATCGACGGTGAGTTGATGGACCTGGCCGAACAGGACAGCATTACTGTATTCAGTGCCGAGCACTTCAGTGTACAAATCCCAGCACTCGTCACTCACGTTGTAATACCCGCGCGACGTGGTTGATGTTGTGTGGGCGGGCATCCGCAATCCGCAACCAGGACAGGTAGTTTCTTGCTGTGTGGTCATCCGGGCGCCTCTTATTTCGCCTATCCACTCATCACATTCCGTGCGGCGGTCGAGAACGTAGATACGCGATTGTCCGGAAAGAGTTTCTCGAGAAAGGCCGGGAGACAGCTATTGTGACATTCATGTTCTCCCTTCTTCCGACGCTTAACGCCCGAGTTGACCGACGTGATAGCCCAAGCGGTTCTCCACATCACCGGTCTTGTGAAATCCCTGCCCCATCAACTTCTTGATCCTCTCTTGTGCGGCCGGCCGCATGATCGAGGCAAGACACACATCCCACTCCGGTGCGATTTCAAAGTCAGGCGGCAAACTGGCCACGTCGACGAAGCGCTTGGTTTCGCTGATCGCACGTTTGTCGAACGATGCGATGCGGGCTGCGAGGGACTCGACAAACGCGTCAAGGTCAGCATCCGGGAATGAGCGATTGACGTAGCCGTAACGTTCGGCCAGATCACCAGGAATATCGTCCGCCCCGAGAAGCACTTCGAGTGCGCGACCTCTTCCTATCAAACGTGGTAGCCGGGCCATTGGGCCACCGCCTGGCACCACTCCAGCTCCGACTTCAAAGTGCGACAAGATCGCTTTTTCACGGCTGGCGAAACGCATGTCGCAGGCCAGGGCCAACTCGCTTCCGACGCCCGTCGCCCGTCCACGAATTGACGCGATCGATACCACCGGAGCACGACTAAGCCGCACCAGCATGTCGGGCAGAGGTTGCAGACCTGTAGGCCCCGGCGGTAAACGAGTTGTGTTCTCGATTGGAGCCACGAAGTCGTAATGAGTCAGAAAAAACCCTTCGACGGCGCTGTCAAAGACAACTACTTTGACGTCCTCGTCTGTTTCGATCGCCGTGATGACCTCATCGAGTTGCGGAATGGTGTCCGGACCGAAAATATTGAGCGGCGGATGATCGATGGTTACTCGCCAATAGTTGCGAGAGTGCCGCGTAAGATGTATTTGCTTTCTCATCTGAGTTTCGGTTTGCATATCTTATCTCCCATGAATTTTTGGACGTTTACCTTCCCACCTCGAAAATGATTTCCAGCTCAACCGGGGCGCCCAGTGGAAGGCTTGCGACGCCGTAAACTAGCCTGCTGGGGTTCTTTTCTTTTCCGAAGATGTCTTGCAGCAACTCCGACGCGCCGTCAGCAACCTTCGGCTGATCGCGAACATCTCCCGAGGTCGCCACCGACACGCCGAGCCGGACGATCCGCGTGACTTTGTCGAGAGATCCCAAGTGTTCGCGCGCCACCGCAAGGCCGTTGAGCGCAGCGAGATAAGTCGCCTGCCGCCCCGCTTCCACATCAAGCTCCCCGCCGACGCGGCCAATGAACTTCGCCGTGCGGCCTTCCGTGGGCAGCATCCCAGTCAAAAAGAGCAGATTGCCCGTCTGCACCGCTTCCACATAGGTGCCGAACGGCTCAGGTGGCGCCGGGAGCTTGATGCCCAGATCTTTCAGCCGCTGCTCGGCACCAGCCGGGCGAGAGCCTTCGCCGCTTACCAATCGCATTGTCGAATTTGTATCCATCTTCTTTTCCTCATTCGACTCACGTCGATCTTCCCGTAGGTTGTATGGACCGTGGCGCGTTAATTGGTCTTAGTTACTCGATCCGCAGCGTTTGCTCCATTGAGTAGCATTGATCCCAGACGTACACATCGAATCCGCCGAGTTTGGTCGACCACTTGGGTGTGAGCGTGTTGACGCATTGCGCTGCGACGCGATCAATGTAGTGATCGAAGAACGCCCATGGATTGTTCTTATCCAGCGGGTTCAATCCTTCGCCGGGTTTGGTCGTAGCCAACGCCGTCGCCGCCGCCTGCTTCACGTCTTGATTGAACTCGGCTTGAACGTTCACGTCAGCATGAGTGCCGGTGCGTGCCACGTGGCCGCCAACGAACGTATCCCAATCCATTATTCGGATCTCCTCGACCTGCGCGAAGTAACCCGGTATGTCCTGGGCGAGTGCAAAGCGACGCCAAGGCATCCAACCGGGGAACACCACATCTACGACCATCAAGACTCGCTGCGCCGGCGCGTAGATGAAAATGTTTCCCGGCTCGTGCGCGTTGCCGTGGTAGGAAAGTTCGAGCACCTGATTGCCGACCCGCAGCGTGTACTTGTCCGAAAAAGTAACCGTGGGTAGCGGCCGATTCGGATCTGCGTCTCGCTTCAGCAGCCGCAGAGTTTCTTCATGTGCGATGATGATTGGATGACCACCCAAAGCTTTCGCACCGCCGATGTGGTCGGCGTGTGAATGGCTATAGATCAGGTGCGTGATCGACTTGTCGCTCACTTCAGCAATCGCCTTCGGAATAAACGCTGCCAGGTTCTGAGGTGCATCGATCACCACAACACCTCGATCGTAAACAAGAAACATCGACTGAATGGCGTTGTCGGTGATCATGTAAAGACCTTTTCCCAGATCCTGCACGCGATAGCCCTTGGCCGGGTCGATTGGTGGTCCTTGTGATGAAGAGGGCACATCCAGGTACTTGCCAATCCTCACTCCAATCGGCGCAATCGACGGCATATTTGGGTATGGTTCTCCCGCTGCTCCCTGGACCGTACTCGAATTGTCGGATTGAGAGTAAACGCCATTAGTCCCAGCGCAAATGCCGATCATCAAAACGACAAAACAGAGCCCGACAATCCGAGCGTTTCTCCTGAAGCTGCCAACTAACGAAGGTCGATCGTTTTTGCTTTCCTTGGACATTTTTCACTCTCCTGTTTGATTCCAATTGAATGCTCTTTCCTCGAGACGCCTACCGCCTGAGCGTTCCGTCACCATTTGCCCGCGTGCGCGCCCCCATCCACGTGCAGTATTTCACCCGAGGTGAACATGGCATCGGTAAGAAACAATGCTGCGTCGACGACTTCCTTGACTTCACCGATCCTGCCGACCGGGTTCAACCCTTTGAGAAAGTCATGAGTTTCCCGTTTATGCATAGGAGTATTGATTATTCCCAGCGCTATGGTGTTTACACGAATGCCTTCCTTCGCGTATTCAATGGCGAGGGCCCGTGTCACCGCATTCAAGGCGCCCTTCAGCATAATTTGAACTGCCGCCCCTACACCTGCGATCGGTTGGTCAACGAGGGTAGTTGAGATGTTGACGATGCTGCCTGATTTCTGCCGCAACATTTGC
>Ga0207675_100007720_pt1 | contig 10154 bp, 9 predicted proteins | sample KBSSwiS42_FD_184305 | JGI IMG/M metagenome (GOLD analysis project Ga0207675, IMG submission 184305) | Switchgrass rhizosphere microbial communities from Kellogg Biological Station, Michigan, USA - KBS Switchgrass S4-2 (SPAdes) (version 2) | ecosystem: Host-associated > Plants > Roots >...
GGCGGAACCGCCCTAGATGCCCTTGCCGGCCACGTGGGCCAACCGGGTCACGGTCTTGGCGCTGACCAGGCCGACGCTGATGGCCAGGGCCAGGTAGGCCCGGCGCTCGCGCCGGTTCAGCGACAGGGTCCGGCGGGCCCAGCTCCTGGCCTTGCCGCGCTCGCCGAGGGCGGCGTGGGCGAAGGCGATCTGACCGTAGATGCGGGCCAGCCCGGACGGCTCCTGCTGGAGCTCGCGGTGCTTGTCGACCAGGTAGGTGAGGGCGGAGATGATCGTCCGCCAGCGGTCGGAGAAGAACGACGACTGGTGCCAGTGGATCACGGCCAGGGGCTCGGGCACGGCCAGCACGGGGGCGTGCCGGGAGGCCCGCAGCAGCCACTCGTAGTCCTCGGCGTAGCTCCCCGGGATCTGCTCGTCGACCAGGCCGATGTCGTCAAGCAGCTGGCGGCGCCGGGCCAGCACCGTCGAGGGGTGCAGCTCGGTCAGCCGCGAGCGCAGCAGCTGGCGGTGGGTGACGAGCTCGGTCGGGGCCAGCCGGGTGGTGGTGCGGTCCTGGTAGCGGACCAGGATGCCGGTGGTCGAGACGGCCGCCGACGGCGTCGCCAGCAGCCGCGCCACCTGCCTGGTCAGCTTCTCGGGCAGCCACTCGTCGTCGTCGTCGCAGAAGGCGACCAGCTCGCCGGTGGCGGCCAGGATGCCGCTGTTGCGGGCCCCGGCCAGGCCCGGGGTGCGCTGGTTGCGGACCAGCACCAGGCGGCGCCTGGCCGGCAGCTCGGGCCAGGGCAGGTCGGGGTCGCTCTGGTCGAACACGACCAGGCACTCGACCGGGCCCGGGTAGGTCTGCTCGAGGATGGCCGTCACAGCCCGGCGCAGCAGCTCCGGCCGGTCCCGGGTGGGGACGACCACGCTGACCGTCGGCGTCTCAGTGGCCATGGTGGCCGCCGCGCAGGTAGCCGTAGGCCAGTAGCAGCGGCCAGGTGGAGACCGAGGTGAGCAGGCGGTGGCGGCGGCGCAGCTGGCCCCGCCACTCCTCGTCGACCCGGAGCGGGACCCGGCCGCTGCGGAAGCGCATCGGGTTGCCGGCCAGCGCGTGGCTGGGGCCGAGCTCGACCCAGCCGTCGCCGACGAAGCCGAGCTCGCCGGCGGCCACGGGACGCCCCGAGAGCGCCAGCACCCGGGTGAGCTCGCCCGACGGGTCGCGGACCAGCGACTCGTACCGCAGCAGGATGCTCCGCACCCCGAGGGCCCCCAGCAGGTGGAACAGCAGGTTGTAGCCGAGGTAGCGGGCGCTCATGCGCAGCGGGGTGTCGGTGGCCATGAGGGCGTCGCCCTCGACCACCTCGGCCCGCCGCATCCGCTTGGTCCAGGAGAAGGCCACCCCGCGGCTGTCGCGGACCAGGTGGACCAGGCGCAGGTCGACCCCGCGCATCCGCCGGACCAGGAAGGCGTGGGAGGCGTGCTTGCTGGCGTCGACCACCAGCGGCCGCCCGCTGACCTCCCGGATGGCCGCGTACAGCGGCTCCAGCAGCTCCAGGTAGCGCTCAAGGCGGGCCCGGTAGGCCCGGGACAGGCCCGGCAGGACCATCAGGGGCACGAACCGGTTGCGGTCCACCGACGCCTTGAGGGCCAGCACCTCCTGGACGTCGAGCTGGTCCCAGCCGCCGAAGGCGACCTCGCCGACCCGCCCCCAGAAGCTGCAGTCCCGGAACCGCTCGCCGCAGCCGCAGCGGTTGTTCTGGGACAGGCCGCGCTCCCAGAGGTGGACCAGCTCCCCCACCGACCAGACGTCGTCGAGCCGCCCCAGCATCCGGTCCAGCAGGGTGCTGCCGCTGCGCCCGAGGCCGCCGATGAACAGGACCGTGCTCACCGGGCGCCCGTCCGCCGGCCCGGCCGCTCGCCGACCAGCCCGTCGACCAGGCGCTCGAACGCGCGCACGGCGCCGCCCGTGGCCCGGTCCCCGGGGCCGGCCCGGAAGGCGGCCGGCTCGGCGGCCACCCGGTCCAGCAGCCGGTGCAGGTCGGCCTCGGTCTCGGCCAGGTGGATCTCGTCGCCGTCGGCGGCCAGGCGGCGCGAGAAGGCGACCTGGTGGTCGTCGACGTGCTCGCCCAGCCGGTGCTGTCGGGGGACGACGATCGGGACGGCGCCCATGTGCCGGGCCCCCAGGATGGTCCCGGGCCCGCCGTGGCAGACGACCGCGGCCGCGCTCGCCATGGCCTCCTGGAGGGCGTCGTACTCGAGATAGGCCTGCCACTCTGCCCCTCCGGCGGGCGGGGCCGAGGTGCCGGTCTGCATCAGGCACCGCAGCCGGCCGGGGTGGCCGTCGAGCCAGGCCTCGGCCCAGCGGACCAGGCGGTCGAAGGGGTGGTGGTCGGTGCCGACGGTGACCAGCAGCAGCGGTCCCCCGCCGGTCACAGCAGGCTCCCGATGACTTTGCCCTTGGGGTAGTTGCGGCGCTGCTCCTCCCACTGGAGCAGGAACAGGTCGCTGAAGGGGTAGCAGAGTCGCCCGGTCATGGTCGGCGAGTCGATCCGGTCGTAGACCTCGACGTACACCGTCCGCTTGCCGAACAGCTTGGCCAGCAGGAAGAACGGGAAGGCGACCCCGGCCCCGCTGGAGACGACCACGTCGGGCCGGTAGGAGCGCAGCAGCTTCCAGGCCAGGTGGGTGTTGCGGACCAGGTTGCGCAGGTTGCGGGTCGTCGGGTGGTAGGCCCAGGCGACCTGCTCACCGGCGAGCAGGGAGGTGCTGTCCAGCTTCTCGAAGGTCACCCATAGACGATCGTGCCGTTCCCACCATGGCTTGAGGTTGTGGAGCTGGATCAGGTGCCCGCCGGAGGAGCAGACCAGGAGCGCGCGCATGGCCGGGGCCTCAGTACGCGCCCCTGGTCGAGACCAGGAGCGGGACGGTCTTGGACAGGATGAACAGGTCGTAGGCGATCGACCAGTTCTCGACGTAGAACAGGTCCAGACGCACGTAGTCCTCGAAGGAGAGCTCGCTGCGCCCGCTGACCTGCCACAGCCCGGTGATGCCGGGCCGGACCTCGAGCCGGTCGTGCTGCCACTCCTCGTACAGGGCGACCTCGCCGGCCAGCGGCGGCCGGGGCCCGACCAGGCTCATCTCGCCCTTGAGGACGTTCCAGAGCTGGGGCAGCTCGTCGATCGAGTAGCGGCGCAGGAGGTCCCCGACCCTGGTCACTCGCGGGTCCTGGCGGAGCTTGAACAGCGGGCCGTCGGCCTCGTTCCGCTCCCGCAGGGTGTCGAGCAGCAGGTCGGCCCCGACCACCATGGTGCGGAACTTCAGCAGGGTGAAGGGCCGGCCGCGCAGCCCGACCCGCTCCTGGCGGAACACCACCGGGCCGGGCGAGGTGAGCTTGATGGCCGCGGCCACGACCGCGAACAGGGGCAGCAGGACCAGCAGGCCGAGGCCGGAGATGAGCATGTCGCAGGCCCGCTTGGCCACCGCCTGGGCGCGGGTCAGCTGGAGCACGTTGACCGACAGGGTCATGACCCCGCCGATGGTCTGGGGCGCCAGGCGGCTCGACAGCACCGTCGGCAGGTTGGCGGTGAAGCGGACCTCGACGTTCTCCATCCGCCTGGCCTTCATGATCTGGACGACGTCCTCGGGGGTGACGGCGCTGGAGGCGACGAACAGGCAGTCGGCCTTGGTCTCGCGGATCAGCTCGCGGATGCGGCCCACCGGCCCGACCACCCGCTGGTCGTCCAGGAGCAGGTCGTCCATGCCGCCGGACACGAACCCGACCGGCTGGAACCCGAGCTCCTTGGTGGTCATGGTGGCGGCCAGCCGCTCGGCCTCCAGGTTGGCCCCGACGATCAGGGTCCGGAAGGTGAGCTTGCCCTCCAGGCGGATGCGCCGGACCCGCCAGTGCCACAGCCGCCGCACCGACAGGGCCAGGACCAGCCCAAGGCCCCAGGACAGCAGCATCCACAGCCGGGAGAACGAGGCCTTGGACCAGAACGAGATCATGACCGTGGCCGAGATGATCAGGCTGATGGCCACGATGATGCGGCGGAACTCCTCGGCGGTGGAGAACTGGTGGACCCGGTACAGCCGCATGGTCAGGTAGACGACCGGGGTGATCAGCGGCACGGTCAGCAGCAGCAGCCAGAAGTCCAGGGTGGGCAGCAGCTCGTCGAAGCGGAGCTGGTAGGCCAGCAGCAGGGCGAAGAACACGGCCAGGCTGTCGGTGAGGCCCATGAGCACGTAGTGGCTGCGGTACTGGCGGCTGATGTCGGAGCGGACGCCGGCCATCCGCGGGGAGATCAGCAGGCTGCTGTGGAAGGGTGGTTCAAGCCCTACCGTCTCGGTCAAGGCCCGCCGCACGTCGCCCGTCCTTTCCGGTCTGCCGTAGTCCGAAGGGATGGCAGGTCGGGTCGGAAGGCCTATCCGGATGTGTTGCTCTGGCGGCGGCGGCACCGGTCACGACTCCCGAGTCCAGCTCTGCTGGTGCATCAGCACCGGGCTGAGCATCTCCTGGCTGGGAGCTAGACACATGCGGTGGTTGAAGTAATCTCCTCACCCATCTGAAGTAGTCATGACGAGTCCCCAAAACGGATAGTGCGCCCCCGGTGGGGGCGCACTATGCAGCCATGGCGAGGAGGGGTGGCCCTAGTCGTCCTGGGTGTCGTAGTAGTAGGTGCTCTTGCCGGCCTGCTTGGAGCGGTTGAGCACCGAGCCGACGATCTTCCCGCCGACCTGCTCGAGCTCCTCCTTGAGGCGGGAGACCATGTCGCGGTCGCTCTCCTTGGCGTCGGCCACCACCAGGACGGCGTCGGCCAGCGGGGCCAGGGCCATGGAGTCGGCCACCACCAGGGCGGGCGGGCAGTCCAGCACGATGAAGTCGAACAGGTCGCGCTGCTCCTTCAGGAACTGGCGCATCGAGTCGGAGTCCATCAGCGCCGACGGGTGCGGTGGCAGCGGCCCCGACAGGACCACCCACAGGTTGGGGGCGACCGACCACAGCTCGGAGGCCATCTGCTTGCCGTCGGCCACCGGGCCCTTGCGCTTGTCGGGCGGGGTGCCGTCGGTGAGCAGGTTGGACAGGCCCGACTTGTTCTGCAGGCTGAAGAACTGGTGGACCCGGGGCCGGCGCAGGTCGGCGGAGACCAGCAGCACGTCCTTGCCGGTCTCGGCCAGGACCACGGCCAGGTTGGCCGCGGTGGTGCTCTTGCCCTCCCCCACCCCGGCCGAGACGACCATCACCGAGTTGATGTCGAGCTGGCTGGCCAGGCGGGCCATGCGGGTCCGCAGGGTCCGGTAGGCCTCGGCGGCCGGGCTGTTGGGCTGCTCCAGGGTGACCAGGCTGTTCCTGCTCCGCCGCTTCCAGCGCAGCTTGCCCTCCTGGCGGACCCGCTTGGACAGGGGCGGGATGGTGGCCAGGACCGGCCGGTCGAGGCGCTCGGCCAGGTCCTCGCGACCCCGCAGCCGGTCGTCGGTGCGGTCGCGGACAAAGGCGAGCACGACCCCGAGGAACAGCCCCACGAGCAGGCCGATGCCGATGTCGAGGCGGTTGTTGGGGCTGGCCGGGGTGGCCGGCAGGCCGGCGGCGGCGATCACCGTGCCCGGGGTGAAGTCGAGCGACTGGAACCCGCTGAGCTGGCTGAGCAGCTGGTCGAGGCGGTTGTTGGCCGCGGCCAGCTTGGCCTGGGCGGCCTGACGGGTGGCGGAGTCGGCGTCGGGGTCGGCGATCTGCTTCTCGGCCGCCGAGGCCTGCTTCTGGAACCGGGCGATGTCCTTCTGCAGGCTCTTCTGGCTGGTCGTGGCCTGGGCCCGGGCGTCGGCCTCACGGGAGACCAGGTACGCCTTGGCGAAGGCGTCGGCCCCCCGCTGGGCGGTCAGCGGCACCGTGTCCTGGTACTTGACCCGCAGGATCTGGGCGTTGGCGGGCACGTCGACGTTGACGTGCTCCAGCAGCTGGGCCGGGGTGGCGGTGGTCTGGAGCGTCTTGGCTGCGAGCGCGGCCACCGGCTCCGACTGGGCCAGCTGGCGCTGGTTGAACATGTTGAGCTGCTGGTCGACCCGCGAACCGGGGTCGAAGGCGTTGGTGGTGATCGCCCTGACCAGCACCGAGGCGCTCGATTCGTAGACCGGGGTACGGCGGAAGGTGTAGGCGGCCGCGGCCGCCGCCCCCAACAGGGTGATGGCCACGATCAGCGCGAGCTGCCGCCTGAACACCCTCAGGTAATCGCGTAGCTCCACCGATCCGCTCGGCGCAGGCTCTGCACTCACCGCATCGACCGCCTTTGTCCTGGTACGTTCGGGCCCCCCGGAGGCGCCGACCCCCGCTCACGGTGGACGCTCGTCTCCCGCGTCCCACGCTAACGGGTCGCTGTCCAGCTTTCCTCCGTCGGATTGATCATCGTCACTCATCGCCAAGAACTAGATACGAGTACGTAAGAGCTACTGCTCCGCGAAATGACGACGTAGGCGCCGGTCGGTCTCGGCCAGCAGCTCGGGCAGGACCTTGGTCTGGCCGACCACCGGCATGAAGTTGGTGTCGCCGCCCCAGCGCGGCACCAGGTGCAGGTGCAGGTGGTCGGCGATGCCGGCCCCGGCGACCTGGCCGAGGTTCATGCCCAGGTTGAACCCGTGCGGCCCCGACTCCTCCCGCAGGGCCCCGATAGCCCGGCCGGCGAAGGCCATCAGCTCGGCCAGCTCCGCGGCGGTCAGCTCCTCGAAGTCGCCGACGTGCCGGTAGGGGGCCACCATCAGGTGCCCGGGGTTGTAGGGGAAGGCGTTGAGGAGCACGAAGCTGAGCTGGCCGCGGGCCAGGAGGTGGTTGGCCTCGTCCTGGTCCCGGCCGGCGGCCGCGAGGTCGCAGAACAGGCAGCCGCCGCCGTCCCCGCCCTCCCCGCGGCGGATGTACTCCATCCGCCAGGGCGACCACAGGCGCTCAGGGTCGGGCACGGCGGTGCCTCCTCAGGCGGGAATGCGCGGACCGGCCGAATGATAGAGCAGGCGGGGTGAGGAGGCGGGGGTGTGGAAACCGGCCGCCGCCTCCCCGGAGTCTCGGCTACCCTCCCGACCGGGGCTCCCGCCACCGGTGGGGGCCTCGGCGGCGTGGCCCCGAGGCGTCAGGTGGTGGTCGGCGGGCCCGTGGTGGTGGGCTCGGCCTCGGTGGTGGTCGGCTCCGCGGCGGCCGTGGTCGGTGGGGCCGTCGTGGGTGGGGCCGTGGCCGGTGGGGCCGTGGCCGGTGGGGCCGTGGTCGTGGTCGGCGGCGCGGTCGTGGTGGTGGTCGGCTTGGCGGTGGTCGTGGTCGGCGCCCCGGGCCGGGTGGTCGTGGTCGGCGGCCGGGTCGTCGGTGGCGCCGGCGACGGCTTGGTGGTCGGCGGTGTGGTCGTCATGGGCGGCGGCGGCGGCGCGGTCGGGCTCGTCGGCGGCGGCGCGGTTGGCGGCGGCCCAACCAGGCCCGGGGTGACCACCCCGGGCACGATCCGGGTGGCCCCGACATAGCTCTCCCGCCAGATGGAGGCGACCCGGACCACGTCGCCGGTGTGGGGGGCATGCACCATCAGGCCGTTGCCGATGTACATGCCGACGTGGTGGATGGTCGCCGGGTCGCCGGGGTTGTCGGCGTAGAAGACGAGGTCGCCGGGCAACAGGTTGGCCACCGCGACGTGCGGGCCGGCGCCCCACTGGGCCCGTGACACCCGGGGGATGGTGACCCCGGCGGCCCGGTAGGCCGAGCTGGTCAACCCCGAGCAGTCGAAGCTCGCCGGCCCGGTGGCGCCCCACCGGTAGGGGTCCCCGAGCTGGGCCAGGGCCCAGCGGACGGCCGCCCGGGCCACCGGCCCGGCCTGGAGCCAGGACTGGACCGTCCCAACCCCCGACATGTAGCCGGCCCAGGCAGCCCGCCGCGACGCCTCGGACCGGTCCCGCTCGGCCTCCAGGTAGCCGGCGAGCTGGCCGTCGACCTTGTCCAGGGTCTGCTGGAGCTGCTCGACCAGCCGCTGGACCTGGCGCCGCTCGTCGTCCTGGCGCCGGTGGACCAGGTCGGCCTCGGCCAGCTCGGCCGCGACCTTGTCGTTGAGGCTGTCGACCTCGCCCTTGCGGATGCGGACCTCGGTGACCACCGCGGCCCGCGCCTCGAGGGCCGCCTTCTCCATCGGGATCCGGCGCATGGCGTCGGGCGGGTTGGCCCCGCCGACCAGCTCTCCGAGCAGCCACTGGGGGCCGCCCATGTAGGTGGCCCTGGCCTGCTCGTCGAGCTGGGCCTGGGCGGTGTCGAGCTCGGCCTTGGCGGCCTTCTGGCGGGCCTTGAGGCGGGCCAGGCTGGCCTGGAGGCGGTGCCGGCGGTCGTCGGTGGCGTTGAGCCGCTCGGCCAGCCGCTCGACCTCGGCGTTCTGGGCGTCGAGCTTGGCCTGGAGGGCCTTGGCCTTGGCGGCCAGGGCGGCGTTGGGCGCCTTGGGGGCGGCCGGGGCGGCCATGGCCGCGGTGCCCACGAGGGCCAGGAGCAGGGCGAGGACCAGGGCGATCGGGGCGTGGCGGCTCAGGCTCGAGCTGGCGCCGCCACCGTCGGCCATCGTCGCCCCCAATCGACCGGTCCGCGGGCATCGTATCCCATTCTGCCGGATTTACACCCCGCGAATTGCGTAGGCCGACTGCGCGAACCCTGCCTCAGAACTGCTGGCGCTCGGTGGAGCCGTCGAGGGCCAGGGTGGAGGTCTGGCCGGCGGTCACGGCCTGGGCGACCAGGTCGAACACGCCCGTGCCGACCTCGCGCTGGTGCCGGGTCGCGGTGTACCCGGCGGCCTCCATGGCGAGCTCGTGCTGCTGCAGGCGCACGTAGGCCGGCATGCCCTCGGCGGCGTAGCCGGAGGCGAGCTCGAACATGGCCGCGTTCAGGCTGTGGAAGCCGGCCAGGGTGATGAACTGGAACCGGTAGCCCATCGCGGCCAGCTCCTTCTGGAACCTGGCGATGGTCTGGTCGTCGAGCGCCCGGCGCCAGTTGAAGCTGGGCGAGCAGTTGTAGGCCAGCAGCTTGCCCGGGAACCGGTCATGGACGGCCTCGGCGAACCGGCGGGCCTGGTCCAGGTCGGGGGTCGAGGTCTCGCACCACAGGAGGTCGGCGTAGGGGGCGTAGGCCAGGGCGCGGGCGATCGGGGCGTCGAGACCGGCCGTGACCCGGAAGTAGCCCTCGGCGGTGCGCTCCCCGGTCAGGAACGGCCGGTCGCGCTCGTCGACGTCGGAGGTGAGCAGGGTCGCGGCCAGGGCGTCGGTCCGCGCCACCAGGACGGTGGGCACGCCGGCGACGTCGGCGGCCAGCCGGGCCGCCTGGAGGGTGCGGATGAACTGGCCGGTCGGGACCAGCACCTTGCCGCCCAGGTGCCCGCACTTCTTCTCGCTGGCCAGCTGGTCCTCGAAGTGGATCCCGGCCGCCCCGGCCTCGATCATGGCCGTGGTCAGCTCGTAGGCGTTGAGCGGCCCGCCGAACCCGGCCTCGGCGTCGGCCACGATCGGCACCAGGTAGGAACGCTCCTCGCCCTCGACCCTGGCCACCTGCTCGGCCCGGAGCAGGGCGTTGTTGATCCGGCGGATGACCGTTGGCACGCTGTTGGCCGGGTACAGGCTCTGGTCGGGGTAGGTCTGCCCGGCCAGGTTGGCGTCGGCGGCGACCTGCCAGCCCGACAGGTAGATGGCCTCGAGGCCGGCCTTGGCCATCTGCACGGCCTGCCCGCCGGTCAGCGCCCCCAGCGCCGGCACGTGGTCGCGCTCGCCCAGCAGCCGCCACAGCCGCTCCGCCCCCACCCGGGCCAGGGTGTGCTCGACCAGGACCTGGGGCCGGAGCCGGTGCACGTCCTCGGCCGTGTACTCCCGGCGAACGCCCTCCCAGCGCGGGCTCGACAGCCAATTCCCGGACAAACTCGACGAGCTGTTTTCGAGCATGGCGGCACCGCCTCCCGGGGCAATTCCCGGCACGTCTTTGAATGAATGGACTGTAAACGACCGGCAGATATTGATCCAATTATTTGTTGCTATGTCCGCAATAGACGTACCCTATCACCGCAGGTGAGCCGGGTCGTCAGGGGACGGAACGGAGCCACAGCGAGGTGCTGGTGGGTTGCATGGTCTGGTCGACCACGGCCAGCAGCTCGCGGTTGAGGGCGTCCAGGTCGACCTGGTCCCGCAGCCGGGTG